>Ga0209700_102114_pt1 | contig 40838 bp, 14 predicted proteins | sample SiratroredBW_FD_187528 | JGI IMG/M metagenome (GOLD analysis project Ga0209700, IMG submission 187528) | Root nodule microbial communities of legume samples collected from California, USA - Siratro red BW (SPAdes) (version 2) | ecosystem: Host-associated > Plants > Roots > Nodule | place: USA...
ACTAATTCCTAATATATAGAAAATATATTGACTATTTGTGATGAATTTGTTCAATTGTGTTTATGACTAATGACTTGTCGTTAGCAAAAATCTGAAATTCAAAATAAATATTAGTTTTTTTTTTTTCAAAATATCGTATAAGAAACCTTTAATCAATTTTTTTCAGCATTAAAAAAAAACATGATTATAATAGTTTCAATGAAAAATTAAATATTTAAGGATAAATTCAATGTAGATTATGTGATAATGAAGTAAATTTATCATTTAAGGGATTACAGATGTTAATAGCACTAAAAAGAAAACTCATTATTAATTTACAATACATTATATGAACTATAAAAACATAAGTCAAACATACCCTCTATACTACAACTTTTATATTTGCACTTAGCTTTCTATGTAATAAATAAATTCACAAAAATCTTGTTAGTGGGAAAAAATAAGTATTAATTGTCAATGACACCTACACAAAGTCAATTTAATTGATTACTGATGTTATGTTAATTATGTAACAACTAAACATAGTTAGTTTTACTTAGGCATTAATGAAAGGGGTCATGTAAATCTTCTTTTGGAACTCATGACTTCTTTGTCCTTGTTGAATGTAACATTCCATTTTTTTTTTATTCGAACCTTTGTCTATATTGAGGCTCAAGAAAATCATAAATTTCAACATTTTCCATGTTAACAATTAATTAATTTGTATACCTATGTTGTTAATACAAATATTAATATCTAAGTACATGTCATGTCATCAAGTCTAAGTTAAATAACTATAATTTATAGTGCTTTAAAGTATACTCATATAATCTAAAGGTATGACTAGAATGTTCACCAACTGATTACTCTCTGGTGGATGACTTTAAAAGACATATGCATATTTATGTATGGTATTACCATTGTTAACTCTAAATATTATTGCAATCCAAAGAATGATACATGCCTGAAATAATTCATGTGAAATCCTGACCACCTTCTAAATAGAATTAGCATTTTGGTGGATTTATGTTGAGACTCAGACTTAAGGAATTGACACAAGATGCTTGAAACAGTTTGTGTGAAACCTTGACCAACTCTTGAATTAAATTAACATTTTCTTGAACTTGTGATAAAATCATATGTAAATATGACCTTTTGTATCCTCTTAGTGTCTTGTAAAATATAATAACAAATATTTTTTAAATAACACGTGTCTCACATTGCTTTAAATAAAAATATTTTTTAAAATTAGTTAATTTCAGAAAAGTATTTCATAAGTTTCGTAATGTAAATAATATTATTGGATACGATTTAAATTATTAATATTATAATGATAAATTTCTTTATAAAATCTATTTCATAATATTTTTTTAAAACCTTAAACCTTAAATTTAGAAGTTATTACTAAAAAAAATATATTCTGACCAATCAGAAAATCATTACTAAAAAAATACATTCCAAATTGAATGAATGGGTAAGGTGATATTTGGTATTATTTTATCTATGTTGAGAGATGAAGGGCAACATAATTAAATTATCCTAAAATCTTTTTGATCATTTTATAATTAGTATGGAGGTGGAGGATGAGACTATAAATGTGCAAGAAGAAGACGCCTTGATTTGACTTGTTAAGAATAAAAGAATTAAAATAAAAAAAATGATATGTATAATAAATATAAATGAATAATATCTTATATTTAATAACAATAATCAATTAAAATTTTTATATTAAATGATAATTATTGAATAAGCTATAATAAAATTAAAATTTTATAAAAGCATTTAATATAAAAGAGTAAGAAAAATTCAATAGTATATTCATTTAAAGAAAAACTTAACTTAATCATTAACTGTTAATTCCTATTGAACGTTCCATTGTATAATTTAGGATTTAGATATTAGGAATTAGAAATCAGAGTTTAAGGTATAAGTTTTGGGATTATAGGTTTAGAATTTGAAGTTTAAATTTAAAGTTTGGAAGTTTTGAATTTTAAATTTTAAATTCAGGATTCAAGGCTTAAAATTCAGATTCGTGATACACATATCAATTTCCAGATGCTTCATTATATTTCTTGAAATTAAAGACATTTTATTTTCTATTGTGATCTGAAAAAAATAAAGGAGTAAACTGAAAGGAAGGTTTGATGCAATTTGCTAAACAAATTGGGCGAATTGTCTACATGAGAATAACAATACATGTCAGTATTAAGTTTTTGTTTATTTTTTTCAATAGTCATTATATATTATGAATTTTTATTGAATGAAAACTTTTAATCATACAAAATTTTATATTAATAGAGAATTTTGAATTATTTTCCTTTTTTACAAAACTTAAATTTTATTATTTAAATAATCGAAATAATCTCATTCAAATATTACATTTGATGATGGTAAAATTTTTAAGAAATGTGAAAAGTTTGTATTTTTTTTTAAGCACTTGAATTATCGAGTTAATTAGCAAACACACTTAAAGTTTACTGTTACCTAAGTCTACATATTTAATTATATGATAAAATATAAAACTAATAATTTAACAACTTTTGTAGAATCTCTTTTTACTTATATATTTGCTTATTCATTTGAACACAAAATTTAAATTTGTGGCGTATTATTTTACAAAATGATTTTTCTAAAAAGTTTTATTTCTCAATATATATATATATATATATATATATATATATATATATTGTAAATATTGTTAAAATTTTACCTGATTAATTAAATATCTCAAAACAAAAAGTTGTTTCATTCCATATTAAATTATTCTATTACAGCCTATAACTATAACTTTATGTAATAACTTAAATGTGTAATTTTGATGGTTTGAATTTATATCGGTCAAAAAAATATAAAATTAAAATCCTTTAATATATATTTTTTATTTAATAAATTAATTTTAATATTTAATATACGTAATCTAAAAAAAAGGTCAATGTTAATAGCACTAAATAAGAAAAATATGTATATACTAAGTAAATCTGAACAATTGACCGACTGGTTCTAATAATTTTTTCAGCAACAGGCTATGAACACCATTTCATCATGACTTAGACCACCGTTAAGTATTTCACTTATTATGGTCGAAAGGGTTGAGGAAAATAATTTAAAATTGAATTCAATATACAAGACCAAACAATATCACCACACTTCAAGTTAATGGCCCGTTCGTTTTAAGTGATCAATTTAATGGCAGTTGCTTCAGGTAGGGCAGCTACGTGGTTTTGAAGATGGGTTACCGTTCCATGTTCATTGTTCTTTTAAGTTGTAAAATTTCATTTTAATTTTATTTAAGTTTGATTTAGGATTGAATTTTAGTAAAAAAAAAATTACTTTGGTTATGTTAGAGGATTGATCGATTATGGTTTAAGACAAAGGACAACAATGCTCGAAGATTTGATTTCGAGATACAGATGCGTTGATTTTTTTAACATTCCAAAAAAAGTTTTGGAAATCTTCCTGAATTAGTTTTTCAAAATAGATTTTACGTAAAAAAAAAATTGAGTAACCATTATGAAATGTTTTCATGTTTTCAGAATCCAAAATAGATTTCACGTAAGAATTTTTTTTTTCCATAATAACCATTTTGAAATGTTTTCGAAATAAAATTTCCAGAACATATTTTCCGAAAACAATTTTCGAAAACAATTTTCGAAAACATATTTTAAAGTCTATTTTTCAGATTTCAGAACATATTTCGAACGGAAAGTACTCCCCAAAACAGATAAAGATATAATTGTCATTTTGAAAATTGATGGACGTAGGAAGCAATTGCCCAATTTAATATAAGCAATATCTGTCCAACTCCAATGCCCATTTGTTATAAGCTAAAAATCAAATTCACACTTTCCGAAATGAATACATGTTCTTTTGTAAATCTATAGTTTAGATTAATTTAAATAACCAAAATTAATTTTATAATGAAAACAATCTTGCTTAAATTTATCATCATCCATGTTTAGATTTTGCAAGTGATTATAAACAGCAATCTTTATAATAAAAAATTGATAGAACAGTGTAAATCCCACATGATTATCCTGACTGTTACATTACGCTTACATCAGATGCTTTAAGATTTGTTTACGTTAAAAAAAATAAGTATATTTCTACTTTTTTTCATGAGCATGTTTAATCCACATATTTTAAAGATAAGTAATTTCCCATGTAGTTTAAGAAATAAATCTCATTTACTTTAAAAAAAATATTTCAAAAAACTTATTTTAAGTTTAAATAAACTTGCCCATAATTTCCCACTTATTTCTTTGCACTATCTATCCTCTATTTTTTTTCAAAAAGAGGCTAAAATCACTTAATAAAGATAGCAGGGAGAGATTGGAATAGCAGAGAAATGGATATATGAATCAACAGTTATAGAGAGTTTAGAAACCATAAAGACAACTTCCTTCAAATCGTTTGAACCTGTTTAAATAAATTGTAAACAAGTGAGTAGAAGAAGATACAAAATGAATCAGATGAAAATAAGAAAATTCTCAACTTTTATATAAACTCCCTCATTTCCCTCCTTTGTAAGGAAGCACAAACAGAACTCGGCATCCTTGCTTTGGAAGAGTCTTAATAGTAGAATTTTGCAGGTTAAAAGCTTCCATAAGATAGAAACTAATCCAAACCAATATCTAATTTGGAGAAGTATATATGCTAGAAAAATCATACAGCCGTTCAAAACTCAATAAGATTTGGAAGTTATACTTGATTATAAATGAATCAAGAAACTGTGTATTCACGCAATCAAGAAACTGTGTCACCACATCATGACACAAGGAGAAATACTAGTGATAAAGCTGATTAACCCAAAGAGCAATATCACTAACTCTAGATGTATAAAGTGATGTGCCCTTATCGTCCAGCAACATCTTATAAATGATATGAAGCCAAAGCTAAAATGAAAATTTGTTTTCTTTTGTAGTAAGTACTCAATGAATCCTCTATCTTGCAATCCACCCAAACGGACCACTAAAAGGTACAAGAAAATTCAACTATAATAATAGAATTCAACGAAAAAGCTTCGAGAGATTAGTAAGTTAGTAGTGCAACTGAAGGGTATACTATTACTCTATTACTCATCCATAAACTAACTCTACCATAGAAACAAAAATAACAACGAAATTAATATTAAAAAATTCAAAGGAATGGAAAAAATTATGTAGATTGGAATAGATACAAGGAAACAAGAGCAACGTCATTATATCAAATCGCTTTTCAAGATTCTTTTTATTCATCTTTTCTTCACACACTTTCTCTATCTCTATCAGTCCCTCTCTCCCCTTGCTCGCAGAATTCAAAACGTTAAAATTTATAAAACAAAGCCACAATTTGGTTAGAAGTTATAAGGAACAAAGAAAATTACTCACATGGTGTTCACAAAGAGACCTTTAAACCCTGAGCTGCCATCCTTTCACATCACTTCAACTTCCTCTCAACTTCGAAATTGAATTATCTATCAGTGCTGCACTATCTCTCTGATGAAAAGCCTATATGTACCATAAATTACATGCTCAATGATAGGCTTGCAATCATGAACTCATCTGCAACTCCTCACCCTCAACACAGACCTAGTCAATTAACACATGCAACAATACCATCAGTGCTTCTTTAGCCCTCAGTCCAGAATCATAGAAAAACTAACAGAACCAAATCAGAATGTCTAGATGCTTCTAATAGAAATCAAGGCAGCATGTAGGAATATATTGAGATGAAAGAAAGATATACTTGTGTACAGGTGCGTTGCACCATTGCCATTCACAGAAATTGGTACCAGTCTTCTGTCTTGACCCAAAGATAAAATTTGCATCCTTTCAGGCCAATCTGAATTTAATCTTCGTGCAAAATCTTCAACTTCCCTACAAGAAAAGAAACAGTCAATCAATGCAAGATACAAGATAATACAATAAAATATCCACTCAACAATTAGCTGATAAGGCTATCCTCTTTCATAGGCCATATTTGATATAGCCATTCCACTAGTTGCCTACTAATAAAGTATGAGTGAACTACTAAGACAACTGCATCACATTCCACACCAAATTCAATTGTGCGGGAATCCTTGAGTAATTGTAATTTTATGGAATGGAATCCACGAAAATAATCACTAAATCAATCAAAAAGATTTTGCGGTCCAACTGATGTTGTTAACCTATGTAACATGGATACTGGTCCAGACACTTCAGTAATCTCCAAAATACAAAATATAGGACACAAAACACGTTATATCACTATGAATTATATAAATTGACTGTCAAGATTTATATATTTAAATGTATTCAAAAATCATCTATGAACAAGGTTAGCCAAATATAACAAAAAATAAATCTAATTCATCTATCTAAAATCCAAAAACTGAAAAGAAACATATATAACCTAAAGATTCCTGATTATATATAAGTTTCTTAATAAGTTTGAGATTTTAGAAAATTATTGTATTAGTCTCTTTTGTGTTGGAACTTTGTTAAAAAAAATGTCGTGTATATGCGTGTCATATGTTTATCGAACACCGACACTTCTTAACCCATTAAAAAGATCCTTTCCTTATAAAGGCAATCCAAATTGATTCATGTACATAATCTTAGGCAATAGAATCATTTACACAAGATTAACCACAATCAAAACCCTTTAGCTCTTGGTGGTTGAAAACATCAAATCTTCTAGTTTCAAGCTTTTGAACCAACAAACTCCACCTATTTAATGATGACAACTAGACATCCTTATTTGTGCAATAGTTTTATCCTGGAATATGTTTTAGTTTTAGTTCCTGAAATCATAAAAGACATGAGACCTTTCTCACCTTATTTACACAAGAATCAAGTCATCCATGATCAAATTAATGAGATGCATCTCCACATGGGAAAATAGGCTTCTCTTGTGTGTTTTCTTTGTATTCATTGAGTGTCTTTATAGTTGCTTGTTGGTTTGATAGGTTGTATTTTCTTCTTGTTTGTTGGCGTGTTGTTACCTTTGTTAGTTTCTATTGTATTTGCTGTAATATTATCTCTAATGACTTGCCTTATCAATGAATAAGCCTTTTGTTATGTACTTTGCTCTCTTTACATATGCTTTTTATTACATTTGACGATGACAAAAGGGGAGAAAGGTATCGTGTGTTATGATTTCAGGAATTACAACATCTTTCAAGATCAAGCTATTGTACAAATAAGAGAAACATCAAATCTTCTAGCTTCAAGCTTTTGAAGCATCAGTTTTGAACTTATTCCTCATCAAATGAAGAACTAGCAGAAGCATGTATCTAACCTGTCAAGCTCCTCCTTCATAGCAGGATCTAAATCATCGTCAACATCACCATCAATAAATTCAAATTGTTTACTTGCAGAGGCCTCTAAGGCCTTGTCAAAATTGACATTGTGATATGCAGAAGGAAGAAGATTCAACCCCTAATATAAAAGGATATTGAATGAGAAACAATACTCTTCTAAAAACAGGTATTGTTAATATAAGCACTGCAAATGGGGCACAAGTCTAATAAATATGTTGTGTAATACATGATCAACAAGTGTTTTATCAGGTGGCAGAGTCTAACCTTATTGTTTATATTTGCATTTTTTGAAGAAAGATCCTTTGCCTGGTCTTTCCTTCTATTCTTTTTATTTTTATTTGCTCTAGTTCCCTTTGTATCTGCCAAATCATTCATATCCCCAAAGTAAGCTAATGAAAATTAAAAACAAGATAGGGTGCATTAAAAATATTATACTAACTACAAGAAATATGATTGAAAAAATGTAGAAAATTTTATGCTATTAGCAATGACAAGAAATCAACCTAATTGCTCGAGGATCTATCACAAACAAGAGAGTAACTCCATACATCAAAATAATAATAATAACAAAAACTAAATAATATCAGTAGTAGCAAAAAGTAGCTGGTCTTTGTCATATTTGTGATCTCCCAGACTAACCCCATCTCCAGTGCCAAACATTGTCCGGAAATCATTGTCCCAAATGCAGTCTCCTAGAAAATCTAAAAATTATATCATCGTATTGTTATTGTACTATAACTTATGCTAGAATAAATATGATGAGATAAATTTTAGATATTCTAAAAGCAATGATAATAGCAATAATAATAATAATAATAATAATAATAATAATAATAATAAAACAATAGCAGCAGGCAAGTAAAAATCGTCCAGGCAACTTTCAAAACTAAAATTTAATCAGCATTAGATTTAAATAATTTATGGTGTATAAAATATAGCTTACACCAATAAATGTCAAAGCTAAGGAAACAAGTTCAATGGCAGAATCGCAGAGAAGAACAAAATAAAATAACAGAGGATATACTTTTTCTTTAACAATACAAGACAAGATTGCCATCGTTTATCTGCATCAACCCACTCCCCAAAATAAAATGAAAGATCTGATAAGATAGCCACAAGGAAACAGAAGTACTGATTAAGGAATTTACAGAAGAGGTCAGGGTGAATGACATGATATACCTCCATCTGTGCCATTAATAAATGATAGAAGATCTTCAACTGAACGCTCATCCTTTGGTTGTTCATCCTTTGGTTCCTCCTCAGCCGCAACATCCTGAAACAGGTGAAACATTTTAGTGTGCTTGCAACACAATCTTACAATAATTTTGTCATAACCAAGAATCATATTAGCATTCAATATGCAAGATCCAAGAACATTATTGAAATTAAAATGGTAGAAAATACCTTCAGTTTCTTTCTCTGTTGTAGTTCTTTCCTCTTTCTAGCATACAATCTGTTTAGAAGTCTAATTCGTGGATCATCAGTTACGTTTCTCAGAGGCTCCAGCTTCTCTTCCTGTAAGAGATCAACGTAAATCAAGAAACATGTTTGCAGAGGTCATCTATGCAAATTAAAACATATGACCTCACTTTTACTTTCATCACATACCTCAGTGAGGTCATCAGGCAAATGAAACGTTTCACGAATCTCCTCAGGAGTTTTTCCTTCAATAATCCTAGCAAGTGCTCGACTGGTCAGGTCAACCAAAGGCTTCAGCTGGAGGCTGTCAGCGGCAGATGTCAACTCACATAACTTCTTTGTATCTATCCGAACAAACTTCTCATTGAAAGTTTTGAGCTCCTACAATATTAGCACAATCAAATACTCGTTAATCTATAAATCATGTCATTTCCCCAGTACTTCAGCTGGTAAAAGCAAGTGTAAAGATAATACTTTGATGACGAAAAAAGACACAGACAAGTTCCCAAATGTTGCCCAGATGGAATCAAGTTGTAGTTTAAATTATAAATATACTTTAAAACAAATAAGCACCAAATAATTAAATAATGAAGGAATACCAAAAAATATATAATCCTAAAATCAACGTAAAATGAATCACAAGAAAGTTGGATTATTCCATACTTTGTTAGAATGTCCTGGTATTTGGTGAAACCGACAGTAATCAAGTATCAAATCCAAGATTGCAGGACTGACATGATGCGGAAGAGATATAGCATGAGTTTTGGAAGATCCCATGCCTGTTTGAAGTACTTCCTGGCAAATCATGGGGCAAAACATGGCTACTTCTTCCTCTACTTGATGAATAGAGCCATCCACAGTTTGAAGCCAGATGTAGGATTTCATCTAAGCACGCGAAAGGCAAAGTGAAATCAACAAACTACGCAGGGAACAATAAACCTGGCTTTACCATGTTCTAAATTTAGAAAGAAAAAAAAAAAAGAAAAAAAACACAATAACCTCGTCATTATAATCTAGAAGTAGAGTTAAGTGATGCTGATATAGTTGGGGTAAATAAGGGAATGCATGTAGGCACAATACACTATTTAGCATTAGCATCTACTGGTTATTGATTTATTTATTTGGGGGCGGGGGGGTCTAGTACTATAAAAGGTATTCGTAGAGAAGAAAAAATTGTTTCTTAAAATTTACAGTAATAGTAAAATAGCAATACTTGGAGAAGAAAAGAAAATGAGTTATTCATTTGAGTTATGTGATATCATATTATTTAGTTATCCCAGCTGAAGAAATTCCTGCATCTGAACCTCACTGATATTCATTTGTATTGAAGATGTAACAGAATAATATCTAATATTTAAAAAATCCTATTAAGCTGATCTTATCTACAAATTCAAAGATCCGATACAAGCTTCAACACCAAGTAGTTTTCCTTCTTATGTCTGCATTTGATCATCCTATATGGGCAATGAGCCTTGTGTGCAAGAAAATTAATGGCCCATAAGTGCTACATATGGGCCTAAAACATAGAAAGGATTGAATAAAAGGTTATATCCTTTGTGATCTCTTCGAAAAAATTATCTGTAAAAACTATAAAGGCAGATAATTTGAATACAACAAATAATATTTATTTACATAAAGAGAAGGAGCAGAAAAAGAAGGGAAAAAAAATAATAATGGGTGAGGTCATAACAAAATTACAGTTAAATGAAAATCAGATCATCAAAAGAAAGGTACTGGAAAAAATTTAGGAGAGACCAAGCTTTATATATGAGGAATCTTCTTACTTACATAATCTAAAATTTAAAGACATGTAAAAAAGATAACGAACTACTAATTCAGAATGCATCATATTTCATATACACTGGTAACTAGAAGTATAGGCCAATGCTCCTTACCCACTCATTAGGACCTGCTGGTATAAAATAAGATGACAATGCAATTTCAAATACAATAGTTTAATATGCATTGAACCAACACACAAGACCATAGCAACAAATAACTCAATGAAATAAAAGAAAAAAAAAATAGATAGAATACAATGACACCATACCTCAGATTTCACAACTGCCATATTAGTGTCAGAATTGAAAACAGACACAGGATGCAAATGCTAGGTCCTTGGCACTGACAAGTTTATTATTTTCCAAAGTTCTGTAGCAAGGAAATTACAACACCGAGGGAACTTTCACTTCTTCAAAGACCTTGGTTTGCTAGATAAACGTAGACACTTCAGATATTATTCACGAAGGGGGATAGCTCTGGACTCCAATGACAGGTAACAGCATTCTCATGACAGGGGTTTCCACAAGTCATGTAGTAAATGATAAAGCAGGAGATGCCATAGCAATAAACCATGTGATGTTGGGCCTAAACATATCAAAAGATGGTCACAACATTAAAACATTTACAAATATTTTATCAATTCCAGTTTCTTTATCACAATGATAATTTTGTGCATTCATGAACATGTTGAGAATCAAGAAACAAAGAAGTGACCACAAATTTGAGAATATTTATCAATGCAATAATATTCAATATTCAATAACTGCACTTCCAGAGTGTAATGAAAATATTGTTAGACAAACAGATTCTAAAGTAATATGATAAAGTAACAAAGTTTCATCTCAAAAACTGCTATCTAGTTTTATTCTATGCAGAAAAAAACCTGAATTAATCTATTTTCAAGGTGATTAAAGTAAAAAGAAATTTTTGTCATTTCAAACTTCCTCAGAACTATAAAATTTTGCACTCTGCTTTCCACAATAGCAAGTAGGTAACTGATGAATTTCAACTTAATTTAAATTACTGAAAGAAAATTGCAAATCCTTTCTAAGTTTCTCTATTGTAAATGGTGAAGCAGAAACCGTTACCCTGGGATCTATGCGGCATATATTTATACATAGCCTAGTCTATGCAATTAAGCTAATCATGATTTCAACTACGATGTTCTGGCATATTTTTCCGTGAAAGGATTAAAAATTGGGTGCACGGGGTGCATAAATATGTTCCATAGCGGGTGGGATCCTTCAAGACAAAGGGGGCAGCAGGGGCAAAATTTGTTGTCCACAAGCTTGTAACAGGTGATAGTTTGGGGGGCTGTTGTGTAGTTAATTATCTCCCTCTTTTGTACCCCTTTAGCAAACACTGACACACACAGCTTGTGTTTGTTTTGGTTCCTTATAATGGTAAAAACAAAAACAGACCTTAAGTTGAAACAGTTTATTCTGTGTATTCAATCTGTGTTGTTTAATGCTGCTCGTTGAGTATAACATGCAACAGCTTCCTCAATTCCATTACCATAAGGACCACAATCGTATTTTACAATCTAACATTATAGCAAGTGATAACAAAAAAAAAAAAAAAAAAAAAAAAAAAAAACAAAACAAAAACTACTGGTATATCTACAAACAAAAACCTGACCACCACACTACTATATATCAATGAATGCTACTGCCAGAAAAACCCGAGGTAAATTTTCCACAATTAATTACAAAAATGACAAACTATTTTTACTTTGTACACTAATTTCACGATTTTGTGAACCAAATGCTGAAAACAATGCATCTTGTTTCAAACATCTACTTCAAAAAAGTCATAAAACCAAATAATGAGATTAAAACAATGTGCCGTTTCTGTTACTATTATCAAAGCAGCTTGCTGCCATTAAATGGATTTAGATCCATGGTTAAGGGAATCAAAAGAAGAAAAAAATTATTAAAAATATCAAACATTTAGTGTTAAATGAAAAGATTTCCAATTGAAAATTCAATCATCAGCATTCCAACCATAATTTCCAAATTCCAATTCGAGATTTGCATTTACTAGTTGCTAATACTGTTAATTGAAAATATACCAATTGAAAATAAACACACAAAAATCAAAATCAGAACGCAGTCCAAATTTCAAAAAAAACACGCCGAAATACATTCCACAAGATTGAAAGAGAACCTGAGATGAAAGAAATCCAGAGAATTCACGAAACTGAAAGAAAAACTTTATTCAACTCTTTTTCTGTCCATCCAATACAAGAACCACTGTATCTATTATACAGAATCACCCCACCGATTGGCACCGCTAATAGGTAAAAATACCTAAGAAGTAACTACGGTTTAAACTAAACCATAAAACAGGGTTAGGCTAAGAATTACATCTGTTAACAGCAAGTTTGTTACCAATGGCCAAACACACAAGCAGTAACCAAACAATGCCACATTAAACACTCTAATTTACATAAATCGAAGATTAAACCGTTCATTTTCAGCAACTTCAGAAGAAAGTATACAAAAACCACTCCAACGAGTCAAGCTACCAAAGGCAACACCGGCATGAAACCAATTCAATGTCGAGAAAGCGCAAACTGAAATGAACACAGCGATATAGACAGAGAAGTACCTCGAAGAAGAGGAGAAAATGAAGGAAGGCTTGCACTAAGAGAAAGTGGAAGCTGGAAAAAACTGTTATTTGAAGTAAAGAACATGAAAACGAGAATATTGTTAGGGTTTACAGTTCTTTATCGGCTTCGGCTGCCGTTGGGTATGGCACGTGACTCTGCTAAACCATGAAGACATGGCACGTGTAACTAAGTATCCTGATATTAGGAGTGGATAAGGGACAGAGAGTGACAAGTGTGGTTGGGTTGGTGCAAACTAAAGATGTAAATCATTCCACCTAACCAATAAATCATAATCTTAATTATAATAATTTGGATTTTTGTTTATTGAAAGATAAAATTATTTAATTAAAAATTACAATAGAAATAGTTTTAAAAAATTATATCTTTTTATTGAAACATAAAACTATCGAACAAATAAATACTCTGAAAGGTGATTAAAAAAATATTTTTTTTATATAATTATATAAATCTTTGAAATTTAGACAAAAATAAATGTTTCTACATTACTTTCTCTTAGATTTGCTTAATTTTTCTTTTCTTACTTCATTAAAGATTGATTTATTTAGATACAAGAGTTAAATAAAATAAACAATTTTTTTTTATTTTCTTTCTAATACTTTGGTCGAGAGAGAATATTTGTAAGAATGGGTTTGAATGAATTTGAGATAAACTACATAGAAAGTTAAATTATTTAGATTAAAAAAATATAATAAGATTTGAATAAAAATTAATAAGTAATTTAATAAGTGTGATAGATATTTTAATTTTTTTAATTGATAAAATGGTAAAATTAAAAATAAAATATTAATTTGTTGGATGTAATTAATTAATTATTATTTTCTATTGATAGAATTATAAAATTATAAATTATTTTAAAATTAAAATTAAATTATTATTATTGTTAATATTATTATTATGTATATTTATTTTAATTTTTATTATAATTATAATTATAATTATTATTTATGATTTTATTATTATTGTTAGTTCTTAACATTAATATTATTAATATTTAATTTTTATAATTATCTTATGTTTATTATTATTTTATAATTTTTTAATAATTATATTTAATATTAATAAATAATATTGTCATATTATATTATATTATTATAATTAATTAATAATAAGATTGCTTATATAAAAGGAATGAGTGGTGATGCAAAGAAAGACTTCAAATTTTGTCTTTACTTTTTGTTTTTTTATTCTTTTTTAATTCTTCAAATCTTTTGTTTTCGTCCCTTTTCTTCGGTATCCATCCGTCTTTGCAAATTATTCCAGTAAACCAAACAAGTCGTAAAAGTAAGAAATGATAAAAGAAATTATTAGTCAAAACAATATTTTTGAAGTACTTTAGGATAAATCTAGATAAGTTCTTGGATCATTCTATAAAAAATAAAAATAAAGTATACTGAAAAATATGTTATATAAGATCTGACTGTATAATGTTCTTGTATGTTGAACTGAAAATTATATATGAGAGTAATTTATTTAACTTAGAATTGGTATTAGAACCAAGTTAGGATACCATATTTCTCCATTGAAGTTTCTCCCTGTTTTATTTTATAATTTCATAAAAGAATCTGCATTATAGAATTCCAAGCCTTTTCATGTTGAGAATGAAAATTTCATCAAGTGAAAATGAATATTGTGAAATGCAACTGGAGACATTAATTTGAATATAATATTCCATTAATTTTAAATTAAAAACAGTACTAGAGACCAAACATTTGAAAGAGGGTCTGAAAAAGGTACAACTTTTGGTGAGATTGAATGTCTGCAATGAATTTGAATATAATATTATATTAATTTGAAATTGAATTGATACTTATGACAGTTTCTTTTGAAACAATAACTTCCAAAAGTTATAAAAATTATTTTATTAATAAACAAAGTGATTAAATTTAGGAAATTCATAAATGTAAATACATGATGAATTGGAATAAGGATGTTGTAAAACTAACAATTTGGGTTCATTAAAATTGTTAATACTTGAAGGTGAATCAGGACTTGTAATTAGTAATACAAATGATTTGCTTTCATACATGTTGAATCCAAATATGTCATGCATCTCAAAAGTGGTATGTTTTTCAATACATCAATGTGAGGTTTTTATTTTTTATGTGTATGCAACTATTAAATGTTTACTTTGATTGGTCAAGTTCAATAATTTGAATTTTATATATATATTACATTGCATTGGTAATAGATGAAGGAAATACAATCCTTACTGAGATTAGTATAAAAGTTTATTCTTCATGATGTTTGGGATGAAGCAAATTCAATCTCTATACTAGTATAAAAGTTGATCCTACTCTTTATGATGCTTAAGAATAATCTAATAGATTAATTAACTTTGAACTGGATGAGATTAATAATATTTAAAAATGTTAAATTATTTGTGTTAAAAAAATATAATGTTAAGGAGTTTATAAATTGGTTAAGGAATTTTTGCAATTTGATAAGTGAATTAATAAATAAAAAATTTTATTGTTTTTAGTCAAGATCATGTGACTCAATTGTTTAATCTCACAACAAAGTTGAAGTTTATGGACATGGAAGTTACTGAGTCTTTGTTAGTACAACTTATTTGAATTCACTTCCGGATAAAGTTGACCAATTTCAAATGAATTATAATGTCTTTAAAAAATGAAACTTTTAAGAAATTACATAATATAATATAATAATATATAATAATAATAATAAACTAATAATATAAGTAATGATGATAGAATTAAAAATAATAATATTTAAAATTAATATATAAATAATAATAATAATAAATTATAAATGATAATTATAAATAGTAACAATCAAAATAAATTTATAAAATAATAATAATAATATATAAATTAAAAAAAAATAATAAATTTAATAAAAATAAGAAGTAAAATAAATTTATCAAAAATAATAATATTAATAAATAAATAATTAATCATATTTTATTTTAAATTAATTTACCATAATGATAAAATTAAGGTCTTATAATTTTATTAATTAAAAAATTTAAAATATTAATTACACTCACTCATTATATTACTCACAAATTTTCAATTTAAATTTTATCATATATCTCTTACTCTAAACTACCCAATTCACTTTCTCATATCGTCTTAAATCTATATAAATACACTTTCTCAAATTCATGTATTGATCCAAAATAAAGCATGTATCATATGTTAGATATGATCTTGTGACTTAAAATAATTACTTGAAAATCTAATAAACATGTAAATAGTTAACAAGTATATCATGATCTATTATTTAAAACAGATACCCAATGTAAAATAATGTTATGCTAAAAGGAATTACAGAAAATGTCGATTTAATAATATTGAAACAAATACACTCTTCTACAAAAGGTAAATAGTTAATACGTGAATGACTAATACACGGGTATAACTATCATATAATAATAATTTTTAATTGACAAATAAATGAAAATTATATACTGTCAATATACATAAATTAAATTTTTATTTATTGATAGAGCTGATATACTAAAATAAAAGAACATAACAAGATAAGATAAAAATTCATACACATGAAAACATGATAAGATAACTGATGAATCATTATTTTTTCTTATTTACTTGTCTTTATGTACCTATTTTAATTATTAATTTGTGTTTAACTGTTTATTATTTTCTTAGTTTTACTGTTTGGATTTCATTTATCAAAAAATAATAATTTTATTTAATTTAGATTTTCTGAACTAAATTAATTATTATTTTCAATGTAGCTTTAGATTTTTATTGGCACTGGAAATTAATTTTGGAATTGAAAAGGAGTTGCACATTATCAGTTGTTATTTTTAGTTTTTATTCAATGGACCAAAACGCCCATTAAGTTTAGTGTTGAGACTTATTTAGGTCTAGTCGCCTGTTACACAGAGGAGGGAGAAAGAGAAGCATGCATTTCTTTATTATCTGCTTTTGGGATTCAGTTTGTTTTCTCTCTTTGGCAAAAGTAGTTCTGTAATTATTTTCTTTTTATCTGCAATTACATTCTATTCTTGTTTCAATTCAACTTCATTTTTTTATTTTAATTCCATTTTGCCTTATGCAAATCATGGTTTGCTTTATTGGAATTTAATGGAAGCACTAATTTATAAGATTATCCTTTTGATTCAGATTGCAATGAAGTTTTGAGGTTGTTGTTGTGTTGTTTTTGCTCTCTTAGTCTCTTAATTCTTCATAATTTATTTATGTGTTTAATGCGCTTTTATTGTGGTTCATGCTTAATATTTCGGGTTAATATTTTGTGTCTCTGTTCATGCTTAATGGAGTGAGTGTTGTTGGGATGAAATCAATGATGTATGTGAATGTTTAATTTGCATAAGGAAAACTTGTGTTAATTATCTCTTAGCATGAATTTCTATATCCTGTGATAAGCTGACTGTCTAAGGAGGGTAATTTATTTTGGTTAAGGAAATATAATTTGCTTATTGGTTTTTATCTTATTAAATTCAATAATTATTTCACAAACCTAGGAGTCACTTCCCAGTATTCCCAGTACTGTATTTATTTGACCGGATATAGATATAGCTTCGATTAATAAGATATAAGTATGATATGATTATAATATAATAATATATATTATATGTAACATTTGATAACACCTAAGATAATACATTAAATAATATTTAAATGAAAAAATATTTGTAGTATTTGATTTTTAATTTAATTTTTTATAAATTATTAAAAAAATTAACTGAATTACATAAATTTATATTTTATTCATATAATTAATTATTTAAAAGTTATATAATATTTTAAAATTATAATTAATACCTTTAAAATGTTTTCAATTATTTTTATTTACTGTAATTTTTAATGTGTAAGGGCTTAGGAGTTTAAGAAAAAAGAAAAGAAAAGAGAACTACTACATTTTTCTTTGTTAAAAAAAATCCTAAAACCTCTTCCTCAGTTTTTTTTCTCTATCTCAAAAACCCAAAATCCCTTCTCAGTTCTCTTTTCTCTTCATTTTTTTTTCTTGTTTCATATTAGAGATTCAAAAGCTCCATCCAATTCCTAGTGTAGGGTAGAGCAAGTTTAGCGGGTCACCATTTTAGTTTAAGTAAGTACCAATTTTTTTTTTTATTATTGAGTGGTTTAGGATTTCCCTAATAAGAAAATCTACATGCAGTCTTAAAGACATCAAGAATGATCCTAGTTCACTTTGGATCCTAAGGATAGGATCAGATCATTGATCAGAACTGTACGTTACAGGTTGAGTATCCTTGCAAGCGGTAGCTTGGAGTCCTTTATAGGTGATTTACTAGTCTATATAGGTAAGGGAAGCTAGTTAGAATGTTTCTAACAGACATTGTAATGTTAGGGGAAGTTAGTCTTAAAAGTCTGTTATAGTACACTAAGATTACTTAACTATGGAGTGAGATGTGATTTTAATTTGAAATGTTCTCTAACAATGATAAATGAAATTTTGTATAGTTTGATGAAATGACTGATTTTATGTTAATTGAACTTGTGAGGACAATAGACGTTTGAATGTTTAGTAAATAACTATTGCCTTGATGTTATGGATTGAATGAGTTATTGTGAATGATATGGAATGGAATGATTATGTATTACAGGTGAGCAGAGGATTTGACAGTAGCGTGACTCCTCAATGAGCTGATGAAGAAGTTTAATTTAATTTAATTTAATTTTATTTTGTAATTATATAAAAATCTTTTTATTAAATCTCATATAAAGAAATATATTTTGAAATACTCTTATGAATGTATCGAGAATTGTATTTAGGTTTATTATAAAAATTTTATGCAATATAATTCGTATGTAAAAAATATGGATGTTACCTAATAAATAATATAATTCAAATTCATGTGTTATAGTAATTATAAATAATATAAGAAAGTATGTCAAATTATAATATAGTATGACATAAATGAGTATAACAAAATTATACAAAATTGTATCTTATTTATAAAATTATTTTTCTCAAAATTATAAATAAATTATATAAATTTTGTAAGACTTCTTTAAAGTATCTTTAAATAATAAAAGTTATCTAAATTTTAATTGTCATTGTAATTTAAATTTATGTACAAATTTTATATATATATAAAGAGATGATGTGGTCCAGCGGCTGTTTAGTATAATGAATATATTATAGTGACAAATAAATTTTACAGTTGTAACAAATGTTATATTATGACAGGGTGTAATAGTTATTATGTTATGTGTCACTAAATGGTCCTTCTTTGATTGACAATTCAAAATATTAGTTTAATTAACGAAAAGCTATTTAACTCAAATTGTAAAACAAGAACAAACAGATTGGTGTGTGGCATCGGCCGGCCATGGCACAGCTAGACATGTAAAGAAGACAAATGTTACCTAAACCTAATCCTAAACACAACCATGAAGACAAATCTTCAAAACAGATTTTCAAATTTCTATAACACTATTTTAATTAGTTTTCATCATCAGTTAAAATTTATGATTTGATTCTTTGTTTAAAATATCTTGTTCGTAATTTACAACTTTTAATATTTCTAGCTTTTACTTAATGTGAAATGTCGGGGTTTTATTTTTTATTTTAAGATAACTTTAATTACTTTTGTATCAATTATATATCTTTACTCCTTATTTATTTTTAATTTATTTAAACATGTATTATGGACTAAAAAAAGAAAATGAATAAAGTAAACAATCTCATAACTAAATTATTTTGTCATAACTAAAATTGGAGAGAAAAAAATACACATAACTATAAATTTTTTTTGAAGTTTTTATTTTCCTTTGAGTGAAATTGATTATGCGACATCAACGCGGTCATACAAAATTCACAATTTTTAATTTTTTTATTCATGCTACCGTATTTTACAATCTACAAATTAAATATCACTTTAGTGTTGGTGTTATAAAAATATATTGTAAATATTAAAAAAAATATTTTTGATTTTTGTCTTTATTTTGATATCTTATCATCTAAGACTATGTTCCATTTAAAATTGTTTATATGACCCAAGTGTCAAAGTAAGCCTCTTTGATGGGATATACTCTAAAATCAAACATATGCCATATTACAATACTTGAAGCTGAATTAAAAAGTAGAATCAAGCCAATTTATAAATCTAAAATATTAATTTTTTCTTACCTAAACTTACACTTTAAGGAATTATAGAACAAGAGAGGATAAACATTTCTTGATAACTCCAACAAGGAGACAAAATTGACTAGGAGGAATGAGGTGGGTTGGAATAAATTGGAATTGTTGGAACCAATAAAACGGCAACTAACTCATTTAAGTAGAAAACAAACTTCACCCACCAACCCTCACACCATACACATAGAGAAAAAGAGAAAGATAGAGTGAGTTGGTAATGTGTCCTTCTGGGTTTTCATCATCTTCCACTGCAGAAGAAGTTACTCAAGGGATTCATGGGGATGCTCTCACTGCAATTGTCACAGGTCACATATATTACTCTTACTATGTTTTTCATCTCTTTTCACTACTTTCATTGCAAATATTATTGCATTTTTGGGTCCAAGGATTTGGTCCACACAACGATATACATGCTTATCCTTTTCCTCATCACCATGTATTATATTGCCTTTTACTATATATCACACTGCACAAACCCAGTTTTGGTACACCTGTTAATATCATACCTCCATTGATATATAGCTTCATGTGACTCAAATAATTTAGCTCAAGTTTAAGTACTGTCATGCAAATTTAATCATTTTTTCAAAATGATTAAACAGTTTTAACTCATAATTAATATATCATCTCATTCTTGACCTGAAATAGTATATAATACTGGTAGGAAAGTCCGATATAATTTTTAACATTCTACGTGTAAGCAACTTACATTTATTATAACTGACTCAGGTATTGTTTTAACAATTGAATATATTGCTTAATTTTTTTTAAAAAAACAAGCGACTAAATTAATGATTAATTAAATTATTAGAGACTAGAATTACCTGAAAATCTTTAATTTAAGATAATACTTTTATTATTATTACTCTTATCCAGTCTCCCAAAATTATGGGAATGCATGTTTAATTTGAGAAGATAAAATAATAGCATAAAACGAGCCCAAAAATCTAAAGTGGAGTTCTTTTTTAAGTTTATTTTTGTGGTTAGCCTTTAAGTTTAATATATCAGTAAGTTCTGAAGTTTTGGATAAATTTTAATAAAATTCTTAAATTAAAAAAATATCCTTGATCATTTTCAAATCAAAGTCCAATTAACATTTTTATTTAAATGCGTAATTTTTGTAAAATTATACATCTACTGGTATGTTAAATATTTTATTTATCATTTGTTTCTGTATTTTTTTTCTCGAGTTGGCCACAAGTCCATTTTCATTTTTTTTTAATTTTTTTGATTTATTATTTTTTAACAGACATTTTAGTTTTCTATTTGGATTTTTTCCCTTATGGATTGTAGTATCGTATAGTAGAAACAAAAATAAGTTTGATAACTCCTCAAGAGTCCGTAGTCTAATATTAGAAGTGTTAATCTTTTAAGTCCTTAAAAAAATTATTAAACTGTTTATGTAATCAATTTTGTCACACTTTTAGTATAATTTTTTTTTAATAATAATAACTATTTTTTATTATAGTAATTCTGGAAATTTTGTATATTTTAAATATGGTATGTGCTACTGCTACATAAATATTAAATATGGTGAACATGATAATAACAGGAACAACCCATGGTATTGGCATTGAGACTGCAAGAGTTCTTGCTTTGCGTGGTGTCCATGTGATTATGGCGGTGAGAAATGTGGTTGCTGGAGAAGCTGTCAAAGAAGCAATACTCAGAGAGATTCACACAGCCAAAGTCGATGTCATGGAGTTAGATCTTAGTTCAATGGCATCTGTTAGAAAATTTGCATCAGAGTTCACTTCATCTGGTTTTCCACTGAACATCTTGATGTAAGAAAACTACATGGCTACATAGTTAATGTTTCAACATATGTTCTTTTTAACAAGAAATTATTACATTGTACACAATTACCATGCTTCAAACCAGTTTTTGTATAATACATAATTAACTCTTTTTTGTAACATGAAAATGTTAATTACAATTGCATAATTGGTTGGGAAGTAAATATGATTATGAAAATCTTAGTACAAAATCACAGTAGCAGTAGTGTTCTTAGGGTTTGTTTGTTGTATTTCTAGAAACAATGCAGGGATAACTGCAACCCCTTTCTCGCTGTCCAAAGACAACATCGAACTACAATTTGCAACAAATCATTTGGGTATGTACGAAACAAATGTCTGATACTTCATAACAGTGTAAAACTTTTTTAGACACTGCATGTTATATTCAAACTGAAAAGGTGATGTTGGTTCTTTTTGCACAGGTCATTTTCTTTTAACACATCTTTTATTGGATACTATGAAGAAAACTGCAAGTGTAAGCAAGAGAGAAGGAAGAATTGTAAATGTCTCCTCTGATGGTCACCAATATACATATCCTGAAGGAATCCGTGTTGATAAAATTAATGATGAATCAAGGTAAGATTTACGCTGAAGAAATATTACTCTGGAGATTAAATTTTATTACCATTGGAATTCAGTTCTAATATTGGTTAAACTTTTTTTTATGTGAGGAAGAAAAATATATTAAAAAATGGGACAATTGGGTTTTTTAAATCCATATTTACATAAGATATTCTTACATTCCTTTCCTAATCTACTTCTCCTTCTAATTGATAGAATACATAACAATTGGGTTAACTTATGTGTAGCAGTTCATAATCTATCCAACAATATACTAAATCCTACTTGAAAAGTGTTATTTTACACATCATTATATTTTTCAGGTTCCTCAGAGTGTGAATTTGTCTTGCATATGCTAGGATAGCTTTGATATTTCTTATATATTGATGCATAAACTCTTTCATGTGATTTATCTCTGATTCTTCTTCATTCTTTCTCAGATTTGAAATTTTATTTGAAAATTATGTAAGTCTTCAGCAGGGACTTGTTGATCCTTTGTTCTTCGTGATACCTTCCTTTAGCTTTCTCCTTAATATAAGCCTTGTTGGTTCCTTGTTTATGTTGTTGGTACCTGAATTAATATAGCTTGAGATTTCCACTTTCCTTATGCTCTTTGCTTTGTTTAGTCTCCCTGATCCTAACATCACACACATTCTTAAAAAAAAATGTAGGTTTTTTTACCTATTCAAATTTGTTCCTGTTATTATTAGGTTAAAGTACCAATGAAAATATTAAGAAATGATATTTAATATGAACAAATAACATTGGATACTTGTTTCTAATCCATGCCCACACTTTCATCTGTGGAACAGTGAACACTTATGCATCTACCTTTCCTTCTGATAAATACCAAAATTTCTTTGTTTTCACAGAGTCTATATAATTGCTATCCATGACTCCTTCCAAATTCGGATACCTAATTTATTAAACTACACTTCATTAAAGTTTTGGAAGTAATTTTTTGTTTAGTGGTGTAGAATTGTGCTAGTTCCTACCCAATTATAGCATCTGTTCCATACTTGGTTGGCTATTTTGCATGTAAAAAATATATGATTTATTTTTTTTAACAACAATGAATAAAATAACAAAAAATACTTAAGAGGTGTTTTAATCCCTTGTAGAGCACACCTTATTCAAGAATAAATATCCTAACTATTAAAACAAAAACCTAAACAAAAAGACACACTACTAAACAAAACAGAAAAAACATATGAAATATATGATTTATATGTGTCCAAAATCCACACATTTCACATGCTCCATTACCTAGTGGGATAGTCCTTTTAATTAAATTATTGGCAAAGCTTTTATATTCTAGAATTCCTTGAACAGATTTTCATCTTCTCCCATCTATTGTATTCTATAATTTTCTTTTACCCAACCTGACTGTTTATGTCTTCCTCCTTTTTGTTCAATTTTTTCCTTATTAACTCTTGCATTATTGTATTAACATGTGTTTTCTCTAACTCAAATCACTATTTTCTCCACTTAAGATAATATTTTCACTCATTATTGTTTCAATTCCCAACATTATTTAGTTTTTTATTTTTTAATAATGAATTTTAGTACATTTTTCGGAATCTGTGTTAGCGACTCTTGTTTCATCTCTTCTGTCTCCAAAAATCTTATTTTTTTTCTCGCCTACCTACATCACACTTAATATTGTCCTCATACCATACATTTTCATTAATCCTACATACTACTTTTTAAGTCTTTCCACCGTCTTATTCATCTTTTATGTTGCCTGCGGTAGATGTATTTGTTACTTTTCCATATCTCTTTTCATAATCCATTTGTGTTATTACTTAATCTTCACTTCCATTTAGTTAATAGTGTCATGTCAAATAATTTTAGGTCTTTAACACCTAAGCCTCCTCCTCTTTTTGTTTACATGCATTCTCCCATTTAAACCATGAAATTTTCTTGTTTTCCTTCTCCCACCCCACCAAAAGTTACTTTGAATTATTCTAATTTCTCTCTCTACCATGGCCAATAATAGATATATATTAAATAGGGATATTGATGTGAGGACTGGTTTTAGAAAAAAATATTGTTCTTACTCTAACTAAACACATATTTAATATTAGAAAGGAAACTATGAGAAGTGTGAGCCGTGAAGAAATGACTTTTTGAAATGTTTATCCATTGACCTGAAGCTAAATTATAAGAATGTAAAAAATTCATAAGACTAGAAAGGGAGCATTTGTTGGCTCTGCAAAACACAAAAATGTCATCAACGTATAGAACATGTGAAGGGAAACATAACCCTTTAGGACTAGCCATCAGAAGAATATGCTTGGTTAAAATAAGGTTGGTTATCCCTTTATTGAGGATCTCTTCAGTAATACAAAAGGGTAAAGGAGAAAGAAGATCACCCTGTCTGACCCCCCTACTACAAGGAAAGTAATCAACCAAACTACCAATAACCCTTATAGAAAACTTAGCAGACTGAAGGATAGTCAAAATTCATTGCAGGAAAGTATGGCGAAAACCAAACTGATTCAACAGATGAATGAGAAAATTCCAACTGAGAGTATCAAAAGCTTTGGAAATATCAATCTTAAAAGCCACATTACCATAAGGTATTTTCTTAGAAAGCAAGTTAATAGCTTTCACGTGTTATCAATACAATCTTTAATGTGTTGGCGTTTCATAAAACCATTTTGATTGTGAGAGACAATCCTGACAACAATGGAAGCTAACTTGTCAACTAAGATTTTTGAAATGATTTTAAACCAACAATAGGCCTGAAGTCTTTTATAGAAGTAGCTCCATGAATTTTAGGGATAAGACAAACCACATTAGCATTCATCCCTGGAAGGACCCATTTAAGAGAGAAAAATTGTTTTACAGCATTACAAAAATCATAACCCACAATGTCCCAACAACTATGGAAGAAAGAACCTCCAAAGTCATCCGGACCAGGAGCACTATCAAAGTTGAGAGCAAATGCAACCTTCTTAGTCTCATCATTGGAATGACTTAGCCAACATAGAATTCTCATTCTCATAAATAACTTTAGGGATATGAGCAGAAATTATATTCATTGAAATTTATAGAGACATTATTAGTATCAAAAGAATCATATAAAGTTTTATAAAAGGAAAAATGTGTTTCTCAATATCTTTAGGATCTTCAAAAACCAAATCCCCATCTACCAGCCTTTGTATCCCATTAGAATTGGTAGACTTTTTAACCATGACATGAAAGAAAGAAGAACTACAGTCTCCATCTTTAAACCAAAGAATCTCAGTTTTGTCTTTCCCAAAAAAGGGCCTAACAATCTAGAGCCATATCAAGATTTTGCATAGCTTGTTGTTGTTGAACAAGAAGCATATCCATCTCAGCAGGGTAAGCTACATGAATCTGATTTTGTAAAAAAAGAAGGATTTTCTTTTTATCAACCACAACTTCATGAACATTCTCACAAACATTCTTATTCCAGTTCTTAAGAGAAAGCTTTAGCCTCTTGAGCTTTTGTTGCAGGATGAACATAGGATAACCAACCACATTTCATGCAGATTGTTGTATAACCTGTCTACAACTGGGATGTTGTAACCACATCTTAAAGAATTTAAAAGTATAGGGCTTTCTAGACGTAAAAGAAAAAGAAAATTCAACAAGAAAAGGATGACGATCAGAATAATTACGAACCAGAATTTTATATCTACAATAATATCAAGTATCTAAACAAGGGAAATTGCAAAGAACTCTATCAAGCTTTCTCTCAATCCTTTGATTACCCAACCTCCCATTAGAGCAAATAAAGGAAGCACCCGAAGAAGGAATAACCAAGAGCTCATTTGAATTAATCTAATCGTAAAATTCAGTACAAGATAAATTGTTAGGCAAAGAACTTCCTCTAGCTTCGGCGACAAAGAGGATAACATTAATGTCCCCAAGAACACACAAGGTTATTGAAGATTATTTAGATCAGACCAAATAACCCTTCTAGCAGAGTAAGATATTGCCCCATAAATACCTACCACTTTCAAAACTTTCCCCTGCATAACCATAGAGACAGGGATATATTGTACAATAGAATTTATAACATTAAAAACAAGGGCACTCTTAACCAAGCACCAAAGCCTAGGAATCGAGTTAGAGTTGTTACTAGAAACACAAAGCAAATAAAGTGAGGTTTATGTTCAAAAAATAAAACATGTTTATAAAAAAAAACAGTCACGAGCTTAACAAAGAAAATAAAATGAGGTTTATGTTCAAAAACAATATTTCTTAACATATTTAAAGATCTATTTTTAGCCACCCCGAAAGTTGATATTTCTTCCTTTATCATTTTGTGATAAATTTTCTCCTGTTAATTTTAATGTTCGTTTTTATGTTGGCCTCACTTCTAAGTGGCAATCACACTTGTATTCTTGCAAAGTCCACTAACTCCCAATTCGGTATACCTTCATCAATTGTTATCAGTGTTCCCATTACTGCTATCAATTTATTAAAGCAATCCTCGTTCCATAACCACAATGGTAGCTCCTTACATCAGACCCACACAATTTTGTTTCCTGACGTCTCTTCCTTTGACCACAGAAATACTTATCCAAACATGGTTGAGGACTACTCTTGTCAATTGCCTTTTGTATTTCCATGCCTTCTTCTCCTATTAATAAAACTTGATTGTTTTAGATATATTTTATCCTAATGTACCCCTTATCTCCTAAAAGTATGTTATCTTTTATTCCAACTATAAATTCTCTCTCTATTCATTAGAAACAATAAGTCGAAGATCATACACATACATCATAACACATCCCTTAATTACAACTTATATTATTCCTTAATTAGTTATCATCCTATACATATATTTTTTTATCTTTCCGTTACAATTATTCAAAAACAAATCATTGTATAATTTATATATATACTCTAACATGGTGTTCAATATATAAAAATTATATTTCTCTATACTTACCAAATGTGTATCAATATTCTTGTGTATCCTCTAGAACTTTTATCTCGATTCCCATCCACCTTTCTTCATTGGTTTTCTCTTTCTGAAATCCTTTCGCAACTTGCGCTAAGTAAGTTATCTTTTCTTTCTCCTCTATACTTCTTTATTTCTCCGTCTTCTTCTTGATACTTTATTCATATCTGTCATTTCCATTAACTCTTTTCCTCATACCTTTTGTTTCTTGGTATGTTTATATGTAGTTTCGTGTTTCCTATATAAATGTTATCCAGCCAAGTCTTTTCCCTTTCCAATTAAGTTTTTTTATATGAATACCTCTTGAATCTTTCTCCATAGTTAAAACATCTTCCACATTTCCTTCTCTCCAAAGTTTTCAAGAAAATGTGAAAAGAGAAATGACACTCCTCTCTTTTCCCATGCACGTCTTTGGTGGTTCATTATAGAGAAAAAGAGAGGCAGTGTTGTGGTCTGATGTTTGATCAATTAGTAAAGAACAAAAGAAATAATAGTTTTTATTTCATTTCTTGCGTCCATATGTCACATTACAAACTTGCTTTGGACATATTTGTTGCTGTCTAGAAGGTATCACATAAAAGTCTCATTAGAAAATCTGCTAATATAATATCATTTACAATTTGGTGCACTTTTGTTAGTTATATGTAGAAATTAGAACTAAGCATGCAAACGTGAGGACTCCTATTGTATCTATGGAAAGGAGAAATATAATGTACATTTGATTAATTTTGCTTCCTTGTGTACAGTTTCCAGCTGTGGCGTGCTTATGGGCAATCAAAGCTTGCTAACATTTTACACGCAAACGAACTAGCAAGACGTCTTAAAGTATGCTGACATTTTTGTCTTATGCACAGTGCTCTAATAATACCTTAATGCTATTATTTGAGAAGGAAATGTTGCTTATGACTCAACAGTTTTTGAAACTAAACTTATCTTTAGAATAGAAGATTGATAACCAGAAATGTTGGTTTGATTATCAAAGACCATCTTTTGTACAAAATTTTAGTATTTCTCCTTCTTTCATGTTCCTTAAAATGCTCAAACTATGTACTTTTGTGAACAACAATCATAAGCTCCACATATTGTTTGCTTTGCTAATTGTATTCTCTTTCTTTTCCTGTTCTTCTTTTTGTAAGTAACTTCTGATTTTTCCTCATTAGTATCTATGCTATATCTAATATTAGTTATTACATCATGGTCAGGAAGATAGGGTAGATATTACAGCAAATTCTCTTCATCCAGGAGCTATTATAACCAATATTTATAAGGCAGAGATTAGTGGTGCTGTGCCAACAGGTAATTCCAAATTGCACCCTATGAATTTATGGTTTGTCAAGAAATCATGCAGATCGTGAATTTTGAGATACCAAATAAAGTACTTTTTTAAATTCCTTCTTCCATAGTTTTGTTGAATAGCTAATCTTCTCTCGATATATTTAATATAGTCTCACGTTATATAAGAAGAATGGATGTTAAGATCACTTTAAATTTTTTTTTTGTAAGATATCTTTTTAAGAACAAAATCGTAAAAAAGTTTTGAATCTTAAAATAGATAACTAAAATCTGTTTAAATACTTACTAAAACTCGATCCATTAAAATTTATGGAATTAATTGCTACAAGCCTAAAAAATATATTGATAAAATTATCTTGGTTGGAATTTTCCCTTGCAAATGATGGCGATTTACTGAGTTGTATTTTGTCTGATTCATGCAGATTTAATTGATATGCTTGGCAATTATGAAATGAAAAGTATTCAGCAGGTAATTCAAACCCACTTTGGCCTATTGAACCTAAAACTTAGGGAATTTTTTATTACTTATTCATTACTTAAGAATCCGAAAATCCATTATTTAAATTAGGGTTATAATCTTTATATTGATAAATAAAATTCAATATCATGTAGGGAGCAGCAACAACATGCTATGTAGCTTTGCATCCACAAGTGAAGGGAATCAGTGGCGAGTACTTTTCAGATAACAATGTGGCTGAGGCAAGCTTACTGGCAAAGGACCCTAATTTGGCTAAGAAACTATGGGATTTAAGCATGAAATTAATTGGTTAGAATACCCATGAAGCATTGTGAATGCAAATATATAGTTTCTATGTGACTTAAAAGAACTATTGTTGTGACATTTGTATTCCACAAACAACAACTCATTGAAACATATTTATGTAGGAATAGTGAGAGTGAGATAGACATTAATTTTTTCTAGGGTGTTTGTTACATATGTGCCGTGATAAAGATGAGATAACCATATATTAAGAAGATGATTATCACAATAACTACCACCACCACACATTCTTTTCCTATAAAAAGAAACTCGTCTCCGAATTCATATATATTTAGTATTCAATTAAGTATCACATTTTACTTAGTATTAATAAACTTATTATTTTTTTTGAAGAAAATTAAAAGGTTGGAAAAAAAATGTAAATAAACAAATGAAAAGTTACTGAAAAAGAAGAAAAATAATAAAAAAAATTAAAACATTATTGGAATAAAATATAGGAAAATATGAGGTATTTGTTGTATTTTAGTGACTGGTATCCATAACTTTCCCATAACGAAGATAAGATAATATCTGTTACCTAATTATCTAGGAGTAGTGGCCACCCGTAGTTGATAACGATAAGACTTAATAAAAAAGTTTACTATATTTTTAATAAAAAATATTTTTATTTTTAATTAACATTTTAACAATATTTATTATTCTTTATCACGATATTAATATTCTTATACAAGTGTTTTTCCATTGTTATTAAACCTTTTTGTTCTTTATTTGTCTTTATTAACAGTTTTTTGTGTGACAAAATCTTTATTCAAAACACAAATAATTGTGTTTTTTTTTTCAAAAATAAAGTATAATAGTATATAATGAATGGTCTTTTTAATGTACGCAAGTTATATTCCAACTTTATCTTAAAATCACAACAAAAAAATCATTATAATAGTAATAATGGTCATAGATATAAAAAATCTTTTCTTAAATAAATCAAACTATTGTATCTATTTTTATTGATGGAGGATGCTATTTTTCTAAGTATATTTGGTTTGTGAGAAGAAGACGTAACATTTTAAGAGCAATAAATGTGACCCATGACTGAATTTTAATTGACACAGAAGGATCATGTCCATGGGGAAGTGTGATCATAAATGCTACAGATTAGCATAGAAGAAAATCCATGTCTATTTATTTGTTGGGATGAGTCTTGTTTTGTGAGTGCAACAAATTAAGAATGTGGTGGCTGTTTGGGAGAAAAGAGGGTTCTGGTTTTTCATCTTCTTCTACTGCTGAGGAAGTTACTGATGGGATCGATGGCACTGGCCTTACTGCTATTGTTACAGGTTCATCACATTGCACTTTTGTCTTGTTATTTTTTTTTCTTTTGACAAATTCATATTTGACTATATATATATATATATATATAGAGAGAGAGAGAGAGAGAGAGAGTTTAAATTTTCTAAAAATAACATAAAAATTTGATATATAGGTAAGTTTAAATCTGAAAGTAAGTTTTTTAATATTAAGTTAAGATTTAAATTTTAGTTCTTAATGTAATAGCAAAATCTATCTAAAGTTTATGTTATTCAAAATTATTTAAAGTTATCATACCATATCATTAAGTTGGTTTTAGTTGTTAGTTAAAATTATTTAAAGTTATAATATCACTAACCGTTAAGTCTTTTTTTAGTTGTGCATGTTGACTTCCTTGTTAAATATTTTGTAACTTTGAAATAGTCTTAAATGTGATTTTTTAATATAATAAAATATTTAAATTAATGCTCCTCTATTTTTTCTGATAAATATATTTTAAAATTTGCATTTAAATAATATCTTCTAAAGAATAACATGAAAAAACAAGTTTATTAAATAATGTGTTAAGAGTGTTGCAATTAAATAATTATTTGTGATTATATTGTTAATTTCATGTAAGTAATAAAAGTGTTTATATGTTCCAAAATTAATTTATAAGATAAAAATTACTCTCATTTATATATTATAAGTTAATTTTATTTATAGTTAATATAATATTTTTAACATAGTTTCTCTTCATACTTCGATTAAGTATTTGTGGATAAAATTTTATATATATGCTATAAATTAATTTTATATTTAATTGATATAATATTTTCAATATAACTCTTTATACGTGAAAAAAGATATTTATAGATAATTTAATAATAGGTAACACGATAAATTTAACATAATTCATTAAAATAAACTTAAAATCATTTAGAAAATTGTTTTAAGTTTGATTTTTTTATCAATAAGAAAAAATTAAATAAATAGAAGGACTTCACAGTGCTCCACCCTTTTACAAAAATAAGTAAAAAAAAACTATAATGACGCTTTGGACCATATAATCCAACATAAACTAATGTCCAACAAAACCTCTACAAAAAAAAGTGCACCAGTCCTCTTTAAGAATCAAGCCTAAGTTACATTAAAGATTAAAAAAAACATCATACCTAGACTCAATTATTTTAATATAACAAAAAATAGTAAGAAAAGATAAATTCATTGTGTTTGGTAGGACAATAAAGACCACAAAGGAGTAGTAGTTTCCTTGTGCACAAATGCATAACATTCAAAGCCTTATATTGACAGAACATCAACATACTGGATTGAATGCCTTCAGTTGAATGCTCCAAACATTAGTGTTTGTCTTCCATTTGTCTTCCATTTGTGTTCTTCCTATTTGAGCCTAAGCAACAACTTTGCTGTCCAGAATTTTTGAAACAGTGTGTCATCATCTCCTCTCACTTCCTTCTTAATTCCTATTATAAACTGACTTGATAGAGTATGTCCCATTTCTTTCAACTAACCACAATCATTTATTCTCTATATTCTTCTTTAACCTGTATAATTGTAATTCTTGAAGAAACTCGTGAACTATTAGTTTCATAAGTCTAATTTCTTGTATCAAACTTATATATTATAAATTAGTCTCGTAGAAATATGAAATATTTAACATATATATTCTTAGGAGAATCACTATCTATGCTAGGATACAAATTTTGAAAACTGTTCTTCATTTTGTTTGTACATCTCCGTTGTTGGACGATGTAACAATGAAAACAAACAGGTGCAAGCAGTGGTATTGGTGCTGAGGCTACTCGTGTACTTGCCATGCGTGGTGTCCATGTAGTTATGGGGGTGAGAAATTTGGTTGCTGCAAAGGATATAAAGAAAGCAATACTTGAGAAGACTCCTACTGCTATAGTTGATTACATGGAGTTAGACCTTAGTTCAATCACATCTGTTCGAACGTTTGCATCAGAGTTCATTTCATCTGGTCTTCCATTAAACATTCTTATGTAAGTGTAGTTAGTTAAATTGCCAACACTTCCCTGCATAATTCATTCATAGAGTAATAATGTGTTTTTTTGTTTATTTGTTGCAATTCTAAGAAACAACGCAGGAATTTTCGGAACCTCTTTCACTCTGTCCGCAGACAACATTGAACTGCAATTTGCCACAAATCACATGGGTACGTATGAATCGATCCAACTGAAAAATAATAAGGATGTGCTTGTTAGAAGTAGAAAGATAAAAAAAAAGAAGATGGAAGAATAGATTATAGAAGAAGTGTGGTTTGAAAAAAAATGAAAAGTGTGAGAAAAGTTTTAAAAAAAATGGCTTCCGCATGAGTTTTCTGTTCCTAAAAAATACAAGAAAATAGAAAAAAAATGAAAAACTTAATTAATTATGTTATTTAGGAATTGTTTAACATTGTGGGTGGTTGTATTTTTTTTCTTTTCAAATCTCATTCTTTTATATTAATTAAAGAAATATAATAATAATAATAATAATAATAATAATAATAATAATAATAATAATATTAAACAAAATAAAATAATTTCCTTTCATTTCCTTTTAGACAAAACAATCTTTATTTTTATTTTATTTCTCATCTCTTTATTTTGTTTTTTTTTTTTTCATATTTCCCTTTAACTATTCTCTTTTTGCCAAATGGAACATAAAGAACATAGTGAAAATAGAAAATTTTATTCCACCCAAATGGCCCTTTAGGTTTCGGGAAAACAGAGAAACATTATTGACAATGAAAGTTTTGTATGATGTGATTTCTTATCATTCAGATTTATAAAGGGATATGAAATGTGCTTGTAGCAGTATACATTTATACCTAAGTCAATTTTTATTTGTAGGATTTTTTTTCTTATTTTCTTATGAAAATGAACCTTATCATTGTTACTTAACACAATTCCACAGGTCATTTCCTATTAACAAATCTGTTGTTGGATACTATGAAGAAAACAGCTCGTGAAAGTAAGAAACAAGGAAGAGTTGTTAATATCTCCTCCATACTTCATCAATTACCGAACCGTGGAGGAATTCGTTTTGATCAAATTAATGATCCATCGAGGTAAAGAAAGTATGATGCTCAATTTATTTATTTTTAATTTATGGAAAATAATTTGGTGAGAGACAGAAAAATTTATGAACCTTATTCTTGAAGGAATTTATCCATATATAGAAGAACAATTATGATGGAAACTTCAACTTTATTACCATTGGCAATTTAACTCTTTAAGAATTGTTTGACTATGGATAAGATAAATATGATTCTCAACCATTATTTTGTGAAATTTATTTACAAATCCTGGGATGTGTGAAATTAGGTGTCACATTATAAGTATTTTATTGTAGAATTCACTACCTTAGCTTCCTTATGTGCAGTTATCATAAGTGGCTTGCATATGGACAATCAAAGCTGGCTAACATTTTACATGCCAATGAACTTGCAAGACGTCTCAAGGTATGCAGACGATGGTTATTGATAATCATTATATGTTGTTGGCATGGTTGGTGTTCGAAATTATTCATTTGCACATCAAATCTAGCTTTTGTGAATCAAAGATGTCTATTATTGAGAAATAAGTTCTTCATTTTCTTTTCTTTTCTTTTTATATATCAATATAAAGGAACTCATTTTTGTATGGTTTAATATTGTCACGTAGGATACCAACTACTTGACAACTTTACCTAATAAGCACATGATACTGAGTTGGCAATAATAATAATTTTTTAATTAGCGGCGGTGATTGGATTAAAAAAACAAATTTTCATTAGGAGAAAAGTGTTTAATGTGAAGATGAAGATGAATTTAGGTTTAGGATTGCATTTGGTGTATATTGTCGTGTATCATGGTTTATTATGTGATGAAAGAGATTTCATAGTCAGTACTTTGGAGCGGTGGTTGGTTGTTGGGTTGAAGTTCTCCAATATGTGGCTATCTTTTTGGGTAGCGGTGATGTGTGGTCTTTTAATGACGTCGTTGGTCGTTGGTTTCTGTTTTGGATAGCGGCGTGGTTGTGGTTTTCCCTTGCCTACTCACTTTTTTTTCCATCTAAATCACCGCCCCTTCTCGCTGACCTCTTTTTTCCTCAACCTCGCCTTCAAGATAAAAAATCCTAAAACTTTGTTTTTTTTTTATGATTTCAAAGTCACAACAAACTTCTCATATCTTCTTCCTTTGACAACAATGCTCCGATTCGGATTTCTTTCGTCTCTTCCAATGACTTTAACTTTTATTTTACTTTTTTAGTCACTTAATTTTTCACTCCTTGCACAAAACTCACTCATTTTTTTCTTCAAAAATCATTTGAAACAAACTACGATAATATAAGTTTTTCCATTGCCACATAAGCAGGACGGTCAGGTCATGGTTGTCAAAAGATAGTTTTATTTGAACTGTTATCAAAGTATAATTTTCCTTTTTTATATATATATATCTTCATTATTCAAGCAAGCTAAAAAGGATTAACCCCTTAATGTAATTTATCAAAAACAACAATTTAATATCAAAGGGTGAAATATCTTAGAGATTTTTATTAATGAGTCATAGTCTAATAACATAATAGAATTTTGACACCTTTAAAAAAAAATCTTATAAAACAATATTTACTTTTGATTTTTTTTTTTCTCATTCATATGTTATTTATTTTAACTTAATGTAGGACTTTAATTCAAACTTAGGCTTTAATAATAGATTTTCGATTATGTATGAGTTTCTTTTATATTATATATTATCCTTTAAGTGATTTTTATTCACCAATATTAAATGTTAATCTTGAAGTATTATTTATATCAATAGAACACGTTTCTTAAATGTTTGTCAATGAGACTTTTAATAAAAAGATGATTGATCTATTGATCAATCGTAAACTTCATTACATTAGTCTAAATCGTTCACTATGATTAACTTTCAAATCTTTCTTATTGAAAGAATTCAGATATCGAGTTAATCATATAAAAGAATTTAAAAGATGTTTCTATAAATTTTAAAATAATAGATTTATATGTATTTATATTTTATATATTAACATATATTTTTACCATCAATCTAAAACTTTAAAATAATAGATTTGTATGTATTTATAATTATTACTCAACTTAGTCATTATGAATAAGAAAACTTAAACAATATATCTTATGGATTAATCACTTTCACTTTCATAAGTTTTCTTTAAATATAAATACTCTTCTTCATATCTTCATTTCCCTCAATGACACGTTACCTAAATCTTTATTTTTTTATTAACCAAAAATAAAAAATATATTAAGAAGATACTTTAAGGATATTTCAACTCTTATACAAATTATAGATCCTGACCACTACAATATTAAGATCTATAAAAAGACATACGTATACCTTAATATTCAAATAAGTATTACTACTTAAATGTAACAAGAAAAAATCTAATCTCATTCAAACTAAAGACTAGTTAGTTGGATTAATGGATTAATATGGCATGTCCTATATTTTTAAGTGTTTTCATGCATGTTTCGGCGTTTGTTATCTTGCATTGACTTGTATTTAATGAGCAGTGATTTCAGTACAATTATATATTTCAGAATTTTCAAATTGAACAAGACCGATGTTAACTAGTCTAACAGTATCTCATTATTTTCCTCCTTTGTTTTGGCCACATTTCTTATAATTTGTCACGGAAAAATAGCTTTGTGGTTTTATTACAATAAATACAATTAGAGATAATTTTAAACACTTCCTAATAAAGATTATTAAGTCTCATGACTTAGAGTGATAACCTTCATTACATTAGAAAGAGTGTTCTGTTATAAGCTTTGCATTCATGCAACTCTATAAACATATCTTCAGATTGATATATACATAAATGAGGATAAACACTAACCCTTCTTGAGACGTGTAAGACCATTCTTAAGGACTTAACCAAAATATCCTGCAAGTAGTTATCAAGATCTATAGAAAACTTCTCAGCCAGGTTGAAGCTAGAAAAATAAATCCAAGAAAAGTAAGTCTTTTGATAGATGAGGTGAGGCTTATGTGTCTGATAAGAGAAAAGAAAACTTCTACATAGATTTAAAGATGTAAGTAAATTTATTTGTCAATATAAATTATAATCATTAAAGAAATTGCAAGCAAATAAAATGATAAAATATAGATTTAATGTTCTAAGAAAAAAGTTCAATTGTGATTGTAATATTGTTAAAAAAAAAAACGTTTTCAACCATAGGTTTCACCATATTACTTATCTCTGATATGTTACATTGAAATGAATTGATTTTGTTATTGATCAGGAAGAAGGGGTAGATATTACAGCTAATTCTCTTCATCCGGGAGCTATTATCACCAATATTTTTCGTCACACCCATATAGTGTCTGGTAATTAATTTCTGTAAACATTGCATTATTTTTTATAGATCTAATTTCTAAATTGGACGTTAGAGAGAGAGAGAGTAAGAGGTGAAACCCACTTCATTTGACTTTAATTTGCTAATATTTTTCATCATTATTATACTTATTACTATTAATTTTTAGTTTGGCTTCCAAAATGCTATACATATAAAGAATAAAAATATACAAAAAGAAGTTATCAATGCATTTTACTTAGATTTGATATATGACCCATAAAATTATATCTACTATCAAGTTTAATCATCCTTTGGACACAAATTAATTTAAAGAGATTTACATTTAAGGAGTTTAAATATTGACTTATACTTCATGAACTTTAACTCCAATACTTTAAACATTTAAGATGAGTTAAATGTCTCACTTTAAGTAAAAATAAGTAAACTCAATAACATATAGATAGAAGGTCAACAAACTTATCTTAAAAAAATTTATTGAAAGTGATGAGTTTGTTTTCCACTCATATTAAATCTCTCTAAACCTTTAAAATACTCAATAGCAATGCTTAACTTTTTTCCTTTGTAGTTTGGGTTAGTTTTTACTGTTTGAAACCGGATTTTTTTTTTTTTTTATAAAGATTCGAACATCTTTGAAGTGCCATGATTAATTATAATTTTTCGTTGTTTAAAAAAAAGAAAAAGAAAGCGATTGATTTACAATCTTAAGATTTTAAATAAAATGAAATGATTTGATGTTTTATATTAGTTTGTTCATAACTTATTAATTATAAATTTTCTTAATATGGAAGAATCATCTATTTAATACATGGGATATTTTAGTTTAATTCTATAATTTATAAAAATTAGTAAAATTTCTATTTGATTATTATAAATAGAACCAGTGGAGGTATATTCTAACTCTTATAATGAGTTTTTATTTTTAAATAGTTTTTGCGCAGAAATGTGTAATTAATAATTTTCTTAAGAGGTGTATATTAACCTAATAAGGGAATAGTTTCATGTTAGTAATTCATGCAGTTTAATGATAGTTTAAGGGTTTCGTTTTTGTTTTATTTATGCAGGTTTAGTTAATACGGTGGGTAGACTTGTGTTTAAAAATGTCCAGCAGGTAAGTTAAACAAATATTTGAATTTTACTCATTATGATATTGTTGAAGAAGATTGTTTATTTAGACATACAGATTTAAGTTTGTAATAATATTTTATAATTTAAATAAATCAAAGTCAAAATCTATAAACGTAACATTATCACTTACTTAGCGACATATATGGCTTAGATAATTGTAATATTATTTATTAACTATATTTACTCAAAAAATATAATTAATATCATCTTTTATACACACAAGCATAATCTCAATTTTCTAGAGTTATATTTTAAATGGATGTATACATTTTCTTCAAGGAAATCTACCATTTTCATCATACCTTCTCAAACTTAAAGCCATTCTTATGAGTTCAAAGTTATACTCATTACAAGTTTACTTCACTTTATAGATAAAGGTATGGGTTGATGCTAAATTATTGAACAAAATTTTATTTATGAAAATAAAAGAATATATATATATATATATATATATATATATAACTAAGTTATAAACAAGGTAATAAGTCAAACATTATCTTTTACAACTCAAAGTTAAACCATCAATTTGACTTGGCTTATTAACAAAATGATTACTTCTTCGTTCCTTTGATTTTTTATTTTTTATTTTTTAAGTTTGTAGTATAGTAATATTAAGAAATATAATTATCCACGTTTTCATTATTTTTTTTAACTATTTTTTATCATACCCATTGATTAATATTTCTACAATTTAACATTTTTCTCTTTTACTCTCTCAAAACAATTAAAAATTAGACAAAGAAAAAATGTAATCTGTAAATTAGCAATTAATATTGTTTTCAACTTTTAAAAATGACAAATCCATATAAACTTTTTTCTTTCTGGAAAAACCAATACATAAAGCTTAGGAGGAAAAGCAATAAAACCATTTTTTATTGCGATTATTTGCATTATAAATTAAAAAACACATATTTTAACTAAAGAAACACTTTTCTTGAAAAATAGTTTTAAAATAATTGAACTAAGAATCCTTAACATGAGATTGTTTTAATCTTCCAATTTGGCTTTCTTCTCCATCCTTAATGTAGGGAGCTGCAACGACATGCTATGTAGCATTGCATCCACAGGTGAGGGAAATCAGTGGTCAGTATTTTGAAGATTGTAATGTTTCCACAGCAAGCTCACAAGCAAGGGACATTGATTTGGCCAAGAAATTATGGGATTTTAGCTTAAACATGATCAAGTAGAATAGCCAATGGGGGTGTTGAATAGGTTGGACCTTTTGAATAATGAATTCACACATTTTCTTTTGAATAATGAAAACCCAATGGGTTTGATTCAATCTTTTAAGCATTCTATTGTAACTTAATTGAGGTTTAAGTATGACTATACATTTTCTTTTAACATGATTTATCATTCAATAAAATTTATTAGAATTCACAAATTAGATTATAGAACTATTGCCATTAGTGTTTTTTTAATGTAAATATTATAATAGTGGAGTTAAGTGGTCCGGTTTTAGCCTCATTCATGTAAAAATTATTAATTTGTTTGAAAACGTTGCAACCAAGATAATCTCATACGTAATTTAATTTTACTATACAATTTTTATATTAAATATAACAAAGAGTCTAAATATACAAAGAACAAAAAATATATAAATATAAATAAATTATGGATATCATTTTATGGGCTAAAATAAAAAATAAAGTTTCAGATTAAACAATACAGAACTGAAAAAAAGTTAATTTCTGATTAATCAATTATGAAGAAAAAAATATCTTATAATTTGAAATTTATTTTTAAATTACATAATTAAGAAATGAAATAAAATTTAAAAGTGAAAAAATTAATTTTAAATTATAAAATCTAAAATATATTTATAGATTATATAATTTAGAAGTGAAAAAGTTAATTTTAAATTATGCAATTTGCAATATATTTCTTGATTGAATAGTTTGGAAATGTAAAATAATCAAATTATTTGATTTAAATAATCAAATTGAAAAACAGTGATGTTTGAGTATTAAAAACTAAAGAGATTGATTAAGAGAAATAAAAAGCAAATTCGGGCTGGACTGCTTGGTACATTTATAGTATCACCAATTTGAGGGCTTCTTTCTGCACCTCAACCTCCATAAAATCTTATATGACATTAAAATTTTTGTGGAAATTACAAAAATAGGTATTGGATTTTTTTATATTACGCAATTTGGTATACACTTTTTTTTAAATTGTATACCACATCAGGTGAATTCCGATGTAGTGGATCTGAATTCGAGGATTCAATTTGATATGTATTTTATATACTGGAATCTATCTTATCGGGTATATAATTTTAGAAAAATTTATACCAGATTCGCCATCGGATGAGTAGGATTTGGTATACAATTTGTATACCGGAATATATTTTATTTGGTATACAAATTATATATCGATCCTGTTTTTTTACTGCTAATTCGGTATATATATATATATTTTTTTTTTTTTCAAAATTGTATATCAAAATTGCGCTCATTTCAGAGTATACAAAAATAAGAAATGTATACTAGATGAACTTCATATAACTTTTTTATTTTACTTCTCAAATAATGTCTTCACTT
>Ga0209700_102115_pt1 | contig 40817 bp, 32 predicted proteins | sample SiratroredBW_FD_187528 | JGI IMG/M metagenome (GOLD analysis project Ga0209700, IMG submission 187528) | Root nodule microbial communities of legume samples collected from California, USA - Siratro red BW (SPAdes) (version 2) | ecosystem: Host-associated > Plants > Roots > Nodule | place: USA...
AAGAAAGGTCGAATTTATGGGGTTAGAGAGCTTGCTCGTAAGTTTAAATCTGGAAATACTCTCACATATCATGAACCTTCGACTTCCTCTCATGATTCAGAACAAACTCGGGAGATAAAACAACTTAGGGAAGACAATGACAAACTTAGTCAACAAATGAAAGCATTGCTTAATCTGGTTCTTCCTATACTTCCACCTCATTCAAGAAGTGCATTTGAACAAGAAGTTCAACAACAGCAGCCACAACAATCATCCAGGTAACAAGAAAATGAGCATGAGCAATTACCCAACAAACAACACAATAAGCATGGACAACCTGGACATTTTGGAGACTATTAGGATTTTTAGGCTTTGAGTATTTGATTATGGTTCAAGTTTATTTACAATGTGGATTATGTTTGAAGTTTACTTTACTTTAGAATTATATTATCTTTGATTTACTTTGTATGATGAGACTTCAACTATATATGTTATGTTTCAATTTGAAATTAAATGTGGATTTTATTTTTTGTTAGGTGTATTGAATGATGCTTGATTGTTGGATATGTTGGATATTTTGAATGTTTCATAAATTCAATTAAAATGAACATTTTGATGCATGAAGAAACATGTACAAATTTATCCACATTACCCATGGACTAGAGTTGGTGGGTATTATCCACGGACTGGAGTTGGTGGATATTACCCACGGACTGGAGTTGGTGGGTATTACCCACGGACTCGAGTTGGTGGGTATTACCCACAGACAGGAGTTGGTGGGTATTACCCACGGACTGGAATTGGTGGGTATTGTCCACGGACTGAAGTTGGTGGATATTGCCCACGGACTGGAGTTGGTGGGTATTACCCACGGACTGGAGTTGGTGGGTATTACCCACAGCTTTAATTACCCACGGACTCAATTTCCGTAGGTAAATTACCTACGCCCAGTTTACTTACGGATTTTTGTCCGTGAGTAATCGGTGGGTAATACTGATTTACCCACAGATTTTTGCTGTTACCTACGGATTTTAGCAGTGGGTAAAATCATTTTTTCTTGTAGTGGGTAAAATCATTAAGTACAGATAAAGGAAACAGAAATTAAAAAAAAATTAAAAAAATAACTAAAACTAGAATAAATCTTTTAGTAAAAATTAAAACTGAAGTATCCGTGATGGAAATTAAATTGTTATTGGGGCAACAAATTTAGTATTATATATATATAATATGGAATAATCATGTTTTACTTTTTTACGTGTGTGTGAACTATTTTTCCTTATTTTCAATTCATTTTGTTAGGTGACGTACCGTAAAATTTGCTGTTTTAACTCATACTAACGTGGAAAACTTGTTTCGGTATTGTTGATTTTGTTATGCATGTGACACAAAATTGAAATTGTTATATTCTATGGGCAGAAATCAAAGAAAACTTCTCATCATTGGGAAACGAGAATTAATTTCCATGCTCTCAAGCTCTATAAATAGGAAGCATGCATCCAATATAGCCAAGCCAAGTCAATAAGCAAAGAGCCCCGAAAACACGATACCACAGAAGAGAGAGAAAAAAAAAAAAAAAGTCACCATGTCTATGGATCTAAAGAAATCTAACAAGATCAGAGAAATTGTTAGACTTCAGCAGATCCTGAAGAAATGGAGAAGGCTAGCTAATTCTTCAAAAACCACTGCTACCACCAATGTGGCCACTTCCACCACCACCAGCAAGAGTATAAAGTTTCTGAAGAGAACCCTTTCCCTATCAGAACGTGAAGGAGGGTCAAGCAATGTTGTTCCAAAAGGGTACCTTGCAGTGTGTGTTGGTGAAGAGCTTAGGAGGTTCACTATACCAACTGAGTATTTGGGTCACCAAGCCTTTCAGATTCTGCTGAGAGAAGCAGAAGAAGAATTTGGGTTTCAACAAACAGGTGTTCTCAGGATTCCTTGTGAAGTGTCTGTTTTTCAGAGTATTTTGAAGATGGTGGAAAGGAAAGGGGACATGTCTTCCTCCCAAGAATGTAGACTCAGCATTGAAGAGATGTTGATGGGGTACTGCTCAGAAAACCAGCTTGCATATTCTCACCATCCTCAAAGTCCATTGTGCAGATAATACTGCATATTGCAGTTTTTTATCCTTTTCCTTTTTTTTTTTGTCATTTTGTTTCTTTGTATCTTACAAAACCAATCCAATGTATGAGAGAAAGAGTGAGAAGAGTGAGTTCGATTAGATGTAAGAGACCCCTTTTGCGATTTATGAAGCAAGGATGATTCTGACTTATATTGTTAATTCACTAATTCTGGAAAATTGTTTGATAGTAGATTGGTATGGTTTTTTTTTTTTTTTTTTTTTTTTTTTTTTTTTTTTTTTTTTTTTTTTTTTTTTTTTTTTTCATTTTTCTCTTTAACTAGAAGCACTTGTGAGGTGAGTAATTACATGTTTTTTGGTTTGTGAAGAAGGATAGAAGAGGAGATCAATAAAGGGAATTAGAAAACGTTAAAAGTGTCCTTAATCTTACGGTGTAAAATATCTGAAGATTTGATATTATATAGTCAAGATTGTGGGAGTCATATGTAATCAAACTTTTAGTTATTCTTTTGCAGTTTTATTATGTCTGATCATTCTTCCTTAGCTGAAAGTTTTTTCTCATTGCAATTTATTCCTATTAACAAGAACTCAATCAAACCATACGACCAAACAAATCCTCATATACGTTTTCATCCATGTAGCAAACAAGTGATAATTCATGTGTAGAAGTTTTGAATCAGGAAAGGCATTCCCCATCGGAACCTGTAATAGACATGGGTCAAACACCATGAACAGGGAGCTGTTTCAATTTCCAAGTAGAAAGGATTTAAAATACTACTTTCTTTGAAGATATAACATTTTCTGTGGTAAATAGTTACGTATTAATTTCAATATCTATATAGTGAAGAGTACTATAGTCTGTCTAAAACATCATACATTAACAACCTTGCCATAACTATATTAATTAATATAAATATATAGGCTATTGAAAATTTTTAAGAGGATATAATTCATGTCCTTTAACTAATTATTTGCCTTTTAAGACTGAAAGAAAACATGACAAGAACCAACCTGAGAATAAATTTAACAACTGTTGCAGATAGTCCTTATAGTCTGTTTTCTTTGATGAGAAACTACCTTTCAATTGACCTCTTTCTGTGAAAGGCTAGAGCACTCCAATTGTCTTGTTTTAATATATTTATTTATTTATTGTCCAGAAAAATACAAGAAGGCAAAACGTTGATAATGAAAATATATCTTCAATTATAATAATGTTTTTAATTATACTTAAACAATTTTTAGTTAATCGATACGGAGAAAAACACCAATGATCATTTGTCAAAATTAAATTCATGTGTCAGGCAAGTTGCGATAAAAACAACCTTCAAATTGTTATACTTAACAAGGTAATTCAAAGTCAAAGGTGCATAGTCTAATAATCTCCCTGCCGCATATGCTTAATAATTGCTAACATTATCTCTCTGACAAGATTCAAGTCACTTATTCAGTCGTTGATTTTTAAATTGATAAATTAATAATTTAGAAACAGATAGCTTGTAGGGGGATTAAAGTGGTCCACCTTAATTATAGCCTAGTGAATGATTGATGTAACTCTAAACATCACGGGTCGGGTAAATTAAAATTTTTAGGATATTATTCAAAAAATTAATGATTAATTTTAAGAAAAAGTTAGACTAAAATACATTAAGTTATATTAAATATATGAATAAGCAAATAAAAGAAATATTTTAATTTCTTAGATACAATAACAACGTTGTCTTGGTATGAGAGAAAGTCTATATTTTAAGGTAAGTAGTATTATGATGAAAAAACATGATTGTAAAAAGAAATTTCAATAAAAATAATCAGTCAAAATTTTTAAATATGAAATTATTTATTAACAAATCAATAAATATTTTGTAATTATAATGTGAATTCGATTATAACAAATGAAAAAAAATATTAAAACTAATAATTTAATTTTAAGATTTTTTAATAAGATGAGTGCTAGAAAAATACCATTTAACATTTTTTTTGAATAATTCTATTAATGATTAAATTATTCAAAATTAAAAGTTAGGCAAGCGTATAAAAATAAGAATCGAGCCTTCCATTCCTTTTGTTGGATTTATACAAAATTCAATTAATAAGAAAAATATAGTTAAAATATGTTTTTAAAAGAATATCTTAAAAAAAAGGTATTTCTAGCATGCTAATTTTATAATATTTAAAAATTATAAAATAAAAAATAAATTTATCACTTTAAAATTTATAATACTTTAAAACTCTCTGTATACAAATTTGTTCCAGTCATATTTAGGTATCATTATCTTTTTTTTCCCTAGTCCTCCTTCCTTGTTTTGAAGGTTAAACTCATGTGGGGTTGGTTTATTTAAATCAGGAGTGACAAGGACTGAGATTCTACAAGACCATAATCAATTAATTAAACCCATTTAGCAAAATTAAAGTGACTGATAGGTTGAGTGCATGGTTTCCAACGCAAACCGCCCTAACACTCAGGGTACCCTCGTACATTACAATTGTACTGTTGTTACCTCATGGCCTAATTATTTTATTGCCATGCTTTTTATTTTAAGCAAGTTTATGGTCTGAAAACTGAGTCATTTTTGGGTTTTCAAGAGAAGCATGTGACATGGCATTAATAGCACACAAAGAGTGGCAGAATTAACCAGTTTCTAGACTTTAATTTCCCAAGTCCATGTTCAACTTTGACCTAAATAAATGGCAAGCTCTTTGCACACTTTTCATATTGTAAGCTCATTGCCATGTGGGCATGTGGAAGAGCAGCTGAGGACAAGGATCACGGATTTAAGCATGTAATTGAGGATGGAAGAAAATAAAGAAAGGAAAAGAAACAAAATAAATAAACAAAACGAGGATAAAGAAAATAAATAAATGAGTAAATTTTATAGTTTGTTTGCCAATGTAGAAAATAGAGAGGGGATTAAGAAAGAGTATCTCAACTCATTTCGTTTTTTACTTATATAAGATAGAAGAAATGCATAGATAAATAAAATGATTATGTCAGTTATTCTTGCAAAAGTTACACAGAACTTTTTACTATAAGTCACTTTAATTTTGAAAAAAAGATACTTTTAGTTTACAAAAAGTTTCTGAAACTATGATTTCTTTAGTTGACGCTAGGTAACTTTTGTGTTTACATAAACTTATCACTTTGGATATGAACTTACACCACTTCATTTTATTTTAGTTTTTGAAGTTACTATACTTTTATCTTTGTAATCCGCAAATTTAATTATTCATTTTCATTTTAATTTTTAAACTTAATAATTTATTATGTTAGTTTTAGGAAGACTTAGTTAAAATTTTAAAATAGTTTTCAAAGATTACATTTATACTAAGCGGTTTAGTTTAAGGACTAAACCATGAATGCATATATCATAATAAATTTTATTATTATTTTTTATAAATAATAATGTTTGTTTGTAGTTATAGAATAGAGTTTATATTCTAATCTTATATTATTATTTCTTTTCATAGTATTTTTTTTCATTTATAAAATAATTATAAATACCAATTTTCAGTTTAATTGGGTTTATTAAGTCTTAAAGATACTAGCGGGTGTAACTTTTGGAAGACAAGTTAACAAGGAAAAAATTGAAGTTGTCTAAGCCTATAATTAAGGCCATGACTTTCCTGGGCAAGGAAGAAAAGGTTAAGCATGAAAATTGTAAAACATCAAGAACGGGACACAAGCTCAGGAAGCATTAACTTAATCCTAATTATTGAACTAATTAAAACGAAGAAACAATTGAATTAATATAATAGAAACCAAAAACAATCAATTCAATTGGTGAAAATATGTAGGAATCCATGAAATATGATTTATATGGCCCGATTTTGGAGTAGTAAATTTAAAACTAAAATAAGAACAACAAAATCTAAAGATGAAAGAAAAAAAAGATGAACACTCCAGTTTCTTAAGAGAAAAATAAGTGTAAAGGAAAATCATCATTTTAATTTAGAAAAATCAAGATAACATTTATGAAAATAGGTGCATACTTTTGGAGAACTCATAAAAAATAGAAAAGGTTTTTCTTCAATCATCGATTTTATTCATGAGTTTTCTTATATATGATAGGATACATACTTATATAGACTAACTAATGAATATGAAGAGCTTAGAACTTATTTGGTTGGTTTATACACCTTTCCAACCCTTGAACGAAATATGAAGAGTCTATGACTTGTTTAGTTGGTGCATATGAACGAAACTAATCTTATGTTAAAACTAAAGTGTCTTAAAAACTTATTTTAAAGAAAGACAACATATTTTTTTATACTTTTATTTACAGGAAAATTAAAGAAAATATTAATATTTTTTTAATCTCTTTTTCATCCTTCTTATAAATCATTCTCCACAATATTGATATAGTCTTTTAAATTCCTCTTTCTCATTTTTCCTCTCTTGAGCTATTGTCATAACTTTATCTTCTTATAATAGATTTTTCTTGGTTTGGGATCACATCATTCTCTCCATCTTAAAAAGAATATGTCCTCAAATTTGAAGGACATATATCATAAAAATATAAGTTAATAGAACTAAAGTTAAGATTCTTATTCAACATGTTTATCAAAGAAAAAATTACAATTATATCAATAAATGAAAAATTACTAATGATATTTACATACTTAATTACCTTTTTTTTTATTCTTAGTTAATTCTAATAGTTATGAAGTGATTTTAAAAATTCTTTGAATTTCCTAAACTTTTATTATTTTCACTTAAATTTTTTTATTTGAGTTATAAGTGAGAAAGTTTCTAAAAAAAATGTTTACAAAAATCAAAACATATAATTTGCTCGTAAAGTTTAGCAAACACGGTAGCATGTTGATATAAGCCCCAATATATTAAAAAACCTTGGAAATATTTCTCTAAGCATTTTTTTTCATGTTTGTGATTTTGTCTTATATTTTCTCTTTTTCCTCTCTTGTTTTTTTTTTTTTTATTTTTCTTTTAATATGTAAATCTTCAAAACAAAACGAGTAATACTTTCTAAAAAAGAAGTAAATTCAAAATTAGTAGTAGGGGAAGGAATTAAAGTTGTAGAATCTCCATGTGAAAATTCTTTTTCAACAATTTCATTAGGTAGTTATTGTAAAACACTTTAGGTTTTCAAGAAGGAGGAGGAGGGGATGAATTGAAATATAATAGATTTTCGCAAAAAACAATTTAAAGAATTGATTTTTTTTTTATGAAAACAAACTGCAATTTCCAATTACCAGACAATGGAAAAAAGAATAAATGAAAACAAGTAAATAATCTATTTAATTTCCTACTTTATAATATTGACAAAATTTTAATTGATTAAATATTGTGCTACAATGAATAACAATTTTCTTGATTATCAGAACCTCAAAAAGACAGTCAATTATACTTCACATTCAGTTTAACAAAATTTTGATTAATTACAAGATTATGCAGAATTCAAAACCCAGTAGAAGAATATAGATAAGAGAGATTATACACATAAATTTTGTACTGGTTCACTCTTTCTCAAGAGCTACATCCAGTTTCTTTGTCAAACAAACAAAGATTTCACTAAACACAGAATGCAATACAATTCGAACACACTAAAACATCATGAAACACTCTTGCACCTTGCTAGAATCAAAATTACACACTGCAACACCCTACCATGATTAGAAATTTTATCTATTGATAGTAAAAGAACCTAAACAAGCACATAAAAGTTGAAAATACAAACTAAATCTACAACTGTAGAGAAATAAAAGGTTTAAAGAATGCAAAAGACACCTTGAATCCTAAGAACATCTACAAATTTACCCAAATTAGTCACAGGTCTACACTAATTGCTCCAAGAATTATTTTCACACGTTCTTGATTAAAGTATTGAATGAGTTCTCTCAAAAAATGATTTTGCATAAAATGATCATTCAAAAATCATTTGTGTCTCTTTCTGTTTCAGATTGCTTAACTCACATATTTATAACATAGATTTTAACAAATTGAGTCGATTAAATACTCATCTGAGTTTATTTATCTCATTTAATTGATTAAGTTTGAAAAATAACTCATTAAAAATATGAGTATTAATTTTTTTTAAAAATTTTATTTCCAAAAAAGACTTTAATTAATTTTTTTCCTTAGAGGAATTGCATAAATCAAGACTGACTCTAGCAGAAAAGTAACACTCACACACACACACACACCCGTATTAATTTTAAGTCTTCAAAGATCTTCACAACTTGTTGTATTCATCAAATATTCTTCAACAACAACTTTTCCACCAGTTCTTCCTTTTGTTTCTCTTTTCTTTCTTTTTCTAACAGTTCCTTTTTCTTTGAGTTCTTTTTCTAGTTTCTTTTTTTTTCTCTCTTTCTTAATTCTTTACAATACTATTCTACATTCTCTGCCTCATGGACAAGTCTTTAAAACTCTAAGTACAATTCTTTCCTATAAAAAGAAGAAGCAAATATATCTCTCATACATATTTGAAGGTCATTCCATGTAGTAATGACTAACCTTCTACCATTAAGCATTTATTTTCTACCACACTAATTCATGTTGTTCAAATTAAAGAGTAATGGGTTTAAATTTAGTAATGTCCTGAAAAATATACAAATTCAAAATTTGTTCCACTTTAGCCTTTTATTCAAAATATATTTAAAGATCACTCTCTCGTAAAAACTTTGGAAATTTTACATGACTTTTAGATATTCTTTCTTGATACAACTCACGTCATTCTCTCCTTGGTCTGTATACTTGAACATGTTCTTCATGAGACTCTTGAATTTCTTCGTAAGACGTTCTCCTTCTTCTATGTTGCGTTCCACCATCTCTTTATAAGGTAGTTTTTGTTTAGGTGATTTTCCTTGTAAGTTCTTCCACTTTAAAGATTTGAGCATGTTTTGGAGATAAGTAAGAGAATTATCTTAACTTGACATTTTTTTTTACATAAAACTCATATTAGACATCATAATAAAATTTTACATCTCAACTAGGCTGACACCCTAGATTTTAACAATCATATGTCATCATAAGAACCTTAACATAAAAAGAATAGGAAATAGGAAACAAGCACAAAAGAACTAGACCAAACCCATGCGAAAAAGAAAAAACAACAAAAAAATACAAAGAAAACTTCCACAACAAATCAAATAAGAAGAAACATAAGGAGTTTGTACCTATTATGAAAGAAATCCAGAGCAAGAATAGAGGGCATCCTACTACACCATTTGTACTACATCTTATTATTAATTTATTAGCACAATGATTTCCCTCCCTAAAAATATGGAAAACATAAACCCTATATCGTTTACAAATCTTCAAGCAAATTTTCCATCTCCCCCTAATCAACCAAGGCACAAGTTGAGTAGAGGAAAAAACTTGGCAAACCAAAATAGAGTCACTTTCTAACTACAAATGTCTTTAACTAGCAATTTTTAGAACATTAAATTGAAAAATAGTTCCCATAATCTTAGCATAAAGAGGAGACTAAAGACCCAAAAAAGAAGAAAAGTTGACAACATATTTGCCAAGACTTCCTCTAAAGGTCCCAACACAAGTAGTAAAACTAGGAGAACTCCTAACAGCACCATTAACTTTGATCCAATTAGCTTGAGGGACATTTCAAATAATCTGAATAGGATGGGAAACATTCCCATACGTAGTGCTGACACAAAAAAAAAATCAACACAAAAAAGTTATACATATTAATATGCATACACTTTTTAGAAGAATTACTTGACATTTTGAAGCAACTCTCTATGGATTAAATTACAATGTTGATGTTGATACTCTGCTAGAATCTTATATAATTTCTCATCCTACAAATCATCCAAATGAATAATAGTAGCAAGTCTAACATGTTTAATTAAATGATTCCCAAGAGAATTAATAAAAGAAATGAAGTTGGAAGAAGAATAAAAAGTCAACCTAGAGAAGATTTGTTGTAACCAAGACCAAATATAATTGGCAGAAGAACATTAAAAGAAGAGATGTGTTATAAATTCCTCATGTTTGTTACATAATGAGTACATGAAGCATAAAACAACCCCTCTATATTGCACATCTTTATCAGTAGTAGTCTACAATGTAAAAGTTTCCAAAACACAAGAGCTTTGGTAGTAGAAATGGAAGAAGACTAAGTTAAATTATCCCTATCACATGTAGCTTTAGGCAAGTAAAAAAATTTGTTATCCACTTTCTAATTTAAAATGCCAAAATCCATAGGCATCCAATTAGGACATGCAAATCTTGAGTAATGATGATGTACTGTAGATTTTTAATAAGAAGGAGATAAAAACTAGTAAGAGCCATTCTAGGGCCTGAGAAACCTCAGCTGAAAGTTTGATTTTTCCATTTTAAGGAAACCCTACAATAAGAAACAAGCATCTAGAACCAAAGATCATTCCAGAAGTTTATATTATCTTTAGATCGTACGATCTAAAACATATTTTCAAGCACCACATCATATAAACCCTTTATAGCAGGCCAGATAGAAAAAGAGAGACAAATAAGTATTATTTGGCGTTTAAACTTAAGAAACCTAACATTCATCAAACAAGTCCAAGGTTTTTGGTTGTAAGCAAGGTTCCAAGTGAGTTTAAAAAGATAAACATTATTTTCAACATAGAAACTAGTGACTCATAGACCTCCTTTAGATTTGGAGAACATATCTTAGACCAGTTCATGGTGACACTACCTTGCTTAAGAATTTCCTCAGTCCATATGGAATTTCTAACCCATTGATCAACCTATTTAAGCAAACTAACAGGTCATCTATAATTTTCTTTCACAAAAGGTTAGTAAAACTATAATTAGCAAAGAAAACGGCTAAAACAAATCAAAATTTCAAGAGACAAGTTTAAAGCTCTTGACCAAAAGATGTTTGTTATAAAAAGAGAGTGGCTAAGTTAAACCAAGACATGGTATGTGAGTTGGTTTTTATAAACCTTTTCAAGAAACTTTAACCTTGGAATTATTTTTCAAAATCTTTAAGACTGAAAAACATAATGTACCTTTAAATGGAATCTTAATTTATACGATAAAATGAGTGCAGTACAATAAAGAATAGAGAAAGCAAGAAATAATGCACACAAGAATGTATAATACTTCAAATCCCCTTGATCATAGTTTAGTCTCAACAATTCAACATGATAATTGTTGGTTCCACTAACTTTCTCAAAAGTTATACAAAAATTAACTCTTGAACCTCTTAAGGAGGATATAAAATAAAAAAATGTAGGATAAGTTCAAGGAGGGGGATGAATTAAACAATCAAAGTTTTCTTTCAAAATCAGGCTCATAATGAAATTCTTTTAAAAAATTGATTAAATACTTCAGGTTACAAATCAACACATTAAAAGTTTATTATAGTATAGACTGATGAAAAAACAACCAGTTAAACCATTTTAGTTTAAAAAACTAATCTATTAGCAAAAGTTAATCAACCAATAACAATCAAATAACATAGTGTAAAACTTAAAGAGAAAGAGAGAGAAAGACTCCAAGAACCACTTGATTCACTCTTACACAAGAATATTTTAACAAATTAAGTCATCATTTCAATTCATTAAAATATTTGAGTACCAACAATAAGTTCTAAACAAATTTAATAACATTTAGAAATACTTTCTTGGACATTTTAATGGATCAATCAACTTTGTAATAGGAATTATAAACTCATACAAAACAAATAGACTCTCTTTCTCTCTCTCTCTCTCTCACACACACGCGCATACACACTATAGGAACTAAATCTTCATTCTCCATGTCTTCATGAAAGAAATGGATTCATCAAATACTCCAGCTCCAACTCTAGCTACATCTACATATATAACACACTTTATATTAAGAGGATTAACCCTATCAACTCTCACACCTTTAGAGGATCTATAGCTTTGTTAACTCTTAATCATCAAGATAACAACTTTTGATAACCAACCCAAAAACAAAAACAAAGTACAAATCAGAAAATACAACTACACAAAGCAACTCATAAAATCAACATTTGATCACAACCTGATAGAAGAGTCTTCTTGATGCCTTGCTCCTAAAACTCCACTTGATGTTGTAGAGTATCTTGAAAGCTTTGCACCAAATGGATTATGGAAGAAGGAAGACACCTTGAGCATGCGGAAGCAAGAAAGATGAAGTTGAACTGTGGAATGAAGTGGAAATGCAAGTGGAAGAAGATAAAGCTTAGGGTAGAAGCTTCAATGGAAAGATGAGATAGGTGATGAAGGTGTTCTTGGAGGAGGTTGGGCCAACCACCAAGAGGTTATTCAGGGATTCTTGGAGAAAAAAGCTCAAAGGAAGGATTAATAAATGAGCCTACAATTCTACAACATCTCATTATACAAATGAAGCTTAGTTTAGAAGGTTCCTACACATGTATTTATGGGAAAAAGTAAAAGAAGAAGCTTGTGCTATAAGCTTTCACATAGCTGGCATAGGATGTAAGCTAACCCAAAACCCTAGCTTTCTCCAAACGCTACCTAACCCTAACCCTAGTGTGTGGAGAAAGCCTCTTAACCCTTGGCGTCTCACACTCCCATCCAATGCCATGTTGACATATGGCACCTTTTAGAAGTGGACGTTTCCTAAAGATGTTAACCCTAATCCTAGGCGATTTCTAATCCTAATGCGAATAAGGGTTTTTATTTTACAAAGAAAATTTATCAAAACTATTTTTACAATTTATTTTCCATCATCCCCTCCCTCTTGAAAAGGACTTGTCCTCAAATCTGAATCATCTGCCTCATCATCAGTACTACCTTCAAAAGATAGTATGTACACCGTAATCATCAGGCAGGTCCAATTGGTAAGCATTATTATTGATCTTTCTAAGGACTTGGAAGGGTCCATAACCACCGAGATTGGGTTTTGACTTTTTCTATTTTGGGAATCTATCTTTTCTCAAATGAAGCCAAACCCAGTCACCCTCTTCAAAAATTATGTCCCTTTTCCCCTTATTGTTTTGTCTAGCATACTTTTCACTTTGTTGTTGTATTTGTAACTTAACCTTCTTATGCAATTTCTCACAAAATTAGCCCTTGATGCCCCTTCTTTATGGATAAAATCTTGTGGATTGGGCAAAGGTAATAAACTTCTAGGTGTGAGAGGGTTAAATCCATATACAACTTCAAAAGGTGAAAGTTGAGTAGTTTTGTGAACTACTCTATTGTAGGCAAACTCAATACGGGGTAGGTATTCATCCCAATATTTGTGGTTCCCCTTCAAGATAGCCCTAAGCATAGTTGATAGATATCTATTGACAACTTCAGTTTGTCCATCTGTTTGAGGATGACATGAAGTAGAAAAATTAAGCTTAGTCCCTAGCCTTTCCCAAAGTGTCATCCATAAATTGTTAATGAACTTTGGATCTCTATCTGAAACTATAGTTTTGGGCAACCCATGAAGTTTAACTACATCTCTTAGAAATAATTTGGAGATGTTGCTTGCATCATCTACCTTATGGCATGGAATAAAGTGAGCCATCTCACTAAACTAGTCCACTACCACAAAGATATGGTCAAAGCCCCTTTGGGTTCTAGGCAAACCAAGGACAGAGTCTATACTAATATCTTTCCAAAGAGCACAAGCAACTGACAATGGTGTATACAGTCCATAAGGCATAACTCTTGACTTAGCTTGTAAACAAGCAATGCATTTATAACAATACCTCTGGACATCCCGTCTCATATGAGGCCAGAAAAATTTTTCTTTTAACATGCTCAAAGTTTTCTTTATCCTAAAATTCCCCATGAGACCTCCTTCATGTGTTTCTTTTACAAGAAGTTTTCTATATGAACCAAGGGGTATACAAAATTTTCCTTCTTTAAAAAGATACCCTTGACTTACATAATAACCTCCATGAGATTTTTGTTGACAATGAGTAAAAATAGATGAGAATTTTGGATCTTGACTATATAACTCATGTATGTTATCAAATCCAAGAATTTGGGCTCCCAATTTAGAAAATAACATATGTCTACCAGACAATGCATCAACCACATACTAAAATTGTTCCAGGAACTCCAACCATTTTGCGTGGCTTTTATTTAATTTATGTTGACCCTTCAGATACTTAAGTGACTCATGATCACTGTGAATGATGAACTCTTGGGACACAAGGTAGTGTTCCCATGTTTGAAGGACCCTCACCAAAGCATATAGTTCTTTGTCATAGGTGGGATAATTAAGAGTGACACCATGTAATTGTTCACTGAAATAAGCAACGAGATGTCCACTCTAAAGTAACATAACCCCTATGACAGTCCTGATGCATTACACTATAGCTCAAAAGGTTTATAAAAATCAGCTAGAGTTAGAATGGGTACATTAGTGAGTAAGAAATGTATCCTTTGGAAAGCATTTTCTTGGAACATCTTTCTTCACCAACTCATTGAGAGGTGAAGTTAGACTAGAGAAGTTAGGCACTAATGTTCTGTAAAAAATGACTAGGCCATGAAAGCTCCTCTCTTCTCCTACATTCTTTGGAGTTGGCCACTCTTTGATGTCTTTTATTTTGATGGGGTCAACATGGACCCTATGTTTATTCACAATGAATCCTGAAAAGAAAACACTATCCACACAAAATGTACATTTATCTACATTTGCAAAAAGTTTATTTTTCTTAAGAACTAACAAAACTTCCCTCAAATGATGTATGTGGGACTCTACACTATGGCTATACACAAGAATGTCATCAAAATAAACTACAACAAATTTTGCTATACAATCCCTAAGAACATGATTAATAAGCCTCATGAAAGTACTAAGTGCATAAGTGAGCCCAAAAGGCATCACCAACCATTTGTATGGTCCAAATTTGTTTTTGAAAGCAGTTTTCAGCTCATCACCTTCTTTAATTCGAACTTAGTGATATATGTTTTTCAAGTCAATTTTGAAAAATAGAATGGACCCTTGTAATTCATCAAGCATATCATCAAGTATAGGAATCAAATGCTTGTATTTAATAGTGATGTTGTTAAGTGTGCGACAATCACAACACATCCTCCATTTACCATCCTTTTTGGGCACCAACAAAAATGGCATGGCACACGAGCTAAGGCTCTTTTGAACCCAACCCTTATCTAATAATTCTTGAACCTGCAATTTTATCTCCTTAGTCTCCTCTAAATTTGTTTTGTATGTCGATCTGTTAGGCAGACTAACACCCGAAACAAAATCGATTTGATGCTCTATTCCCTAAAAGGTGGCAATCCTGTAAGACCATCACTAGGAAAAACATTGTCAAATTCTTTTAAAAGTTTTTCAACTTGGGGAGATAAAACATGGGCTTTAGATTCATCAAATGGTGTACATGTGAGTGTTTCTTTACACAGCAGGAGGTATGGAGGTTGCTCAGTGAGGAGAAAATATTTTATATAATTTTTAGTAAAGAAATTCTCCTTCTGAGTGACCTCATGGGAAGGAACACCAAGCTCCCACACCTTAGACTCATCTGTATGTCCTAGATTTTGAATTTTTTTAGACTTTTTTTTTTTTCATTTGGACTTGATGCTCCAACACCTGGGTAGGAGTCGAAGGATGTATAAACCTTTTATGCTTATGAGTGAAAGTAATTTCGTTGATGAGGCTATCATGGATAGTTTTCTTGTCAAATTTCCATGGACTCCCCAATAAAACATGGCAAACCTTCGTAGGTACTACGTCACATAAAACATTATCAACATAGTTATGTACCGAGAGCTTGACTTTCATTTGATTTTTAACATTTATGTCCCCGATCATTTATCCAATGCAATTTATAAGGTTTAAGGTCGAGAATCACTTCCAAATTTACTTTATCAACCAACCTAGTATTGAAACAATTGCAACATGACTCGCTATCACTGATGAGAGAACATACATTTTCATAAATTTTACACCGGGTGTGAAAAATTTTCTCTCATCGTGACTCAGGTTGTTAACTAAGCTGATTGTTGAGGGTTCTCCTAATCATCAATAATTCCCCCTCATGAGAATAGGCATCCTCACTCCCTTCACACTTTGATCCCTCAGTAGTGCTCTCTTCATTTATTTCTTCCTCACTATTGTACACATCTTGGGCTCTCATTAAGATGGTCCTCATAGAAGGAAACTAAGATTTAACTTGACCCTGACCCAAGCATTTAATATCACTAGTGCGGTTTGAGGTTGCATGCTCTTCTATTCTTTTTGAACTCTCTTGGACTATGGCTTTGGAAGGGTTTTCTCTTGGTTTTCTCTCATAAATTTTCCCTCCCTCTTAAGATCTTGCTTGGGATATGAGTTAGAATAAGAGGTTCTTCTAGGTCATTTTCTCAAAATTTGTTGCTAAACTTTAATACAAATTTAGACAAAGTCATGGAAATCCCTATAAGGAAGAAATTCTACCCTATTTCTTATCTTAAGACTCAAGCCACTCATGAATCTTGCCATATTCACAATTTCATCCTCTCTAATACCAACCCTCATAATGTAAAGCTCCATCTTTTGACTATACTCCTCTATGCTCATATTTCTCTAACATATCATATGGAGTTTATCCATTAATTCCTGATGGTAGTAAGAAGGTATATGTATCCTAATAAGAGCACCCTTTAAGTCATTCCAATATTCTATGTCTGGCTCATGGTGTAGACGTCTATCTCTTACTAGGGCTGACCACCAATACATAGCATAGTCTTGGAAGCTAAGGGTAGGCAAAGGCACTTTCCTCTCTTCACTCACATGATAGCACTCAAATAATTGCTCTACCTTCAATTCCCAATCTAAAAGTGTGCCTACATCATCTTTCCCGTGAAAATGAGGCAAATCTACCCTAACCTCCTTAACTTTTCTTTCTCTCTCTCTCTCATGGTGGATATAGGGATCAGGCTGATAGTTTTCTCCAACTCTTAGACTATTTCTCTCTAGTTTTTCTTCTTCATCCTTATAACGATAACTCTTTGAAGAACTTGTTTTTTTTTTTTTTTTTAACTTGTACCCTTCTTCCCTAAGCTCTTTAATTCTTCCTCTACAATGACAAATTGTACTTCAATGTTAATTTTCATAGAGCAAATTTCATTCAAAATTTCCCTTAAATTTGAAGTATGTTCATTGGACTCATTGTCATTGTGGTGAAGAGAATGTTTAGACATCTTAAATTTTGTGAAGTAGTTTTATCAATGTAAGATAGAACAAGTTTAGCACACCAGGGGGTCTCCCAAGAAAGTGAGGTGCATCACTAGGACAACTAGTGGCCTATTGTATTAGTCTAAGAACCAATTTTTGAAAAAAAATGTGGCCTTGGAGAAAAGTCCATGACAACATACTCGACGACTTGAAAACCATAGCTAAATTGTGGCCTAAATTTTAGCCCATAATTTTTTGACTTTAGGCCACACTTTTTGGTTATTGCCTAAATAAAAAATGTTGTAGTGGAAACTAAAACGGGAAGGTCTCTAATGCTTCAAGTCTCTTGAAAAAGAACACTATTCTTCTGAATGTCCTCATTGAAGAACCATTGATTTAAAAGATAAAGACATGGGAGGACAAGACAAATATCATTCTTGACCTAGTGAAGAAGTGGTTTTTGATTCTGAGTAACAAATCCTTATGAAGGAGAGTTATTATTAGCGAGAAGGCGTCTTTGAAGCTAATAAACTCAATTGAACTAAAACAAATACAATGTGAGAACCACTTCCACATGAGATGTAAAAATTTTTAAAACACTTATTTCGTTATTGTGGATAATGGATCTAGTTGTAATTATGGTAGTTCAATGCTGGTAGAAAAGTTAACATTGACCACTAAACCTCATCTAAAACCTTATAAACTGGAATGGATTAAAGATAATGGTCGTATAATAGTCAAAGACCAAGTCACTATACCCATTTCAATTAGCAATTATGACGAAAATTGTTGTGCGACATTGTTCCTATTGAAATTGGGCATATCATACTTGGTAGGCCATGACAATATGACTATAAATCTATATGATGGATACAACAATAAAATAAATTTATTTCATAAAGGAAAAATAACAATTTTAATTCCTCTCACACCTCATCAAGTGAGGGAGAAAGAAATAAAAAAGCGAAAAAGAAAAGAATAGAAAAAAGAAGAAGTAAAACAAACTCCTAGAGAAACTCATAGAAAAGAAAATCTTAAGATGGTATGCATGCTTTTGAATTCTTCTTCATTAAAAGATCAAAATCTTGATTTATTTTTACAAAAATCTCAAAACCAATAATTTGTTTTGTTGTTGCAAAGCATTGGACAGTGGCCAAACAAAAATAAAGAAAAACATGTTTTTGAAATAAAGGGCTGTAATTTTCTCTTAAAAACTTTTACAAACATAATGATTGAGGATCTTGTTTCCTTATTCTTTTCTTTAGACACATTTACCTTACAATAAAAAAAATTTATTTAAATTTGGTTTTGCTATTTTCTCTAGATGGATCTTTGGTCCTAGAGGAAAAACAAAATAAATAAATAATAGTGGTTTTCACTAATAATCATTTAAGATATGAGGACATATCCTTCTTAAGAGGGAGGGCTTGATGGAGGACCATCTAGACACCACACCATTGGCTAAGAGGGAACGAGAAGATAAAGTCCCATAAAGGAACACTCTACATTGAAGAGTAAAAATGAAATGATTTTCTTCATTCTTCTTAATCTTATAAATAAAAATATATAGGAGTGACCTTATAGTACAAAGTCAAAATCATCCAACCCCAATCCACTCATAATTAGTGTTCAATTATAGAGTAAAAAATCCTACAAAGCCACGTCAACAAAGAGCTCTACAGGATGCACATGGCTACTCGCAAATGACCAAAGTTTAACACTTAGAAAAGGCTTGAAAATAAAAAGAATTAATGGAGGTGGGACTTGAGAGGGGTGACGCTGAAGTTGGAGATATGGAGTTGCACTTTGTGAAATTTAGTCCCACATTCAATAGATTAATGAGTGTAAGGGGCTTATGTATCTATAAATAAGCCTTTTTGGCCCCTCTTGAATTGGAATAAAGTTGTTATTATGCATTCTTCTAATTCTCTTAAAGCCTCTAAAATGGTAGCATTCTCTTAAGGGATCCTTTTTAACACACCTTCCTTGGAAGAGGAGTAGTTTCAAATTTCCTTTGAGAAAATTGGGAAAAATTTAATTGTTGTTCTAAGTCTTCTATTGCTTTGGGAATGCTTCCATCACAAGAGAAAAGAAAATTATTTTAGTGAAATCTTTCAAAATTAATTCTCAGAAATATGGGAAATCTAAACATACTCATGACATATGTAGATACAGAAAGCAATTACGCAAAACTAATAAGAAAGTACCTAAAAGGTTTTGGGTACATAAAAAGCTTGCAATTCCCATTACAGATTTGTTGTATGAGAAAAGATCAGAAACAAAGATGGTTTTTGAACAGTGGATGCTTGTGATACATGATGGGAACCAAGTCTACATTGCTAAACCTCCAGGAACATAAAGGCAAAAACATAGCCTTTGGTGGAGGCGAAAAAGGTAAGACAATAGTTATATCCTTCTTAGTCTATAACATGTTTTATATGTGGAAGGATTGAAATATAATATTCTAAGAATAAGCCAATTTTGTGACAGTGGTTATATAGTCTCCTTTAACAAGAATACCAGCATACTATCTTCTCAAACAGACGAAAGGGAAATCTTTATGAGATTGATCTCGTGGAATTAAGTAAGAAAAAAGTCACATGCTTAATATCTAGAGAATATGAGAGATGGATTTCACATAGAAAATTAGGGCATTTCAATCTAAAAAATATATAAAAAATTTCAAAGAAAAGCTTGTTTGAGGTTAGTCAAACCTCTCTTAGAAAAACTAATCTTCATTGTGAAGCTAGAAAGAGAAACAACTAAAAAGCTCTTTTAAACAAAAAAAATATGTGTGTGTGTGTATATATATATATATATATATATATATATATATATCCACTTACAAACCTCTTAAGCTGCTTCATATAAATTTATTTGGTCTAATGAGAACCTTGAGTTTAGGTGGCAAGTGATATGGGTTGGTCATCATTGATGACTATTCTAAATATTCATGAGTTTTATTTTTAGCTCACAAGAGTAAGTCATTCCTTGTTTTAGAAATATTTTGCAGAAGACTACAAACTAAGAAAGGTTGCTGCATATCCAACATAAGAAGTTATTGTGGAATTGAGTTTAAAAATCAAGAATTTTAGAATTTATGTGAATCAAATGGTATATACTGCAATTTGTCTTCATCGAAAATACCTCAACAAAATGGGGTTATGGAAGAAAGAACGAAATGTTTCAAGAGATGCCTAGGACCATGCTCCATGAAAACTCATGACCAAAACACTTTTAGGCAAAGGCAATTAGTAGTGTTTGCTACGTACAAAATAGGATATTGATAAGACCTATCTTAGAAAAAAAATCCTTATAAATTGTGGAGAAATTGAAAACCCAACATAACTTATTTTCATTCTTTTCAAAACATCTGCTACATCCCAAATACCAAGGATCAAACTGGAAAGTTTGACTCCAGGGTTGATAAATGAACATTTCTCAATATTTCAGAAAAAGACAAAGGTTTATAGAGTACCACTCTCCAACCTTTAATCGTATAAGAAACCATAAATGTCAAGTTTGATGATGTTTCTCAGACTGATAGGCAACTATTAGATCTTGAAGATGAATTTGTAGATATGAATACTGCTAAGCCAAGTGAGAAAAGAGAAGTTGTTGATCCATTTGTAGATTAAATAAGGAGATCAAACGGAAGTGAAACAACAAACACAAAGGATGTATCAGATGAAGAACCCTGTGTGCCATCTCACTCTAGACAGACCATTCAAAAAAGAAATGAAAATATGTCTCCTCTCACCCACATTAACAAATTCTAGGAGAAAGACACGATGAAATAAGAACCATACCTTGTTTCAAAAATGAAGCTGAAGTGGTCATGGTATCTTAGATTGAGCCCAAAAATATTGAAGAAGAACTATTAGATGAAGACTAGATTCTTGCCATGGAGAAAGAGCTTAATCAATTCACCAGAAATGATGTTTGGATGTTAGCATTCTTGGAGTTAATGTTATTGGCAAGTGTGCCTAAATGTATTTGATGAATCTAATCATTGAAGAGTTTTAAAGAAGATTGGAGATTTAGATATGTCTTAGTATGTGTTTATTTTTTTTATTTAAATCAAAATTTCTTTGTCTAAGTTGTTTGATTCTTATTGACTTTAAAAAGGTTATTTCAAAAATGTTTGGAACTTATCTTGGTGGCAAGATAATTTTAACTATTTAAAAGATATTTTAATCCATTGAAATGTTCTTATTTGAAGTCCAAAATGGTTGTAGTGAATATTTTAATAGATTACTTTATCAAATCAATATATTAAAATTACTTAAAAACGTTGAGTAGTTCTAGAGGTCTATTTCAATATGTTAAAATTGAGTTTTCGATAGATTAAAATTGTTTTGTGCTTTTAGATAAATATTATATATCTATTTTAAGAGGTTGAAAGTACGATTTAATCCATTTTTCTCAGTTATGAGTGAAATTAACAGATTAAAGCGTAGTTTTAATCCATTAAAAGTGATACAGTATATTCTATATAACTCTCTTATCTTCACTCATTTTGTACTAATTTTGAGATCTTAGTTTCATATCTTTTCAATACTGAGAGAGAGTTTGCACTAAGCTAAAGAAAATTTTGTGGAGCTTTCTTTTGGTGTTTATGAAAATCATTCTTCTTGTCTAAAGGAGAAATTTGTGTTCACCTAAAATTCTTTTATCATTGTATTCATGGTGATTCAGGTGACCTTGCTTCAACTGTAATTTATTTTGTAATATTTCTAGATAGTGTTTTCAGACTCAGCTCAGTAATAGGGTGTTACTAGTGTAGTGTCTTCGTCTTATAGGGTTCAAGAGTAGTGTTCATGGTGTTGCTTTGTGTTGTTTTGATGTTGTAAACAATTTTTGTTTTAGTGAAAACTTGACTCATGTAGTCAAGCAATTAGATGTAGCTCTTGTATAAGAGTACACCAATATAAAAGTGTTGAGCATGTCTTATTTTCTCTCATTATTTCAATAGTTTTAATGTTTTTTTTTATTGTTGTGTTGCATTTTAACACATTAAAAGAAAGAAAACCAAATTCTGAAAGTGATCAACCTTATACATATTCATTCTAAAAGTTTTTGAAAATTATTCATAGTTCAATTCAGCCCCCTCTTGAACTCGACCTTTAGTTCTAATAGGTACACCTCCATTTGATAAGAATTTGATTAGTACCGTATGGGTCTTTAGAAACAAATTAGACGAAGAAGGCAAAGTGGTAAGAAATAAAGCAAGATTAGTTGCACAAGGCTACAATTAGAAACAAGGTATATACTTTATTAAAACTTTTGCTCCAGTTGCGTGTCTTGAGGAAATAAGAATACTATTAGCCTTTGTTGCCTACAAAAACATAAACTTATATCAAATAGATGTGAAAATTCTAAAGGTTGTTTATGTAAAACAACCTCTAGACTTTGAAGATACATCCAATCCAAACCATGTTTTCAAACTTAAAAAGGTTCAATATAATCTTAAGCAAGCTCTTAGTTCTTGACATGAAAGATTTAACAACTTTCTTCTGAAAAATGGTTTTGAAAGAGGAAAGGTTGATAATACCTTATTCAAGAAAGAGTGCAACAAAGATTTTCTAATAGTGCAAGTTTATGTGGATGATATCATCTTCGATATTGTCAGAACTGGGTTCATGAAGGGATGATGAAAAAAACTTTGAAAATTCGAAGAGTCGTCACCATAGTTTATTAATTAAAAATATAGAAAAACCTTTAAATTATCTACGAAAACTATTGAAAAACCTTTAATATTTTTAAATTTTTATTTTTATTGTTCATGCTTATTAGAGTATAAGAAAATATAAACAACTATATTTAATATTCTTACAAATCATATAATAAACAAAGATAGTTTAAACTAATCATCAATATTGTAGATTGTTACATGAATTAATTTATGAGAAAAACACATTTTTTATTTTTTTGAAAAATAATATTAAATAAAAAAATAATGCATAAAATCATATAAGCATTTAAATGATTAATTTTTATAAATATTAAATACTAAGTGACGCGTGCAGAAGTATAAAAATTTATTTAAACCTACAAAAATTAAAAAAATTATATATTTATAGAAAAAACACGTTTCAAATAATAAATATTAGATATAAAATGATGTGTACAGTTATGTTAATAACCTAAACGACTTTTTAATATAAAAGATAGTGTAAACTTCAGAATCAAATAAATAAATCAGAAGAAACGACACCAATTTTTTTCTAAAACACATCATTATGATTTACTGGGTGATGGGGATGAAAAATAGGATTGCCTATAAACAAAAGTCCAAAATTTAGAGCAAATGAATGAAAAAATAAAGTGGACCACTCGCACATAAACATCGCACGATGTAAAAAAAAAAAGCAAAAAACTCAAGTCCATAGGCAAATGAAACAAACCGTGGTCCCACTGTAATATTCAAATGCTTGTTTCAAATTCAGGTGCTGTGAGAGAAAAACTCCTCTCCTATTCCAATTGCCAACGAAACATTAAGCTCCCCAACGAAAATAAGAAAGATGCTACCCATCGATGAAAAGGAGCCGTGGGCGTACTTAAATACAATAAGGCACCTCAAGCAAAGAAAAGCATAGAATAAAAACTACCAAAATCCACAAAGATGGATGGTCACACCATGCAGCCACTACAAACAGTGCCAACGAAAAAGAAACAGACACATTCCTTCACAACAGTACACATTCGGAGCAAAAGAAAATATGCAACCACCTGGCACACACAAAAAGCTACGAAAATTTATGATTGCAAATGAGACACAGATGCAAACATACATACTCAAAACTGGGGTGCAGTGTCGGAGAAAATAAAAGAACCAACCCGAACTGTTCTGCACCTCCATCCATCCAACAATAAGTGCAGTGAAAGAAGAAAAAAAAAAAGTGCACCCAGCATGCTGACCGAAAATGCAGTTGGTGAAATGGGCTGTGAAAAATTAACCCAAACATAAATTGGCACTAACATTGTAATTTTACATCCAAATAAAAGCAAAGTTCATCAAACCATTTTGGACCCAAATTAAATGTCCAAACCAAAGAAATAAACCAAAAGAAAAACAAAACAAAATAACTATTTTCTGCCAAAAACGAAAAAACTTAGGCATGCTCCATCCCTCAAATCCGGAAAAATAGAAATGCAAAAGAAAAGTAACTTGTTCATCTAGAGAGCACCTTGATTTTCTAAAATGGGTAACAACGTACTCAGTATTGTCCAACCGGGGAGTTCTGTAAGCTTTAACAGTCACAGCAAAAACACTTGGCAAATCTCTTAGCCTTATGAATGGGGAAAATAAACCACGTACAGAAACGATTAAGTTCATTCATTAAATTTAAAAATCATGAGTTGGTTAATTGAGGTGTGTTTTTGTTTAGGCGGGGATTTGAATGGTAAAGAATCAGTAACTTTAATTCTGATTTTGATTTTTTTAGAAGATATGGATACTAGACTTATAGAAGGAAACTAATATCAATTATATGATTTTGTCTTTATGACAGGATCAAATTGTTAGAAAGAAAGAAATATTAATTATTTGATTTGTCTTTATGACAAGAATCAAATTATCATCAATTCTGTTTATTTTTTGTTTTATGAGAGTATCAGGTTGTAATATTTTTCTTTATTTCCTTTCTTTAGCTATACCTAGAATAGGTACATTATTTGTATATATTCAGCTCTTTGTTTTTTATCAATACATATAAAAACATAATATTTTCATTCTCATATCCTTTGTTCATTTTTGTTCATCTCTTTATTTTCATAATATGACATCAGAGCTCTAATTTGAGAGTTCTGGTTGCTACATTTATCATGGCCGAAATTGTTTATCTCTTACAAGATTTTAGTTCACCTTATCATGTTAGTTCTCAACAGCATATGATTTGTTTTCTCGGTACACAACAAGAGAGACAAATTTTTGGTGATCAGTCAAAGACAATGATTGATACTAACAGAAGTAGTTATGGAAGACGATATACTTCTAAAGTCTACAGTCATTGTGGAAAGATGAGAATGTGATTGATACATGCTATAGAAAACATGACTTTCCATCTCTGTTTAAGTTTAAAAATCATAAAGCAGACTATAATAATAATCAGTAGAATAATGAAGGTTCAAGGTCAAAGGTACTTCTCAGCAAATTGATTTTACTCCTGAGCAATATCAAACATTGTTAGCCCTTCTACAACAGTCTAAATCCAGTGACAATGTTTCTAATCAAATCTCTGTCATTTCTTCTAACACAACAACACACATTGGTAATAAATTTTTCTCTTCCTTTAGTTCTTGGATTCTTGATAGTAGCGCTACTAATCATATTTGTTCATCTTTGACTCATTTCACTTCATATTATTAAATTAATCCAATGTCCGTCAAATTACCAAATGGAAATCAAGTCATTGCAAATTATTCTGGAAGTGTTTTTATCAATCAAGATCATGCCCTAGATGATGTTTAGTATATTTCTAAATTCACTTTTAATCTTCTTTCAGTAGCAAAGTTAATTGATAATTTGTCTTGTTTGATTATTTTTTATTCTAATGGTTGTCACATTAAGGACAAAAACTCCTTCAAAGTGATTGGATCAGTTGAGATGCAAGGTAAAGTTTATATACTCAAGGTCCCTTCTTATCAAAACCTTCAAATCAAACCTGTCAAATCTCCACATAGCACTAACACTGTCAATTTTACTGCTAGTGATCTTGAAAGCCTTTGGCATTTTCGGTTAGGGTATGTTTCAAACAAATCTTTAGATGTTATAAAAAATAAATTTCCTTTTGTGAAATATAACAAATATTTTATTTGTGATATTTGTCATTTCCCAAAGCAAAAAAGACTTCCCTTTCCTCTCTATCCATCTAAATCTAAAAAATGCTTTGATTTGATTCATGTTTATGTGTGAGGACCATACTCATTATCATCAATTCATGGTCATAAATATTTTTTTACCATAGTTGATGATTATTCAAGGTACACATGGGTTTTTCCTCTAAAATAAAAATCTGAAGTTGTTAAGATTTTGTTGTTTTTATTCAAACACAAATTGACACAGCAATAAAAGTAATAAGAAGTGATAATGAGACTGAATTTTTCATGACTAATTTTTTTTATCAACAAAGGAATAATACATCAAACTTCATGTGTCAATATTCCACAACAAAATAGCATAGTTGAAAAGAATCACGGTCATTTATTAAATGTAGTAAGAGCTCTCATGATACAATCTCGTTTACCCAAGATTTATTGGTCATATTTTGTGATACATGTTGCGCATATTATAAACATGTTTCCCACACCTGTTTTAAATTAATTTCCTCTTCATGAAATACTTTACAAAACTCCACCAGATTTTAATCAATTAAAGGTGTTTGGGTCTTTACGCTATGCTAGCACTTTATCAACAAATAGAAGTAAATTTGATCTAAGGGCATCAAAATATGTTTTTATTGGTTTTAAGAGGGGGACAAAAGGATATATTTTGCTGAATATTCAATCAAGAGAAATTTTTGTGTCTAGGGATGTTGTCTTCTATGAACATGTTTTTCCATATCAAAGGGTTGAAGATACTATCAATGAAACTGACAGTCCAAACATTCATGATCAAAATGTTTTTAAAGAAGATCAACCTATTTTGAGCCAGCCATCACGAGTCATTTTTGCACCCTATGATAATATTGAAAATAATGTTAATAATGACCATGAAATAGACATCTATATCCCCGAAGAAGTTTGTTCCCACAGAGACCAAAACCTTAATGAAAATTATGAAACAACACAATCAATTTGAATGAGTACCAGAACAAAAAGACCACCTGAGTATCTAAAGGATTATCATTGTAATCTCAAAATTTTACATCTTCTAGAGTTAAATATCCTTTGAATTTTGTTTTGTCTTATAATAAATTATCACCTTCCTATAAATCTTTTGTTATGTCTATTTATTCACATGTTGAGCCAAACACTTATTCTGAAGCTATGAAATATGACTGTTGGAGAAAGGCTATACAGTGTGAGATATCTGCTTTAAAGTCAAATCAAACATGGGAAACTGTTCTTCTTCCCAAGAACAAAACTGCCATGGGTTGCAAATGGGTATTCAAAATAAAGTATAATGTTGATGGGATTGTTGAAAGATATAAAGCAAGATTAGTGGCGAAGGGATACACACAAACAGAGGCCATTGACTACCTTGAAACTTTTTCTCCAGTAGCAAAGATGACCACTATAAGGTTGCTTCTTTCTCTAGCTTCTATATATAACTGAGAGTTGAAACAGTTAGACATAAATAATGCCTTCTTACATAGAGAGTTGAAGAAAGATGTATAGATGGTTGCTCCTCCTGGATTGACTTCTATTCAACCAGGATAAGTTTGAAAATTACAAAAGGCTTTATATGGCCTTAAGCAAGCTAGTAGGGAGTGGTTTGCTAAATTGTCATCCTTTTTTATTTCTACGGGATATACTCAATCTATAAATGATTATTCCTTATTTATTAATTCTTCTGAAGGATATTTTACAACATTATTGGTGTATGTGGATGATATAATTTTGGCAAGAAATGATAAAGAAGATATTAAACAAGTCAAAGAAGCTTTGAATAAGACATTCAAGATCAAGGATTTTGGTGATTTAAGATATTTTCTTGGTTTTGAAGTAGCAAGAAGTAAGAAAGGGACAATGATGAATAAAAGGAAATATGCATTAGAATTGTTAACAAATACAGGTCTTTTACCCTACAAACCTACAATCACTCCTATGGATATTCTTGCTAAATTTTCTTCTACTAGAAGTTTGCCTTTCACTGATGTCCATGCCTATAGAAGGTTGATTGGAAGGCTTATGTATCTCATAATACCCGACCTGACATAACATTTTCTGTTCACCAACTTTCTCAGTTTCTTGATAAGCATACAATTGTTCATTATAATGCAGCAATTAGAATTCTCAAGTATATTAAAGGAGATCCAAGTCTTGGCTTATTTTTTTTCTCTTCCAACAATTTTGCCCATCTAAAAACCTTTTGTGATAGTGATTGGGGCACCTGTAGTGATTTAAGACAATCAATGATCGATTTTAGTGTGTATCTTGGAAATTCCCTTATATCCTAGAAATCAAAGAAGCAACGAACAATATCAAATAGTTCCTGTAAAGCTGAATACAGGGCAATGGCCATTTTTACATGAGCAACCATCTCTTTTATATTGTGACAATGACTTAACAAGATACATTGCAGCAAATTCAGTGTTTCATGAGCGTACGAAATATATAGAAATAGACTGTCACATTATTAGAGAAAAATTGAAGAAGGGTCTCATCCATTTGCTTCACATTTCCATCACAAAGGAACTAGCAGACATTTATACCAAAGCCTTAGGTCCTCAGTCTTTCAAGAATATTTGTTTCAAGTTGGGTCTCATCAATATTTGCTCCCCAACTTGCGGGGGGCTTTCAGAGGATATGGATACAAGGCTTATAGAAGGAGACTAATATCAATTCTATGATTTTATCTTTATGATAGGATCAAATTGTTAGAAGGAAAGAAATATTAATTATTTGATTTTGTCTTTATGAAAAAAATCAAATTATCGTCAATTCTATTTATTTTTTGTTTTATGACAGTATCAAGTTGTAATATTTTTCTTTATTTCCTTTCTTTAGTTATACCTAGAATGGGTACATTATTTATATATATTCAGCTCTTTATTTTTGATCAATACATAGAAAAACAGAATATTTTCATTCTCTTATCCTTTGTTCATTTTTGTTCATCTCTTTATTTTCGTAATAAATTTTTTCAATGTTAATTCTAACATTGTTGATATTAGTAAGCAATGAATTTAAAGATTCTATTTTAAGACTATATATTTTAAGATTATATATGTTAAAATTGGATTCTTTACTTATATATAAAAAGAAAGAAGACCATAAACAAATCCACCAAAAATAAAAGCGTATTTTCTTTTCTCTCTCCAAGAAGAAATTTTAAATATTCATATCCTTTGAGACCAATAATCTGCTATTGCCCTGATTATCAAAGATGACAAACTATGATAGTTAGAACATCCAAATGAAAGCATTCTTGGATATCAAAATCACTGGGAAGTGGTCCAAGAAGGTTTCGAAAAACCAAAAAATAACATGGGATATTCGTCGACTCAAAACAAAGTGTTGAAAGAGACATGATCGAAAGATAAGACAACTTTGTACATGTTGTATCTAGTTGTTGATGGGTTGATTTTTTAGAAGATTGTTGGTGCATCAACTTTAAAGAAAGAGTGAGACATTTTGGAAAAAGTGTTAAAGGGTATTGACCAAGTTAAACAAATGCATCTTTAAACTCTACGAGGCGAGTTGGAGATTATGAATATGAAGGATTTAGAAGATGTATCTAGTTATATTTCTCGTGTGCAAACACGATAGCCAATCAACTGAAACTGAATGCAAAAACCTTTAAAGATGCAATGGTTTTGGAGAAATTTTGTTGATCATTGACCGCTGACTTTGAAAATGTTGTATGTACAATGAAGGAGTAAAGAAATTTAGAAGAAATGTCCATCAATGATGATCTTGTGCGTTCTCTTGAAGCACATGAACAACGAGAGAAGAAAAAAGAAACGAAGAAGTATTGGAGGAAGCCTTACAAACAAAGATGACCATTGAGGAGGACAAGGTGATGTATGTGCAACACAATTGAAGGTGGGGATAAAGATGTGGAGGTCACGATTATGGTTGCGACGAAGGTTGTGGTTGTGGAAACAACGATGAAGAGAGAAATGAACTAGCAAGACTGGTATGGTCGCGGTCATAGAAGAGGTGATTGTTCAAATCATCCAAATGTCGAATGTTATAATTGCCAAAAATGTGAACACTATGCAACCGAGAAGAAAGTGGAAGAAAATGTGGATTTAGTCAGGGAATATGAGACAAAATAAGAAGGGATTCTTATGATGGCCTGATGGAAGACCCTAAGTAAAGGACTAACTACTAGAGACATAGCCAAAAGAATACAAGATGAGTGCAACTTAATTGACCTCAATATGGCTAAACTTATATCATTATAAGCCACACTTTAGTTTGTAAATTTGTAAAGTATAGTTTAGGAATTTATTTTGGGTCTTATATTTTAAGTTAAATAGTATAAATATTTGGGCCTTATGATTGGGTCATGAATATATTAGGGTTAGAATAAACTAGTCTAGTGCATCTAGGGTTACAATTGGGCTTTCTCAAGCTCAATGCAACCCTAGCTAGGACATCCAAGGAGAGACTTTCCACCCAAGCTAGGGACAATGACAAGTAATAGTGGCATGGAAGACATGTCACACTCATGGAAAGTGTGAGTGCCACATGGCAACCTCTCATTTGGTAGGATTCCATATGCCACATGGCAACCTCTCATTTGAGAGGATTTTGAAGCATGAAAAGCAACGCACACCATGAGACAACTCCTTATTGATTACATTTTTGAAACTAGGGTTAAGGTTTATTTAAATGGACGTCCAAGAACACTATAAATAAAAAGGCTTGGTCTTGTAAATTCTAACTTTGAATGAGTATTGAATTGCTACCAAATTAGTGCTTTTACTTGTTCTTGAGTTCTTTCTAAAGTGATCTCCTTCATAAACTCTCTCTTAATCTCCTCCTAGTGCTTTTGTTGGTCTAACCTCACACTGGTTCTTATTCATCTAATCACTTACAAATTGAGACATGATTCCACTTCAACCACCACTTCTGCAACCTTCATTAATCCTCCATTGAAGAAAAAATCTCAAATCAAACATTAAAGAAGAAGAACTCATCTATGAGCTTCCTATCACGGCCAATGAAGCATAACTCTAGATAGTGACATGGTATGGAATCTGGACATTGGTGTCAGCAATCGTATATGTGGACATAAACACCTTTTTGTTAATATGCAAGAGATAGATAGAAGATGGACATGTGGCTTTTAGAGACTCAACAAAGGTTCCAGTCAAAGACCTATGAAAAATATATTTTTCCAAAAAGGATGGAAAAGAAGATACTATGGAGGACGTCTATTATGTACCTAACTTGAAAAGTAATATTCTTAGTATAGAACAACTATTACAGAAAGAATGTTCAGTTTTCATGGAAGATCGAATGTTGCACTTAAAGAACAAAAATGGTCCAGTGATTGCACATGTGGAGATGACGAAGAATCGTATGTTCAAACTCAAGTTAAAGAATATACAAGGAAGGTATTTGCTAGTCAACATGGAGGACAAAGCATTGTTGTGACATTTATGATCCGGGAATTTTCAATACAGTGGGCTAAAAGAGTTAGCAAAGAAGAAAATGGTCCATGGGTTACCGAACATGGACTACATTAAGAATTTTTGTTTGGTTGTGTACTTAGTAAGCAAGTAAGGACAAATTTTCAAAAGAAGTCATAATATCGTGCAAGGAGATCTCTTGAGCTGGTTCAAATCGACATCCCAATCACTCTGAAGTCTTTTAATGAGAATAGGTATATTTTGCATTAATGACTATACAAGAAAGACTTGTGTTTATTTTTTGAAAGAAAAATCATAAGCATTTGAGGTGTTCAAAAAATTCATGGTGATGACGAAGAAGACAACAAATTTTTACATCAAGGACTTACGGTCAGATAGAGGTGGAGAATACATGTTAACCACTTTCACAAGCTATTGTGAGGAATTAGGCATTAAAAGCTTCTTGACAACACCATACTCACCTCAGCAAAACGGTGTCACCAAAAGGAAAAATGAAACAATACTTGATATGGCTTGATGAATGTTGAAAAGAAAAAACATGTTGAAGGAATTTTGGGCGTAAGCAATGCAATGTGTTGCGTTTGTGCAAAACTGATGTCCACATACAAAATTGGTGAATCAAACACTGCATGATGTCTGAAGCAGTCATAAACAAAATGTATTACACCTTAAAGTGTTTGGTAGTGTGACCTACATGCATTTACCAAACATAAGAAGAACCAATAAGAGTAAGAAATATGTGCTTATTGGGTATGACTAGAAGACAAAGGCTTTTAAGTTGTTTGATCCAATTGAGAAAAGGTGAATGTGAGTCAAGACGTATAAGTTAATGAAGAAAACACATGGCACTAGAAGAACTAAATAGAGGTAAAACAAGGAAAAGTCATAGAGTTTTGCACCAATAATTACTTCAATAACATCTCAAGTTGATGAAGAAGAAGAAGAGTCACGTCAACCTAAGATGCAGAGCCTAAAAGATCTATAAGGCCAAACCCATGAAGTGCATTTGATTTGCTAATTGGTAGACTTTGAGGATGCAATAAGAAACAAAAAGTGGAAAGTTGCAATGGATGAAGAGATAAAAGAAATTAAAAGAAATGAAACATAAGATTTGGTAGAGTTGTCAAAAGGATATAAACCCTTAGGTGTAAAATGGGTATATAAGAAAAATATGAATGCCTTAGGGAAATTGAAAGGTACAAGGCACGCTTAACTATAAAAGGTTACAAACAAGAGGTGGGAATCGATTATGACTAAGTTTTTGCTTCGATTACAAGAATGGAGACAATTCAACTTCTTTTGTCTCTTACTACATAACTTGAGTGGTCAATCTATCAAATGAATGTGAAATCCACATTTTTAAGTGGAGTCTTTGAAGAATTTGCCTATGTAAATCAATTGCTTAGATACATGAAATCTGGAAAGGGGAGCAAAGTATTAAAGCTGAAGAAAGAACTCTACAGGTTAAAGCAAGCACCCCGAGCATGGAACACCCCAATTAATACTTACTTCAAAAAGAAAAAATATTACAATACTTTTATAAGCATGCATTGTACGTAAATAAAGAATAAGATAATTTACTTCCTGTTGCTCTTTATGTTAATGATCAATCTCATTTTCATGGAGAGTAATGAGAAGATGGTTGAATATTTAATGACAATATATAAATAGGGAGTTTGAAATGAAAAATTTAGGATTTACGAAATATTTTCTTGGTCTTGAGATTAGATAAGGTGATTTTGGAATTTGTGTCACAAGAAGCATCTGTGATGGACATTTTGAAGAAAAGCAAGATGAAAGATTGTAATCTGGTAACAACACCAATGAGAGAGGAGATCAAGTAAATGCAATTGAATTGATGGAAGCATCCTTGGAGTAGTGGAAGACTTGGAATAAAACATAAACTTTTCCCAAGTTTCTTAAGAAAACTTGGAACTAGGGTTTATCTTTCAAGGAAGGTTCCTTGAAGAAAATCCCTTAGGAGAGAATACTTTCATTTTAGAGACTTTAAGAGAACAATAAAAATGCATAATAGCAATTCAATTCAAATTCAATTTCAAAGTGATTTGCACAAAAGGCAAGGGGCTCTATTTGTAGGAGTTGGAGCCCTTTTACAGACCATGATTTAGGGGATGTGGGACTAATTACCCAAGGGATGGAATACAAGCAATTGTTGTTCAAATAGCTTCTCTATGTCCCACATCACCAAAAACAAGGTAAACTCATGTGCTTATAAGTGTTTTTCCTCCCTTGCATGATGCATGGTCTTGTAGGTTGAGTGGTTGGCTATATGGTTTTCACTTGACCAAAGTTGTGGTGGCTGAATGATCCTCCATCATGGGAGTCTATGGTATCTCACGTGTACAAGGTCAGATATTGTGTATATTGTTGGTATAGTGAGTTGATACATAGAGGATCCAAGATTTTTACACCTAAAAGCTATTAAAAGAATTTTTCAATATATTTGAGGAATGGAATCACTCGGGCTTTATTTTAACCGATTAAAGGTATTTTAATCTATTAAAACTATTAAATAAAATTCTATATAGCTCTCTCATTTTGAAACCAAATGACATGAAGCCAAAATCATTCTTTTTGAAATCAATTTACCTTCTTAGAGAGTCTAAATTTAGTTAAATTATTTTCTTGGAGTTTTCTTTGAACAAATTTGTGATCATCATCTTGGTTTGACTAGAAACATAGATTATCACCTAGTCTATCTTTTTTGTTGTGCTTAATCTGTTCTAAGTGATAATGTCCATGTTTCTAATTCATTTTTTAATGTTTGTATTGGATCTAGATAGGGTTCTAGGTTTCTTATAACAAGGTGTTACAGGTATTGAATCAATTTTTATAGGGTTCAAGATTTTGACTGTTGTGTAGTTTGGTTTCATTGTTGAGGTTGTGTGTTTGTAAAACTTTGATTTTATGATGACTTTGGTTTATGTCATTGAGCAACTGGTTGTAGCTCTTGCTATAAAATGAATCAGTATAAAAGTTTATTTGTTGATCTCTCTCTCCTTATATCTTGTTGTTTCTTGGAATTTCTGTATTTTTCATTAGGTGCATTGACTATTGTAAAATAGATTATGCAATTCAAAGATTTAATAAGCTTTTCATTTAAAAGATTTGTGAAAGTTGTTTTTAGTTTAATTCACCCCCTCTTGAACTCAACCCTTAAAATTAACAGCTATTGTGATTATCACCACCTGCCGCCACCACTACCACCACTACCAATGCTTTAAAATCCAAGTAGAATCATTTCTTAGTTTTAATTTTTAACTTTTGGTATACTTCATTTTATTATATATATATATATAAATATTTTGTTGAGCTATCTATTATTGATTATGCTTTCATGTGATATTGTTGATTTGGCTGGTTGCACAACAAATGTCATGGTTGTTTAATTGAGACAAACATCGGATAACAAATAAAATAAAATAAAATAAGATATAACAATGACTATTAATGAGCATTGTTGTCATATGTATACCTTCAACGACGGTTGTTGACGAAAACCGTTATCTTATGTCCACTTATGACGACAGGTGTTAACGAAAATCATTATCATAGATATATATGTAGAATGACAATTATACATATAACTATCATTATATGTAATATATATAACAATGAGTTTAACCCTCATAAACACACTCTATTTTTAATAATGACTCCATCAAATTCGATTTTAAAATAATCATTAGAATATTGAAAACCATGATTAAAAGTATATATTTTTTTCAGTAGTAGTGATATTAGTATAAATTATCAATTCTAAAAAATTTTGACTAACACTATTGGAGATTTTTGAGAACACCAAAAATGAATTTTTTTTAAATGATTTATTCTATATTCACAATATCGCCACTATAATTATTTGAACTTTAGACCACTTAATTAAAAGACATAGTTCCTCATATAAGTATTATACACTTTTAAACGATTTTTTTATTTAAAAATAATAATAATTTACTTATATTTAATTAATAAATTCTTTTAATGAATTTGGCATTTCTTTTCTTCTATGAATGATTTAGGGTATAAATATTTATAATTGAGAACAAATTTTTTAAACATTTGTTACTTAATTATAGTTAAAAGAATTGATAGATTTAATTGTAAGTAAATTTAACCACAGTTAATCTTATTTAATGATATTGTTTAATAAAGATCAGTTCTATTTTCGATAATTATCTATTTTTTATATTAATTTTTAAATAATAATTTAAAAATTAGTTTAAATGAAATCTAAATTACATTAAATAATATTTTTAATTAGTACAACAATCAATTAATTAATTAATTAATTTTTAAGTTGGAATGACCTAATTTAAATAATTTCTTCTATGGAAACTAGATGATGATATTAACCTAGAAGATAAATTTATAGCTGCTTGAATTGAAATCAGAACAAAATATCATTGGAAGTGGAGGTTATTGTTCCGTTTTGATTAGGTGGTGCATTAAATAAAAACAAAAAGCCAATTGACCTTAATCAATATATTATTTGTTAATGATTTGAATATCATTAAGGTAGTGCTCCTAACATGATCCGCACTCCATTGCACTGTTTGAGAACAGTTGACAATGAACAATGATAATGAAATGGTACGCAACTACATTCATTGGGAAAGTGTTATTAATATTAAAGTTAATTATATACTAATTTTATGCGAGATGTTCCTTAATCCATAATCAAATCATTGGAAGAATAAAACTAAACTTGGTTTCGTGATGGGTGGATCTCTAGGTATTCTTGTCGTATTACCTTCAAAGTTCATTTGTTACCCACTAAAATAAATTAAGTATTTTAACTTAAACTAAAATGCTAAAATAATATCTATGCATTTTTTATTTATTAAATTTACAGTACAATTCTATTAGGATATGTGCTTTTAACTCATCTTCTCTAAGTTAATAATTTAGAATACATAAAAAGTATAAATTAACTACATTTTGTAATAAATTTTGAGTCCTTCTATATATATATTTATATTTTAAATTGAAATCCGTGGAGATCCACAAATACCGGTGGGTATTAGAAGATCGTAGATTTCTATCTCACAATACCATACAGATATAGGTTGGGTACAAGACGGAATTTTGTGCTGTACGAAAGGTGACGAGTACCTACAATCACCCCGTTATTATCTCCAAACTCTATTATATTTAGTTATGCCTATTATTTTGTTCATGAAGATGTAATACTGGATTTAATAAGGCAATGAAATATATGGATTTCGTTAATGAGTGCGTGAAAGTGTTAGTTAAAAGAGAACCTATTAAAAAAACTTGTTTATAAACATAGTGAAAATACATTAAAAATTAGTTGAAAAAAATAATCTAAGCATTATGTTAGTGAGCATTTAATGAACACTTAATGTATGAGGGAGAATGAATTGTTTTAATAAAATTTTACTGAAAAATTAAATAATTGAAAATATGAAAGAAGATAGGAATCGGAAAAAACTTCATAATAAAATTTTGATTGATAAGTTAAATAGGATTCATTTCTTTGAATTGGTAATTCAAGTATAATAATAATAAGTCTTTGTATCAAATTTTCACATGTTCTTGTACGAAGAAAGTGATACTTGATAGTATATTTAGTTCGTTCATGATAAATTCAATTTTCTATTAAGAAAATTGCACTAAGGCTATCACAAAATATAATAGCATTTTCTTTTGAGAATTTATATTGGTTATGAGACCCTTCAATCGAGAATTTATATTGGTTATGAGACCCTTCAACCAAAATTATTCTTTTAACACTTGTGCAAGAGCCATGTATTCTGTTTTGTGCACAATGTTAGTATTGATTGTAAAATTGTTTTCCAACTAATCAACAAGCTCCCAATTATGAAACCCAGTTACAAATTATCTTGCAGTAGATCATCTACATAATTCAATTTTGTATATCTAGCAGAAAAACAAACTACGCACCCTTGTAAATTAGGCACATTAGACTTACTTTACTCTTATAAGGTACCTGATGATATGATTCACTAATTTTCCTTTCCAGAACTAATCATACACCTACTCATGAGATTGACTATTTGCTAATGTTTGGTTTAGTGCACACTATCATATATATTAGACTCTCAATTACATTAACATATAAGGAGCACGAGACATGTAATCATTCTTGAATTTTATAAAAGAGTAGTATTAGTTACAAATAGAGGAATAGACGATGTCTAAGGAGTACCAATTAATTTGAAACCAGTTATACCAAAATAGTCCAAGACCTTTTAAATGTACTCTTGTTGACCATAACGAGTTTCTTCTGAGCACAACCCTGCCCGATCTCCAGGCCTAGAATTTTACTAATAATTCATAAGCCCTTCATCTCAAGTTCACTAATTAAAATTGACTTTTACTTAGGAATGTGCACCTTATGCATAGGTGTTACAAGCATATAGTATATATACATTAGAAGATAAGCATGTGAGTTTTCCTCTACGTTCTTGTAATACACACAAACATCATAAGGATTTATGTTGTAACCATGAGAAATTGCTTTAAATTATAGAATAACCTCCCTCGTTCCAAGATCGAATTCTCCTTCATTGGTTCTTCAAAACCTTCAAGTTTAAACATCAAAATGTTTCCATGGAGGAAGACAACTTTCACGTTGAGCTGCTCCAACTCCATATCCATGGATGCAACAAGTACAAGAAACACTCTTATAAACACATGTCTAACTACAACTAATAAGATCTTGTAAAGGAAAAATTTTAACATTGGTTTTGCTTGAGGAAGAATTACGAGCTTGTGGCACCTAAAGTCTGGATCAATACCAAGCATGTCATCTGGTCTCCATGTGAAGAGGTTGACATTACAAACAAGAACTCGTTCTACTTCATTTATCAATGATCAACTGACTATTTTGCACACCCTTGTGAATTGAGTGGGCTTAGAGCCAAGTTGTACCTTTATCACGGGCTCGTCAAAGGTAGGTCAGTTTTCTTTGAACTTGGCTTTAGGTTCGAGATCCACTTCATCTTTTAGGGAAAAAATTTGGAAGTACTTATTCGATATTATGACATTGTTGGGTCGTGTTGTTCTTCAGGAAACTCTAATACTTTGTCCTTATGAGTGATACGATTGATGAAAGGAGCTTTGACCAAATATGAGATTACTTTTAAGCTTTGTGCATAAGACACCCTAACTACCTTGGGTTTAGGGTTTACCACAATTATAGTACCATCCTTGACAAGGAACTTTGTAGCCATGTGTAGTGTAGAAATAATGGCTCTGAGTTGATTGAGAGTTGGCCTCGCTCGGCTTGACCATTCTAGACAAAACATTCCAAGGCCTGAACCATATGAGCTCTTCAATTAGATCACATACTTTATATCATTCTTCCATGGTGTGCCCTTGATTTTAGTGATAGCCACATCTTTTGGCTAGATCGACAAATGGAGGTGAAGGTGTAGGTTGAGGTAGTCGAACTAATTCCAAATTAAATGCTTCTTAGATGATGACATGTCAACTAGCATTAAGAGGAGTGTAATTTTCATATTTGCTGACACACCTTTTCTTGAAAGTTTGTGTATTGGGGAAGTGGTTGTGGATAGACACTTCGTCTTTTTTCTAGCATCTAAGTTCTCTTCAACTATAAAATATTTGGTTACATAGGTATCGAGTGCATCCATATTGGTGGGTGGATCACATACAAAGAGTCCAGGGAAACCTCTAGACGAAGTCCCACTAAAAGAATGTGCATGCCTATCATTGGATGCAAATTAGGAATATTAATGGATGTTTTGGTGAACTGAGTGATATATTGTCATAACGACTCAACATCTCCTTGAGTTATGTGTTGGAGTGAGGTTGAAGTTGTGACCATCGATTTGAAATCTGCAAATTGAGTTAAGAACCTCGCACAAAATTTTTTAATGAGTCAAGTGAAATTGCAAGGAAGAGAGTAATATCATTCCAAGGTTAGTCTCTTGACAATAATAGGGAACAATCGACAATGTACTCCCAAATCTTTAGAAAAAAAGGTTGGCCTTGATGAGATAAGTCTTAACATGTGCCTCTAGGTTTGAGTAGTCGTTTTACTTTTCAACAAAATAGACACTTCCATTTGTTAGGAAGTTAAACCTTCATGACTTTGAGCATGAAGGGGTGAAAACTAATCAGATTAGCTTGTATCTCTATATTCAAATAGGGAGGCGGCACAACTTTCAATGAATTGTTGTTCATATACTTGTGATTCCTTATGTGTCGCAAACCCTTAGACTCGACCTACTGGTTGTACTAAGCTAATAGTTTTACCAACAACTAAAGACTAACTTCTAGTCTTAATCCATTGTTTGTGTGAGTCCACATATATACTTTGTGGTCAAGTACGATCTATCAGTCGATCTGTATCCTTAGTAGGTTTATTGAGGATAACGAGACAAGACACAATGACCTGCTCTATATGCCGAGTTTGACTTGTAGATTATGCTAGGATTGATATGTGGTCCTATCTTGGTGTATTATGGAAAGTTGCTCTTGTAGAGCTTGTAACTCATTATGTTGTTGATTATGTGGAAGTTATAGGTCCTTGTCGAACTTGCTTTGCATGCCATTAATGTTATTTTGGATTTTGCTTTATTCTTCTAGAAAATATACTCCATATGGGCTTTTATGGCATAATGGAAAGATGGGTCCATCTCACGATATGATGATGTTGGTCCTAGAGTGTGCCTTCTGATGAGTGCCATAAGAGTTGGTTTGGGAAAATTTTTACCTAGGCCCCACAATTTTCTTACTAGAACTAAGTGAGAACCGTCCAAGGTGGTTTTAGAGAGACCTTAGCCAAGCTTTGGTCGAGTTGAATCTTGCAAAAGATGGTTGCCAAACTTATTAATAAAACACCGAGTGGAGGTCCACTTGCAAAAGATTATCTAACATTCAAGTTAATAAGAGGTAGATAATTTTTTTAGAAGTGTTTAATGAGTAAATAAAAGAGATTGAGTGATTATTTCCTGAAAGATAAAGATATATTTCTAGACTTTTAAGCCTGAGTTAATATCTAGAGAAGAGTCATTACTAGGTATTGATAATTTAGTCTCTTATAACGAAATTAGTTTTTCATCTCAATCCAAGTTGTTCAGATTGGCAGGTAGTGTTACCAATGATTCTCACGAGCAGATAATTTCAACTCTGAATATTTCAGTATTGGATGGTATAATTAACAAATCATTGAAGTATTAACATTTCAAGATAAATAATTAAAAACATATTTTCACATATAATTTTTAGATAAAAACTATTTTCTGTTTTACACATTTTTTATTTTATTAAATAAAAGAATTTCTTTTTATACTAAATAATTATTCATCAAATAAAAAGAAAATATTGAAATTTGTAGATAATGAGATAAATTTCTCTACAAAGACCTTTAGAAGAAAAAGTAAAAAAAAAAAGCAAGTTT
>Ga0209700_102116_pt1 | contig 40812 bp, 16 predicted proteins | sample SiratroredBW_FD_187528 | JGI IMG/M metagenome (GOLD analysis project Ga0209700, IMG submission 187528) | Root nodule microbial communities of legume samples collected from California, USA - Siratro red BW (SPAdes) (version 2) | ecosystem: Host-associated > Plants > Roots > Nodule | place: USA...
TTTATATATATATATATATATATATATATATATATATATAACTGGAAATAGAAAAGTCACAGCTGAACAGCCACAAAAACGAAGGAACTTTATTAGGCTTTACCAACTTCCCTACTACATTTCTTAAAACCACCATAGCCCCTTAACTCATTTCACCTAAACTACTCAAATAGTCTACATGCTAAGGGCTTGTTATATCAGTTCAAAATTTAAGTGTGAGTGTATATTTTATATTAAATAAAATAGTTAAATAACAGAAGAAAATTCATAAATGTCATCATCTTAAAATTTTAAATTGAAGTAAATATAATAAAAAGAAACCATTAGATTATTATTATACTAATCTGATTTGTGTTTTAAATTGTCAAATTGGTCTTTTAATCTGAATCCTTTTTAATTTACTTTATCAACGTCTACTTCTATTTTATTAATAATAATTAATGTTAAAGCGGTAATATTATACACTTATAGTACGTTGATTGAGGATTTAACGCAAAATTAATGATCCAATTTTAGGATTATATGATTCATATTGATTTGAACTTGTATAATTAAATCCGAATCAAATTTAGATAGATCAGGATTTATATATGTCTAAAACTTTTTTCTTGTTATAGTATTAGGAATACTCCCACTCAATACATTTATCAAAATAAAAAAATAATAAGAATTAGTTCTCACATTAAATTTGTAATTTATATATAATCCGATGAACTAAACTTAGTTAATAATATATCAATATTTTATTATGAATTATTATCCTTAATGTTTTATGATACACTGCCCATAATTTTTTAGTTTTTTCAATTTTTAGTTTATATACAAGGCAATTACAATATAAAATGTATCGTTTTCACTTTTCAGAAAAAAATCTGTTTGATTTTTTAGATAAAATTATGTTTTTTTATTTCTTTTCCATAAAGTACAATTTTATACATTTGTGTAACATTAATTTTTTTTATTAATCTAAACCGTTTATGATTGAGCTCAGTTTGGATTGTTTAAATAAAATGAATATTATTCAAATCAATCGAAATTAATTAGATTGAATTTTATTTTATTTTAAAGTTGTTTACTCACGTTTCATTTTACAATATTTATGTTAATAATTTAAATTTTATTAACTAAAAGTTATATCAGTACAAGTGATTCCAACATTCAAGTGTTTTCTTTTTTCGTTAAAACATTATCTTTTTTTTTTCTTTTTTGCTATATACTAACAAGTTGTATGCAGAAAGATGTTGCATTATCAGAACAGCATTGAGTGGACTGGGTAAGTAATACAAAATGGAATTGAAGATGGTGGAAATTAGGCTATTGTTAAGTGCGATTTGACTAGTCACCTGACTTCTGAGCGCAGAGGTGTAAGCAAAAATAAAGTTTCTCTCTTGAAATTATAAAGTATTTATTTAAATGAAAAGGATACAAGATGTAGTCAAATAATATTCTGGTTTCCAGAATGTATACCTCAGGCAAATCAACTTTTAAACCTTAATTCCTTTTTATATATACGTTAGATTTGATCATTCCTCAATGGTGCATGGCCAAAACTATGAACTCCATCGTTTGAATCAATTAAAGTCACACATTCTTTACGGAAGATAAGTAAAATGTGGACCTTCTATCGTGGAAAGAAAAGTCCTGTCAATGAACAGGTTCCTGGATGACTCTAATGACGATACGAAACACTTTTTCTCATTTCATAAAAATGTATAGTTATAATTTAAAAATCATTAAATAAGTTAGTTTATTTCATGCTTATGAACATAAAATTTAAGCTAAATGTTATTATTGCTAAAGTTTAACTTATAATTGAATTGCATCTTTTCATGAGGCACCATCCCCTTCTAACTGAGTCACTAAAAAATTTGTTATTAAATGATAAATATTAATAAAAATAATAATTCAACGTCTAATTAGACCTACATAATAACTTACAAATATTTTAACTTAAAAAAGAGGTTGATATCTCTATAGAAAATTATATTTGTATTACGGTACAAAGCGAGAATAAGAGAAGTAAGTTTTTGTGTGTGTCTCTCTCTATATATAGATAGATAGATATTGTATTTGCATTTTTTTATCATATAATCTTAATTATTTTAAACTTTAGACAGTATTGTATGATTTATAATAAAATAATTTTATGTATTTTAATTATTGATTATATAAAAAGTATATACCTTTCTTCATTTTCGCAATTAATATGCAGTTTTTTACATTAAAAATTATGTATAAAATACTATTAAAATAATATTTTATTAATTAGTCTAATCTTTTAAAAAATGAAAAGAAAATAATTTTAGCACTTATTTATACTTTTAATATATTTTAAGTTTTATTCTATATTACCCGCGTAGTGTTACATGTATATGGTATTTGAGATAAACAAGTGCATTCTTACCATTCATACCCTTTCTTTTATGGATGACTTCGTATTTGCGTTAAAGGTGGGTATTACGTCAGGGTGATGTTTGACTAAAGAAAGTAAAGGAAGAGTTGAACGGTGTAACCTTTCTGGTATCACGCTTTTCTTTAGAAAAAATTAAAAGAAAATAAAAAAATTATATGGAACATTGTTATTTATCTTGTGGTCATCATGCTCTTCTTCTTCAATTTCTTTAGGCTACATATATACAGATAGAAATAAGTATAAAACTAATATTAGGATATGAGAGATTTAGGTGCTGGGAATATGAATTTAAGTCTCAAAGTTAAGTAAAATAAGAAAGAAAGAAAAACAGACAGACAGAAGAAAGAGACAAAATAACTCATTTTTATTATTCACAAGCAAATTCATTATAAAGAAGATACTAAATATAATAGACGAGTAAGAGGAGCGGACATGTGTTAAATCATTAGCCATACAATTAGATAAACACATGTCGTAATCAGCATGTATCTTTCTGTTTAAACTTATAATTGGGTTGATTACAAACATAAATTTAGTTCAAAAAGAGGAAAAGGCGGATATAGAAATTGATTAAGGGAGGAGATTGTTGAAAATAAAGTTGATTTTTTATTTTATAATATTCTAAACTTTTTTATATTTAGTAGGGTAGTTGAGAGAATTTCACTAGAGATGTCTAATATTAATAGGGTAGTTGGGAGAAGTCCATAATTATTAGGGTAGTTAGGAATTTAAGAGTCTAGAATATTTCTATGAATATTATAAATAGAGCTAGTTATTTGTCATTTGTATCAAGCCATTTTGAGAAATCAAAGTCTTCCTAAAGTTTCTTTTCTCTTCTCTTGAATCATTCTCTTTTATTTTTGAGGTTATTCTTCTTTAGTTGTATTCTTCCACTTTTTGATTGTTCGGTCTTGGGCCAGCAGACTTTTTCTTATTTTCTGCTGTTCTTTTACATTTTACATGGTATCAGATCCATAAGGGCTCTAGTATCGTGTGTCAAGATCCCTTGTGGAATAATAAACCGGTACCTCAAAAATGGATTCAAGTAATCGTAGTGGACTTGGTATTGAGGTATTAAATCAGTCCAACTACAAGGTATGGAGAACTTGTATGGAGTTTTACCTCATTGGTGAAGATTTGTGGGATGTTGTTAACGAAATAATACAACTTCTCCCACGGACAAGCAAGGAAATGTTGATGCATTCAAAAGATGGAAGTAGTTGAATGCAAAGGCAGAGTTCGTGTTGAAGTGGTCGATCTCTCACGGCTTATTCGATCACATCATGCGGTGCAATTCAGCCCATGAGATTTGGCGGACTCTTGACAAACTCTTCAATAAGAAGGATGAAGCAAGACTTCAGATTTTGGAGAATGAGCTTGCTAACACCACGCAGGGTAATCTCTCCATTTCTGAGTATTTTCTTAAAATTAATAATCTTTGTTCGGAGATTTTCTTGTTAAATCCAGAAGAGGCAATTTCTGAAGCTCGGATAAGAAGAATTATTATTTGAGGATTGAAGCGGGAATACATTTCATATGTGACATTGATACAAGGATGGGTTCAACAACCATCCTTGGAGGAGTTCGAAAATCTACTATCCTCTCAAGAGTCACTAGCAAAGCAAATGGCTAGTGTCTTAATAAAAAAAGGAGAAGGGAGTGCTCTCATGGTAAGACAGAAGTTTGTCAAGAATAAAGGAAATCGAAATATCTCGACCTCTCGCCCACATGGCCAAAGCAACTCGAGCCCGAGTGAAATTAGTGGTGAGTCTTCTAAGAAGATTTTCAAATGTTATCGATGTGGCAAAATTGGGCATATCAAAAGGTTTTGCTGAGTTAAATTACAAGAAAGTAATGTAGTTGATAAGATTGTGGAGGAAGAAGACCGGGGGAAGTGTTTTATGGCATAAACAAAATATGTTGATGCCTTGGCTTCTATCAACTTTGAAATGACCGGATGGTGGATTCTAGTTGTGGTCATCATCTAAGGGAAGATCAATCCAAATTTTCTAGCCCCCAAAAGTATGATGGGAATGAAACTAAAGTAACGGCTAATACTGTAACGGTGGTTGTGCCAACATCGGTGTTAAAAGCAGTGTCTCCAACGACTTCCGGCGATGAACAGGTATTATCCACGAACTCATCTCTGAATGTTGAAAATATCCTCGAACTCATCTCTGAATGTTGAAAATAATAGTAATGTAGTGTACCACACAACGAGTTGCACCACTACGCCTGAGCTGTTGGAAGAAATTGAACGGCTGAGAAAAAAGAACATGAAATTAAATCATGGGTCAATTAAAGAGTTTATGTAATAACATACTTACTTATCACGGTTTTGGTTTTAGCCGTCAGCAGAATCTTCTGCTAGTGCTATGAGAACAGTGTCGGTGCCAGAAGGGAAGGCTCTGGAACTTTTGCCAACGAAGCATGTTTCTTCGACTGATAATACAGTGCATGTCGATGACGCCACATGCACAAACACAATCGTCCCAAGAACCAGAGGAGCATGACTTTTTTAGAGAAAAGATTCTTGAAACCACCATTGACGTATTGAAAGTGCAAAGTGAGGAAAATATTGTCGACATTTTCACAAAGTCGTTTTCCAAGACTTCCTTCGAGATTCAGGATAATATCCAAAAAATCACTTTAAGGAGAGTGTTGAAGTCCACAATTATTAGGGTATTTGGGAATTTAGGAGTCTAGAATATTTCCATGAGTACTATAAATAGAGCTAGTCATTTGTCATTTGTATCAAGCTATTTTGAGAAATCAAAGTTCTCCAAAGTTTATTTCCTCTTCTCTTGAATCATTCTCCTTTATTTTTTAGGTTATTCTTCTTTAATTGTATTCTTCCACCTTTTGGTTGTTCGGTCTTGGGCTAAGACCAGTAGACTTTTTCTTATTTTCTGCTGTTCTTTTACATTTTTACAGACATCACCTAAGTAGGTACTTGGTAGGGATACAAACCAATAGAATTTTTTTTATCGTGAATATTGTCTTTTACAAAATGAAGATTGAGTTCAAAGTGTTTCATCTTTAAATACATGATAAGATTAACATTGAGACGAACAATTTTAAGTTGTCTACGTATAACTTGGACATGTTAACAGGTATTCACAGCTCGGAGAGAAGTGATATTTTCTCAACAAGAGCAGCATCAATGGTGTGATATTTTACTTCAATACTGTTTCTAGACACAACCTTTTGCTTTTGAAATACCAGCAGGTAGTATTTGATACAAGATAAATGGGCAGTAGCTACTAGTTCGGTCATCAATATCAGATCTCAGTCAACATCACAAAAGCTGAGAAGTGAGTAATATGAACTCCTACAAAGGAGAAATCTGTGATTGAGAGTGTTAGCTAGATATCTCAATTTAAGCAAAAAATGCTTTAAGATTTTAGATTGAGGTGATGTCAATCTCTTATGTAAATTTTGGCTCAGGTCTTGTTGTTGTAAGATTTCTCTAATATTTTCTTTTCCGATTTTATCTAAGAATAGTATCAAAACTGATAGTTCATAACAGTTTTGATCGTTATATCAAAATTCATTATCTTAAGGTTTTAAATTCAAAATAGTGTGAATTTCTTATAAAAATTTTAGCTTGGGTCTTATTATTTTAAAAAATTAAATTAATTATCATTATGTAAATTTTGATATAACATAAATAATTTTTTTATACTTAGCTCGAGAGGAGTGAGCTCATGTTTTTGTGTAAAAAATATTTACTGTATTGACAATATCATTGTTTATTGAGTTTCATAAATCTTTATTTAAAAAAAATTCTCAACTTACATGCTTAAATTTTATAATTAAAAGGATATTCAAATAAACTTATTGTAATAGTTATGAAATATTTACATGAAATTATTATGATTAAATCTGTAACGTTTCAATTTTAAAAGAAAGACTTACAAGTTCTCACAACCTGCATCCTTAAGTTTTACCTAAGAAGAACGTAAAGTTCAATTAATTCATTATGCTTTCTTAAGTGTCACCGGATATTATGTTTTGAATTGATTCTTATTACTTTAATTTTGTTTGCCTTTGGTTAAGAGGAAAAGAAAAAGAAAAAGAGAGAGGTAACAACTTGTCTCAACTTGCATCTTTAAAACTTACCATTAAGAATATAAAACATGAATAATTTTGTTTCTAGTGAATTATATTATGTTAATATATATAAACGGTAAAACATTTTTTAGCTAATAACTTTTAATTAAAAAAATATCAAACTGCCACAATTTATGTCTTGAACTTTTATGCTTAAAAATGTCAAATCAAAATATATTTTTAATAAAATTTTATCGTAAATAATATTTATATTAACTAAGGAAGAAAATTGTTTTATATATTAATATTATTTTAACCTGTTCAAAAGTATTTTTTTATAGAGTAGTATACAATTTTAGAGAATTGACAATATCTCAAATCATTAATGGGACGCAAAACATAACAATAATAAGATTGTGAAAATTGTGAAGAAACTTCCAATAATTAATTTTTCATTTGTGGGGTAAGAAGCAAAATCTGAACAATGGTTGATTCATGGATAGAAGTTCTTAATGTGCATGAATGTCGATAACACTTTTTAGGCTTTGATCCGATTGGTTTTAGCAGAAAAGGAAAAAAGTGTACAGAAGTGAGTGGCAATCATATCAGATAACTGCAGTCAAAGAAACAACCTTGTCTTTAGGAATCACACGTGTGATGTAATGGAAATTTTTCCTTATCTCAAATCAAAACATGGGTATAGATTCGTAGAAAATATAATAAGGTAAGGTTGGCTGGTACCTTAATCCAATTAGCTGCCTTAAATCCATGAGCTGAAAGTTAACAGAGTGAAGCAGGTTCTGATACATTTCAAGCTGTATACAAGAACAAAATGTGTGCTGCACGGGGGAATGTTTATTGTATGTTGCAGGTGGTTCTTGTAAAAACTCTGTAAAGAGCTAACCTGCTACCAAGCCAACATACTGCCAAAGGAGTATATAAGGAAAGGAATCTCACGTCACTAAATCCTAAATCTCACGTCACTAGAACTTTTGCTCGAAAGATAACTTTAAAAATCTCACCTCGAGTAAAAATTTAATATTTTAATAATTTATAAATAAATATAAATCTTATTTTATAAATTAATTTTGTAAAATTGAATTATATTTAAAGTTTATTTTTAATATGATTTTAGAATCTATTTTAATAAAATTATTTAATTATTTATTATTAAGTTATTTGTTATTGGATTATTATTAGACCATTTTTATATATAAATTTTATATTCAAATTAAAAAGTTTAAGTATAAGAATATGTGTTAAAATTCTTACGTCAATTAAAAATAAAATTTTTTAATAATTTATAAATAAATATAAACTTTACTTAGAAAATATGGATAGATTGATAGTCTTCCAATTACTTATATTTAACTAATGTTGTATCACGCATATTTAACTAATGTGCTATGTTATTTAAAGTAGTGAACTAAAGGCACCAATAGTCAAAAGCTCTCTGCCCTGGTACACTCCAACAGGTTTTAAACAGTTTACTGGTGTGTAGAGGAGTTGCAGCCACTGTGGAAAATGGAAGTGCCTAGATCATATGTGTATCCATATGGCGGATTAGAGCACATACATTACTGCAATATTTTTTCGGTGGAAAACATGAATAGGTTCAAGTTCACATTGGCTGATTCAGAAGGGGAGGTGATGTGCGTGTCAGTTTTACGTGTGAGGGAGGACATATAAAAAATAAAAAAAATAAAAAAAGAGGAGAGAAAAAAAGGGTGTCCTATTAAAAAAAGGGGTGTAAGTAATATCATTTTCTTAATAAATGGTCGAAAGGTCTGATGACTGAAAAAAAAAAAACATTGGCCCAATATTGACCTAGTATCCTAACAAAAACTCTTTCAATTAAAAAGCTTCAATTTCTTTTGTCATAAAATTAATTAAAAAAGTTAAATAATTTTTATTTAAATTATCAAATGTTTTGATTTATTTATTTTTTTACTTAAAAAGCCACAATTTTCTTTTGAATTAGCGTGTAAAAGAAAAGAAAAATATTATTTAAGTTACCTTATTCATATTGTATGTGCAAACATGTGTAAAAAGGACAAAATTAGATAACTTATTTTTTCTAATTTTTTTAACTTTTAATACATTTACACAAACCTTTTGTAAATATTAGTGTGTCTTTATATATATATATATATATATCACGCATGAATTAAAACAATAACCATTCATACAATCAATAATGATTTCTGTATATAACACACAAATAGAACTCCTATTTTTAGACAAAGACCATATATTCTATATTTGAAAATCCATTATTAAAACGTTACTTATAGCTACACTGTAGACCACATTTTTGAAATATTTAAAGAATAAAAATGATGCACTGAAAAAAAATTGTTTATTCTCAATTTTCGTATTAAATTCATACGAAACCAATTCTAATGTTGCCCAAGCTCATACCACTATGAAATGCCTCCATCACCATAAATCATATTTTGACTCTTTTCTTAAGTTTTTTTCACCTCCCATACTTTGAGTGAAGGGCAGTCCTCCATGACTCTGACTTTCAGTTGAAATATATATATATATATATATCAGTTGAAATATATATATTTACTATGCCAACAATGCATCGAAAAATTAAACGTAGTTTACTTCCTAGAGACATATTCTTTTTACAAATACTTATTTCATTTAACATATATTATTTTATTTTCTTTCCTCATTTCTCAAACCCCACGAGAATTTTTTCTGAATTTTTGTAAAAATTTTCTCCACTGCGCTCGATATCTTGGAGATAGATAAATAAAACAAAAGGAGTGCCCTAAATACAACTTTTTTAAATGTGTTGTTCTTCCAGGAAAGATAACTGTAAGTAATTTGGTATGCTTATCCCATACCATATAATAATTAGGTACGTGACTTCGAAATTATTATTTTGACTGAATTCATGATTTTGAGCTTTAGACTTTGCATTAAATAATAAATAACTCAGTATAAATAATAAAAAGTCAATGACTGCTAACGAGAATCTTAAGCAATACGTACAAAGAGAAGCAATCCTAATAATAATAATTCTAAGTTTTAAAATAATTTTCTGACTGAGAGTTTAAATATTTAAATGGGCACAGCTTTCACATTAAAAACTAAAGAAAAAAGGTATTTTATCTTCTGTTGGCTAAGCAGAAAAAAGATATAAATTGTTGCTCAATCAGGAAATTTTAAATTCGACCAATATGTTTTAGGGACTCAATTATTTTTCAGCTGTGTTAACGTTGTTGGAAAAAGTAAATATATTAATCTTTGTATATTGAAAAACTAGTTTCGTAACATTGTTAATTGTCACAGCTTAAATATAATGTTTGTGGTGATTTCAAAATGAAATATCATAATTTCGTCAATTTCAAACCTTAGACCAACTCCAAAATCAAGTATTCAAGAATCAATCAATTATTTGAATTTAAATAATTAATATTCAAACACACTAACCAAATATACATTTGACTATAAAAGAGATAGACAGTCACGTCACAAGTAAAAAAAATTAACTAATTAAATTAGTGCACAAAAAACTAAACACAACGATTTTTAAAAGTATATACGGAGACTGAACACATTGATTTTGAAGTAGATTCAATATAATTTTGACCCTCTATTCAATCTGTAATTTTAGTCTCTTTTAAAATACAAATATTTGGTTTTATATTTAAAAAAATTCAAAATTTCGAATCCTCAATTTTGTTTACATTTATTTAGTATATTTTAATTGATTTTTTTGGAAATTTAAAAAGTCAAAATAAAGCTAAAATTGTAGAAAAAAACTAAAAATGTTTATTTTAAAATAAGAAGAATATATATATATATATATATATATATATATATATATATATATATATATATATTGAACAAATATAAAAGTCTCAAAATTATATTTAAACTTTGAAAATATTAAACTTAAACCATAATTATCAAAGGACACATTTTCCTAGGTTTTTGAAATATTAAGCAACAAAATCCTAGGTTTTCGTAAAGTCAGCTTTTCTCGTATGTCAAAAGAAAATATTCTCTGAACAGTAGTATCAAATTAACTTTATTCTTCTGGGGGAGTATACGTCTTAATAATCAACACGACGGAAGTAGTTCGATGATATTTTAGTATTACTATTCACATTTTAGCACTATTATTGACATTTTACTCACATTTAATATTAAAAAAATATTATTATTTTATTAATATATAATATTTTATAAATATAAAACAGTGTCATGTGAGTATTTTCTAGAAATAGGAGTGTGAAACTATCATTTTTCTATAAATAGAAACCAGCATGGCAGCAACTAGTGAAACCTCATAAGCACAAAACTTCAGTTGAGGGTTAAGAGTCTCTTTCAACAGCTAACAGCTTCCATGGAAATTAATGCACCATCCTTTTGGGTTATTACCTTCATTCTATTGTTGTTGTTGCCTTGGCTTGCAAGATATTTGAAGCCAAAGTTTAATCACAAACTGCCCCCTGGCCCTAGGAAGTTACCTATCATAGGGAACCTGCATCAACTAGCAGTAGCAGGTTCACTTCCACACATTGCTCTTCGAGACCTTGCCCAAAAATATGGCCCTCTCATGCACCTCCAACTTGGTCAAATTTCAACAGTGATTGCATCCTCTCCGGAGATGGCCAAGGAGATAATGAAAACCCACGATGTTGCTTTTGCGCAGAGACCCCAACTTGTTCCCGCTCAGATTTTCACCTATGGGGGAATAGACATGGCTTTTTCCCCATATGGTGAGTACTGGAGGCAGATGAGGAAAATCTGCATGTTGGAGCTTCTTAGCGCGAAGAAGGTGCAGGCTTTCTCTTTCATCAGAGAAGAAGCCGCAGCAAAGTTCATAGAAGAAATTGAGTCATGGGCGGGGAGAGAAATGAACCTTAGCAGCAGAATTTCGAACCTGATAAGCACTTCTGTTTTCAGGGCAGCTTTTGGGAACATGTGCGGGGAGCAGGAGGAGTTTGAGTCTTTGCAGAAGCAAGTAGCGATACATCTTGGAGGGTTTGACATCCCTGATTTGTTTCCTTCTATGGAGTTCGTACGTGTTCTTACTGGGAAAAGGTTGAAGTTGGACAAATTGCAGAAGCGGCTTGATAGGATCTACGACAATATTGTTAGTGAACATGAGCAAAAGCTCCCCAGAAAGGAAGAAGGAAGCGTGGAAGAAGAAGAGGAGGATCTTGTTGATGTTCTTCTTAGAGTCCAGAAAAGTGGGAGCCTCGGGATCAACTTCACTACCCAACACGTCAAAGCTATGGTTTCGGTGAGTCCATTAGTACAGCAAAATTATATCTATACAACCTACTTTTCCATTGCCCACATAATATCCTTGTTTTACAGTTTTTTATATACCACCGATTCATAATTATTTTATAATAATATAATAATAACAATATTTGAATTAATATAATAGTTTAATAAGACAAATAATTATTAAGCCATTATATAAATAATATTAGTTCTTAATGTATATTTAATAAATTATGCAGTTCAAACTTGTTTCGAATTTTACTCAAACTTCAGTTATGGGTTTTAAAATGTGGGAAGCTAAAAACATGAAGATAATAATCTCACTGTTCAAACAAATCGTAATTTGCTTGAAGTTGATAAACATATGTAGTGAATAATGATCCTTTAAACAATTTTAGACTCGTTTCTTTTGTCTCAAATAAAAGACACTTCGGAAATGTTTGTCTTTTTTATAAGGTTTTTGTCTAATCATCCATTGTATTGATTATGCTTTCGTCTAAATAAGTGTAGCTAGGTTGGGTTTGGATGAAGAACTCTGACATTTTAACATTTGAAATTCTAATTAAAATTTTGAATTTTTATTTAATATTTGTTCACTTTTTGAATTCTTTATCTTGATAAATCAATTCAATTTGAGTAAGTTAATTTCTACTTTATGTAAAAAATATATACATATATATAAATTAAATGTTAATAGTAAACTTTGTTAAAATAACTATCTAATTTAAAGTATTTAATAGTTAATAATTTAATTTAAAATCATATTTGGTAATTCAAGAATATAAACACTATTACTTTTACAACAAACAATATTAATAGAAGGAAAGGATGACAAAAAGAGATGAGAGAGAACAAATAGAAAAGACAGTAACTAGAAAACAGGAATCCCATCAGACAGACCCCACACGAAAGAGAGATGGGAGAGAAAAATAAAAGGAAGAATAGAGATTGCAGAGTACTGCCCAAAATTTCAAACTTTTACTTTTTTGTGAAATTTAACATTTGTAATCTTAAAAAGTCAGAATTTTTTTTATAAAGTTTTAGAATTTTTATTGAAATAACATTTTATTGCAAAAATATTTAATTTGTCTAATAGTGACAGAATTTTTTTATTCGAATTAAGCATTTTAGTGCATAAATAATAAATATTATAATTTATCTCTTTGTTGCTTTTATGGGGTTCGAGAATACATCTATAGTTGACGTATTTTTCTTCTACGTACCCTATTTAATTTGTTTGAAAGTACTTTAGTGAGAAAGAGTAATATCATTAATCCCCAATAATTTTGAGGATAATTTAAAAAATATTTACAATACATTATAAATTACTCAATTTATTATGTGATAATTATTATTATTTTTTATAAAATATGTAGAGACAAAGAATATTCCATTTTTATTAATTATTAATCAAATAAATCTAAATTTTAAATAAATATGATTTCTTACAACTGTATTATATTTAGGAATAGAACGAGTAAAACATTAGCAATTAAATAAGTTTGTAATCAACTTTAAAGGAACACATCATTCTTAAACTATTAAGGATGCAATATCCCAGACGTAACTATTAATAGTCAATAGCATGCATGATGGTTTGTGTACTATATTATAGTTTTGGTCGATTTTCTTGTGATATATAATCCAGTTTTATTAAACTGAAAATTTTGATTGTAACGTGAAAGGTGAACAAAGTATAACAATTTTTGATACTGTGTAGGATATATTTGTTGCTGGAATTGATACCTCAGCATCGATGATAGATTGGGCCATGACAGAAATGATGAGAAACCCAGCAGTGAGGCAGAAGGCACAAGCTGAGTTAAGACAAGCATTTAAAGGAAAGAGAAGAATCCATGAAAGTGATTTAGAGGAAATTAGTTATTTGAAGTTGGTGATCAAAGAGACACTGAGACTGCATCCTCCTGCTCCCTTGTTGCTTCCCAGAGAATGCTCTGAACCAACCATCATTGATGGGTATGAAGTACCCATCAAGACTAAAATCATGGTGAATGTATGGGCAATGGGAAGAGATCCCCAATATTGGGATGATGCTGAGAGGTTTATGCCAGAGAGGTTTGATGGTAGTTCCATTGATTTCAAAGGGAACAACTTCGAGTATCTGCCATTTGGAGCAGGAAGAAGAATGTGTCCAGGCATGTCATTTGGTTTAGCCTCCATTATGCTTCCTCTAGCTCTACTGCTTTATCATTTCAACTGGGAACTTCCAAATGGGATGAAACCTGAGGATTTGGACATGACAGAAAACTTCGGATTAGCAATTAGAAGGAAGGGCTTCTTGTGTTTGATTCCTACTGTTTACCATCCCTCGCTGCACCAGTGACAGTGGCCATTATAATATGGGTTTAGGGTTTATAATATGGATTTGATGAGGGTATCTATTTAATCTATCAGAAATAAAATATAATTAGTCGTTGGCACTTTCATATCACAGAACTTGTCTCTTTTCATTGTCTCTTTCCTTTCATATCAGACTTCCAAACAGATATTACAGCGGAATAAAACTTAGCTAACTGTAATTACAACAACCCATTAACTATATTTCCAATGCATGTTGAAGCTATTATTGAGCCTATAAAAATAGGTAATGTTATGCAGTGGTGAGCTTCAACATGGGACCATAAAAGTCGTTAGTTGTTGGGAAGTTGGAGGAATTATATAAGGCTTACCAATCATAGACTCTTTTATATGTTAATTTGACCAAATTGGATTAAATTTTATACTATATATTATCAATCATATTTTTACTGATAATATCATTGATGGTGGGTGAGATATAACATGCAGTGAGCATTGTAAATTGCTTTCTTATGTTCAAGATTTTTATGTTTTCCGTTATGAAAAGTTTCTTGTTTATACTTTATTCACATATAACGAGGGAAATGTATATACATATTTGAATTCAGTTGACTAAGCTCCAGAGCAATATTTAAATATATTCACCACAGCTCGAACTAAAAATATTAGAATAGACAGCAAGACTAGGATAACTACAAACAATCCTATCCGTGTTAATCTTAATCCAAACTAACAATAGAAAAATCTGGATGAGATTAGAAACCTTCTCTAGCATAATGCTGATAAAAACAAAAAAACAAAACAAAAAATATGCATAGATTTTGTATAGGCAAATACTTAACAACTTGATGAAGCTTTTAATAAAGTGAATGTCAGTGTTGAAAGTGATACTCTACTTAACCTTGCATACTTCCTCGTTCTTCAAATCATTCAAACGAGAAAAATCTCAATAGCAAACCTAATGTGCTTTAACAAATTACTGGCAAAACATATTGAAAACAACTAAAAAAGAAGAAGAGAGGGAAGATAAATTAGAAAAATTTGCTGGAGGCATGACCATAATTCATTATGCGTAATTCGATATTAATGAATTTTATTTGTTTTCCCAATATTAAAAAAAACTTAAATTGTATTAAAATTTAATTACTCTTTAAGTTCATATATTTTATGGAATGTTATCAATAAAATAAATTTAAATATTATTTTCCATTTATAAATTAATTATTTTACCATTGGTCATTTTTAGATTTTAATTAATATCTATTTTTATTAAAATTAACTTAAACATATTTTTGTAATGTAGTATATTATTTAATTAATTAATTTATTTTTCATTATCACATCTATTAAATCTACTCCAATCTTTTCCTCAATTTAAACGGTCTCATTTTTCTACTATCTTTCCTTCTTCTTTTTTTCTTTTTTTTTCCCAGTTACCTAGGATCTATACACAGCGCTAAAAGAGGCTTGGATTTGAAAGCCTTGTGAATGAGCTCCATCACTTCATGCTGTACCTCCATTAACAATTTTAAAGCCTTTGAATTTTAAAGACTGATTCAGAAGCTCATAAAGATTTGAGCCCACTGAACCTGGTTTTTGTAATTCAGTTGCCTTGTGAATCAGCTCATCCCCGAACGCGCACACCAAGTGTTTGATTAATTGCGTCACCTAACGAACAATACAAACGGTTCCTGGATTATGAACCGTAAGCATAAACAACCCTGGCACTGCTAAATGCGGAAGCACTTGAGGTCCTTCTTCTGCGAGGTTAACCTGTTCAACAGGTTAAGCTCGCAAGTGCAATCTCGTTCCTATGCCCGTCGTCGTGAACCGTTTCCCACAAAAGTTTCTCACTACCTCAACCGTGCGAAACTCATTGACTCCATTAGACTCACTCTACGCTCTAACAACCCCAACTTCTCCCTTCCCCCTCTCATAAACCACCGTCTTTTTGACTCTTTCGTGCTCACTCACGCCCTTCGCTCTGCCCCCTCTGCAGATTCCGCTCTTTCCCTTGTTCATGCCCTCGAAAAAAATTCCAGTTTTTCCCACACCCAACACACACTCTATGCACTTGCAACTGTGCTTGCCAAGGCTGGTAGATGCTCCGAGCTCAAATCCCTCATTGATGCTATCCGAGCCAACCGGTTCGGCACTGTTCGGATCAGCTTCATGAATCTTATGCATTGGCATGCTGCAGCTAGGGACCTTGACACTGTCCTTCAAGTGTGGGAACAGTATACACTGGGGAGCAACCATCCCTGCACCGAATCATATAACATTGTTATGGCTCTTTATGCTGAAATGAAAAAGGACTCGGAGGCTGTACGAATTTTTCAGAGGATGATTGATGAAGGGTCTCTGCCGAATTGCAGAAGCTACACTATAATAATCGAGCACCTTGTGAAGTCCCGGAAGTTATCAGAAGCATTGGAGGTTTTTAACCTGTTGCCTTTGATGAGGGTCAAACGCACTTTGAAGCAGTACTCCGTTCTGCTTGAGGGTTTTGTAGGTAGCAAACGGTTTGATGAAGTGAGAATTTTAGTTGATGAAATGCAGGTTGATGGAATACTTCCTAGTAGAGGCGTGAGTTTGTTGCTGCAGCAGATGAAGGAGGAAGGAATTCTTGAGGATAAGGAGCAATTACTGCGAGGAATTTTGCCAGATGAGAGAATCAGGAGTGTAAGTTATTCTATGGATAGTGGTGATGAGGATGATAATGAGAATGAGGGTGAAGATGAGAATATGAATGATGCTAGTCAATGTGATCTTGTTGATGGAGTTCATTTAAAACCGTGGCTGGACCCACGGGCTTTGGTCAGTGCCCTGCGGAATTGGAGTCCTGATGAAGTAGCAGCACTAGAGGGTGCAAACTTTGTGTGGACAACAAGGTTGGTTTGCAAGATGCTTAGAAATTTCAAAACACCAGAAGCTGCATGGAGTTTCTTCTGCTGGGTTGCTAATCAAAGTGGATTTACTCATGACATATACACGGTACAAAGAATCATGACCCTACTAGCACGCCATGGACGTACTGACTTGGTTAATACACTCATCTCCAAGATCAGAATGGAGGGAATGAGACTACCGTTCAGCACCATCAGGCTGATCATTGAATTTTATGGGATTTCAAAAAATGCTGATGCTGCTTTGAAGGTTTTCAATGATGATCGAATTCTTTGCGGTCCCATATCAAATGTTAACCTGATGCTTCTGTATTCGTCTCTTCTAAGAACATTGACGAAGTGTGGAAGAAACTCTGATGCCTTGGATATGCTTGATGACATGATTTTAAATGGTATTTGCCCAGATATCCGGACATTTTCAGGCCTAATGCTCTACTTTTCACAGCTTGGGGACATAAAAACAGTGCAGAAGCTCTTTGCAATGCTTAGGCAGAGCGGTCTAGAGCCAGATGCTTATTTGTTTAAGGTATTAATCCAAGGTTATTGCAAGTCAAATAGAGCTGCACTAGCGTGGAGGCTATTTGAAGACATGAAGAATTCTGGTTTAGTGCCTGACTCTGCCACCAAAGAGTTGCTAGTGAAGAGTCTCTGGAAAGAGGGGAGACGAAGAGAGGCTGCAGCAGTGGAAGATAGTTGTGAGGAAATAAATACGGTTCTTCCATCTGCATTGCAGGGTCATGAATGGACTGTCAGCTCTTTAGATCTCACAAGAGTTTTTAGTATTTATTCTAATTCTTTTGCTTAAAATGGGGGCTAGAGTTGTCCATCGGTCTATACGATAGGTGTGAATTTCTTCGTACATGAAATCTCAGCACACATTATTACAGATGACAAACAATTCTTACAAAAATTTCGCAATTGTTTTATTGCCATCACAACTCCTCTCACATTAGTATGTATTATTTGTGCAATATCAAGGATTTTGGTGACTGCAATCGGAATTGGGACCATAATTTAAAATCATGAAAACAACAATAGCAGTGGAGATTGTATTAGACGGTAAGGTTGACTACAAAAGTTATGGTTGCTGTATTTATTAGATTTCTGAATATTTGTTGTAGGCTAGGACGTGGGTTGATACTCAGAATGAGCCTTTATTTTTATGGCTACCAAATGCTTCGTTGTATTCACTCAATCAAGCTCTTGTTTAACGTGTGGAGAACTGCATTCAGTCGCCTGCTGACTTATACAATTTGCAGGGCATCTAATAGTTATCATTTTTTTAATTGTTATTGGTTATCTTGTAGCAATTTTCAATTCCTTTTATTTTTCTTACGGAAGTATTTGGTTACAAATTTCAGTTATGAATAAACAAGGGATGCACTCAGGCAGTGAAAGAAAGGGTGACGAAACAACGTTAAGAGAAATAGATACGGAGGGCATTTGAGTTAATCATCAATCTGATCTATCAAATATTGTGCTCTCATCAATGGTTCTAGAGTAAGGAAAATTACTTAAAAAGCATTAAAAATTATGTAAGTAATGCCTTAAATGTTGAAAAAAATAACCTTCAGATGGGTTCTTGGACTTTACTCTAACACATCAATTCTTAACTAATAAGTATTCAAAATTACTTAAACTATTTTGTTACTTTAAAGACTGTTTAGAAAGGAAGGTACTAATTTGAGGACAAAAATGGGTGATTTATTTTCAGGAGTAAAGGGGTGATTTTTTTAAGAGCTTGTGCTGCCAATATAAACTATATTACATCAGACTTGACCATGTTCCATAAATGGGGAACATATAAAGAATTTGAAAGATATGCAGGCTCGTTACTGCAACTATAATCCTTTTGTTTTGTTTTGTTTATCTCCAATTTTATCTATAGAATTAAATGTCTGATGATTTTAGAATCACTGAGTTCGGTTCGAGGAGGCTTACGCCAAAAAAAAGTGTAAACTGCAAGGTAATGATATTTTTCCTTTTGTTTAGTCATGATTATTTTTTTTATTGAATAAGAATAAAAAATGATATTTCATTATAATAATTAAATTAATTTTTAAATTTTTAAGAGATGAAAAATAAATAAAAATTATAAAAATGTGGATGTTATAGAGATTATTATTTGAGCAAAATTTGCTAGATAGTAATATGGTAAAATATTATAAAGGGTCTTACTTCATTTGAGATCCTTTAAGCCCTTTTTTGACTCACCGTAAATTCTGCAATATTACTACATAAAATCAGTTTTGCTCCTTTGGTGTGAAGTTGTTGCTTTCTATCTTTCTGCTTTATCTGATATTGTTTCTAGTTCTGATAACCTCGTCCGAACTTTTCTTTCATTCAACTTACTCTATAATTTCGTTTAATACTTCATCTCTGATAGTATCATTTGATATTTCATCTAATAACATCACTTGATAAGCGTTTTAGTTTAGTCCGAAGTCAGCTAAATCTTATAGCCTCCTTTACATGCAATATTCCTTTTATTACTATGTTGAATCATGTGAAAATTACAGTCGCTAATAAATGGTCTTGGTAAGTCTTAGCAAATCTACCCCTATACCAAGATATCATCAAGCTTAGTTGGTGTATTGGTGTCGGCTTGCTGGCTAACATCGTGCAACGATAGAACTGGTAGGAGCATTAACTGGCCGTCCAAAACTTTGATTTGGCATTACAATACTCTATTGCCATTTTTTTATATATCATGCGCATCAATTGCATACAATTTGTCTAATATAAATATTGACGTGACCACTGTGTCTAGGATTCGGAAAGCCAAAAGGACATATAGTTAAAGCTAATGACACAAACAGGACCATATTTTTATATTAAGCCAAAGGGTATTTTAATTGACAAAGAACTACATATCAACAACAACGATTGCCAGTGATAGTAGACTGCCTCATAACTTACATTTGTTCACAACTTCACATCAATGGCTGTCTTCTTTGTTTCTCTTTCTCTCCGTGCTCAGATTCTTTATGTTGTACTCATGTTTTTCACTTGTATTGCAGCTCAATCACAACAGACCAATGGAACAAACTTTTCATGCCCTTCCAATTCACCTCCTTCATGTGAAACCTATGTGACATACATAACCCAGTCTCCAAATTTTTTGAGTCTGACCAGCGTATCTAATATATTTGACACGAGTCCTTTGTCAATTGCAAGAGCCAGCAACTTAGAGCATGAGGAAGACAAGTTGATTCCAGGCCAAGTCTTACTGATACCAGTAACCTGTGGTTGCACTGGAAACCGCTCTTTCGCCAATATCTCCTATCAGATCAACCAAGGTGATAGCTTCTACTTCGTTGCGACCACTTTATACCAGAATCTCACAAATTGGCATGTGGTGATGGAGTTAAACCCCGGTCTAGGTCCATCTACTTTGCCAACAGGCATCCAAGTTGTGATTCCTTTATTCTGCAAGTGTCCTTCAAAGAACCAGCTGGACAGAGGGATAAAGTACCTGATCACTCACGTGTGGCAGCCCAATGACAATGTTTCCCTTGTAAGTAACAAGTTCGGTGCATCACCAGAGGACATATTGACTGAAAACAACTATGGTCAAAACTTCACTGCCGCAAGCAACCTTCCAGTTTTGATCCCAGTTACACGCTTGCCAGATCTTATTCAATCTCCTTCAGGTGGAAGAAAACACAGACTTGGTCTTCTAGTTATAATTGGTATCAGCCTGGGATGCACACTACCGGTTGTGGTTTCAGCAATATTACTGGTGTGTGTATGTTGTCTGAAAATGAGGAGTTTGAATAGGGGTGCTTCATCAGCTAAAACTGCAGATAAACTACTTTCTGGAGTTTCAGGCTATGTAAGTAAGCCTACCATGTATGAAACTGGTGCAATCTTGGAAGCTACCATGAACCTCAGTGAGCAGTGCAAGATTGGGGAATCAGTGTACAAGGCTAACATAGATGGTAAGGTTTTAGCAATAAAAAGATTCAAGGAAGATGTCACCGAGGAGCTGAAAATTCTGCAGAAGGTGAATCACGGAAATCTGGTGAAACTGATGGGTGTCTCATCAGACAACGATGGAAATTGTTTTGTGGTTTATGAATATGCTGAAAATGGGTCTCTTGATGAGTGGCTTTTCGCCAAGTCTTGTTCAGAGACATCAAACTCAAGGACGTCCCTTACATGGTGCCAGAGGATAAGCATAGCAGTGGATGTTTCAATGGGTCTGCAGTACATGCATGAACATGCTTATCCAAGAATAGTCCACAGGGACATCACAAGCAGTAATATCCTTCTTGACTCTAACTTTAAGGCAAAGATAGCAAATTTCTCCATGGCCAGAACTTTTACCAACCCCATGATGTCAAAGATAGATGTATTTGCTTTTGGGGTGGTTCTGTTAGAATTGCTTACTGGCAGGAAAGCCATGACAACCAAAGAAAACGGTGAGGTGGTTATGCTGTGGAAGGACATTTGGAAGATCTTTGATCTAGAAGAGAATAGAGAGGAGAGGCTCAGAAAATGGATGGATCCTAAGTTAGATAATTATTATCCTATTGATTATGCTCTCAGCTTGGCCTCCTTGGCAGTGAATTGCACTGCAGAGAATTCTTTGTCCAGACCAACCATAGCAGAAATTGTCCTTAGTCTCTCCCTTCTCACTCAATCATCTCCCGTGACACTGGAGAGATCATTGACTTCGTCTGGATTAGATGTAGAAGCTACTCAAATTGTCACTTCCATCGCAGCTCGTTGATTGAGTGAAGCCAATCTAGTTTCTCACATCCGAGATGGTACTTTTCTAAAATAATTATTTCACCTTAGTCAATAATGATGAATTGGTTTACGGTGAGTGTTCAACATTTAGTTTTTCCATCCCTGTTCTTTAAAGTTTGAGGTAGAGTTGGCAAAACGAATGGCAATTGCGGTTCACCTCAGACTAAATTTGCTTGTTTCTCTGTACTTGTTTTCTATGACACTTGAAAGTGAATCAAATGATGGAGTTGTTTATTACATGTACAAACAGATTAAAGAGAAGGACAATTGAGTTTAAAGTATATGTTTCTGTCATTGTATTAAGCTCATATTTTATACCTCAAAATCACAATATTGCAGAGACAGAATTCAGGATCAGGATTTTGTTCATCCACTCTTTTTGTTTTTGGTCACGAGGCTGGATGACCTAAGTGTAAATGTTGAAACTTAGGGAGGATTAGCATTACCAAGAAGACATAAAATTTTTTTACATGCATTAGAGATACTGATAAATTAAAATGGTGTTTGCCATTTTGTCTAATCTTAAAACAATTATGTAGACAACAGAGAATTTTTAGAAAGACACTATTTATCTTAAGCATGTCATAGTTGATTTGTGTAGTAAAAATGTAATCCTTAGGGACAGATGCATTTTTAACTTATGCTGATGCATGAAGTAACCAAGCAAATTTGGGATATTATAATATATTTCTAGGTTTATAATATTCTATAGACAGCATCAAAGAAAGCAGACTAGCTCTACCCTTAGATGATGATGCTGCAAGTCAACTAGTTATTCATGTAACAGAAAGGGCGTTTTAAAATAAATGAATGAATAATATGTATATAAAATATAAATAGAAGTTTCCTCGTTGCTCCAATCATTAACAGAGCTACCTAACTCTTAGTGTTCAAAAGAAACTAGTACCAACAATAGGAATCGATGCTAAGAGTCGTGGATCAGCTCTATGGAGATTCTTGCGTAGACATGCTGCATCTCAAAGCTACTAGTGAAAGTTTTGAAAATTATGTATTATTAGGTATATATGATTACAGAAAATAAGAGAGTATGAATTTCAGAATAAATAAAAAAGTTGAACAGTATATAATTAAAAAAATCCACAAAATAATTATCAATATTAGGTTATAGCAGCATCTCTTGTATCAATTTTTGTTACTCTTTCATTATATAAAAATAAATTTTTACAGTTTTTTACACATTATTAACATAAAAATAGAAAGTTTAAGTGTTTGCATCATTATTTTAAAAACTTTTGTATTTTAAAGTTGTAATACAAAACATGATTTGTCCATTTAAATCATTTAGAAAAATTAACCATTTTAATAAATTTAAAAAAATTCACCGATTTCATAAATTACTCTTTTATCTTTGCTATCATGTTTTTAATCGTATTCCATCTTGTATGTGTGTTCTTATTATGAATGAAATTATGTAAGCATTTTTGTATGAAAACAAAAACAAACTTATTTTACGTATTCAGTCTCTTCACTCGTTAGCCATACAATAATCTTTAAGAAATTGTGAGAGTACAAGTAATAATTTAAGATTTCTTTTCAACTTTAAATTTTTATCATTATTATAACTACGTTATTAGTTTATCATTATTGTATTTAAGATTTAGAGTAAATCATATTTTATTTTAAATTATAATATTTACTATTTTAATTTTAAATTAATTGTATCAACTGTTATGAGTATATCGTAACTACACAATTTAAATCTTAATCAACTAAGAGAAAAAGATCAAATTGCAAGTAAACCTATCAACACATAAAACATGTTTAATAGTCATATCTTTATCCTTTTGTGGACGAATTAGTATATGCTTCATCATTCAACATAATGGGAGAGGGAAAATATATAAAATATCTATAAGCAAGTGTTTCTTGTGGGTCATGTAATAAGATCTTTAGTATCCAATATCAAAGAGAAAAAATATAAGACTTTTTGTCAATTTTTCATTTGAAACAGAATTATTATTCAAAGATTCAAACATATTTAAATTTAAGATGATGCTTGTACATTAAGACATATTAGGACTCAATCCACTATTAATTACCAATTAATAAATTATTACAATTGAGATCAATTTATTATTGTGATTTATTTTAATTGACCTCAATCATATTATATTTTGGTAATTGATAATTCATAACATATAAAATTATTATGAAAAAATATAAAGTCTTAAATGATAAGATCTTATAAATATGATTTAAGTTTACAATTTCATCTATCTCACTATTTTTTAGTATAGGAAAGTCTTCTACAGGTGAATCCTTTATACATATGAATCCTATTTACTTAATTGAGGTGGATCCTTTCTCTTTATACATATGAATCCTATTTACTTAATTGAGGTGGATCCTTTACGTGGATCCTATTTACTTAATTGATTTTTGGAGATGTTAAGAAGGTGAACTAATAGAGAAAGGTAGGAAGTGATCTACTCTCACACCCCTATGATAGGACCGCTGCTTTTTTCGTTCCCACATCTAGTATTCCACCATTCAAGATAGCTAATAATTTTGAAACAAGAAGAGATCTCATATCATTTCCTATCACATTTTGTGCAATGGACAACAAAAGCAATTCCATACTATGGTGAGGGAGAAGGTTGTTTCTTCCCTTTTTTGCTGTTTTCATCCATCGCAAAAACAAAAAATATCAGACAGAATTAATGTCCTGTTCTAATATCATAAAGAATAAGTATGCAGCAAACTGTCATTCACGTTCATATTTCAAAAATCATATTCTATTATATAGAGTACATTTTAATTATATACGACACATGTTATTGAAATTTATTCTCCAAAGTCCAAATTATACAGCTGAGCTATGGGAGATATATATATGGAGTTCCAAATTGTAGGAATATAAACAAACACACTAATACTACAATTCTCCACCATAATTGACGAATAAAACAGCATAAGTAAACGGAAATACAGAATATCGTTGACTGATAGAAGCATCTTGTTTCAACTGCTGTAACATCAAGAGGCTGCCACTGAAACGTTAGTTTTCATTGACCTTTCCCAACTCAGTGAAGAATTCAGGGTTATTGACAGAGATTGCACAATCTCATGCACACTAGGACGACTTGCTGGATCATTCGATATGCAATTATCAATCATTTCAATCACAAACATAGCAAGTTCAAATGGACAATTTTCTCGCAAAGAGGGATCCACAAACTCCTTCAACCTCTCCTGGCCACTTTCCTCACCAAGCACGACACGTAAAACATGTGACAAGTTTGTCTCGTCGTCTGTTACAATAGCAGCAACCTCTTTTCCTGTGATCATTTCCAGCATCACTACCCCAAAAGCATACACGTCAAGCTTCGTGGTCACAAGACCATGTTCCAAATACTCGGGAGCCATGTAGCCCCTTGTCCCAACAATGTGCCTGGTGGCAGGAAATTGGTCATCCCCTCCTTCCACACGCCTAGCAAGGCTTAAATTTGCAACCTTTCCCCTGAAGTCACCATCCAGAAGAATGTTACTACTATTGATATCCTTGTGGATATAAGGAGGAGAAGTGAAACTGTGAAGATAATCAAGTCCTGTGGCCACATCCAATGCAATCTGTATTCTCTGAGTCCAACTCAGAAACTTCCCATCCACGTTGTTGAAGTAGATCCATTCACTCAAAGCTCCATTAGCAGCATACTCAAAAACAAGGTACCAACGCCCCTCGTGGAAGCTAACCCCGGAAAGACGTATAACATTGGAATGGTTGACTTTGTTCAGTATCTCCATCTCCTTTGTCACATCACCTTCTATCTTTTTAATTGCTGCCAAATCACCGTTAATCACACCGCGATAAACAGACCCTTTGATCCAGTAGCTAGGACTAAAGTTATCTGTCGCTCGCTTCAGTTCCTCAAAATCATACACCTTGAACGATTGAGCTATGCCAGATATGATCTCTGACAATTTTTCATTTATCTTCCTTTGTGGATTTTGCTTAGTTGCCTCAAAACTCTTGGACACTACCGCTGATTCATCTTTGTTTCTCTTTTTGAGATAGCGTGTGAAGAAAATGACAGCACAGAAAGCTGATGTCAAGGCAAAAGCTCCTACAACACCTCCAACAACAGCATGCACCCACGTTTTCTTGTGATGAGAAGACGGGGGTGATGAGGAGGGTGGCGAAATTTCAGCTGGAGAAACGGTTTGAGAACTCGAGGGCTTATCATGAAGGGGAATTAGAAGTGTGGTAAAGGGATAGATCGTGGCTTGTGTCAAAGTGAGGTTATTAGCTTCAAGAGTGGTCATCTTGTCAACACCAAATTTCTCAGCGATGAGTGAAACAGAATCACCCCACTTCACCAAGTAGCTTAAGAGGTACCTAATGCCTTTCTCGGTCTGGTTTTTGGTGGGACAAGCACATCTGAGAGGCACTAGAAGTTTTCTACCGGGGTATATGTTTGCTGGGTTGTGGTTTTGGTTCTGCAAAGCTTGACATGTTGTGAGGCCCTCGAAAGTGTTGTTGGCGATCAGGAAGTAAGTTTCTGAATTCTGGAACACATAGGATGTGTTTGTTTGATAATAGTCACCTGCACAGGAACAGTTGACCGGAACAAGCACCAACTTGTTTGTTTGGAAGGTGTCATTCAGGGAAACGGAGTTTATTTGAGCAAGTTGGGAGGGGTCAGAACCCAGTAAAGTAGATATTGTGGAGACAGAGTTGTAAAGGGTCTGAGATCTGAAAGTAAGGAATGCTTGGCAGGTGTTTGCAGCATTACAAGTGTAACCACGAATAGAGTGTTTGTTACCACTTGAAGGGCATGCTACTGTGCCTAAACCAATATAAGGTTGCTGCCCCAGAATCAGAGAGAAGTTGTGGATCAAAACGGCGAAAAGGATTATGGGAGTGAAGGGAAAGAGATGCATTGTTGTTGCAGACAAGAGAGGTGTAAGAAGGATTTCTCAGTGAATGCAATTATGAACCACTTATTATCCTTTTTGTACACAAGCAGGCCTAGTCCTAGCAATTGCATAGCTCTTGATTAAATGTTTTAGGGAGTGCATTTTTAATTATTTTTCTTTTGGAAATTATTTGATTGATTGGTGATGATTTCTGCGAGAAGCCAATTTCTGAGAAATAACCAGTACATTGATTTTTGCTTCTTGAAGTTGACTAGGAAGTTTAATTATTTTCAAACAGAGATTGGCTTGGATTTTTGTTGACTAAACAGTGGGTAACATCATAACATAACAAAACTTGGATCATACGTTTACTTTACTGTAGTTCCTCAAACTCCTAGTTTAAGGTTAAATTGAATAAGATAAACTTCTCTATGATTTTATTTAAAAAATAGATAAAATAGAACTGTTTTCTCAGGTACATCAATATATAGTCCTGTGTAACTTCTATGTTCCTTCCGGATCTTGTTTTGTTATATAGTTTTCTTCATTTTTATCATTTTAAAATGAAGGTTAGGTGGAATGACTGCTTCGAAATTATTTTATCTCACTTTTTTTTCTTTGCAACTTTCTCATGAATATGACTTGACTGAATTAAATAATAGAGTAGATTATATCGTCATTTTCAATCTATTAATTTTAATTAGAATGGTCGCACTACTAATTTTGATTACAACAGTGGCAGTGTCACATTAATTTATTAAAGCTCAAAATGTAAGGAATTCATTCATATAAATAAATTTTATTTATTTATTTATTTTTTACTTTACTTAATTCAAAAGTTGATCACTTGACCCTTTTAAATTGATGAGTTGAACGAATTGTTTCCTTAAGAAATCAACTATGAAATTTCTTGGATTGCAAGTATGTTGAAAAATTAGTAGTTAAAACAGCACTTTGTGGCCTTGATTTTCTATTAAAATTTTCTATTGCTATTACTGTAAGTATTGCCTTACACTAATATAAACAAACGACGTATAATTAAAGTTACACAAATTCTAAAACAATGTTGTTAGAGCATTGGTTAATAAATCACTAGTAATTTTTTTATATGTATATTCACAAGTATTAGCGGCACATTTCAACCATATTTTCCGTTATAATTACAACTTCAATGTGGTTATCAATCAAATTTCTTTATTTATCAATTCTTTAACTAATATCTCATTTACATGATTTGAATTTTAAATACAGTAAAATTAGTCAAATTACAATTGTATTTACTATAACAAGAATTTTTTATATACTTTGTATTAAATATTAAATAAATATATCTTCCTGTAGAAAGTTATATTTGACATATTAATATAACATATATGATATAGAATGTGTTTAGGTTTTAGGTTTAAAATATATCATATTTCCATCCATGTGAAAACTACATCAATTATGATCATGACTGATTTTACATAATTTGTGTGAGAAATTATAACTAAAAGGAAGTATTTTAAGAATATAGAAATGACATGAAAAGAGGAAAAAGATTTCGAGTAGGTTTTACAAAGGTGATAATTAAAGAAAAAGAGAAAAAAAAAATAAAAGACAAATAGATGAAGGTTTAAGAAATTTGAAAAAAAAATCTTTATTTTAAGTATGTTGAAAGATTTTCTACTAAAAAGTTCTAAAACTATCTAGTTTCTTGTAAAAAATAACTTAACTATTTCGCAGTTAGTTTAATTGAAAATCAATGGGCTTATTATAAGAAATTTGTGACTCTAGTCACACATCAAGATGTAAATATTCACTATATTCACTATCTAGTGGGATAACTCTTAGATAAAATAATATATTTAATTGTGACCTTATAGATTAAACCTCAAATAATTGTTAAGAGATTATAAATATCATATTATTTGTGCTAACTATTGTTATATTAAGTGAACTATATTAATAATTAATTTCATTCTAATGTTAAGAATTACAAATATATATTATTAATATATTTAATCTATATAAAATAAATATAAATATTGTTAGGCACGAACTTTAAATATTCTTGCATAAGATGGTCGTGCTCCTCACGAAATATCCGTATAATCGGAGACAATATTTGTGCATGGTCATCGTCAACTTAATAGCAATTTTGTAATGGGTGACTTAGTGAGAAAGTGATTATTATGGTTGATTTTATTCTTCCACAGAAGATCAGTGCAGGAATTGCATAACTTAAGGTGAGATATTCAAAATCAACCAATCCTGTCGTTGACGATACCTACAAACGAACATTAAAAAAAAAAAAAAAAAAAAAAAAAAAAAAAAAAAAAAAAAAAAAAAAAAAGACTCAGAACAGAACACAGCAACAATATTTGACTACAATCTATATTCACACGAAATTAGAATGTTTTTTCCGCGTTTTCTCAGTTTTGGTCGCAACAATAATTCATAAAGTAACATAGAGCATTGCGTTAAGCATTTTTTGTGTGGTAATTTTACCAAATATTTTTTAAAAATACTAAAATGAATTAAAATTTATAAAAAAAATGAATAATTTGTGCGTAAAATCCGATTTCATTTTCATATTTATAAACATGGTTATATTTTTTCAGAACAATAATAAATTAAATTTTTCGTTAAAAACAATTTCAATTTTACTATAATCATTATAATCAAATCAAATCATATGAAAAAAACACTATTTTAATTTAATTAAACTTATATGTTTATATTAATTTTTATTTTAATAATTATAATAATAATTCTAATATTTATTATAATCATAATAACAATAATAAATATCACTAGTAACAAGATTGTAATGATTATAATTATTACAGAATCATAATATCATCAAATTTTATTATTAATATAATTATTATTATAATAAAACTAAAATATTTTCAAAGAGGAACGAGTTGAAGTAGTGTTTCTTCGCATAATTTCAGTTTATTTTTGTCTTAAATAGAAACTATGTTTGCAAAAATGGTCTATGCAAAATGAAGTCATCTATTCAAGGATTTATTTTATTCCGTAGTTTTCTTAACTTTTACTCATTTTAGTAATTTAGAAAAGGAACACTAATGTGGTTAAAATACCATTTTTGGTTTGTGATGCAATTATGGCCCATCACTGTGGCTTTAGTTAATCTTTATTTAATTCAAAATTAGGATGGTTCATAACTAAAATGAAATAAGAAATATTATGGTAGAGTTGAAGTAATATAGAGTTGCCTTTTTACTTGATTTAAAATTAATTTTGAATTGTTTTACACAAAAAAATTCTTTATTTATTGTTTTTTCTTTCATTTGAATTCTCACAGTACTGTCATATGTCAAAATTATATTGTAAACTTACATTTTAGTTTTATTATTTAATTTAAGAAGAAAAAGAGGGATTATAGTCGGCTCTAACACAAAAAACTGTTCGGGAAGCTTATTTATAAGCCCAAACTTGAAAGCCCACAAGGTTGAAATCAGACTAGCCGAATTAGATAAGATAGATTATTTTTTCCACCTTTAATTCAATCTAAAACTCTTTATTTTCACGAAAAACTTCTCTAAACCCTTAATATTAGTGAGGAGAGTTTTTCATAAGAAAAGTTTACATATTTTTCCACTTGTACAATAAATTCTATGAAGCCTCATTGTGTGAATAATAAATTGTAACTAGAAATATTTGAATAATAGTTTAATTGATATATATGTAATAATTAAGAAAAGAAAAATGTTAAACTACCACGGATGAATTGCACAAATACAGCCAAATATACTTGGTTGGTTAAATTTTTGTTTTCATCACTTCATTGTTTTAGATCAAATAAAATCATGAATTGTATCTATTAAAGTTTTAGTTACATGCATGACAAATAGAAGTTCTCTTATGAAAACTTTACAATTATAGAATGAACAAAAACTTATATAGTCAATAAATAACGAGTCATTTAAATACGTTTACCAAAAATTAGTTATTGATTGTATATAAAAAACTAACTTCTAGAAAAGACATTATACGAAAAATTTGAAATGTTTAGTGAAATAACTTTTTAAAAGTTTCAGTTAAATGCTTTTAAGAATAATCCTAAACAAATAAAAAGACATAATTATAGATCTCATAACTACAAAAAATGATGTATATGGTCGTGATTTTAATATGGCATTTCAAAAAAAATGTCATTTTAATAAATGTCACATTTTAAGTTTAAAAAATGACATTTAGAAATGCTGTTTTATACATAATATCATTTTGTAGACTCTATGTAATAGAAATAGAGATATAAGGAAGAAGCAAACTATTCCGCACACTAGTGGTTAGTGACGGCTCAAGGCTTTAGGAGGCCTAAAGCGAATAAAAAAATGAGACCTTTTTAAATTAATAAAATAATTATAATTATGATATCTTTATTTAAAATTTATTTTTTGAGCTTTTTGTAATATAAAATTATCTATTAAATTATCATAATTAATTTTATTTAAAAAATCTTTTTTTAATAGACAATAAAGCTAATTCATTTAATCTTTGTTGACATTGTTGATCTTAAATAAGATTTTATTAGTTTAAGTTCTAAAAAACTCCTTTCAGTTGAAGCAATTGATACTGAAATTGTTACATTATTCTATATGTTATATATGTATTTGGAAAAAAATTTATTCTTTTTATATAATTAAGAATGTCAATTGATTTATCATTTTCCAATTCTATAATCTCCTTTAAGATATTTAATTCTGAAAATAAATCTAAGCCATCAAGATCCAATAAATTATCATATTTCAAATATTTTTTCAAGGTTTAAGCATTTTTCTTTCAAAAGTACACAACCCAATAACTTTAAATTTTTAATACTGAATAAAAAACCAAAAAACCAAAAATATCTTCATATATTTTAAATTGTTCAAATCTATTTTGGAGTTTTGCAATTGCTTTATCTATATACAATATATAAAAAAAAATAAAAATAATCAATTCTAAATGACTCTTGAGGTGATTTAATAACTTCATTCTCAATTTTTTTTTTCCATTTAAGCTCTACATCTATTTCAAAAGCAATTTCAAATAAATGCATTTTCAAATCCATTTTCTCTATATGTTTCAAAAAGTGAAAGAAGATCATTTAATTGTTCAATGACCATATTAATACACATATCTTTTAATTGTAAATTTTTACTACCCGAGTTAACTGCAAATAATATATATCACACTGAACATAATTTATAAGTATATAAAATAAGTCTAAGTTAAAAAGATAAATCATGTTTGTCAAGACTACTTATAAGTATATAAAATAAGTCTAAGTTAAAAAGATAAATCATGTTTGTCAAGACAATAATCTTGATCGTAGAGTCTCAGGTCTCAGGTCTTCTATTATGTTATTATATTTGTCCTTCGATCCTATCCTTTGGTATGTCTTTAAATTTTGTAACTTCTAAATTCTCTTTCTTAAATCTACACAAATTATTTTAAGATTAATTAAACAATAATAAAAAATAAAAATAAAAAAATTAGGATCAATTGATCAATCTCATATTATTTTTACCTAATATTGATGTCCTCAAAAGAGCCAAAGTGAACACAAACTCTTCCTTAATCAATCTATTGTTCAAAGTCTCTAAGTAAAGACACACAAATGCATAGTATAGAATGATGAAATATGAAATGAAAGAAATTTAAAGTGAAGAAAGAAGGAGAGAAGTGGAAGAAGAGTGAGACAATGATAAGACATATCAAGAGAGATGATATCAATGGGTTAGAATATAGGAAAGAGATAAATTAGAAAGTTTTGATATGAGAGATTCCTTTTACTTTTCAAATTTTCTTAGAAATAAATTTGAAAGTTTTGATACAAAGATTATTTTTCTTGATTGTTCAATTTTTTTTAATATTATTAATTTATTATAAGAAAGTTTCAAGACTATTATTCATTAAATAGTATTTGTAGTACCAATGTAAATTTAAAGCCATTAAATAATATATTTATAGCACTAATGTAAACTTAAAGTCAGTTAAAATATTTAAATTTTTAATTAAATTTGTTAGTATAATTTTAAAATTAAATATTTTTTATTTTATAATAATATGTGAGTATTAAATTTTTTTGAGGCCTTGAGGCCTAAAGCATATTAAATTTTTTTGGGGCCTTTGTGGCTTTGAGGTCTAAAGCATATTAAATTTTTTTGAGGTCTTTGAGACCTTGAGGCCTAAAGCGATTGCTTTACTTGCTTGGGCCTTGAGCCACCCCTGCTGGGAGTGATTCTTCCTGCACCTCCATAGTTTTTCAAAATTCCAATTTTAGATACACCCAAAAGACCAAAATGCCTTTGAGAAGCATAAAGGCATAGCACATTCAAAGGTGCTGTGTTGGTGACAGTAGAGACATTAATAAAGGTTTAGGATTGTGATAGCAATGTAGAGAGATTACAGAGGTGGAAGAAGACTGTTGTAGGAGTTGCTGAAGAAGGAAACTGTTGTTGGGAGGAGGAAGGAGGTTGGGAGGAAGAAGGAGGTTGCAGTGTTCATCGTCGACGGTGCGTTCAAATTTTTTTTTTTCAGTTTGCGGGTTCTCCAAACCGCAATGTTAATATTTTTTGAAAAGCGTTGCAGATTGTAGAACCCGTAACAAATTGGGACGCACCTTCACTATTGCGGGAACCCGCAATATAAAAAATTTTGAAACACATTGCGGGTTGTAGAACCAACAATGTGTTTTGAAAATGTTTTTTTTTGTGGTGCCCGTAAAGAGTGGATGGAGGTTGATGGAGGTAGATAGAGGATATAATGGTGGAACTTTTGTGATGCTCAACTTTTCTCTAGTGCAAGAGGAGAACAGTGGAAGAAATTTCAAAGGTGCAGGAACCTGCATATGGATGTATGGAGGTGCAAGGTCGTTGGAGGCTGAAATGATCGAAGAATGGAAAGAGGAGATGATGAAGGTATGAAAAAGGGTAAGATGGAATTTTCAAAAATATCAAAAAAGGTATTTTTGTAAAACCATTATTAGTATGGAGGTGTAGGAAGTCGTCATGGAGGTGCAGGAAGAATCACTCCCCTGCTGGTGGTGCTATGTACCTGAACATGTTGCTCCCTACATTGCTTGCTTGCCTACATTGCTACAAGATTGGATATACCTGAACATGTTGTTGCAATGGCACCTGATTTGGTAAGTGCCTCAAATAATTATGCTTATTAATACATCCTGCTGCAGTATTTAATTTTCTTTGTTATCAATATTTCAAGCATCAGATATTGCAAGTGGTGCTCCACCAAATCACATTGTAGGATCAAGTAGAGGCAGCAAGACAGATTAAATATATATATTTTTTTTATTTTGTAAGGGAAGTGGGTTTGAACAATTTAGTAAGTTGTAACAGTGTCTTGGAACATAATATTTTGTGAACTCTGTTAGAACATATACTATGTTATGTTGCACTATGAAATATTTTAATGTGATCTTTTGTTATTACAAAGTTGTATTATTTTAGTTTTCTTCTATTAGATATGTATGTAACATATATGATTATGAAATGTGATAAATTATTAAATACTAATAGATATATAATTATAAAATACTATATATCTAATTATAAAATATTGCATATTTTTTTTATTTAATATTAAAATTACGACAGTTAGAACGTATTTTCATTCACCATTAATTATAATATAACCATAATAACCGTCATATTAAAACGTTCATAATGGTGTTTACAGGTATCATTTATTGTGCAATAAACATAATTACGACATTTTAATTGACATTAATTACATCGAAAAAACACCGCATACAAGGCATAATATGGCGCATGCTGCAGCATTTCGAGTAAAAACGTCAGTTTATATTTTGTGACGGCTAAATCTATGGCATTTCTCACAAATGCCGCACATGTATAAAGTAACATTTATAATTGACGCTGTATACAAGAAAAAGTGTCACCACATACACGATTTTTTTTAGTATATCTGAATATCAATTCTAGTTAGTGATTTTAAAAGTAAAGTAAATGTAAATTTTTTATTTATATATAAAATATGAATATATATTCTGAGATATAATTATTTTCCTTTCTTGTATCAGAATTACTATATCTTTCTAATAGAAATAGAGTAAGAAAAAATGCATTATATAATCATATATGAGAAATCAAATTTATAATACAATAGTTTTAATACATTTTGGGATAAATGAATTTCTTATCATTCCGTATGCATTATTTTGTAAATTGAAATTATGCTTAATCTCAAATTTTCTTCGAGATTATTTTTTTCCTATTATTTTTAATTTATCTGCATAGAGATGTTTCGGTGCATCGTAATATACCTGATGAGCGAGTTAATGATCTCACATATTTAACATCAACAACTTCAAAACGTTGTTCTTCCCTATAATTTGGTTTAGGCACACGTCCTCCTCTTGTCATTGTGAAAGAAGCTCCATTCTCAAATGCATCTTTTACGGAATAAAACTCCCATACATCTCCATCTGTATCATTATTCTTCCTCCATGTCACCTAGTCACAGTTAAATCATTAACAAAAGATTATGAAATACATATCCAACTTTTGTGAGGTGTTATTATTTAGACATCAAGTAGTTGAAATGGAAATACCAAAATTGCTTACCTCTTTACTCCCCATTGTTGGTGCTATAAAAAGATTAGCTTCACTTTTTAGGCTAGGTCTCATACTTCCACCAATGGCATATTGCATCCAACCTAAGTAAAGATTATTGACCACATGTGCATATCCATGGCGAATCCTGAAATTTTTTGATTCATGAGAAAAAAATAAAATTATGAAATGTATTTAAATATACATATATTGATTTATTAATTAAATAATTAATTACCTTGGCATGCGTTGATTACAATTAGGTCCAAAGTGATTATATATAACAGTAACTTTCATGTTCTGATCTCTCACATAGCCATCATCGTGTCCAAGAAGCATAACTTTGTCTTGATTTCTAAACCAATTATTAGATATAGTCACATCAGTGGAACCTCGTGTTACATCAATTAGACCATCTTGACAATTATAAAATGTATTATGATCAATCCAAATCTTTGAAGCAGTAACTAATCTTATTGCATCTCCATCTACATGGCCCAAAGGAATCACCTTTCCTTCTGGTCCCATCACAACTCCTGGGCCTTGAGGTTTGCAATGATGAAGTCGAATGCCATGGATGATTACATTTGTGGCCTAAAAATAAAAAAAAATAAAGTTATTCATTAAGTGTTAACTTATTTAAACAAAATTTGAAAAATTGTGTGTGCATGCATATTTTATTAAGAGAAATTGGTAAATAATTACCTTGAAGACCATTAAACATGCATTTTAGCAATGTCAACATTAACGCCTCGACCATCAATGGTGGTAAAACTACTAATAAGGAGGGGTCTCTCAAGTTTAATATGCATGTCTCTTTGGAATGTAATCCATACTTTATCTTGAATTACAGAAGCTCCATACCTTAAGGTACCAGGCTTGGGGTTTATAGGATCATCACTAGGGTCAATAACTTTATAATGGACGAGATCTTTACCAATATTGTTTGTCATCTTGCCAGTATAGCCCACGGAGCATGTTGCTAGTTGAGATCGATGCATCCTCCATTCAGGATTCAATCTCCAACATCGGTCAATCACATTCATTTTCAATCCATCTATTTTAGATTGTTTTCCAAGACTAAGGTTTGGAAGAAGAACACCAATAACAACAATTAAAGTAAAATGCCAATAACAAAAGGTAATATTGTGAAATAACATGATAATGGATAGTTATAGTTGATTGATGTGAAAAGAGAAGATGTTTGATAGTATAATTTGAAAAATTGTAGTATAAAAAGTGATTATATATAAAATATTTATTTACGAGTTAGTTTAAGTTGTTTTCAAGTTAGTTTAAGTTGTTTTCACAAGCTATGGCCAATGAGGTATTTCTTGCTACAAACACCTATGAATAGAAATAAGTAACTAAGTCTGCTTAATTAATTTAAAATGCTAACCTTAAGTTCTAACAATTACCTAGATTTACGCAACTATAGAAGTAAAATTAGAAATTCAGGTATGCTCTAATAGTAATATTTTTCAATACTGAAATTTAATTTGAAATTCATTAAACAATATTTTAAAGTTAATTTAGCATCCTATATAATTTTATAGCGCATGTCATGTTCTTGTTAAATTATATTACTCACATTGACATCTATTATATTTAGATTTGTTTTTCGTACACCGATGTAATTGTTATATTTGTTAAAATTAGATTCCTATACTGACGCAATAGAAAAGACTCACTAATTTCGTAATGGCCTATTAAATAGCATATTTTTTAATAAACATTCTTCGACACTGATTTCATCCTGATAATTAAGAATAAATGAAAAATACAAAAAATACATCTAAATAAAAAAAAATATTTCAATTTTAAAAAGAATTGATTGGGTTTTTTTGTGTTTTTTAATTTTTAATTATATTTTTTATTAAATATTTATTTATTTTATAATTAAAATATAATAAAAAATATTCTACTCAAAAGCTAATAAATATATTAAATATATTCACACACTTGATGGGATACAAGTTGAATTTGGGGTGCAGGAGCCTCTAACTTTCATACACCCGAGGCCCAATTCACAAGGGTCCAATCATTTGAAAACATGCATATCCTATCTCCTCTCAACCAAGAACCTTGACCCATAAAATGGGACCTTTCACCCAAATTAGACTTTGTTTCAAGAAAAAGGATTTGAGGATTTAAGTAAGTGAAAAAAAAAACATAAAAATGTGAGAAAAAGAATGGAAAGTGAGTTCATTGGATTAAACCAAAGAGAGTAGAAAACAGAGAGAAATAAAGAAAATATGTGTGAGTGATTTAATTGATATTATAATTTTTTTAATCAATGAATTCATAAGATTATTATTTTATCCTTGCTTTAAAATAATTTAAAAAATGATAATAAATTATTTATACCTATTATAAGTTAAAGCATTATTATTGTATGATCTGTGAACTCTGCTGAAAAAAAAAAATATGAATTGTTGTTTATGAATATAAAAATGCATTAAAAATGTATAAAATAAAATTAAAATTAAAATAAAATTATTGTTGTTGTTATTATTTTATAAATTTATTTTTATTATTATTTTTGTTTTTTATTTTTTTATTATTTCGTTATTGTAATTATTATTTATGATTTTATTATTATTTATATATTATTATTATTATTTTATAAATTTATTATTATTATTATTATTATTATTATTTTAAGAATTTATTATTATTATTATTCATTATTTTTTTAATTATTATTATTTTATAAATTTATTTTGATTATTATTATTACTAATTTTTATTATTAATATTATTAATTTTTTATTATTATATAAAATTATTTATGTTATCATTTGTATTTAAAATATTATCATTATATTGTTATTATTATTATTATTTTATGTTATTATGTTATATAATTATATTCCATATACTTATAACATATTGTATTATAATCCATTATCCTTTCTTCACACATTTAAGCTCAGTAACTCCAGCAATCACTATCTTTAACACAAAACTACCAATCAAATCATGAATCAAACCTTTGTGGTACCCTACACAATCAAAGTTGAAACTGCAAATTAAATCATGTGAAAGTTGAAGATAAACAATGCAGCTATAAGAAAAAGCACAGTGCAACAACCAAAAAAAAGACACAATGAAATAACTGAAAAGGAGAGTTAAATTCATAAAGATTGTATATATAATTGACTTTCTTCAACTTTCCCCTTATATATACAAAAATGACTACAATATATCTTACCCTAAATCTGTTTAAAACCCTTAGTTTAGATTAGTCAAAATAAACATAAAGAATATACACCCTTCCTTTCATATAAATAACATTTATGCGGAAACAAAGAAAGTGTTACTATATCTCCCTTCTAAACCAATGTAAGATCCTCCACCTAAAGCCACCCCATCATTGTCTCAGTACTTTCATCCAAACATAGCCACGCATCTTTAAGAAAAATAAATCTTTTAATTTTATATGTAATATATATATATATATATATATATATATATATATATTAAATTTATTATTTTAATAAAAATTATATGAAAAGTAAATTCTAATTAACTCAGTAAAAACGGCCCTTCCACTGAATGCATGCTTGTATAACTAAGTACTTATAGAAAAATCAGCAATCTAAAATTACAATAAAATTAAATATATAGTTAATAAAATTTAAAATTAAGTAACAATAATTATTTTTTAAAGAATAAAATCTTTTTAACAAATAATTAGATTGCATTATTAGAGATATAAAGGAAGTGAAGATGCGGCGACCAGCAGCTGAGGTTGCCAGGGTGTCCTTGAGGAAGTGAATAGCAATCTGTTAACATACGACAAAATTGAATTGATAAGACTGAATTACATGTTCCATCATGTCTCCTTGTCTTTTGAGGTGTATTCTCACTTTCTGGATGTGTCCCACAACCAAATGTCTTCTTTTAAAGGATGAAATAAGGACCGTAGATAAAGAAAATAAAGAAAATAATAACAGTTAGGCTCCAAACAATTGTTTCCTTTAAATAATTTAATCTGATTCAAATTCATCAAATGTTTTTTTACATTGATAAAGTTCTAAGAAAAATAAAGTGTCACAGCATGTTCAGATATTAAGATGGATTAAATTATTATGTATGGTAGTAGAGAAAGAAAGAAAAAATAATTTTAAAACATTGAGATTTGTTCTATTATTTATTTGTTAATTATTTTGACTCTATCAACTCATTCATTTTCCCTTCCTATCAAACAAAGTATTCATTGTTGATAAATTTACATCCTAAAATTATGCAACATGAAAATGGTTGAAAATGGTTGTCATATGTAGGGAATGAAGTTCAACTACTTCTCAATCATTTTCATTCAGAATAGACAATGATTTTTCTGATAGAATCAAAATTTTGTTCGGTCAAATTTTAGTCGTTCAATAAGTGAAACAAGTTAGCATCTTGAACTCTTAAGAGTAATTCACACCCACGGTTCTTATCGATTTTATAAGTTTTGGGCAACTGTTCTAGAAAGTGATTTAACCAAAAAATAAACATATTTTGATATAAAAATTTTCACCCTTTAGTAAAAGAAACAGACAAAGAATAATAAGTGCATTGCAAAAACTCCAACAAGGAATAGCTCCAGGACATGAATTGACCATACCACTTAGAACTAAATTCAAATTATGACAACCATTATGACAACCACAAACGTTATGTACCATGCTAATGTTTTTTAAACTCCTTGATTTTTAACTTTCACATAAATCCATCGTTACATCCTTGCCATATTATAACATGGTAATATTTATCAAATAAATATTTCAGAAATATTTTTTTCGTGTTGTGTCGTTACCAGTAAAAATTTAAAAAAAGTGTCTTTTATTTTCACCCAACAACTCAAATATCAATACATCTCAAGATAAAAGTTATTTGGTCTTGATGGTTTGATCTGCAGTACAATCAATATTATCATAAAGAGATATAATCCTTTTGTTCTTACTGAATTAATGAAACTTAATGCGAATATTTGTTAGCTGGTTTTGCTCGTCCAAACATATTATTCCATTGTTTTGAGATTCTGATTGTGTTGGTAACAAGAAAAAACCCTGAATAGTTTATAGCAGTTACAGTTGTATATAATATGCTACTATTTTTGTTAAATCAAATGTTTTGACTGGTGTAATTTCTTGACCTGAGTCACAAAGGTGAGTTTAATCATCTTGTAGCACCTAACTTAAATATTAATTTACTGTGGTAAGTGATAATCTAAAGTGTCAATTACTACTACTAGAATAAGAAAGGACTATGTTTGAGTTCTAGAGAATGTCATAGTGAATTAGTGGTCAAGAAACAGAAAGTGTCCGTGTGGTTTTTGCTTATTAGAGAAAGGATAAACACCAAACTCCACGTGACCAAATCAAACTGCACCATGCATGTATGACATTATTCATCAGTTTGCGACGCATAGAAGCAGTTTTCTTTGTCCCTTTCGTCAGTGCTTTGTGGATCAGAATGGGGTATAGCTTCTCTTACTCCGTGACTCATCCCAAATACCACAACACAAAACTACCTCCATCTCCACCATAGTCATCCATTCAACGCATCCAATAGATTCCAATTTTTTTCTCTAATTCTTCGTTCTATGTATTTTTTTTTTTTTTTTTTTTTTTCTTTTTTTTTTTTT
>Ga0209700_102117_pt1 | contig 40789 bp, 14 predicted proteins | sample SiratroredBW_FD_187528 | JGI IMG/M metagenome (GOLD analysis project Ga0209700, IMG submission 187528) | Root nodule microbial communities of legume samples collected from California, USA - Siratro red BW (SPAdes) (version 2) | ecosystem: Host-associated > Plants > Roots > Nodule | place: USA...
TATTATTATTGCTAATATAATAAAATTAATAATATTATTGATATTATTATGTTATTATTACTGTTGATATTATTACTATATTATTAATAGTATTATTAATATTATTATTATAAATATTATTAATAACATTTTTACTAGATATTATTAATATTATTTATATTTAAATAAAATTGTTGTTATTATTAATAATATTTTTAACAAAATATTATTGTTGTTATTATTAGTAATATTATCATTATTATTATTATTATAAATATTATTAATAATGTTAATATTAGTATTATTATTAATTATAGTAATTATAATTACAATAATAATAATAACAACAATAATTATAATAAGAATGTTAATAATCATATTATGACAACAATATTGTTCTTGTTTAGTGATAAGTTTAGTTCTGTTGGTACATGTGGGACTTTGGTTCTAATTGGGTTCGAATCTCATTTGGTACACATTGTTAAAAATAAAATATAAAGGTATGTTGATTACATACCAATTGAAGAGCTGTAGGTAAAGTTTTGTTCTATATTTTTTTATGGATGAACGAGGAAGTTGGAGTAATCTCTATACGTGGTTCAATCGGGGCTATGATAATTATAGTCACATATAAATTAATAAGAGCCATCAGGGGTTGATGACTTCATATATATATATATATATATATATATATATATATATATATATATATATATATGTAAGGTTGTAAGTAGAACAATATAAAAGAAATCGTCAATTTGTGTATAATTGTGGTTAAAACCTTTTCTAATACATCCTCTGCATTTTGGGCATGCTTTACATTTTCAGCTGCTTTCTGAAGTTTTCCTTCGGGAAGATGCTTCACAATCCCTTTCCACTCCCTCAGTCACTTCTACTATATCTGCCACACGTTATGTTTCGTATATTGTTGTTTCAATTTTTTCTGTAAAAGGAAGATAAATAAATTTCTACTGACAAATAGTTCTTTTTAAAGTTAATTAACATGTTCTTGTTATTTATTACCTTTAAATTTGATGGAGTCTAACAACAGAAGGAATAAGATTCACTTTTATCATCACTTATTACCTTTAAATTTGATGGAGTTTAACAACAGAAGAAATAAGATTCACTTTTATCATCACTTATTACCTTTAAATTTGATGGAGTTTAACAACAGAAGAAATAAGATTCACTTTTATCATCACAATATGGAAACACACATAATGCAATCAATTAATTCAATAAAAATAATAATATGTAGTTGAAAATAGAAGAATAAACCAACACTAATAATTAATGTGAGAAAAAATTTTCAATAGAGATAAAAAAGGTCTATAAAACGGTAAATACTCCAATAATACCAAAATAAAGATGCAATGAGTCTCACAAAAATCAATCAAAGATCATATCAATACAACTCTTCTCAATCCTCAAATGGTTACCAACAATGGCCCAAGATATCAATAAATTGAAATTTAACAAGGAAGAGTACAAGAATCTCGTCACAAAAAAAATTACCACTGTTCACGAATTTTCTAGAAACAAACTAGAGCTTTGATTTTAAATCTGACCGTCCAAAACAAAGTACTGTAAGTGATAAGACTCCGGTAAAAATTTTAGAGCAATTGGCGAAGATTTCATTGTTGGATTTCCTAAACAATCAAGACTGACGGTATACCATCATGACCTCTTTCACTGTTGGATTGGTTCAATAATATCTTGATTAAAGGTCATATAGTGTCTGATGCAGTATACCATCTGATGGGTCTTAAAACGTCTGGTGGTACAAGATCATTTGTCATGAACAGATCATTTGTGTCTTTATGTGTCTGTCTTTAAAGCATTAGAGGATATTAGATTGTCTACCCTACATCAGTTAAAACTTCCTCGTTGTTATCAAAGTTTGTCTAGTTTGATGCTTTGAGCTAAAAAATGAGGTATTTTTTACGTGTCTTCTTCAACCATTCAATGTGTTTTACGAAAGTTAGTGTTGACAATTATTTTTTGACCTTGTTTGAATCGTTTTAATCAACTTAGACTTGAGAGTTCACAATGAGAAAAACCTTGCATTGCAATCTCTATTATTAGTGAGTTTCTAACCATGGATGTAATTTAACCGTCTATCTATTCAACGGGCTTTTTTATTATTATTTTTTATTTACTCATTTCTGTTGGTCGACGATGTATGAGATGTGTAAGTTATTTCCTTATAAACTAATGTGATGAGCATGGAATGAGGAAACTCAATCATCATGTCTTTTGCAAAGTATGAGGTTGAGAAATTTACTAGCTTGAATGATTTCGAGTTGTGACGATTGAAAATACATGTTTTTCTATTTCAGTAGGACCTTCTTGAGACTTTGGAAGGTGAATCCAAACTTGATGTAACCATGGCTGAGAAGGATAGAAAAGCATTGTTGGAGAAGGCTTATAGCCTGATTCTTACGAGTTATTGAGACAAGGTGTTAAGGAAATATCAAAGGAGAAGACCATAGTAGGGCTATGGATAAAACTTAAAAGCTTGTACATGACTAAGTCCCTAGTGAACTGTCTACTTGAAACAAGTGTTGTACTCGTCCAAGATGAGTAGTGAAAAGATAGTTAGTGAACAACTAAATGAATTCAAGAAGTTTATTCTTAATCTTGAAAATATTGATGTTCAGATTGACGATGGAGATCAAGTGTTGTTGTTTTTGTGTTCTCTGCCTAAGATGCATGATCATTTTAAGGAAATCTTGTTGAATTGAAGAGAGACTCTCTCTCTCTCTCTCTTGAGGTTCAGGCTACACTAAGCTCGAAGGAGTTGAATGAGAACTTTAAGTTGAATGAATCTATATGATGGGACTGAGAGACTACTAGAAGAAGTTAGGTATATACCAAGGTTGAAACAAAATTTGATATCCCTTGGTGAATCTGAGAAGAAGGGATATGTGTTCAAAAGAGAGAGACGAGTGTTGAAGGTGTTAAGGGGGTCCTTGGTAGTGATAAAGGCTGTGAGAAGGAATAACTTGTATGCCTTGGAAGCTATTTTAATATCTAGATTAGCATCTACTGTTGAGAAGATCATCTTGTCAAAAATAATATATGACATAAAAAGTTAGGATATAGAAGTGAAAAGGACTTAGTGGAATCGAAAAAATAAGGCTTATTTGGGAGTGACACAATTGATCAATTGAAATTTTGTGAACATTGTGTCCATAGGAAAGTCTGTGAAATTCATTTTAACGTAGGAGAACGAAGGACGAAGGGAATCCTTGATTACGTTCATATGCTAACTTATGGTGATCATCTTCAACTCCATCACACTTTCGTGTCAGATACTTCTTATTAATGGTAGATGATTAATCGAGGAAGTTATGAGTCTACCCTTATAAGACCAAAGTCAAAGTGTTTGAGAATTTCAAGAGTTGGAAGTATCTAGTAGAGAACCAAATTGGTAAGAGTGTGAAAAGATTCATAACTGATAATGGTCTTGAGTCTTTTTCAAAGATGTTTAACACCTTAGGCAAAGAGCATGACATAGTGAGGCCTTAGACAGTTGCAAGAACTCCTTAGCAGAATGACCTAGTAGAAATTGCACTGTGTTGCTTATTGTTGCTTATTTGATCAATAATTGCACTATGAAGACTCTTGAGAAAATCTAGTTAGGATACTCCCCCAATGTTGATTATATGAAAACTTTTAATTGTGTTGCCTATGTTCACATTAGGTTATGTAAATTAGAAACTTGTGTTGTAAAATGCACGTTCTTAGGTATGCAGAAAGTGTGAAGGGATACCATCTATGATATCTTGAAACAACAACTCAAGAAATGTATCATCAGTATAGACATTATTTTCAATGAACTAAAATCTAAATTGACTTATAAGTCTGAAGTTTCAAAATGTAAGCTTGGAGGTAACTATCACGGTGAGAAGATTGACATTGAGGTGAAATCAATAGACAAGATGCGTCTGAAGTCGATAAATGGTTTGATATGTTTTATGATAATAAACACTTAGCTGATGCATCTAAAGATGGTAGATGTTCTAGTATGTTGATAAAGACGAACATGTTGATGATTATAGAGAGATAGAACAAGGAGAATGATAAAAACTAACCTTTTAGTGTATCCTTTACACTAGCAAGTAACGAGTAGACTAAATGACTAGATACCATGAATAAGAAGATGAAGTCACTTCATTTAAAATGGATTTTTTAATAAAAAAAGATGGCAGTCTAGAAATGATCAACAAAGATTCAAGGTGAGAGTTGTGGCTAGAGGCTTCACTCAAGGGAAAGAATTGATTATAATGATGTTTTCTCTCAAGGACAAATCCATTCAGAAGCTTGTAGAGCTTTGCCTTGAGCTAGAATAGATGGATGTTAAGACTGCGTTTTTATATAGAGACTTAGATGAGACCATTTACAAGAAGCACCAGAAGAATTTGTGGTAAGAAACAAAGAGGATTACGCTTATAAGTTAAACAAATCCTTGTATGCTATCTAGGAAAAAGTCCAACGCCCATAATTTTGATTAAGCGCTAAAAACAACTAAGTGTAAAACATGGTCACACTTCGTCTTTAAAAAAATAACATATGCTCAATAATAGATAGTGTAAGATGCAATATTTTGTTTGTCAAATGATATAACATTGTGCAAACTTAGTTTATGTTTGATAAGACTCAATGGTTAAACGCCATGAATGAGGAGATGAAGTCACTTCATTTGAACAATACTTGGACTCTTGTTTGTAGACTTGAGGGTTCTATGTTGGTCAGTTGTAAATGGATTTTTCAAACTAAAAGATGACACTCCAGTAATTGATCAACAAAGATTCAATGTGAGGCTTGTGCCTAGAGGCTTTACTTAGGGGTGAAGGGATTGATTATAATGATGTTTTATCTCTAATTGTGAAGCACAAATCCATTCGGATGTTGTTAGCCATGGTTACTAAGCTTAACCTTGAGCTATAACACATGGATGTTAAGACTACCTTTTTATACAGAGACTTGGATGAGATTATCTACGTTAAGCAACTAGAAGAATTTGGAGTAAGAGACAAGGAGGATTATGTTTGTAAATTAAACAGATCCTTGTATAGTCTATAGCAACGCCCATGATTTTGATTAAATTCTAAAACCAACTAAACGCAAAACATGGTCATGTTTTGTTTATAGCGCGATAATATTCATTCAACAACGAATCATGTAAAGCATAAGTGTTTTGTTTGTCAGATGATATAACACTATGCAATCTTAGTTTATGTTTGAAAAACATTGATATGTTTAGCCGATACACTAACAGAATTAAGCTAATCTCATACTACATGAATATTTATATGCTTATTTTATGCTATAAGAAATGTTTGTTATTTTTATCTTTTAAAAAAATTCATTTAAGTACAAATCACATTGATAATATCTTAAATGAATGAAGAGGTAAAGTGACTTTCTTTAATACTTTTTTTAATTTAGGTTTCACGTTATTAAATATTAAATCATTGTGATTAAATAATTATTTAGATTATTTTCATTAAAGTGTTTTATAATATTTTTTATGAGCAATATGAAATTTTATAAATGATGAAAAAAGAAAAGGTTGTTTAAACCCATATAAAATTTTATTTTTTAAATATTAGGTACACCATGTGGGTTCTATCTATATTTTAATTAGTTGACGTGGTGAAATTGATTTATTAATTTTATGTACGTAAAACTCTTTACAACAATAAAATGAATTGATTATTGACAAATTGCCAATACTAGTCCTAGATATACACGCCAGTTTACATAATTTGATTATTCTTTTCTATAATAGTCCATGTTGATGGTGATGTCTTTTTTTTTCGGACAACTAATTAATATGTATGCATCTTTCCATAAGGAAATAAATTGCTCAAAATGTTAAACTGTTATGCGTGACAGAAGAAATAACTTGGAGAGAAAATTTTGTACAAACAAAATGTTGCTGTAATAAAAAGAAAAGATGTTGAAATGTGGTGCTGATTTTTCAGTACATGAGTTGTCGCCATGGTCAGCAACCGTGTTCTTATCTATTTCTGTTCTTTTTGTTCTGAAGTCGTCGTGACGCTACCTTCGTGATGAGATGTTGATCCAGTAATGAAGGACCCCAACTCCTTTTCCATGTTCTCAACCTACACGTTAATCCAAATTGCTATCTCAATTATCAAAAGTGATTAAAAATTCTGCAGTAAGTAATTAATAGAGTTATTATGGCTCGACTGAGATTTGAAGAACAAAATTGTAACCAAAATTGAATAAAATTCTTCACGAAATTTTGTATATGAATGCATAAATATAGACAACAAAATTTAATTAGCTTGAATACTTATATTAGAAAAATTAATTTTCCAATCAAATAAATTTAAATAAAATTAATGAATGTTGTTATTGAGAAGAAGCATGAATCATTCCATGCAAGCAAGTATGGCTTAAAGATTTGAAGGATGAGAGAAATAATGAGTATAGATCTTTTATAAAAAAATTTCATATAGAGAAAGATTTAAGAGTATAAGTATATGAGTATCCAATAAGAAATATTAAGTAAGTACTTCCAATATAATTAATGTGTAAGTTTTTGAATTTATCTTAAAATTTTCAAAAATAAGTTTGTTACTCTCATTCAGTCATTTATAAACAAATTAACCATAATATATACATTAAGTGTAAATAATTATGTTTGCATATATCTTAATATAACATATTTGAAATAAATTAAGAAAAAGATATTACTTTATTAGAAGATATATAAAAAAATATATAAATCTTATTTATTAACATTCATCATAACAACATAAATATAGGACTATATATTGGATACTGATAAATTTTCGTGTGTATCTTCTAGATACTGATGAATCTTTTCATGAATACTTTTTACAAAAATTTTAATGATATTAACATATTCTCATAATTCCATTGAATAATTTTTATCCATTTCTAATTTTTTATGATATTAAATTATTTATTTTTGATAGTTAAAAAAGCATTATAATTATACTTCAAATTTTAATTTATTAAATTAAATTAATAAATATAATTATATAATAGTATATTAATTAATATAAAATATTTTTTTGGCGCATTTACTTGGAGATCTCACATATCCTCACAAAACTTCTTTTGACGCTTTTTAAATTTCAAATAATATGTGCTTCCCAATTTAACAAAATCTTTACAAAACTTTGTTGCTTTCAATTTTTAGGGTTTAGGTATGCTTCCCAATCTAATTGTTTCCAAATCTGAAACCCAACTCGATTTTGTAGTTGCACCCATACCCAATCCTAAACCCAAGCCCGCCTTCCTAATGTTGTTTTCAACTCTCAAACTCAATTCTTGATTTTGAAGTTACAACCATACCCAACCTTAAATGCAAGCCCTCCTTCCTAATAGTGATAAAATCTCCAATCACCGCATACCCTAACACTACATGAAGCAGTGGCTAAGAAGGATTCCGCATTTTGTATCTTTGTCCGTGAATCAGTGACTTTCGTTGAATAGCTTCGTCGCGTTCTGAACCAGTGACGTTAAAGAATCAGAGAACTCAAACTTTGATTAGGAATGAGACATTAAGAGTCATCCCTAAAATCTTATTGTGAAAGATAACATTCTTTCAAATAAATCAAATATTTTTTGTTTTTCTTTCTTCGATTGATTGGGGCAACTATCAGTTTCGATTCATTTAGTGAAGTAGTAGACTGTAACTATCAAGGATCACTTACCTCCGAACAATTGTTGGAGGAAAAGGTCCGACTATGTCAACTCCCCATTGTGCGAAAGGTCAAGGGGTCGTAATTATTTGTAGTTCGATCGGAGATAAAAATTAATATTTATAATAATAATAATAATAATAAAATTAATAACAATAATAATATTAATAATAACAATAATAATATTTATAATAATATTAAAAATATTTATAATAAAAATGATATTTATAATAATGATATTGATAATAATATTTATAAAATAATATTAATAGTAATAATAATAATAATTATTACTATTATACTAATAATAATAGTAATATTAATAATAATAATAATAAAAGTATTGTTATAATAATAATAATAGCAGTTTTATAATAATAATATAATAATATTAATAAAAGCATTACAATTATACTTCAAATTTTAATTTATTAAATTAAATTAATAAATATAGTTATATAATAGTATATTAATTAATATAAAATATTTTTTTGTGTATTTACTTGGAGATCTCAGAGATCTCTAAATTTCAGATATCAGGTGCTTCCCAATTTAACAAAAACTTCACAAAACCTTGGTACTTTCAATTTTTAGGGTTTAGGTGTGCTTTCCAATCTAATTGTTCCCAAATCTGAAATCCAACTCGATTTTGAAGTTGCACCCATATCCAATCGTAATCCCAAACCCGCCTTCCTAATGTTGTTCCTGACTCTCAAACTCAATTGTTGATTTTGAAGTTACAACCATACCCAACCCTAAATGCGTCATCTTCCTAAATGTGATAAAATCTCCAATCAACGGATACCCTAACACTAAATGAAGCAGTGGCTAAGAAGGATTCCGCATTTTGTATCTTTGTCCGTGAATAAGTGACTTTCATTGAGTAGCTTCGTCGCGTCCTGAACCAGTGACGAGTTAAAGAATTAGAGAACTCAAACTTTGATTAAGAATGAGACATTAAGAGTCATCCCTGAAATCCTATTGTGAAAGATAACATTCTTTCAAATAAATCAAATATTTTTCGTTTTTCTTTCTTCGATTGATTGGGGCAACTATCAGTTTCGATTCATTTAGTGAAGTAGTAGACTGTAACTATCAAGGATCGCTTACCTTCGGAAATCGTTGGAGGAAAAGGTCCCACTATGTCCATTCTCCATCGTGCGAAAGGTCAAGGGGTCATAATTGTTCGTAGTTTGGTTGGAGATAAAATTAATATTTATAATAATAATCTTAATAAAATTAATACTATTAATAATAAAAATAATACTATTAATAATAATATTAAAAATATTTATAATAAAAATAATATTTATAATAATGATATCGATAATAATATTTATAATAATAATATTAATAGTAATAATAATAATAATAATAATTATACTAATAATAATATTGATAATAATAATAATAATAATAATAATAAAAGTATTGTTATAATAATAATAGTAGAATAATATTAATAATAACAATTTTATAATAATAATAATAATATAATAATAATATTAATAAAAGCATTATAATTATACTTCAAATTTTAATTTATTAAATTAAATTAATGAATATAATTATATAATAGTATATTAATTAATATAAAATATCTTTTTTGCTCATTTACTTGGAGATCTCACATATCCTTACAAAACTTTTGCCTTTTTCTAAATTTTAGATACTATGTGCTTCCCAAATTAATAAAATCTTCACAAAACTTTGCTGCTTTCAATTTTTAGGGTTTAAGTGTGCTTTCCAATCTAATTGTTCCCAAATTTGAAACCCAACTCGATTTTGAAGTTGCATCCATACTCAATGCTAAACCCAAGCCCGCCTTCCTAATGTTGTTTCCAACTATCAAACTCAATTCTTGATGTTGAAGTTACAACCATACCCAACCCTAAATGTAAGCCCTTGTTCCTAAATGTAATAAAATCTCTAATCAACGCATACCCTAACACTAAATGAAGCAGTGACTAAGAAGGATTCCACATTTCGCATCTTTATCCGTGAATCAGTGACTTTCGTTGAATAACTTCATCGCGTCCTGAACCAGTGGCAAGTTAAAGAATCGGAAAACTCAAACTTTGATTAGGAAGGAGACATTAAGAGTCATCCTTGAAATCCTATTGTGAAAGGTAACATTCTTTCAAATAAATCAAATATTTTTTCGTTTTCTTTCTTCGATTGATGAGGGCAACTATCAGTTTCGATCCATTTAGTGAAGTAGTAGACTGTAACTATCAAGGGTCACTTGCTTCCGAACATCGTTTGAGGAAAAGGTCCCACTATGTCCACTCCCCATTTCGCCAAAAGTGGGTCGTAATTGTTTCTAGTGGGGATAAAATAATAATATACTAATAATAATATTGATAATAATAATATTAATAATAATAATAATAATAATAATAATAATAAAAGTATTGTTATAATAAAATAATAGAATAATACTAATAATAATAATAATAACAGTTTTATAATAATAATAATATTATTATTATTGTTATTATAATAATATTAATAACAATTTTATAATAATAATAATTATAATAATAATAATAATAATAATAATAATAATAATAATAACAGTTAGTTATAATAATAAACAGAAAAGTTGTTTTTGCCTGATGGTTATGGTTCTCTCAAAATGTTGAGAGGCCCTGGGTTTAAGTTCTTCCTGGTGCACTTTGTTCAAAACTTCTATAAAATTTGGATGTGCATTGCAACTCCCATGATTTTGATTAAACACTAAAAACAACTAAGTGTATTGTAAATGGGTTTTTAAACTAGAGGCTTTACTTGGAGGAATTAAATGTTGTTAGTCATGGTTACTGAGCATGACCTTGAGCTAGAACACATGGATATAGAGACTATATTTTATATAGAGACTTAGATGAGACTATCTACATTAAGTAACTAGAAGAATTTGGAGTAAGAGACAAAGAGGATTATGTTTGTAAGTTAAACATATCCTTCTATTGTCTATTAGGAAAAAGTCCAACACCCATGATTTTGATTAAATGTTAAAACAACTAAGTACAAAACATGGTCATGCTTCATCTATAATGGGATAGTATTTATTCAATAACAAATCATGTAAGGAACAAATATTTTGTTTGTCAGATGATATAACACTTTGCAATTTAAAATTTATGTTTGGTAAACATTTGATATGCTCAAACAATTAACATGAATTTAAGCTAATCTCATACTATACAAATATCTATATGCTTATTCTATGCTATAAGGTAGGCATGTTCGTTACTTCAAAGATCAATTTAAGTACAAATCATATGAATAATCTCTTGGATGAAGAGATAAAATGAATTTCTTCAATATTTTCTTTTTTTTTTATTTAAGTTTCACATTATTAAAATATTAAATCATTCGGTGATTATATAATTATTTAGATTATTTTCATAAAAGCATTTTATAATATCAGCAACAGGAAATTTTATAAATGATGAGAAAAAAATGGTTGTTCGAACCTATATTAAATTTTATATTATATTTTTTTTTAAAATATTAGGTACACCATGTGGGTTCTATCTATATTTTAATTAGTTGCACGTGGTGAAATTGATTTATTAATTTGATGTAAGTCAAACTCTTTCCAACAATAAAATGAATTGATTATTGACAAATTGCCGAAACTACTCATACATATATTATGATACACGTCAGTTTATATAATTATTTGATTCTTTTTTTTCTATACGCTTCCGTATTGATGGTGATGTTTTGTTTTAGACAACTAATTAATATGTATGCATCATTCAATAAGGAAATAAATTGCTCAAAATGTTAAGCTGTTATGCGTGAGAGAACAAATAACTTGAGAGAAAATTTTGTACAAGCAAAATGTTGCTGTAATAAAAAGAAAAGATGTCGAAATGTGGTATTGATTTTTCAGTACATGAGTTGTCGCCATGGTCAGCAACCGTGTTCTTATCTATTTTTGTTCTTTTGGTTCTGAAGTCGTCGTGACGCTACCTTCGTGATGAGTGCTTGATCCAGTAATGAAGGATTCCAACTCCTTTTCCATGTTCTCAACCTACACGTTAATCCAAATTTCTATCTCAATTATCAAATTAAGTATATAAAATCTTGATTCGCACCAAAAGTGATAAAAAAAATTCTGCATTAAGTAATAATAGCGATTAGTAAGTTATTATATGGCCCGAGTGAGATTTGAACAAAATTGGAAGCAAAATTGACTCTGTCAACTTGCGTGTTGGAGATGAAACAAGTAATTTGCTGTTTATTGAAGTCTAATTTAATGTTATCCAAATTGGCAACTTTGTAATAGTGTGACTACGAGACTTAGTCAACTCACAAAATTTAGCCTCTGAAAACTAAAGTATTTATTACTTTTTATTAATCTTTCTAATTACTATTATTTAAAGATAAATTAATAAATAATTTTAGATTTTGTAACGATTAAACCGTTGTTCGTATTACTTCAAAATCGAGATTAATCAAAACCTTTTCTAATGCATCTTCTGCTTGTTGGGCACGCTTCTCTACATCTTCAGCTACTTTTTCAACAAATTCTACAGCGTCACGAAATTTTCCCTCGGGAAGATGCTTCACAGTCTCTTCTGCCACCTTATCTACCTCTTCAGCCATGTCTTCTATAATATCTACTACTCGATGTGCTTCATGTATTGTCGTTTCAACTTTCTCTACGCATAAGAGCCGAAAATTGAACCTCAAATGAAAATTATTTCAGGTATAATTTATGCCAATGATTAATCTTTTTTGCCAGTGTTCAACATGGATGATCTCTTACCTTTCATTTGTAACAAAGGTCCCCATTTGCCCCTCGAAAAAGATGCAAGTATTGTGAATACTGTGCCAATGATCCAAAATTTCCTGCTAGAGAATATTTCTAAAACTTTTTTCTGTTGCCAAATTAAACTAAAAGGGAACATAAACAAGTGAATAATGCTACATATGATGGGTGATTGGTAAGGAAGTGAGTTACCAATGACCAGGAGAAGGATCACCAGGGATTTCTGGTGTTATGCTAGAATAGACAACCATATTCCTGCATGAAGGTGTCAATCTTACGAACGAACTTCAGAAAAATCCAGTGAAGAAAAAAATTGTAATAAAAAACCAAGATTTTACGTACATTTTTCCTCTGGCATCGTTTTGAAATGTCAAACCTAGGTTCTTTTCTGGAACTGAAAAGCGATTGTGTTTGATAATGGACTTGAATCGAAGGTGATGATCAACATTTGAAGCTGGAAATCTACCGAATGTTCCTAAGCAAGTAATCGTCTGAGTAAAGATTGTATTTGCCATCATTATATGAATCTATGTAAACGTAGAGGAAATGTACAAGAGGATTGACTTATATATGTATATAGGATAGGTTCAAGTGGACAATAGTTTATATGACTTTTAAATGAATTTCTTGTTTCAAATACGCCATAAATAATAATTGATAGACATAAGTAACATTTTTGCCTGACAAGTCTGTGACCAAGTAAGATTCGTTTTGCAATATATATACACAAATGCTAACGTATTTCTTTTAATAACTTCTATTTTTTTTTTTTTTTTGGTCAAAACACAGGTAAGGCTTAGGTCTGACTAGGAAAATAAGTTTGTCTAAAATTCATTTCTTGTCGTGCGCACATGCATACTTTTAAAATTCATCTAAAACCACCGTCCAAGATGGATCTATAGGTTAGACCTTATAGGTTCTTTCGAGGAAATACATCGGCCACATTCATTGATAATGAGACTTGATTGAAACCCATATAACCAACATCTTTAAGACAAAATAAACTTGTAGATTTAATCAGTTCATGCAAGACAACAATGCACTAAAATAGTTAGTGCATTGAAGCACGTGGTACTTGAGAAAGTACAAAAACTGAAGTAATTGAAAATGAGGTAACAGAAGTGACAAGAATGGTTTGTCTGGATATGCAGTGTGTGGAAGGTCTATAAGGTGTCTGTGGGATCAACAATACACTGCGGATGATGCATAAATAACTACAGATCGATGGCAGGAAAATGCATTATATAGCAGAATATTATGAAGTTCTACTGCAGAAGGGTGTCAACATTATGGCTACGAACATAGACAATTTGGTCTGGCTTTATGCAACTCTTTGTGACAGTACTGTTGGGTTGAATATTTAGATCTGTTTAATCTTTTGTATGAAATTAGAGGAGAAATTAAGGGGCATATTGAACAGCCCTGTTAGTGCAAGAGAATGTAGGAGGATAAAAATGTAACCGGAAACCATTATATATATATATATATATATATATATATATATATATATATATTGGATTAATTTGGATTAATATATATGGACCGGGAGTTCATTAGAATTTGGACTGTTTTTCCTACTTAACTTCTGTTGATTCTCTGCTAAATTTTTTATCTTTTCACTATTCAAAATTTTATATTTTTACTTTGAGTTTCTTAATTTTTTTATTAATTAAGTGATGTGACTATTATGTTGATTCATCATTTTATTTATTTATGGTTAAGAAAAATGAAATTTTATAATTAATTTAAAACAACATTGTGATAAGTGTAAGACAATCATTCATTTTTATTTGTTTTATAAAAAAAGTGTTAGACAAAGAAGGATTGTCATCATCACCTAAATGAACGGTGATACGGTAGGTGATGAAGAGTGGTTATTATACAATATGTTTTCAGTAAAATGAAAATAATAAAAAGTTATTTATCATTTTATATTAAAAATGATATCATTTAATATTAACCGGAAAGCTTAATGAGAAAGCTTTTTCATATTTCTTAACCTCTAGAGACAAAAGTAAAACGATGAGACAAGATAATCATATCACATAATTAAAAAGAATTTAAAAACAACTAAGATTTAATTGAAAATATAAAAAATTTTAGTATTTAATAAAAAATAATAAATTTAATTAAACTCAAATTTATATATAAAAAAACTGAAAATTTACTTAAGTCATTTTCATGTGTACACAATTAGATTTACGAAAATCAAATAACAATGAGTAAAAAATCAAAGCATGATATGAAAGGAAAATCACATAACAATGAGTAAAAAAAATCAAAGCATGATATAATGAGTAAAAAATCAAAGCATGATATGAACATTTTCGAGAAAGGAAGTTTGCATAAGATTATGCTTTATAATTTTCTTTCTATTTCAAAATCTTAATATATCTTAAAAACTTAAAAATATTATCTTACACGGTTGTTTTTTCATGAGCATCTTATACAGTTATGCCTAGTATGCGTATCAAAAGGTACAAAAGATTCACATTATCTAATTCATTTTCTTTAAAAAGAAATTATATATCAATACATATAAGCTTCCTATAAGAAATATAGGTTTTTTTTTTTTACAAAAATTTAGTGATAGACATAAATTTTGTCATTATTTATATATTTTTTGAGACTATACTTTTATTTGTCACTAAATAGTGATAAAATTAAAAAATAATTTCACAATATTTCTATTAAAAAAGGAAAACTTTGCTTTAACAACCACAACTGGCATATAACCAGATGTCAATTGCTGACGTGGTTTAATTGTATACGTGGATAAGGGTAAAACGAGACTTTTCTTTTTGAAGGACATTTAGGATGTCAATTGCTGACGTGGTTTAATTGTATACGTGGATAAGGGTAAAACGAGACTTTTCTTTTTGAAGGACATTTAGGATATTTTGTTATGAAAGGGCATAATTAGATTTTAAGTATCTAAATTTAAGATTTAAAATGTAATAGGAGTTCAGTGTACCCATTTACATAAGGGAGATTTCGTGTAGGAGTGGTTGCGGTGGCGAGTGACAGTGGGAGACCATCGACAGTGGCGAGCGACGGTGGGAGACCATCGAAGGTGGCGAGCGACGGTGGTGAGAGAATCGACGATGGTGTGCGACGGTGGTCGAGAATCAACAGCGGCAATAGCGCAACAGTAGCTTCGATGACAGCAGCAAATACGACTGTAACGCTGTAACGGCGGCGACAGCAGTGGCGAGATTCAAGAGATCTGAAATTCAAACTCATTGCTTCTCAACCCTTGATAGAATATGCTGTGCAGCATTTTAGATCAAAGTACAAACATGTAAACCCTAAAAACGACTCTCAGTGCCACGCTGGAATGTTTTTTACACGTCATTTATCGTGGTCATATCAGCGCCACATAAGGTTGTAAAGTGGGTGTGTGCCACGTGTCGTTGTCAAAGTATAACTACTCATTCAAAAATTACATATCATAAATAATTACTAAAAAGAATATATAATAAAATTCATAATAAATATAATTAATATAAAATTTATTAAATATTTATATATGAATAGTTATTTAGTTATTTATTTTTAGTTATTTGTTATTAATGACAAATTATTAATAATTAATTAACGTGTTAAAATTATTTCAATAATAATAATAATGTTATAAATCTATATACTTAATAGAAAAGTTATAAATACATATACTTATTTTAAGAAAAAAATATTAAATTTAAATTTATTATATTTTTTCACAAGTCAATATTATTTTTTCATATTGGGATGATAATGTAATTATCAGTGATAAATATATAACTTGTCACTGTTAATATATTATTTGTGACACTTTTTAATTAATCACAAACAATTCACTAGAAATAACAAAATATAGATGTGACAAATAATTACTCATTAAAATAAAATATTATATAATAAAATTATTTTTCTTTTGACATAAATATAATTAATAAATTTTTTGAGTGTTTACAAATTAATAATAATGATATAATATTAATTATTATTATTATTATTATTATTATTATTATTATTATTATTATTATTATTATTATTATTATTATTATTATTATTATTATTATTATTATTATTATTAACTTACGACTTTTTTAACGACACAACTTTATTCTCACTACTTTAAAATTACAATAATATTTATGTCACAAATTTATTTGAATTTATGATTTTTTTTATAAGTTACTATTATTTTTGTAATAATGCAAAATATTAAATTTATTATTATTTTGTATATTAGTTATGACTATTTTTTTTTAATTTGTTACAAAAGATTCATTAAAAATAATAAAATATACAAGTCACAAATAATTATTTATTAATTTAAAATATCATATGATAAAATTATTTTTCTTTTAATAAGAATATAATTAATAAAATATTATGTATAAATTAATAATAATTATATAACATAAAATATAATATAATTATATTTTTAATTATTATAATTATTATTATTATATTACTAGCATTTCTTAAAAGATATACTAAATTTGTCCTATTTGTACCCATAACCTTTTGTTTAAAAGTATTGTGCCCATAACTATTTGCCATCTAACAATTATGATACTTGTTTTGATATTTTTATCTATCTATTTATACCTTTATACTTTTTATTATCATATTAATAAATAATATATTCACTTCAAATTTAAATTTAATATTTGAACTTAACATATCAAATTTATCTAAACTATTATATAGATATAGTAAATAATAGTTATATAGATATATATGGATAAAAATAAATAAAAAAGTAAATACGGTTCATTTAAATCTAGATCATTGAAAAAAAATAATGTAATTAATAATAAAGCTTGTTTGTTTTGCAAAATGATATAAAACAATAATCAATTTTCATCACTATCATCTTCATTAATAATACTATTTTCTTGACACACCTCATTTATATCTTCTTCTGGCATATCATACCAATATCCAAACTTTGTTTTCACTACTACTAGCCAATTAGGATCTTTGGTATCTTTAACATAATACACTTGCTAGGCCTAACTAGCTAAGACATATGACTCATCAGTCCTCAATTTATATTTATTATTAATAAAAAATAAATCCATATTTGTTTTCTTTGTATCCTCTCCCCTTGGAATTTACACATCCCACCAATCACATCTAAATAAAACAACATTATTTTTACCAGAGTAACTTAATTTAATAATATTTGTCAAGACACCAAAATAATCCAAATTACCTATATTCTCATCACCTCTAACTAAAACTCCACTATTTGGTGATTTCAAGTACATATATTGATCCTTTATATTAAACCTCTAAACATTTATGAAATAACTTGGTCCACAGGCCAAGTGGAATAATGACTCATTTATTCTTAATAATGACTCATTTATTCTTGTGTTGTCTTCTCTTTTCAATTATTTGAATCCAACTTTTATCAAATCCTATACTTATTAAAGAAAAATATTATATATAATAGAAATTCTACAATTAAATGTGTTAAAGTGTAAATGAAAGCACATTTAAAAACATGAAATCACATAATAAATATTTTGTATGAAGAAAAATTCATAACTTTAAATTTAAGATACTAAAATCTAAGACATGTTCCAAATAAGATATATTTATATATAAATGATAAATATAGAGAAAAAAGAAATTTAATTAGTTTGAACACTTATAATAGAAAAATTACTCTCATTCTGTCAGACAAAAAACCAAATTCATTATCGTATATATTAATTATAAATAATTATCTTTAATAGTGGATAACATATTTGAAATAGAACAAGAGAAAGATGTTATATAAAAAATATAAATCTTATTTATTAATATTTATGGTAACAACATAAATATCAGACTATATATTGGAGAAATGTATCTTCTAGATCTTGGAAGAATTTTAGTGAATACTCTCTACAAAGATTATTAACAGCTTATGATAATTCTATTGAATAATCTTTATCCACTTCTACCCTTTTCTATTATATTAAATTTTGTATTTTTTGATAATTGAGAAAATAAACATAATTATACTTCAAATTTTAATTTATTAAATTAAATTAATAAATATAATTATATTAGTATATTAATTAATATAAAATACTTTTTTCGGCATTTGGCGCTCTCAAATCCTCACAAACCTTGGCCGCTTTCAATTTTTCAAATACTATGTGCTTCCTAATACGATATCTTTATAAAACTTTTGCCACTTCCAATCCAATTTTTCAAATACCGAGTGCTTCCTAGTCTAACCAGATCTTCACAAAACTTGTGTCACTTTCAATTTTTCAGATACTATGTGCTTCTGAATCTAGATTACTTCTTCCTGCACCTCCAAGCCTTCTTCAGGCACCTCCAAATTTTGAAAATATTCCAAATACACCCTTTATGAAATTACGGTTTTATCCTTATAGAGGTGGCTGGGTATGGCTAGGTAAGGTGGACAGTTCCGGATCCGGATGACAGTTCTGGAACACCCCATTCCCCAACTGATTTTATACGAAAAACAACCCACCCCCCAAATCGCAAGTCGAACAAAATCCTCCCAAATACTCTACAAATCTTTCAATTATCAAATGTGTTGTTATTGGTGGATGACAGAACGGAATGTTGGAGCTGCTTGGAGGTGGCGCCGCAGGAGAGTGAAATGAGCATAGGTGAGTGGAGGGATTTAGGATTTAAGGGTATTTTGGTCGTCACAGTATAATTTTAAGGCATTTTGGACATATTTGAAAAATTTGGAGGTGCCCCAAGAAATACTTGGAGGTGCAGGAAGAAGTAGTCCCAAATCTAACCCTTCCCAAAACCCAACTCGATTTTGAAGTTGCACCCATACCCAATCCTAAACCCAAGCCCACTTTCCTAATGTTTTTCCCATATTTCAAACTCAATTCTTGATTTTGAAGCTGCAACCATACCCAACCCTAAATGCAAGCCCAAGCCCAAGCCCACGTTCTTAAATGTTATAAAATCTCCTATCAACGCATACCCTAACCCTAAATGAAGCAGCCGCTAGGAAGGATGCATCTCTGTCCGTGAATCAGTTTCTTCGTTGAATAACTTCCCGAACCAGTGGTGAGTTAAAAAATCGGAGAACTCAAACTTTGATTAGGAAGGAGACATTGAGAGTCATCCCTGAAACCCTATCGGGAAAGGTAACATTCTTTCATATTTCATTTTTCTTTCTTCAATTAATTGGGACAAATGACCATTGCTCACATCAGGCACTGTTTAGGTTGCATGTAATATGAAATTAACATTTAAGTGATTTTTTTTGTTTTCACTTTGAAGAGTGATTCTCTGTTTAATATTGTGATTCTCTGTTTAATTAAGATTCTATGTTTAATTGAGCATATAATTGACTGATTTGATTTCTGTCAATAACAACATGAAAAGATCTAGCGAATCAACAATGAATATATCAATGAAACTAAGCATTGAATAGAAATAACTACAAACTCTCAATAATCTAGGAGTGAATATATCCTTGTCTACATCACCATGTATGTTAGGAGTGAACATGACAACCTTCTGAAGACATGTATTTTACAATATGATTTAACATAAACCAATGATGTAGCACTTTTAATTACACAAAGTTTCTTTATAGGAAGAAAGGATATGACACTTGGGGAAGAACTAAGAATGTCCGCTTGTGGTTGATTTATTCTATAGCATACCATGTTAAAGAATAAACAACTTGTTGATGTTTGCAATTTAGTTTTGGTATATTAAAAAGATAATACTAACAAAAAAACTCAAACTTTTGTAAAAGGTAGGTACTTTAAATATCAATGCTGGAGGAAAGGTTTCAAATATAGTAATTAGTACTTACGACTCCCATAAGAATTATCAGGAACTTGATGGGCTCCCATAATAATTATCAGGAACTTGATGGGCTCCCATAAGAATTATCAGGAACTTGATGGCCTAATCATGCAACCCTGCTTGTAGTTCATCTTGTAGTTCATCAATGTTGATTTTGCCTCTGTTGTTTGGATTCATAAGCTTGAATTTCTATTTTAGCCCAACAGCTTCTTCTAGTGTCAAATGCTCTGCGATTACCTCTTAGTGATAAACATCAACCATTAAGAGAAAAATGAGTAATTCTAAATTGGAAAGGTTATATAGATTAACAGTTCAGGGATTAATGCCATAGAAGTATTAAAGTATTGTTGAAAATATTATCCTTAAAGCCGCCCTCTTTGTAAGCTTGTTCATTAGAGAAAATTGTATGAGCCTTGCTCTAAAAGTTTCACCTAAAGAAACGTTAGAACTTTCTTTGCATTTTGTAACCACCGATGATCTGCATTTAATGAACAAGAAATGTTATAATTTTCAATTTTATAAAATTTAGTGAACAAGAAATGTTATAATCTTCAATTATGGAACTCACAAGTTATGTATATTAGAGATGGTTTTGAAACAGGCACAAATTTGTACATCAGTTTTGAACCATGTATATATGTTATTAGAGATGAGGTAGATGTTGATGATGAACATGAAATGTCACAATGAAAATTTCGATGATAAGATCAAGTTCAACAGTGCAATAAGAAGAGTCAATAATTTAATAGTTGTTCTCTTTATGGGTTTGTGATTTTGATAAATGGGAAGAATTAGAGTGTGTTAGAAAAGAATGAATGGGTTGTTTAAACCAAGAGATGGCAGAATTTGTTTTTAAATATTCTTCAAAAGAAGTTCCATTTTAAAAACCTTTTAAGATTGAAAATTGAATGTAATTATAGTAGAATCAAGATTGATACAAGATCGGATTGTGACATAAATAAAAGAAGATAAACAAAGAAAGATTATGTAGGAAATATTATATCAGTTCAGATCAATAAGATCTTACATCCAATCTCAACTATTCAATCTTAAAATAGTTGGTTCCTTTAATTTCAAAAAGTTATTACAATGCAATCAACTATTGATCACTTAAAAGAGGATATCAACCAAAATCAACATTGATACCAAAGGGATATCAATCATATAAACTCTTTTCAACACGAAAGAATATATATATTATTGTGTGTTGGGAACAGTGTATGGTAACAAATAATTAGAGATGATTTTGAAAAAGGCACAAATTTGCACATCAAGTTTGAACTCTGTATATATGTTATTAGAGATGAGGTAGATGATGATGATGAACATGAAATATCACACTATTAAAATTTTGATGCTAAGATCAAGTTCAACCAATAAGATCAAGGAGAGTCAATAATTTAATAGTTGTTATCTTTATGAGCTTCATTTTAATAAATGGAAAGAATTAGAGTGTGTTAGAAAAGAATGATTGGTTTGTTTAAACTAATAGAGGGCAGAATTTGTTTTTAAATCTTCTTAAAAAAAATTCCTATCTTGAATTTCTTTTAAAAACCTTTTAAGATTGAATATTGAATGTAATTATAGCAGAATCAAGATTGATACAAGATTGGATTGTGACACAAATAAAAGAAGATAATCAAAGAATGATTATGGAGAAGATATTATGATTATGGAAGAGATATTATATCAATTTAGATCAACATCGTACATCTAATCTCAACTATTCAACCTTAGAATAGTTGGTTTCTCTAATTTCAAAAAGTTATTACAATACAATCAACTCTTGATCACCTAAAAGAGGATATCAACCAAAATGAACATTGATACCAAGGAGATATTAATCTTATAAACTCTTTTCAATACAAAAGGATATATATTTTATTTTGTAGTAACAGATAATTAGAAATGATTTTGAAAAAGGCACAAATTTGCACATCAATTTTGAACCCTATATATATGCTATTAGAGATGAAGTAGATGGTGATGATGATGATGATGATGATGATGATGATGATGATGATGATGATGATGATGATGATGATGATGATGATGATGAACATGAAATGTCACACTATTAAAACTTTGATGTTAAGATAAAGTTCAACCAATGAGGTCTAGTAAAGAGAGTCAATAATTTATTAGTTGTTCTCTTTATGATTTTGTGATTTTGATAAATGGGAAGAATTAGAGTGTGTTAGAAAAGAATGAATGGTTTGTTTAAATCTAAGAGAGGGCAGAATTTGTATTTAAATTTTCTTTAAAAAAAGTCCCTTGTCTTGAATTTCTTTTAAAAATCTTTTAAGATTGACTATTGAATGCAATTATAGTAGAATCAAGAAACAAAGAAAGATAATACCTGAGATATTATATTAGATTAGATAAAAAAAATCAAAAATCTTACATCCAATCTCAATTATTCAACTTTAGAATAGTTGGTTCCTCTAATTTCAAAAATTTATTACAATACAATCAACTCTTGATCACCTAAAAAAGGATATCAACCAAAATCAAAATTGATACCAAGAGGATATCAATCCTATAACTCTTTTCAACACAAAAGGATATATATACCCTATCAACTCTTCTCATAAAATAGTCACTGGAGCAATCTAGTTACAACAACAAATAACACAAGAAAAAGTGTTACTAAAATGATTGTAGCAAAATCGCACAAGGTTCAACATAATTAAAACTTTGATGAGGAAATCTTAAAGAGCATAAATGAGAGAGAAAAAATGCTTTAAAAAATCAATTTAGATTGCTTTTTTTTATTGTATGTATATCATATGAAATCATTGAGTCAAATGCTTTATTTATAGAGTTCAAAATATATTGATTAAAAATATTTACTGTCATATTTAATCAATTATTCAAGGTGTTAATTGATTATTTATTTGAAAATCAATTACAATGTTTTTTGGTTTAATCAATTATGTAACGTGTTAATCGACTAAATTGTTGAGACATGGGTTTCCTAAACTTTGTGCTTTAATCAATTCAAAATAAAATAATAAATCATCTTGTTCTAAACCTCATTAGGATCAGTTTTATCGATTATACAAAAACATACAATGAAACAATTTTTATTAAGGCCATCAAACCATTCTAATTTTTTTCTAATTACCTATCAATCAAAACATACATAATTGATTATTAAGGCCATCAAACCTTTTTAAAAACAATTTTTCTCATTTAAAACATGTTTTCTTTTTAATTGAATTTAATAACATGGTTGTGTAATAATCATGGCCTTATGTGTAGGACTCAAACAACAACTTCAATAAAAGCAAAACAATCTAAAAACATCTACAACATCTTCATATTTAATCATCCTCATCAAAATATCTTGACATGAGATTTGAAACTTAAGGCATTCCTCAATACCAATATGTTATAAAGAGGTGATGTAGAGTGACAGAAAAGCAAAATTGGTTGGATGCAATAAAGGATGAGGTGAGATCCTTATATGATAACAACACTTTTGATGTGATTAAGTTACCTAAGGACAGAAGGATCTTTCATAACATGAGAATTTTGAGATGAAAAGGAAAAGTAACTCTATCTTTTAGTTACAATAACAGTGAGGTTTTTGGTAAAAGAAATAAAGTTGATCTTAGTGATATTTTCTCACTTGTTATGAAAATGTCATCCATTAGAGTTATGTGTAGGTTGAGAAAGAACTTATATGATCTGAAGTAGGCTGAAAGATAATAATACAAGAAGTTTGAGCTTTTATGTTCTAGTAAAGTTATAATAAGACTTCTAATCGTTATGTCTTGTTTAGAAAGTTTTGTATGATAATTTAATTACTATGTTATAGTATGTTGTGGCATGCTTATTTTTAGGAGATATATTTTTAAGAACAAACTTTGATTGTCACATAAACATTTCTTCTATACGAAGAAAAGCTAAGGTTGTAAACAAAAAGTTAAGAAATTATATATGCAACAAGTTTCTTATACATTTGTTTTGGATAAATATATGAAATGGTGTGGCAAAGATAATTTGTAAGACACACTACTGGGATAATTAGTAGATTTTTGTCACCTAGTATAAAGTATTGGAATACTATGAAATTCATGGTATTGTTTGCACGAAACTTCATTTTGATGGAAATAAGCCTATTTTGGTAGGGTACTCAATAGGTCTGTTTTAAGCTATTTGATGATTTTTTTCAAAGTGAATTATGACTTGGTAGTCTAGGTTGCATAGGTGTGTACGAAGGCAAATTGATTGACAATATCAAAGCATGCAAATAGTTCTTATGTGTGAAGAAATTCTTGGAAGAGTTTGGTGTTGTTAAAGAAAAACATCTATTATTAGTAGATAATGTTATTTATCTTAGTAAGAATTTAATTTTTCTCTGAATATCTAAGCATATTGATAGAAGGTATCAATTGATATGATATGTGTTGGATGTTAAATTATTGGTGTTAGCAAAGAATCAAACTGATAATAATGAAATTGATATTATGATTAAAGCATTAAAAGAGATAAGTTTGAATTTTGTTATATAATTGTTGATTTTACTTTCACTTCCAGATAATTGTGATGAGGAGATTTGTTAGATTTTTAGACTCCCTTCTTATGCGTATAGAATATGTCAAAGTATATAAAATCTATTTATCCCGCTTAAATGAATAATAGTGTGTGTAAGAAACTCATTGTTAAAAATAACACAACAAACATAAAAAAAATATTGTACTTTTCACATATTTAACGCAATGTAGATTTTTTTAATTATATTTGAAAATTCATTTAATGTTTGATTATACTTGTTTTTGAATTATATTCATTATTAGTTAATTTGCTTTGAATGATCATGTTTATTTTTATATGCTGGTTGTAGGCTCACTTGTTCAAACTAACAAAGTCAATATACTAATTTAAATCAAATTAATTTTATCTTTTTCATAAATAAAAAATTTTGCTACTTTTATTTTTTATTTAATAGCTTTTTTTATCCCTTTGTTTTTTTTATTTTTTTTTCAATTTTGTTTCACTATTTTCAAAGGTCTTAATTTGATCTCAATTTTATTTGTAAAGTATTAATATGATCTTTTTTTCTTAAGATCCTTACATCAGTATTAAACATAAATCACTCTAAGATCTCACTCTTTCCTTAGTCTATGTAATGACATTAAGAAAATGGACCACCTTAATTTTTTTTAAATAAGATTAAGACCAAACCGATACCTTTAAAAATAGTAAGACTAAATTTAAAAAAAATGACAAATAAAGAAAAAAAAAGATATTTAACCTTTATTTTTCTAAAAATAGAGAAAAACTTATAAGCTCACATATATAATATATAATAGATTATGTGCTTAGAAAATCCGTAACAACTCTTCTCTTCAACCAAAACTATTTAAATTTATAAAAAAGACTACATTCCGCTAGCTATCACTACCTCAAGCTGTTCAATACCAATTCGTTGAATTTATTTTGTTTTGGGCTTTGAATACACTCACTGAATTAATTCACCAAACTTTAAGATGGGACATGGCTATCATAATAAGGACTTTATACCAACAACTTTCCAAGTACTCATAAAATATTCATACTTTTAAAAAAGGTAATGATGTTTTTATTGAACCTCTAAGTGATCTGACTATATTTAAGTTTAATTATTGTAAAGCTAATTAAGGTCATATGTGTAAAATTTTCCTATTTACCACTTTTCTAACATTGATAACGATCCATCTTTCTTTAGTTTAAACCTTAATATATAGGTGAAGTATTTCCCACCATTATTCCTTTTATTAAAATTTCTAAACAAATGTTTTTGCTACACAGTTTTTAAATTTCGAAAGAGAATCACCAACATGTCTGGATATAATATTATAAGTGATCAGTAATTATCACTTATTTATTAAAAGTTAATTTAAATTATATGAAAAACGAAAAAAGGGGAATAATACAGTTCGTTGAAATTTATTTGTGCAATAACATGTTTTATTGGAACTACTCTTCTATTTGCTTAAATATAAATTCACGTGTTTGGGATTTTGCTTAGAGAAGTATAAACTAGATGATTGGAATTGAGATAGCTTGTTAATTTTCTTCAAATTAACGATAAACATACTTTTGCTATATTTAACTTTATAAATGTTTTAGAAGAATTCAGATTCTACTCTGGCAAGTGTAAAAGAGAGATGTTTTTACTCATTCACTAGATATATTTGAATTTTTACTGGACAAAAGCAAAATTTTTATTATTGTTAAAATTTATCAAAACTTACAAATTTAGTAAATTTTATTTCTTATTTGATGGGAATTTCTATTAATTCTGGATTTTTTTTAAACTAACAAAACAATAAGTGTTACCAGAATGTTAAAAAGTGTTTTCCTTTGTTGTTTTTAGATGAAATTATCATGGAGCTTGAGCAAGTATGATAGGGCCAAATTATGATACCTGAACTGTTTGAAAAACCTTTATTGTTGAGACTTGAACTACTCTAATTTGTTACTTGTTTAATACAGCAACCAAACAAGATAAGGAGGTTCTTTCAACTTTATTACAGATTACCAAACCCAACAAACACATAAATAGTTTCCTAAACCTAGGAAAGAGACAGCAAAACAAAGAAAAATATTCCTTCTCTTTTAATCCAAACAAAATCCACCTCACGCTTAACCCTATTTTTCATTTCCTCTCTGTCCCTTTGTGTCCCTAAAGTTCTTCATAAAGCACACTCCAATGGCCAACAAAATCAGAAAGCTCTTCCCAGATGAAACAACAACCACAAACCAAACCCAAGCACAAGACTGCTATGGCTTATGTGACCCTGCATGCCCTTACAACTGTTACCCTAACCAAGACTACTTCTCTCCACCACCACCCTCTATTCTACGCGACCCAACACAAGTTGATCACATACCCTCCTATTTGATCATCATCGGGACTGTCTTCATGGTCTTTTTTCTTTGCATGAGCTTCTACGTGATCAAAATGAAGTGCTATGCTGAATGGTTTGGGTGGAGATTCAACGGATACATTGCTTCTCATTCAGGCACCACCGCTGATCGGGAGTTTCGCAATCAGAACCAAGTTGACCATCCGGTGTGGCTCATTGCCACGGTGGGGTTGCAGCAATCCGTCATAAACTCCATCACGGTGTGGAAGTACAAAAGAAACGAAGGTTTGGTTGAAGGAACCGAGTGTTCGGTGTGCTTGAACGAATTCCAAGAGGAAGAGGCCTTGAGACTCTTGCCAAAGTGCAACCATGCTTTTCACGTCCCTTGTATTGACACTTGGCTGAGATCACACACCAATTGTCCTCTTTGTCGTGCCAGTATTGTCTCTAGCAGTGTCTCTTCTGAAGCACCCGTGTCGAATTCGGAGCAAGAGAATGCGAGTTCGGCAAGAAATCAAGAGACCATTATGGAGAATCCAAGGAATGAAGGCGTGTTAAGCAGCAACATGGTTGCAGGGGAATCAAGTGAAGTACTAGGGTTGGTTGATGAAGCAAATTCTAAGGATCGGGTGCATGATCAAACTCTGAACCATCACGTTGTGGATTTTGAGATTCACACAGAAATGGGGTCTGTTTCAGCTACAGAATCCGGAAGCCATCGTGTTGGTTATGATCATAAACATGTTGAAACACACTTGCAACGTGTTACTCAACGGAAGCAAGAGCAAGATGGTTATTACTGCCAAAAGACGTGTAAAACAATGCGTCGTTTTTCCTCTATTGAAGAGTGTTTGCATTTAAGCCCGGTATCCATGAAAAGATCATTCTCCAGCAATGGAAGGATTCTATCTTCCAGAGGTTGCATGGCTCTAAATGCTATGCTCCATGCATCCCTACTAGAATCTTCAGTCCGTTAGAGATGAACGTAGCTTCTTCGAGGTACTGTTCTTCATCAGTAACATGAAATATGATGTTCCTTTTATTCTCAGGATGTTGAGGGGCACCCTTCGTAGGTTGGAGTTTGGACACTGACATGGTGTTCACAGCAAATTTCGAAAGAGAAAACGATCAATTTGAGATTTGCTTATGAAATAAAATGTTAATTGTAATTGAACTTTTACCAAGAGATTGGACATGTGAAAGTAACTATGCTGTGCGCTTATGCCACAAATGACAATGTTCAGTGTCACTGCAGAACATTACAGGTTTGCTCCCATAACAGACAATGAGGTACATTAAGTGCTCTATGTTTTGGTTCTACATTGTGTGTTAGTACGATTTTGATTTTTCCCAGATGATATTGTGGTCTGTTTATCATACTCCGTAACAATCTGGATATGATACAGCAGAACTAGGTCATTACGCAATTGAACTGGACCAAAATAAGTTTACATTGCTGTTGTCTCTGATTCTTGAATTACAATTGTGAAGATCATACGAATCAACCAAAGATAAATTATAACCATGATTTTTATTAGTGAGAAATTATCAGGTTATGGATCACTATATGTCTATAGCCCAGTTAATTTACGCGGTATATGTTGTTGAATGTTTTAATTTATGATAAAACAAATTAAAAGTTAATAGCATTCGATTGTGTTACATGAAAATTAGATAAAATCATGGTAATCTTCAATCATTTAATAGTTTTTTCATGACATGTTCTGCTGTCGGAGTTTCAAATTGTACACGTGAAATGCATGGAATAATTAACAAGAATCCAACAAAGGTTATAAGTGCAAAAATCACTTTTTTCTCCTATTTTAGGTGTCATTTTCACCTATTAGGTTGGGAATGGAAATTTCGTTCAAGTAATAGAAATTATATATACTTTTATTCGTACACAAAACCTATTTAACCTTAGGAATTTTGAGTTTGTAAACATCAGTTTTGGAATTGATGTCAGATAGGATGTAATTGAATTTTCAACATTCATTCAGAAACTAATTTTTGTTTTTAACATCAATTTCTAATTACAACTGATAATCAAAGTGATACAAATTGAACTATGTGAGACAAATACTTTGATAGACAACTTGACTTTGGTGATATAGAAACATTGAGAAATAGATTCACCTCAAAATTTTCCCCGCATAACAAGTTATACCGCGGCAAAGTTGGTCCTTCATACAATTTTAAATGTTTTGGCAAGACCCTAAAATCCATACATGTGGGCGTATCATCTGGGCTAGTCAAAAAGAATTTAGAGAACATAAAAAAATAAAATTGTTGACTTTAATTTCACTTAAAAATATCAACCCCTTTAAAATTAACGTTCATTTCAAATTCTAGGTTGAATTGAGCAGTTTTGAAGAATTAATCTAAAATTTGGTGTGAGAAAGGTATAAAGAGCTAAAACAAACTTGATATAACTCATAAGAAGATTGTATAAAATAGTCTAATTTCAAAACCTAAGTCTTTAGACGTTCAAATGAATCAGGTTTGAATCAAAATAAAACTACTAATCTAAAATGAGTTATGTTATTTTTATGTTTGTCGGATTTTCTGTACAACTAGACTTTGGTCATACAAACACATGGAAATGGTTTTACACCAAAATTTTCTCACAAAATTCAATTCATGTCAAAATTGACCATTTTTTTACCATTCTAATATTTTGACAAGAACTTATGTTGCAGGTTATATCAATTGTCTCAAGGTGGAGGTCAGGTAGGCCAAGTCACAATTGAATTATAACGCTTAGGTTATTATGCTCTTAAATAAAAAGAGTTGTGTCCTGACTAATGATTATAACTGTTAGCCTAGTGATAAGCGCTTGATCTAATAATTGATATTGGAGTCAAGGTTACGAGTTCCTGCGGTGTACAATAGTTGGATTGAGTCATAATCTTATTAGAACATCTAAAAAGTTTTCTTTTTATTCTTTTTAGTAAAATCGGAAAACATTAAGCATAAAAAAATCCTAGGAAGTTCTAATTAATGAATGTTACTAACATGTGGGAATAATAAGATTTCTCTTTTATCCCCTCATTTCCTTAAGAATTTCATAAAAAACAATCAAGACAAATGAATTTGCATACTTATATCCTTCTTTTTATTTGAAAGAATCCCTTAAATGTCTCCCGATTCGTTTTCTAAAATAACTAAAAAAACTGTTTTTCTTTTCTATTCTATTTTAGAATAAAAATTTTTGTACTCTGACTAATAGTTATAGCTTTTGACTTAGTGGTCCAACAACTTAAAATCTATACATTTAGACCTAGCATCTTAAAAGACTCAAAAAATATTTAGATAAAATTAAACCAAAGTTTTGAGCCTTTGTTTTAATTGAATTTGTCAACTTGTTTAAAGATGGCATTCATTTCAAATTCTTGCTCAAATGACTTTACTTTGAGTGGATTTTGTTTTGATTCAAAGTTTTTTCCGCTTTAAGCAAACCAAATAAATTTAAAAATCAATTCTCTTTGACCCTAGATCACCTATCTATTTATACATTTTCTTTAAAGGTCTTAAATTCTGAGTCGGTTATGAGTTAGATATTGGATATCAAAAAAATTGGAGTTTGATATTTTCGGGGTCAGTTGCTATAATATCAAATTTAGTTGTTAATCTTACAGGAATATCGTGACACGTCATTGTTCAGTAGGCGACTCGTGTTCTCATTCAAGAACCAACCCCACTCATCGTCCAAGGACGGCCTCTTTTACTAGTGATGGAAATAACGTGACATTTCATCGTTCGGTGGGTGACTAGCATGCTTATTTTATAGCCAACCCCACTAATAGCCACTATGGCCCCAATATGTATATTAGTCGAAGAGTTATATTTTTATACCTAATACTTTAAGGTATGAAATTTTAAAATTAATAATCGTGTCATCTAAAAGGCGATCAACAACTCTCATCTCAAGAATGTTATGTAGAGGCAACCTTGATTAGATTCGCTCATATGACAAACTTTAACACATCCCCTATAAGGCGACACCTGTATATGTCATTTTATCTATGTTTGGCTAAGTACCTCTATCTCTCGGATGGTTCAGTTTTGAAGGATAAATATATAGTTTAGTTTGAGAAACTTCAAAAATCTTAAAAAAAAAAATTTAATATACCTATAATTAGGAGTGTAAAAAGGGGCCTCACATTAAAATTCAATTTAAGTCAAAATCTAGACTTTAGATTTTTGAATAAATCGCTTTTTAGTAAAAAAAAAAAAAAAAAAAAATAAACCAATGATCTAAAATGAGTTATTAACTCCAATAATTATGAAATTTGGTGAGAAACTAGACTTTGGTGATAAATACTTGTGGGAAAAAGTTCCCTGTGAATGTTTCCTCATCTAAAAAGTTATGTATTATCAAAGTAGACACTTTTTACCATCCTTGTAATAATGAGAACCTAAAATTCATGCATTTAAATCTATAATCGTGTGGGGACTCAAAATAGATTTATAAGACACTAAAAAATTTAAGTTTTAGTTTCACTTGAAAATTTCAAACCATTTGAAAATAACGTCAATTTCAGGTTTGGGTCAAAATGACCCTTAGATTAAGTATTTTTGAATCATAAATCTAAAATTTACTATGTGCAAAGTCATCAAAATAGATTTGATATGCCTAATAATAGAACTATGCATCATGTCAAAATCTATGCTTTTAAATGTTTAAGCAAATTATTTTTAGTCAAAATCAACTTAGTGATCCAAAATGAATTATGTAACTCTAATGAATATGAGATTTGGTGGACAACTAGACGTTGTAGGTAAACACGTACAAAAAAAATGTTTCACACAAATATTTTGCACCCTCCTCCAACCTTAAACTTTACTCAAAGCCAAAGTTGATGATTTTTACTATTCTTGTAATATTGGTAGGAACCAAGAATACATACATTTGGGCCTACTATCTCTCAAGGACTAAAACAATTTAAAGGACATTAAAAAAATTGTAAGTTTTTGTTTCACTTCAAAATGTCAAACCATTTGAAAAAAACTATCATTTCTACTTTTGGATCGAAATGACTTCTATATTGAGTGGTTTTAAAATATGAATCTAAAATTGTGTGCGAGAAACTTTCAAAGTCTTCAAAATAAACTTGATATATCTAAACATAAGACTGTAAAAAGCAATCTCACATCAAAATTCAACTCAAAACAAATACTATACTCTTAGACATTCAAATGAACCAGTTTGGATAGTAATAAAAAAAATAATATCTATGTAACTCTAAGAGTTATGAGATTTTATGGAAAACTAGGTTTTAGTGATACAAACTTGTGGACAAAGGTTTCACACCAAAATTCACTACACTAAAAAGGTCAAATTTATCCATTTTTACCATTTTAGTAGTTTCAGTGTGAATCTCAAATTCATATTTTTGGACTTATCATCTTTGGGGATTTAGAAAGATTTAGAAGACATTAAAAAGTTTTGTACTTTGGATTCACTTGGAAATGTTATCTCTTATGAAAATAATACCCATTTCAAGTTTTACTATTACAATTGAATTCGTGTAATAGAAAAAAAAAACAACTCAATTGGTTAAAATGATTAGAAATCCATAAAATATGATTTGTATGATATGGTTGAAGTAGGAATGTAAAAATCAAAGAATAGTTTAAGAACAACAAAATACAAAAGATGGAAGAGAAAAAAAAGAAGAACTTGTCACTTTCTTAAGAAAAAGATAAATGAAAAGTAAATCACTATACCTTTAGAGAACTCATAAAAGTTGAGAGGAGCTTTTTTCAATCCTCAATTTTATTCATAAGTTGTCTTACAAATGAGAGGATACATGTTCACGTAGACTAGTTATGGAATATAAAAAAGTTTAGGACATATTTAATTAGTGCATACACCTTTCCAAATAAGGCCCTTGCATGAAATATAAAGAGTTTAAGGTTTGTTTGGTTTATGCTTAAAATTTGTCAATCAATACCCTAATTTTTTAGAGCTAGTTTTATGCTCAAACTAAAGTGTTATAAATATTAAGAGAAATATTTTTATATATTTTTTTCTAGTCTCTTTTTGCATTCATCTTATAAATCTTCTTCCATAGTCTTGATATTGTCTTTTGTAATTTTCTTATTGATTTTTCCTCTCTTGAAACATACTTATTATATGTATTTTCTAAATGCATCACTTTATCTGTCTTTAGCTTAAAAAGTTTTGTTCATGTAGAATAACTTCACATATTCAACAAATAATAATATGATGAATTGACAGCTTCAAAACATTGAACACACCCCTCGTATGCATCACATTTGGAAAATTTATCGCACTTCTCCATGCTTCCATCATCACCTCACCAAGTCTATACAAAGTACACTAGCATTTTACATTTTATTTTGATATTCTTATTAATCTGAAACTAGTTTAGATAGTTTTATGCTTAAAAAAACATGTTAATTGCATTTACTTAAGAAATGTCTCTATCAATGAAAAAGACTTATAGGAGAGGACGTCCACTGTAAAAAAATAACCATCTAAGTCTTCAAGTGCTCAAATAAAGTTTTTTTTTTTTCTTTTTCACTTTTCAATAACACAAAAGTCATAGAAAAAAAATAACACTATGTGGACGTCGCACTAACGATTCCAAATAAATACTCTATACATGTTAGTTTTGTACATATTATCTTATCCACAATACAATGCAAAATGAATTCAATAATTTCGGTGAATTAGGTTGTATCCAAAAAAGACTTCTATAACACCTCATGAGATCTCGTCAAATATGTTCTAGTGAATATACATGTTAGGTTATAAAAACATCATGAACTATTATATTTCAGTTCTTGGCCTTCTTTGTTATTTATAATATGCATACCTCACATTGTATACTTATTTTATAGGGGTGACATTGTTTCATTGTTCTCTTTCAAAGTCAATAAAATGTTTGTGAGTTTCAGTAAACTCTTAGTCATGTCAACCAACATTTATTGCTCATTAGGTTTTAAATTAACCCTATATGAATGACCTACTAATGTATCAAAGAGATCATGATCATAATAACTTCACAATCCATCCCTCCTCCATTGTGTATTGGTTTACCAGAAAATTTAAACAGATAGTCAAATCTCATTTTTTCCAATAAAAGTGAGTTGTAAGTCCCTTTTGTGGCTCTTATATTTTATACTTTTTTTTGCAACCTAATAACACATGTTTCTTCCTTCCTTGTTGTTCATTCGTTGTATCTAAACTCAATATGACAATGACAAATCCAAGCTTAAATTTTACCCTATAAACTTATTAGAAGTAAGTCATCTCATATACAAATATCTACACAAATACATTACAATATCATGATATGGCCTTTGTCATATTTTCAATACAAATAATAACATATTGTAATCATCTCGCTCGTTGTAAAAGCTCCATTAGAGTATCCTTTAATTAATTCATCTTTTATTGACTCACATTTCATGATATTAGAAGTTTCATCCATATGAGACAAGATATCAACTTAGTATTTTACTCTAAAATTCATTATCTATTTATGTGGAAGATAAGTTTAAAATTTTGAAAAATGTACATTTAATATATAACCACCTTTTGCCAAAACATGTGGCCTTCTAGATTGCACAATTTGAAATATCAAATCTAAACATTAAACCCTAAATATTTAAACACATAAATTACAAAAGGCAAAATGGATATTTTGAAAAGATAGGAGTATAGGAGAAAATTAAAGGGGTGTAAAAAGTAATAGTTTAAAGAAATTGATTTTTTGCATGTAATGGTGGGCTGATAGCGTAACTTATTTATTATTCACAAACAGCATGAAGAAGCAGTCCTGAAGAGTCAGGTAGCTTCCAGCGTGACATCAACTATTTTGAATTCTCTTTTCCAGTGTAATTTATATATAATTATCAAAAACACATGTGATTCTAAAGTTTTGGATCTACATTTTAATAATATTAAAATAATAAAATTTCAAAAAATATATAATTTTAAGATAACAGTTTAAACAAATTGTATGTGGTAAATATTTTTGAAAAGAAAATTTATTTAATTACCGTTAAATAAAAAAAATTTGTGAAGTTTTTAATTACATATTTTATTATATAAAAATTCATTTTTATTTATTTAAGTTTGATTTAAAAATATAGTAAAAGTAATTATAAAAAAATGTATTTCCTTTATCGTTGCGTTTAGTTAAACAAGTTATTACCAAAATGGAAAATTATATTAAATTTGTAGATTCTATAAAATATAAAAGTAAAATTATTAAGAAAAATAGAACCAAAATCTCATATCAAGAAAAAAGAAGAAGAAATATAATTTAACTTATTTTAACCCGTAATATTATTGAAAAATAAAATTCAGTTAAACTTTTAATTAAAATGAATAAAGAGAAAAAATAAACTTTTATATGAGTTGAGTTAGAGTTTTCATAGCAAGAAAAAATATAATCACACGTTTCTTTTGTTTTTCAAGAATGTAGGATATCTCTCAATCAGAAATGGAGAATTTAGATTTGAAAATATTGAGATTCATATAAACAACTTGTTAACATTTTTGGTATTATATTTTATTTGTTGTACCTATCCCAGGTTAGAAGGATGCATTCATTGTTTCTTTGTGTGTGAGCAGTGTTTGATGTTATGTGAATTTGTCTTTAAGTGCGTCTTAAACATTATTTCAAACGTATTATTCTTCTAGCACACGTTAACTCTTTCCATGTACGTAACCAAAAAATTGCCTATCTCACTATGATGCAGAATCCGTCTAAACTCCAAAAACATAGTGAAAAGAATCATACCTTTTTTTATTATACATTGTCTACCGAAGGTTTGTCCAAATTTTTATTCTATTATGATTTTGGTAATTTTTATTATATAATTACTATTTTTAGGTTATATATTTATGAAAAAAATCATTTTTATAATAATCAATGAGGTATTATTTATTTTGTAGTTAAGAATTTTATTATAATTTTATTCTTAAAAAGTGTTTTAAAGAATTAAAAAAAGTCAAAGCCTAAAGGAAATTAGAATTTATTTTTAAAATCACTTTTTCATTATTTAAGTTGAAAACTAAATGTTTATATTTTGATTGATACCAATTCTATTGAGATATATCATTAGAATTCATGGTATTTAAAATGTTATTTTATAAAATTTCTCAAAAATTTAAAATAAAAAGTATATTTAAATTATTTTCTTACATGGTGTGAGATTATTGAATAAAATAATATATACATTATATTATTGATTTAATAAAAAAAAGGTTATATGTTATAAATCAAACTATATTGAATTAAGTTTGATATTGTGTTAAAACAATTATGTTTACCTTCTACCACTGAATTAGATGAAATCTAAAAGTTAATTCAAATTAAAGCATAACCCTAGTTACATGTATGGTTAATTAATTATGTTTGAAGACTTTATGTAATTGCTGTCTCTGAAATTATTTAATATTTATTGTCGTGGAAAGGTGATTTGATTTTATGTATTAGAAACGAAATGATGGGATATAATATATTAGGAAAAATGTGGGTAGAACATTCTGTTCCCAAATTTTTACTTTTAGCTCAAATCATTTGCTAAAGTAGCTAATCAAGTGGGGAACCGTTTCGAATCCTCGCGATTCGGATTTCTGCTTTTGCTATGCTAACTACAAACGTGTTAATAAGTGGAATTACAATAGCTAAAGTAATTAATATTTTATTTTATTGTTTATATACGAATAACTAAATGCTGGTTTGATTTCTTTTATAAAAATATTTTAATTTCAAAAAAATACTTTTAATTGTAAGTCTCTTTCTAACTTTAATAAATAATAATTGTGCTGCATTAATGATTGAACAGTTAGATAGTCTATCTTTGTCTTGTATAAATTGTATTTTAAGAATATTATTTTTATATTCAGTTACCTAATAAAATATTGAAATATTAAATCTATTAATATTGATAGAGATTAAAATTAATAAAAATATATTTAAAAATAAGAATAAAAGTATATTAGGGTTAAAACTAATTAATTTTATTTTAGTGTATTATTTAATTGAATCTTTAAAACATGGAAAAAGTATTTCTTTGAATGTTTTATCTCAACAAAATATAATCATCCAATCCAACTTAAATTAATCACACCACTATAAATGTGCTTGGATTCTCAAAAACAAAAGTTATAAATTATTGGCTGAGTAAAAGTTAGCTTATTACTATAGTTTTCTTTCCAAATTATGATCTTAAAATAGAAAAAGTTAATTATTATCTTCAGAAATGTGGAAAACTCATTTAAGAAAATGTAGTAATACATTTTTTTATGTTTTTAATATAAAACTAACTCTTAACACTGGTCAAACTGGCATTTATTTTGATGTCCAGTAGGATTTGGATCGTAAGCCACCAGTTAAAGGAAACAAACAACTACCATATATAAGCTACCGTTTAATTTAAATAAACTATATTTAATAAAGTTGATTTAATTTAATTTTGATTGTTTAACTAACCTAAACTAAAATTATCTGATTCCGATGATTTAAGTTATTGAGTGTGATAAAAAAAATGATTATATTTTTTAACATTTTTCTTTTTGTATTATATATTGCATATAACCATTAAAGTTTTTGTTAATTCAGGGTAAACATTATATTTGTACTTTAATTATTAGTTATTTATTTTATTTTATACTTTTAAAATTCTTACTTTGAAAATGTCATTAATTTTTCATTCAAAATACATTAAGAATTGCATAATACATATAACCATATTAAATAGTATTATTAAAAAACCAAAACGATTGAAAAAAAAAAACAAAGTAGAGGGAAAATGTAATTTCTAATATCTAAAATATATTAATTTAGAAGTTCAACAATAGTTAATTAGGTTGAAATAATGAATATAGCAATCGAATAAATTGTAATTGATTTGACTAAAACTTAACATATAACATTTAATAGAGCGAGCACATTTAAGAAAGATAATTGGTTTGTTTAAAGTATCAAACTTTTGCTGATTGGCTATGTTTAATCTAGTGAGTATTTAAGGCTTTCTTTCCACTAAGATTTATGGACTGGCAAGTATATATAACTCCATTGAACATGACACGAATGAAGAAATAACAGGTAAGAACGTCCTTTGGCAAAACACTTAAGGGTAAGCTAGGTATGCCTTTATAGCTCTCTCTTTTTCCCCTAAAGTGCCAACAAAAATCTAATGGATCTTTTATGCCATTGATTTGAAACTTTATTAAATAATTTTATAGACACAATCCATTTTTATTTATTTTTTGGCTTTGAATACATGTAGACGTATTCAAAGCTTCATCACTGTGTTTTGTCTCTGCAAATGGTCCATGGCAGTGATGGAGGCCATTCTTCCCATGAACTATAATCAATTAACAATGGCATATACGTACATAGTATTATGGTGGTTAGTCAAATCTATGGGCTTATTTATACAGGAGCACGTTGCATTCACACTGAAAATAAAAGGAAACATTGAATCTTTGTTGAAATGGACGTATACCCAAATATTTTATTCGTAGCAAGATACACAAGTGGACCAATTTAATTAATAAAACAAACATTATGCACCAATGACACGTTCAAGAAGCAACTAGTCATCATTCTACCAAGTTAAAAAATAATAAACTTATTACTTCTTCAATATTCACAACACATTTTCATGTGGTGAATATAAATTTAGCATCAATTATGTTATACAAGTTCTAATAATTGATATATATATATATATATATATATATATATATATATATATATATATATATATATATATATATATTTTTTTTTCTTATATAGATTTGGAGGGTCTTCGATCCCAATTGTAATCTTCGGTCTTGGGTGTAATCTTTAGTTTCGGATTCACTCTTCGTTTCAGCGGAGTGTGGGAGGACACCTACAAAAAGTATTCTAATGTTAAAGTCATTATACGGATGTTAGAATAACAGTTTTAAGGATTGAATTTTCGTACCTGTGCTTAACTTGTTTGCACTGTATTCATAGGAGTCAAAATTGCACTGAAGTATTATGATTGGTCGAGATTCTAGGACAGGATAACTTTTTGATAGTATGTTGTTGTAAGTGGTTTCGTTGTTGTCTAATGACCTGACACTATTATGTCATGTTGTAGCCGAGTACATATCGGTTAGAGTCGCCTACTATTTGACCATAAATAAATATATATATATATATATATATATAAGTTACAAAATACAAATTCAAAATTTGTTGATCATCAAGTTATACTCATTGCTCTACATTTTTTGAAACCACGAACCGGGTCATTTGTATTATTGCGAAGCAGACAAAAGAAAGTGCTCAAAAGTATTCACACGTCAAAGATGATTTGGAAGGTGCATGTGTATATGGATATTCGATGCTTTTGATGAATAAATAATAATGCTTCATGTTGTTGTCAAATATTTATAATGATTTTTCCCGGGAATTGATTTAGATATTTAAAAACAATTTAAATATGTAGACCTAAATATTAGTCTTATATATATTACTTTTTTTTTAATTTTTTTAATTTATATTATCATTTTTAATATCTTAATTATATTTTAACAATAAACTAAACATCTTATATTTTAACAAATCTATTAAAAAGATAAAATAATATAAAAAAACAATGAAGAAACTAAACTAATATTAAAAAATATATAAAAGAAGTTTTCTTTAAAGAATTAAACAACGAAGGAAATTGATACTATTATAAAAAAAATTAGACTAATAATAAAAAGAAGATAATTAAACCACTTAAAATCCACCGATTCAAAAGTTTAAAAGATTATTTACATAATAATTTCTTTTCTTAAAAAATCGTAACATTACATACTTTCATGTATTTTCTTTATCTTCTTCTAAGAGATTTATAAACAATTAGAAGAAATATGATGCTATATTTTATCTTTTCTAGGATTAGTGAATGAGTTAGATCTCATCTCTTTTGATCCACTTAAGGTAGATGTGTCTTCTTTTAAAACAAAGTATTATATAGTAAAAAAATTAACTTTATTTACGTTATCATCATTTTTTGGACTCCAAATCTTGTCTCACAGATACAGTATTGTTTATATTACTCACAATTATTGAGCACAGAAAGTTAAACATATTCTTTGTTAAAAAATAAAGTTATTAACAAAAGTTTCACAATTTATATTACATTTTGACATAAAATTAATATGTTTATACCCTTATTATTAATAAATGATAAATAAATTTCTCACATAATAATTATATTTATTAATACTTATTGAGTCAATTGATCGTATTGCATGGATATATACGTCCACCCCAAAGAAATATATTAGAGTAATATTATTTAAAATATTAGATTAGTCACGTTAGGGGCTATTATTCTTGTAATTTTTGTCATCATTTGTGTCGACTTAATATTATATTACAAAGCTTAGAAGTTTTGAGTCAAATTTTTCGCCATACATCTACTAGAACTTTAAATGGTTCACTTTAGGTTTTACAAAGTTTTAAAATAAAATGGGTTGGTCATTGAATTGGTAAAAAAAAAAAAAAAAAAAAAACTAGTTCATGATATTAAGTTACGTTGTGATTAAATTATAATTAATAAAACAATAAAAAATGATATATATATATATATATATATATATATATATATATATATATATATATATATATATA
>Ga0209700_102118_pt1 | contig 40781 bp, 11 predicted proteins | sample SiratroredBW_FD_187528 | JGI IMG/M metagenome (GOLD analysis project Ga0209700, IMG submission 187528) | Root nodule microbial communities of legume samples collected from California, USA - Siratro red BW (SPAdes) (version 2) | ecosystem: Host-associated > Plants > Roots > Nodule | place: USA...
TATATAGTCCAGAATTAGGAAATATAATTTCCTAACATTAAACCCTCACTAAAAGGTGAAGATACAATATTAAAACATCAATGATAAATATTGAAGAAAATTACATATAGGCATTTAAGATTTGTCCCCTACAAATATACTATTGTAATATTTCAATAGTATATATTTGGATATTTTATCCATTTCTTTTACTTTTCTCCATTTTATTATTTAAATAATTTACTTTTTAAGTATGTTAATTGTTATCTTTGATATTTCTAGTAATTTATTCGTTTCAATAATGTAATTTATGTATTTGTTTTTTTTTATTACTTTCTTGCATCTTTCTTTTACATAATCTTGAATAATTTTATTTTTTTTTGCAAATAATATATTTATTTTTAAAAAATATTTATAAACATTCTATTTATAAAAAGATTAACACATAGATACATTATGAAAAGTCTATCATGAAAGATAAAATGTGTAAAAAAAATATACTTATATATTTTTCTATAAATACTTATAGTTGTTGATGATAATTTAAAAAAAAAAATCAATTAAGAATTGGCATGACTTTGTCAGTAGTAACATCAAATGGTAACGCTCTTCGTGGGTTACACAGGCACTTACGTCACAAACATCACAATTAGGAGCTGAAACATATGAGCATTTTATTTTTCATTATCTACTATGGTTGACTGAGGTAATGTATCATGATTTCTACCCACAAACGTGAGATGACAGGTACCATGATCCTGGTGATACCAATCCACCAATAATTTTTCATTGTTATGTGATCAATCAGATATGGAAAACTTAAACTCTTCAAATAACACTGTTCAATCTGCCTTCCAAATTGATTTTACAGGCAGATAATTGGGTGTTCTGCAAGCAATTAGGCACGGTCTGACTTTGATTGCCACCTCTTTTTCTTTTACTATAGATCGTAGGGAAGAGTCACGATGTTCAATCACTCACGTCAAAACGATTTTCAAAGCTTTAGTCATTCATCTTTTCCAATACCCTTCACAGGGGAAAGGTTTCAAAGGAAAGGGTAGTTTGATGGCCCCTGCAAAACTCACTGCCACATGCTCCAAGATCGTAAAAAAAAATATATAAACAAACAAATGTTGAAGGTGGAAGGGAGAATAATTGTGAAATGGATATATAGTATAATGAATCATTCTTTATCATATTTCATAATAAACTATGAAGCTAGGGTTAATACTTAATAATTTGAGACATGACATGTGACATAGCACTTCTAACCCCTGTGACATATTGCATGATCAGATAACCATTAATGGAGATCATGTCATAATTTGAAACAGGCACCAAAGTTAAGTGCCAATATTAGTGGACGTGACTTGCAAACACTATATGGGAAAATATATAGTAATTAATTGCTTAAGTAATATCATGTTACAATATTAAAATACCTTAAACTACTAATATCTAATGTCGCTCAATACCCGGAAAACAGCATCACCACTCTATTTTTTAAGAATGTTGTGGTTTGAAGTTTATCTGCAATGTCCCATTTAGTTGCCTAAAGTTAATGTTGATAACAAATGGGGCCACAAGACTAAGATTTATAATTGACCAACTACAAAGTATTAGAAAGCTATACATATAATATAGCCATGTTTTTTTATAGTGTAGGCTGAAAAATATTTTATTAACAGGTAGATGTTTGGTAAACATTGTCTTAATTTTATGAAAAAAAATTAGCTGATATTCTGATATATCTAAGGAACAAGGATTTAGGATAACAAAGTCAAAGTGGACGCAATCAAGGGAATGAGTCGTAGGATGTTTTGACATGAGATTATGGGCCGGCTGTCTCGGTAGTTCGGTCTAGCTTTTACTTTTAGTTAGATCAGCTTTAGATGTGTTAGGTAATTTAATAAAAAAATTAATAACTCACTTTTAAAAGTGTTATTTTTTACTAGTATGAAAAAATGTTAAGGACACTAGTTAAAAAAATATTTTAGTTTTTTCTTCTTATTTTCTTTCATTCTACATTCTGGAAGCTCATTATAATTTGATAAGAGAATGAGTAAACAGTGGACTCATACCATAAACGTGTTGCTCACTTGCTGTCCTCCCTCCCATAACCCACCAAATGCTAAGAATATACTATTACTTTTAATTTTAACTATTATAATATTTCTGTGGAGTGTGCAGTGTATTGATTGCAAGCTTTGATTGGTGATGATCAAACCAAGTTCCATGAAGAGTGAAAGGAAGAGTTTAACATATTCAAATGTGTAGGAGACAAATCCATTGGATATTTATGAAAGATTTCCCATGTTGGCTCATGCATTAATTATAGGCCAAGTTGGTGATTTTTTTAGTTGCCCTTTAACTATATCACCAATGTTAGTATAGATCTACATATAAAAGGTGCATAAAAACATTTATGAATTGTAGTGTTGCTGACAAGGCCATGATATTAATCTATCTTCATAAAACCCCACCTGTCCATAGGACAGGGAATAGTACATTAACTTTGAGATTGGTTCAAGCCAAGTGAGAAACAAAGAAATCTATTATATTGCTACATAAAATCAGAATCTATCTATCTCTATGAATGAAGAGAGTTTTTCCTTTTTTCATGTTATTCTCCAGTAGCTAGCATGGCTTTGCCAAAAGCAATGGCTTAAGTTCTCATCTCACCCATTGAAAAGGCCAATTAGATTACTGTATAGCACTTGCTCCAATATTATAATCAATAGAATACTTTTCAATAAATAAAGTTTTAAAATGTTTGGTTCAAATACAAGCCAAAAGGACTTTAAACTGTAAAATTTGTTTAAAGTGATTTTCAGGAGTAGATTGGTGTAAAATATATAGAAAATGTTCAATCAAGAAAGTCTTGTTCAATAATTCGAATCTCAACACATATGTTATACTGTGATTCACAATTATAATTATAATGTAATCTACAGCACATGTGTTATACTGTGATCTATAATTATAATTATAATATAATCTACAATAAAATACATATGCCGAGACTCGATTTATTGAACAGGACTTTCTAAATTGAATATTTTCTATATATTTTACACCAATCTACTTCTAAAAATCAGTTTAAACAAATTTTACAGTTTAAAATTCTTTTGGCATTGTATTTGAAACAAACATTTTAAAACTTTATTCATGTAAGGGAATTGAAAAAGTATTCTATTTATTAAAAAATGTGAAATATATTTAGTAAATATTTTAATGCTAATGGAGTCGATTTATTTTTACAATTGAAAATATTGAGAAATGTTAAAAAGAAAGAGGTTCTATACTTTTAATAAAAATATTAATAGATTGAACTTTCTTATTTATAAATAGTTCAATCGATATCTTTTTTATACTATTAATCAATTAAACAATTTTGTTAAGATGATTTCTAAGATAACTATTATTAAAATTAAAAATTTGTTGCATATTGATTCATAATTAAAAAAATAATATTAAACTGTTTCACACTATTTATTAGGGAGTATTTTTCTCTCTCTTTATATATATATATATTACAAAAATATAAAATTGATATGAAGATAGATCATTAGTATATGAGAAGATATTAAGATATACACTGGCTATGCAAAATATTTGTATATTACCATGTAATTACAATTCGTCAGGTTTGTTAATTTTCATAATTAATTTAAAAGTTACAGTGAAGTGTTTTTTTTAAATTATTATACCTTCGGTTTTAGTATTTTGTAAAGTATCTCTTATAGAAAATAATCATAGAAAAATATCACTTTCCTTTTTAGCATACATTAAGTTAGTCTTAAAACTCCATTTCATTTATGACTTTACGAGTTTTCATGCTTTTAGTATACATTCTATCTTAAATACTCCATAGACATAATCGAATTGTTTCATTCAACATTTTCTGGAATGGCCTAGAATCTAACAACTTACAGCGTGGCCCAACACTTTTAGGTCTGGTCCAACATGTATTCGACGAATTCTTCTTCCAACGAAAAATATAAACACGTACTTAAATGATAAATAGTAAAAGAATAAATTATTCTTTATCTCCATTTATTTTTTTAACTACTCTTATCCATTTCATTTACTTTATTCTCCATTTACTTGCATCCGATTCACTGTTTCACTGTAACATCCGGTGCAGTCATTATATTTGTTTTTCACCTTCACTGTCAACAAAAGTGACTTGTGCGTGTGGAAAAAGTCTGCAACGTTTGCATCGCAGATTTGGAAGGAGAAGCTGCATATTTGTTTCAATAAGAATTAAAGTTTTAAACAAGTGAAAAGTAAAAAAAAAAATTATGTTTATTAGCAAATTGTGAGTGGTATTGATGATTAGGGTAATTAATTTGATGATTGGGTTGTCGTCAACGATGAATCTACGTCAGAGAAGATGAACTTCATATGAACCAGATGTCCCGCGTCCGGTTTACATTTTGGAAAAAAACCAAAATATAAAACGGATGACCCCATCCGGTTTACAAATTTTTTCCAAAATATAAACCGGATGGCCCTATCCGATTTACATTTTGAAAAAAATTAGTATTTAAAAAAAAAACAAAAAGTCTTTTTAATCATTTTCACAGAGACAATTTTGACATTTTTAAAACTTATGGAAGTGTAAGACGAGGGTATTGTAGGTGCAGAAAGAATCTGTCCATGTATTATGACCATGAGCTTCTTGTCCAACCACGTTTTTCGGCCTATTTTGGGCCTTCTATTTTTAGCATGGATTGGATTTTGCTATTGACACCCCTTCATTAAATTTACTAATTGTAAACAGTATATAGAACGAAATAGTAATCATTTACTAAAATTTCAAAAAAATAGATTTAGTGCTTAAAATGATTAAAATTTAATTTAAAAATATATGGAAGTTAATATGAAGTTAGAATGGTTTGAGGAGAGGACAGGTGAGGGGGTGTGGATCTATAGCTAACAAACCATTGGTTGCTTTCTCATCCAAAAACCATAACCAAAGATAAGAGGATAAGGCCACGTGGCAAAAACCCACAACCTCTTCTTCTTTCTCACAACCACAACACTAAAACTCTCACCTTTGGCTCAGTCTTTCACCTCTCTCCAACGCCATGGCTTCCCCAACACTATTAACCCCAACCTCCACCCCCAAATCACTCGCCCCTATCAAGCCCAAACCAACAACCGCCATCTCCGCCACCCTCACCCCAGCCACCGCCACCACCCACCCACGCCGCCGGGAATTCTTGTCCCTCGCCGCCTCCTTCGTCTCCTCCGTGGTTCCCCTGGCCCCGGCACTGGCTTCGCCGGACGAGGAGTACGTGAAGGAGACAGAGGACGTGATAAACAAGGTGAGGACGACAATCACCTTGGACAAGAACGACCCGAACGTGGCGACGGCGGTGGCAGACTTGAGAGAAAGTTCGAACTCGTGGGTGGCGAAGTACCGGCGGGAGAAAGCGCTTCTGGGAAGGGCTTCGTTCAGGGACATGTACTCGGCGCTGAACGCTGTCTCCGGCCACTACATTAGCTTCGGACCAACCGCTCCCATTCCCGCGAAACGAAGAGCGAGGATCTTGGAGGAGGTGGAAACCGCCGAGAAAGCGCTTCTGAGAGGAAGATGAGTGATGCAATTCAACTCCTTCTTTAACTTTTCCTTAATTGCTTCCTTTACTTTTTGTAATATCATTATTCTATTCAAAACTGGAATCACGGCATGTATGTATGTATGCAGTCATATCATAGAGTCAAAGTAAAGAATGAAGGCATTTTCCGATTATGACATGATCGCATTGTTACTATAATGATCCAACCAATCACAATTATGTTCTGTAATTGTCTTTTATCTATCTCACTGTCTCTTCCTCGTTCCTAAGATTATGTTCTATGGTGTGTTCTTAAATGCAGAGACAATTTTCTCCAAAGCAGTATGAACCAAACTCTATATCCAGAGAACTCAACATTTCTAATTAAATTAGAATAATTTTGTGTTAATTCATCTATAAAATACGTATAGTTTTCATCATTTAGTTATTTTTCGTATTGTTTTTTTTTTTAAGTCATTACTCGTCAGTTCTTATGTTTGTTATTTTCATACTATAAATTATTTCTTTTAATATATATATATATAGTTATTTTAGTCTCTGAAGTTTTGGGATTTTAAGGACTGAAGTTAATTTAAAACTTGTTTTAAAATTATCAAAACATCTACTTCTTAAGTGTACTAATTAGAACCTTTTAAAATAACAAGTTGTGGTCTGATAAATATGGTTGAGAGAGATTTTACTTAAAAATAATCAGTTTTTTTTTTAAGAAAGTTTAGTTTTTGTATTTCGCACCAATCAATTATATAATACTAAAATAACTTTTTAAAAAACTAGAATAACTAAAACATAAAGATTATAAACAAATAAATAATTTAACATTCTTATAAATTGAATTTCGGGGTTTGTGTGTCATCTTTGAAGATGGATCACATGTTTTCCAAAATGTTAAGTTAATTAGGAGTATTGTTTTTATTCGTTAAATTGGGTATCTAGGAATGAACAACATTTGTCCAATTCCATTTCTAATATTTTTCATTCTTTTTCTCTCTTTTCTTTTCTCACCCAGTTTTAAGTTTCGTTTTCACAATTGTTCTTGTAAACCAAATTTTCTTTCAAGCAAAGTTATACCCTTCTTTAGATTAACAATGTTTGCAATAACGTTGGATGGAAATTCCTTTCTACAAAAAAAAATTATAAAAATAGTTTACAAAGAATATGTTGTTTGGATAAGAAATTTTAAAAATATTAAAAATGATATGAGAATAATTTGATTATTTTAAATTAAACAATTTTAAAATTCACCTGAAAAATAGTAAGAATTTGATTGCATCTTTATCTATCTCATACTATTTTTAAAATAAATATAAATTTTGTATCTATCATAAATAAATATAATTAGAGTTATTTTTTTACCAACATGATCAAGATGTAGGAGACATTTTTTTTAATTAAAATTAATTAGAGTTTATTTATGACCGTTTTTTTTATCAATGTTATTGAAAGTTTTTTATTTATATTGAAGAGATTATTTTTTAGAGTGATGCAAGTCAAGTTTTTTTAATCAATGTCAATAGAAGTTATTTTTAACTTAACATTTGTTTAGATTATTTATCATTTATGAATGTGTTCTCTATCAATGTTGTTAAGATTATTTTTAGTAGATGTCAGATATATTTTTTTCAATTAAAATTTGTAGTGTTTGTTTTCTATTGATGTTTGGAAAAATTATCTTCTAATCCACATTACTAGTATTACTTGGTAGTAATTTATATAGTTATTTATATTTAAAATAAAGTATTAAAAAAATTAAATTTAATAAATCTAAATTGTATCTTCAAACACAAACATTAAATAATTTAGAATGCAAATGATTCAAATTGAATGCCTCTAAGTTTTCTAAAAAATTTAAATTCTCTTTTCCAACATAAGGTAAGGGAATTTTTCGTAAGATTAATAAGAACATATATTAAAATGAAATTAGTATAAGTATAATTTAACCTATATTTTGTATTACAAGCCTCTTCTAGGGGGTTTTGGTTTGTAAAGAATGGTGACCAATGTTTTTTGGAGAAACTAAACTTGTTATAGGCTGGAGGCCCAATACAGGCTTGCTTAATTAACCTGGGCTCAGGAGTTCTGCTATCAGGACCCCAAAAAATTAAAAAATAAAAACAATTACCTCTTAGTGAAAAGAATATTATAATTTTAAAATATAAGCGTTTTTAATTAATTACATAAAAAAATTAATTATATATTTATAATTATTTTTTAAATCCATAATTCTCTTAGAATTTATCTAAGTGCTAAGGCGTAGACATGGATTTCACAGATGGTATGCTAACTACAAGGAATTATGTTGCATTGGATTTGACTTATTGTAAGCGTATTCATTAAATAAATTATATTTAGGTACTTTTTTAAAAGATAGTAAACCTATTTTTTAAGTTATTAAAACATAAATAGACGGACTTTTTCGTATAAATATAAATGACATAATGATAGTGTCATTAATTTTATTAATATTATATGAATTTTTATATAATATTCTAAAATTATATATTTTTTGGGTTATTTAAATACATCCATGCTTAAGAAATGGGTTGAGTCATAATCATTGATTCATTTAATTCAAAAAAGTACAATATATACATATATAAAAAGAAAACAAAAATATAAATACAAATAAATCCAAACATAATAGTTTATAACAACATACTCAAAGAAGAAGAAAAACCAATAAGAAAATTTTAAAATCAAAATAAAAGAAAATAAATAAATTTAACATATTGAGAAAAATAAAGACAAATTAATACATATTGATTTTACTTATTTTGAAGGTCAGTTCAACCATATGAATTAAGTGGGAGCTTAAAGTCAACTTTACTCACAAGTCAAAGTTTAAGTTAACAATTCAAAACTTTCCAATTTGTATAGTTAAGTTTAAGAAAGTTAAAATTTTCATATTAAGGAAATTTGAAGAACTCAGAAAATTGAAGGTCACTTCAATGTATAAATTAAGTGGGAGTTTAAAATTAACTTTACTTACAAGTCAAAGTGTAATTTTAACAATTCAAAACCTTTCAATTAATATAGTGAAGTTTAAGAAAGTTAAATTTTTATATTAAGGAAACTATTTTCTTGAGGCGCTAAACAAAATTCTAATAATATATTATCCTTAATATTTGATAAATGAATTAGAAAAAAAATTCTCAAATATTGTTTAATATTATGATTCTATTCTTTTATAAATTGTATAATGATGTAACTAGAGATGTAAATTGACTTGGTAATGACATAGAAGTGTTGATTTACCACAAAAGACTTTCTTACAATATACTAATCTATAGCAAATGTTATAATGATTAAGTTAGGTGACATAATCAAATTTTGCGTTGGTTAGAAAAAAAAAATTAAAGTATTTGGTGAGATACTTAAGAAAGTGACACTAGGGATGAATGGTCAAGTTATTTTATTATCATTTATTTCATGCATGAAACTTTGTAAGTTGAAGAAAAATTCTGTAACATTCTATTTTTAGATACAAGCGATCACTTAATCATACATTATAATGATATTTTTAACCTTTAATTAATATAGATTTATTTTATTTTATTTTATGCATATTTTTGTATAATTTTATTGCTAATAAAAAAGAACATCCTGATAAGATTGTTGAAACTACTTCAAGAATAATCTAAAACGTATATTCTAGAGAGTAGGTTAAGATATTAAATTTATATTTAGCTTAGCACAAATCTAAAATTAACATGATACACAAATCTAAAATTAACATGATACAATATTTTTTTATATTTTTAGACAATAAATATTTTTCCTCTGTGGTAATAATATTTTTTTTAACAAACAAGAACCATATATATTAATATGAATTGCATAAAGGACATCAAAACCTTTAACAATATAACTTACATAAAAATCCTAGTTATTCTATGTTTAGAACATAAGCATATAAATAAAATTACAAGTATCATATGTAAGTAAAAAAATAACACAATATGGAACTTCTCAATTAGTCAAAACTAGTAAATTACATTTTTTATAGACAAAATTAAATATTTCCCGTACTCAAACTTTGGTAATTAATCAATTTACCTATACCTGCACATATATACATATATATATATATATATATATATATATATATATATATATATATATATATATATATATATATATATATATATATATATATATATATATATATATATATTTAGCAATTTATAAAAATTAAAATACGACTAGAGTAATTTTGTTTGAAATTTTTACTTGGTGCAACATACTCACAAATCTTCCTTTTTTAATAGTAACAACTTGGTGCTTGTCTATCACTTTGTTATCTTTATGATCAACCGAAAATGTTTCAAAAGTAGAATACCACAGCATAAATAGTAGACACTTGTCCTTTGCTACTGCCTTAAACTATTCTACACAAAACATTTTTCATTCCAATGCACATTTCCAAATACATTAAACAGCAGCTTACAAACAGGAAATCTCATGCATCTTTATATCAAATATGCTCTGTTCTTACTTGTGCTGCGAAAAGTGTGCTTCCACAAATTCTGGAAAAATTGTACATACATAACAGGTTTTTCACACCCAATTTGAAACAGTGAATCAACGATTATAGTATAACTTTATACATTGGACAACCCGAATCATCGTCAACTTGTAAGATTCTTCTCTGGAATTCGATATTACTATGTAAGATACGAATTCGATATTACTAATTAAGCTAGAAAGACAGATATTTATATCTAATAATTGCTTACAAGTTTAATAATATTTAAAATAAAGATAAAATAATTCATTAACATAACCTAACTTATTAATGTAGAGTCACTCTTCCCTTCTAGTAAAAAGCAAAATGAAGAAAAGCAAGTAGACCACACAGTTTATGGAAACCCATGTTTCCTCTTTTGTTCCTGGTCCCCTTGGAAAACTTTGAAACTTTGAAAGGAGAGTGATAAAGTTGACAGAATTAAAGTTACAAATATGAAACCTAAATATTTTGTCCACATATTCTTATAGCCATAGGCCCTTACAGATAGCAACTGGTTTTCTAACTTACAAGTCTAGTGTGTAGACTTAGTTAAGCATGCATGCCAAACTCAATTCTTCTTTAGTACATCAAAATTGAAACACCATTCACAAACTAGTGGTCTCCAAAACCTCTGGTCCTATTCCAGTATTCCCACTTGCATGCCCCAGTTGTTACAGCATCAGTGCTACGTTATTTTTTGCAGTTGTTTCTAGCAACAGAATCACAGGCACGGAAGTAAAAAACAAACGGATAGCTCGTGACAAAACACAAACCTTAGCCAGCCCAGGCACTAAAGCCAACACAGTAGAACCGCACTCCTATATTTTCTAACTATTCTTAATTTACTATGGTTTTATGTATAACTTTCCAACCTTCTTACATTGATGATGTTTTTAATTACGTAGAGTTTTATAAAGCATATATTATGGCATCTAAAATGTGTTCATTTAAACAGATATAATATTTTTCATAGAAAAGAAAAAAAGGAAATGAAAACAGACAAACAGTAGCATGCTGTTTTTAATTATCCTCAGAAACAGTTGGGTTGACTTCAAGTGGTTGCAGGCTCGTGCTCCCTTATTCTATTTAATGGAATATAAATGACTAGGGTTTGTGGTAACTTCCCTCCTTTCATTTTCGTACTTTTTTCGGCCAATCTTCTATGAGTTGTATGATAGAGAGTTTCTCTCTCAACGAGGGTAGATTTAAAATCAATGTGACCATGGGCAGATCGGATCAAATCTAATTGAAAAACACGTCACCTCTTCAGAAGAAAATTATATATTGCTTATATTTAATTATACTTATAATGCTAATTTTGGAGTACATCTTGTTTTGTTCCCTTAAATTAAAAAATAAAACTTATTTTAGCTTTCAATTTTGGAACAATAGAATTTAATCTATAAACACAAAGACCATAAGTTTTTTTAAAAAAAAAGATTCAGTAAATTTAGTATTTATAAATCAAAATTAATTTGTTTAAATTTAAAGGGTTAAACTTTATATTTTAAATTTGGGGTCTAAAACCAAATTTATGTTAAATTTGATAAACTACATGTAATCAAGTTTATATTTCTTATGACACGTTGGATGTTCTTCGTATAAATAATTCATTTAATAATGTGTTAAAATGTGTTTAAATTGAACCGATAAAAAAAAATAAAAATTTGGTAAAAAATATTAAAAATGGATTAAAATTGAATATTTTTTAAAATAAAGTTTTGAAGGAGAATACTTGAATTGATAGACAGAAGTATAAATATAACTAATATATGACTTTCTATAGTTGTTTATGAGCCGAGGATGAATTTATATATCCACCATCATCCTCTTTTCTCACGCTTTCGCTTTAATTCTTTATTTTTTCTATAATTCATTTGGCATTTACTGTTTCTATTTCAATATGTATGTGTTCTAACGTTAAATGTTTAATAATATTATGTTTTTATTGTGATTTTTAATTTTTATAAAAATTAATTACTATTTATATTGATAAATATATACAAAAATACTAGGATATCTTAACCCTTATACAAAAATTTAAAAGGTTACGTGTATATCCATTATATGATGGGAACAGCATAAAATACAAATATCATTTATTGAATATCAGAAATAAAGATGCACATAAGTTTTTACAATAAAAGCGAAGACAAGTATTTTATATAAAATATTTGTGTATATATATTACCACAAAAATAAAAAAGAATAAGTGACTTAGAAAATTAAATATAACAATGAAAAATAGAATAAAGGTAATTTGAGATGGACAACTAAAAAGAGAAGTATTTTAGCTAGTGGTAAGAATGCTATGTTTAATATACTTCTAAACTATAGAAGAAATTGAATATTAAAAGTACATAATCAAGAGAGGATAAAGATTAAGAGTTTCAGCTTTTAAAGTTATATATTGGATTTGAAAGTAAAACATGATACATTTAGGTGGATGTTACGAATTAGTAATAGCCATGAAACTTCCCTAGGTGATGTCGAATTCTAATTTGGAAAGGGTGTTATTTTTTTTTATGGAGGGAAAAATAGTGAATGATATGTTTAGAGACAGGCATGTCATATAACTTATATATGATAAAATTTTAATTATAATAATAATAATTATTATTATTTTAAACGGATTATTTGTATATATATCTTAAAAAAACAATTTAAAAGATTTTGAATCAGTTTCTTTACAATATGATTTTCATTTTTTTTAATGAAAATTTTTCTCTTCAACAAAAATTTAGTTGAAAGCACCTTCAAAAATACTATCTATGTCTCGCTTGAAAGAAAGTTTATGTATGAACAAAAATTTTGTCGAAAGCACCTTAAAAAATACTATCTATGCGTGAAAGAAAGTTTATGTATAACTTGTTTATTCAATAAAAAAATAACTCATTGTTTAAAGAATTCAAATTCAAAACTTACAAAACATGCTAAAAAAATTTAATTGAATTAAATCTCTATATATTTATCCCAACCAAATTTTATCAAGCAAAGTGTATATACACTTAATTCCTATAACAGCCATGAATCTTGAAAGAATGAATTGATCCCTTAAAAACATTGCGAGAAGAAAAAAATATAACTTACGAAGCTTGAATTTTTCTATTTATAGGTGTTTTAAGTTAACTAATAAAATATTCAAACTCCACTTCATTTAAGTAACTATAATATTAGGCAAATTTGTTGATTAGTTACACTTAACATAAGAAAGAGAAAGAAATAAAAAAATAAAATAAGAAAAAGAGCGAAATTTTTTTGAAAGAAATTATAATATATAAGTATTTTAATTTTAATTAATATATAACTAAAAAAGAATTGATGGTTTGAATTTGTTTTAATATTTAAAATTGTATACTTTTAGTTCGCATAAAACTAATTATTGGTTTTAACTTTATAATATTTTACATTTATAGAATTGTTAATTATTATATATTAAAATTATATGCATATAAAATAGTCATTAATTTTATTTTGTTTTATATAATTTAAAACTAGTATAAAATCACTATAATTAATTTTGTTCAAAAGTATCAAACATTAATTAACAAAATAGATTAATTTAATTTCATAATTCAATTAAAAAATTTAATATTTTGAAATAAAATAATTACATATAATTTATTTTTAATTTATTATGAAAAATTTATTTATCATTTAGTAAAATTATAAAAATTAACAAATAGAAAATAAATTACAAGAGCCCAAGGGAATTTTAATTATTTATAATAAAGAACAATGTTAAAAAGGTAAATTATTAAATAAATAATAAAATAATATATAATTATCTTATTTTATATTAAATAATCAATATATTGCTTAATTAATAGAGAATTATAATAAGAAGTTAATTTTTTCATTAATTCACTTTAGTATTTGTTTAGTTATTTAAAAAAATTATCATATATTTTATTATAATAAGAAGTTTTTTTTATTGATTCATTTACTAACATACTCATGAATATTATTATTGACATTTTTTTTATGTTTTATTAATTAATTTACCAATGGATTCATTAATATTACCGGTGTTTTCTTTTTATATTAGTTAATTTACTAATGAAATATGTAATATTACCCACGAATCCTTGCAGTGTTTAATACTTTCACTGATTTTCCAACAGAAAGATCCGTTATTAATGCATTTAAGCTTTTAAATATTACTAAAATTATCAATAGATTTGTCCGTTGCTATAAATGTACCGACAGAACCTTATTTATGGATAAATTTCTATCAATAAATTAACATTTTCTTGAAACATTTTTACAGAGTGTTTGATAATTGGAATTGAAATTCCAAATTAGAATAAAAGAACAAGTGTTTGATAATGAATATACAAACTCGAATCTACACCTAGGTTTAAATTTAGTTGAGTTATTATTATTATTATTATTCATAAAATACACTATATTTTAATCTTAAACTGATTTATCCTTACAATTATGCACTTTTTAAATGTCTTATTCTTTTATTAGTTGTTTTTAAAAAGTCGAAGCAAAATAACTAATAACTAATAAATTATGACATATTTATATTATCATTAATATAATTATTATATTTTATAACCTAAAAGTTATAAACATACTTTATTTACAGTTTGCACTTATCTTTAAGATAATTTTTATCATACATGATTTCTTAACTTTTCCTTATTTTATATTTTTTCCCTAACCAAGGCCATTAACTCTCCTCTGAAGTTACTTTGTGGGTGTCTCGTGAGTGCATTAATTCAGTGTTGGTGGGGACCTTTCTCCTTGAGTTGTAAATTCCATATATTCTGGGACCATATTTTGATAATTGCAATGATTTCTTGTGCAAGATGCAATTGCATAATTAGTGTGCCAACTCATATAACTCTACCAATGTTTCTCTATAAAAAAATGTATCCTAATCATACATGCTCTAAGCAAGGAACAACAAAGAAAAAGAGATCTTTTGTAAGATTTAGTTTTAAGTGAGAAATAAGAAGGATAAAAACATACGAAAAAAAAATACAAATATAGGTTAATCGAATTTTACAATAAAAGATTGACTGTAATTATGTGGAAATATATTATTATATATGTTTGTGGTAATTTTAAATCCTTGGTAAAACATGACATAACTACAGCTAAATGCATAATTTTTTGCAATTTGTATTGCTAAAATCTGAGAAAGATTGATCGTGATTTCAGTAAGGTATGGAATAGGAAAGTTTTGATTTTGGTATTGATAATTTTCTTTATTTATATTTTTTTAAAAAAATTAAAATTAGTACTTTTATGTTTAATATTATATGACACTACTTATTAATTATTTTGTGTTAAAAAAAAGTTTAAATAATCATCTTAATTGATAAAAAATTATTGTTTTAATATGTATGTATAAATTATCTAGAAAAACTCTTAAAATTTATAAAATAAATTTGATTATTTTATTTTGCAATAAATATTGAAACAAAAAATAGTAATTTAAAGCTTTGAAGCAATAAAATTAAATGAACATAATTTATAAAAAATAAAAATAAAATTCATATATTTTACAAGGATTTTTATTTCAAATTTAATTGATGAAAAACAACGGAAAATTTTATTTGACCAAAATCAAAACTTGTTATGCTAAAAATATATTTAAAAAAAATCATTACACAATTGTTTTTTTAATTTTTAACTTTCCAAAAGTTAAATTATCACAAAGCGTCTGATTTTTTTTATGTACGCCATCTTAAATGAAAGAAAAAATATTAATAAGTAAAAAAAGGTAAAATCGAAAACCGTTTATCACGTTGTTGTCAATAACTATGAATATAATTATTCTTATTTATTTCCAAAAGAGTGACAGCAACAAATATTTTATTATCTTAATTCAACCCATTTGATTAAGACATATATTAATAAATAATAATAATAATACTAAATAAATAATAAGACATTTAAAAAGTTTAAATCCTCTAAAATAAGAAGTACACGTCAGATGATAAAATACAAAATTATAATTATTTATTAAAAACAGTTAAACATATTATCATAAATAAAACAATCGACCATTTTAAATTATAATAATTTTGTAATTTTTTTATGCATACAAACATATTGTATAATCCTTTTAATAATCAATAATTATAATTACTTATTTTATAAAATATTTAATAAAGATATAATAAATATTTAATATGTTATGTATTGAAAAAAAATAAACAGATAGATTAATAAAAATAAAACCGTGCTTCAAGAAAAGATGAAAAAAAAAACTAAATAATAAAATTCATGTAAAGTTTAATAAGTCAAGGATAAGGCTTCTTAAATTTACAAGTGAAACTCACTTGTTTAGAGAGAGATTCACTTAATTTTTCATTGAAATTTAAGGAGAATGAAATCTGAAATTTGGATATGTAATTATAATATGCATTGAGAGAATGAATTTGAACACTTAAAATGATTTTATTAAAGTAAGATTCTTAAAAAACATATGTATAATCATAAAACTTAGGAACAATTTATCTGTATTACCTCTTCCTTAGGTATATTACTGTCTTTCTCTGTCTGCTGTCAATGCAATTAATAAATTCACACCGCACGCCCCCACACCACCTCCCTCCCTCTTTCTTAACTCCATCACTTCATTCTCCTTCCCTTCTCTCATCACCCTTTACCAACAAAGGTCATCAATGCATTTCCACCATTTCTATCTTCCTTTCTTTTCCCTTTTTTCAACCATTCAATTCTTCTTTGCTTTCATCTAACACTTTATTGTATCTACACTATCACTTCTTTGCTTTCTTTTCGAGACAAAACCACCAATGCAGATGCAGGATCTGCATGTTCACTTTCTCTGCTTTTACACACTTCATTTCAACTTAACTCAAACAATTAAAAAGAAAAATATTTTTTTTTTTACTTTACTTTATGTCTTTGAGTCGTAGCTCTGAGCTGGCCTATTCATACTTAGCTTGCAACAAATTCTGCTATGTTATTGTAGATATTATTGTTATAATTTTGGGGTGATTTGATCCTTGTTGAAGTGTTTCACTAAGTCATTTCTCGGTCTCCTATTGCGACATTTGTTGTTTTCTTTTGCTTGTTATTATGATATTAACGTAAGGTTTACTTGATTGTTCTCTCTGTGATTCTTGGTTGACGAGATCATGTCATACCTTTCTTTCGTCCTTTTCTGCTTTTACGTTATTCACTTTATCTCTTCTATTTCTCTGCTGAGCCAAACCAGAGTTTGTTCCTACTGCTTTTCCTGCTTTACCCTCTCTCTTTCTCTCTCTAACTTTATTTTACCAAGTTTTCTGTTCTACCTGGTTGCAGAGTTGAAACCGGAAAAAGGCTTAGAAACTCAGAGTTTGTAGCTATATACGCTTTTGGTCATGGACAGTTACCATTCAGCTGCTGATCTCATTCGGGTTAGTTAAACAAGTATGTTTTGGCTAATTCTATACATATGTAATTTTCACATTTCTTCATTATACAGCTAGATGCTCCTCACCGTTTTGAGGAAAATTGAATAAAATATCAAAAGGGTGTTTTGATTTTCAATTGGAAATTTCATGGTCTTGATATATACTTGATCCTGAATTCTATAAAGATACAAATTCTGGGAAAAGGCAAGGTAGAGATTTTGGTGCTTACCCATTTGAAATTTGAAGATAGATTGGAGTAGGAAGTGGTCACTTTCTTTGTTTACTTCGATTTCTTTTTTTATGTCACAATTTCTTGATTTAGTTATTTCCATCTCTTCATTTCGATGCCGTCAATGTGAATCCTGACGAACACAAATGTCCGGACAGAATTTTAGTATATTCAATTACTTGATCACATGTTACGATTTTTATATGCTTATTTGTTCGGGTTTTTGAGTCTTTCCTTCTTTTTGTTTTTTAATTCTTTACATTCAACAAGGGCTTGATTCTTTCAGACCATATATTAACTATTAAATTCATTTGTCTTCTTATGTTCAGCTGGTTTCACTATCCATTTGTTTAGCTTCCGGCAAATTGTGTTTTTGACCAAGTACCAAAGACCTCGGTTTTCAACTTCAAGGTTTATATTGTCCAACACTTCTATATGTTAGAGAATCTTTGGACTCAGGATTGTTTACTCAGTTGACTAATGTTAGAATCTGAGTTTGATATGAGATCTATAGTGAAAAGGGAAGGAACTTGACATTATTTTCACCTGATGTCTTCATTCTGGAACTGAGCAAATGGGCTGTTGTGTCTCAACAAGTAGTCAGAGTACTCGTACTAGCAGGAGCACTGGAGACACAAACGTTCCGACGTGTCTGGAAATAGGATTCTGTGGTCAAAAGAGTGCGAGGAGAACATTCTCTGATCATGTTGTGTCTCTGCACCAATTACCATCCTTACCCAACAGAATTTTCACCAATGGAAAGAGCAGATCTTCTTGCATATTTACACAGCAGGGTCGTAAGGGTATCAATCAGGATGCCATGATTGTATGGGAAGTAAGTATGTTCATCTTATAGTGTTGATGGATGTATTATTCTCATTGAATGAAGGATGATCTAGTTAATTTAGGAAGTTGACATTCTTGGTTTTGACCTTTCTTTCTGTAGGATTTCATGTCGGAAGATGTGACCTTTTGTGGTGTTTTTGATGGCCATGGCCCACATGGTCACCTTGTTGCACGCAAAGTCCGGGAGGCCTTGCCACTCAAACTGCTTTCCTTTTTGCATTCCTCCGAATCAGGGCAAAATGGTTCAGGTAAAACTTGTTTCAGAGGCAGCATGAAGCCTGAAAGTGGAGAGTCTGAGAAAGATGTTACTGCTGAAGATAAACTGAGTTCTATGTGGAGAGAAGCTTTCATGAAGGCATACAAGGCTATGGATAAAGAGCTGAGGTCTCATCCAAATTTGGACTGCTTCTGTAGTGGGAGCACAGCTGTCACTGTAGTGAAACAGGTAGATCAACTACTAGCAGTATTTATGCTCAACTTTCCTTTTCATTTTTCACATCTTTTATTTTCTTCACTTTCCAGGGTTCAAATTTATTCATGGGCAATATTGGGGATTCCCGAGCAATCATGGGATCCAAGGACAGCAATGATGTCATGGTGGCAATTCAGTTGACCGTTGATTTGAAGCCTGATTTGCCAAGTGTGTTATATACCTTGATCATTCATCCTATCTATTTCCAATCTGTGTTTTTGCTGAATTTAAACATGTTCAATTTTGGATGCAAATTCATATAGGAGAAGCAGAAAGAATCAAACGATGCAAGGGTAGGGTATTTGCATTACAAGATGAGCCAGAAGTTCATAGGGTATGGTTGCCTTTTGATGATGCACCAGGACTAGCAATGGCTCGAGCATTTGGAGATTTTTGCTTGAAGGAATATGGTGTGATTTCTATACCTGAATTTTCTCATCGGTTACTAACGGACAGAGATCAGTTCATTGTTCTTGCCTCAGATGGGGTAAGAATTTTCAATTTCGTATTTAGTTAAAGCACTTTCACCACTGTTGCAGTTCTGGATATTGTTAAAGCACTCTATTATTGATTCCCTGCTTTCCTGTGGATGTTGACTTTTCTACAACATCTGGTTTGCTTTATTTTGATGCTACAATCCACCTTTCAGAAAATTCTAGGTTTGAAAACTCATATTTTGCTGAGCCCTGATAATATATCTCATTGTTTTATGCAGATCTGGGATGTCTTGAGCAATGAAGAGGTGGTTGGGATAGTATCTTCAGCACCAACTCGATCATCAGCAGCAAGGATTCTGGTGGATTCGGCAGCTCGAGAGTGGAAACTTAAATATCCTACTTCAAAAGTGGATGACTGTGCTGTTGTGTGTCTATTTCTGGATGGAAAAATGGACTCAGAATCTGATTGTGATGAGCAATGCTTCTCTTCTGCTATCATGCAGAGCAACCATTCAGGTGATATGGTTGAGACAGATGATGGTCAAAAGTGTGAGCCAACTTTGCAAAGGAACTTTACTGTGAGATCCTCAGAAGAAAATGCCGTCTTTGGAGGAAGAGGAGTAGTATCTGTTGATGGTGTTGAAGATGGAACATCAGGGCCTGAAGATCAAAACTGGTTAGGTTTGGAGGGTGTGACCCGAGTAAACTCACTGGTTCAACTTCCTAGATTTTCTGAGGAAAAGCCAAACTGTTGAGTTATATTGGTTTGGTGGGTTTGTAATGCATATTGCTACTCAGTGAATTCAACAAAGAAATTCTCTCTATGGTTAGTAGGAAAATGATGCTTAATTAAGGTCACCAAAAAAATGGATTCAGCATTTAATATTACGAAATATCAAACATGAATGCCACAGTCCACAAGCCAGCAAGTGTGGTTTGAAAGTGACATTCCTATTTCGCTTACAAACGAACTCTATCTGTGAAATTTGAAGGCCACATCTAGTGCCACGAATATGCTGTTATAATCCATCGTTAGTATATTTTTCAAGCTCAAGCTTGGTTATGTTGAGAGGTTCATTTCAAAACTTTTTCATTTATATATATATTAAACTACTTCTCATTAGTACTTAGGGTATGCTGGAAAGGGTTTATTTAGGATTTATCTAGATTTACTTTTAAGGCATAAACACTTATAAGTGATTACAAGAATTTTTAAAAATAATTTTTAGAATCCATATAAGGATTTTTTTAAAAATTTATTTTACTAAGTTTTCCATATAATCCTTTTAAAAATAGTCTGAAATCTATATGAAAATAATTTAGTTCATTTTTTTTAATGATAGAAGCCATTTATATACATAACAAGCACTATTAGTGAAAATGAAAGAGATAAAATGATAATGTCACCCATGCATATAACATCGACTTATATTTTTTTAGGTAATAATACAAAATACCCCAATTTCTACTAAACTATACCCAATATTAATAATGTGAAATATTTATTTAAGAATTTTAAATATATATATATATATATATATATATATATATATAATTTTTCATTCATTTTTAATATTTTACTCACATAAATCTTCATCGTCGAATGTATAATATGATTTCACTTTATTATTATAAAATCACAAAATCGAGTAATCATCTAAGTATATAAAGTTTAAATATTTAAGTATCTTATGTAAATATAATTTATATAATAATAAGATTATTGCAGTTCATAATGACTTTTTAGGCTTGAGTTTATGTAAATATGTCACTGAGTCTAAAAGAATGAATAAATTCATTTCTTTATTGATATTCTTCTATTTCTTTCGTATATTGTCCACTTAGGTCTAATAAAGGACAATGATAAAAGAGTCTTAAAAAATAAAACTTATGTTTATTAATATCAACTCGGTTCTATTTGTTCATTAGCCTGAGTTTGAAGGAGGACAAGTGACAATAAATCATCATGATGATGATAGGTTGAGGTATGAGTTTTGACAATATTAACGAAAATTTATTAAAGGGATGTGTGATTTGGAAAGTTGAAATGTTTTAGCCTTATGTTATTTCATATGATCGATTTAACAATTGGAGACAGTTGTGATTCTTAGCTAGATCGTTCATACAAATAACTTTTTTAACATCATGACTACATATATCTACTAAATCTATCCAAATCAACTATATGAATACTATCAAATTCAGTTCTGAATCAAAACATGCAAAATCTCAAATACATATATACAAATTCATAATTAATTCTTGTAAGAAAATTTGGAACTAGTGAGCATGTTACCCCATATCTAGGTCATCTATCCTAAGGTTCTATATAAAATTAAAACTAACTTCTATATAAAACATATAATCTAGGTTCTCTTACCTAATTAGAAAGACAAACACTTACACAGAGCACTAAAATCCTAAAACCACATAGATAGCCTAACTTACACCACAAAATTCTGATCAACAATCTGAAGGCATCACTAGGTCCATGAACTAACAGAAGAAACTAATCCTGAAGGTAAAACCATCACTCAATCTAACTTCAAAAGAAAAAGAAACAAACATGACTTACTCTAAATAACTTTTTGATCATGTAGTCTTATTCTAATAATCGTTTGATCACCAATATGAAAGATGAGAAAGATGAAGTCAGAAACCTTTAAGAGAATTTAAACGAGAAAAAAGAAAATTTATTATTTTTCACAAAAATAAAATCTGAATAATCAATTTTTCTATTTATATAAATTTCTCAATTTAATAATAAAATATTTAAATATCATTTTACTTATATGATCTTTATTTTATAATTATTTTCTAAGATTTTACACACCTATTAAACTCACTTATTTCCTCTTAAAAAATTAGAAGAGTTAAAGAGAACGAAGAAAAGATACGTGATTATTGACAATAAAATCAAACAACACAATATTTAAACAAAATTTAAATATTTTGATTACTCAATAATTTTTTTAAATAGATTTAATTAAAAATTCTTAAATTTATAAAATGTTTAAAACTTAATTAATATACATACATATACATATATAAAGAGAGAGAAATTAATTCTTCAAATAAACTTTACTAACTGAAAAAAATAGTTTTGACTCCCGATTCAAGAGCATCTCATATTTATAAAATAAAATAACAGTATACTAAGTTGTGTTTCTCACTGAGTGATGGTTATACATTAATACTCCTCTCTTCTTCTTTTTTTTTAACACTACAACTCAAAAAAATTATTTTTTAAAATATAATATTTTATTATAAAAGAACAGATATAAAATGAATTACTTTTGAATATTGCTGTGAAAGAATATTTATCCTTTTTTCACGTCAAATGTTGCTTAACTTTATAGGTGCGTAAAAGTTGTTTGTAGGGCGAATCTGCCACATGATGTGCAGCATCAATTTAGATCATCAATCATATTCTCTCTCTGGTGTTTAATTAGTACGCTGTAACATATCAATTACTATTATTTGGATGGTTATTGTGCTTTACCTAATGTTCACCCCTTTTCAGCCTCTAAATATAACTTTTGAACGGGAAAAATTTATATTAATTTATTAAGTGTTTTTTAGAATTATTTTAATCGAAATTGCTTTTTGACAGTGTTATTGACTCTTTAAAGGTTTCAGTTAAATACATCAACACATAATATTAAATTAAAACTCTAATTTTAATTAGAAACATCACATTTTTATTTATTTATTTATTTATATATAATTGGAATGTGACTTATGATAATTTCACTTTATATCAATTAATTTTAAGCTGAAATCTAATATAAATATAATATGTATACGTATAATTTGAATTATATATCTCTGTATAAATGAAAAAAATCTTAGGTTAATTCGGAAGATATATATATATATATATATATATATATATATATATATATATATATATATATATATATTTTTTTTTTCCTTATTTTTAGTTTTATACTTATATTTCATTTTAAATTATTCAAATACTTATTTGGTAGTCTATTTTGAATATTAAGTAATTATAACTTCTGCGGTGTATTTGGTATTGAAAAAGAAAAAAACTTTGTTTTTTCAAAATTAAATTTTTTCTGATATCTATTTTTCAAAAAGTTATTTAATATTTTGTTTTAATAAATATTTGGCCGGAGATGATGTAAAAGTTATTTTATGAGAATAAAAATGAAATATAAATTTTATATTTATCAAATATTATAAATAAAAATGATAATAAATTTTTACTTTAAAATAAAATAAATATAATTAAATTAATGTCTCAAACAATCTATTGTCTTTAAGGATCTTTCACCTATTTTATGAAATATTAGTTATAGATAAAAAGTGATATTATAAAGATAGTAAGTAAAAATTAAAATATTAATTTAAATAATTTGACAAAAATTTTAGTTAAAATTAGTAAATAATTATAATGAAAAAATAATATATAAAGAATAATTTAAAATAGTAATTATAATGAAAAAATTATATATAAAGATGGTTGTTGATAGATTATTGGTCAATCCACCTTTAACCCAGTCCAAACCTGTTTTATCCAGAGTTAAACGAGGTGGGTTTAATTTGTCCCACATTTAAGATAACTATAATTTTTTCAACTCAAACCCGTTGTAAGCCGAGTTAGCTTGAGTTTAAACTCATTTTGACACTTCTCCCTAGTGTTTACTAATTTATTTATAATATTTGTACAAAAATTAATAAACTAAAATTAATTTATGTAAAATTAAAGTTTAGAATTTGTTTCGAATCCTTAAAAGAGTTAAAATAAAACTTTATATGTGAAACATTTAACAAATTAAGTTATATATAATCTAATTTTAACTTATAAAAGTTAATTTTATTTTTTTAAAATTTTACTAATTAAAATTTATTGCATCAACTGTCCACTGTCTTCAAAAATTGACTAGTCTGATAAAGGAGAAGCAATGGCATGGTATTCTATAACTCACTTCATTTAATGGCCGCTAAATTTGTAACTATCTTCCCCAAATAGAAGGTAATTAAAGTGAGACTAAATACCACCTTCACCATTCTCAGAAATAACTGTCCTGAACCAACTACCAAAGAGACACCCCATCATATCTTCACATAATAAACAATGCTCACATACCTAAGTTATAAAAAATTGTTTATACTTTTGCTGAAGAAACATGCACTTAACTCACCGTCATATTACTCACCAAACTCAGTACAACTTCCACTATAAAATGCAGCTATAGCTTTCAACTTCATCACAAAAACACATCTCAACCAAAATCATCATAGCATGGCTTCCAAACTTTCCTCTCTCCTTGCATTTCTTCTCATCACCACCATCCTCCTTGCCACCACATGGCAAGCAGTTGCAAGACGCCACATTAAACCAAAGAACTCACACAAAGCTGACAAGAAAGAACCTCAATTTTTGTTCCCTTCTGATGGCTATATTCCTGGCTTTGGGAGATTAGGGTTTCCTCCTTTCTTTGGTTTTACACCTCAAAATCCAAACACTGGCGGTGGCAGTGCATTCGAGCCAGCACCAGTTTCAGGTGGTGGAAGTGGAGTAGAGCCAGCACCAGTATCAGGTGGTGGCAGTGGATTAGAGCCAGCACCAGTTTCTGGTGGTGGATATGTTCCAGGTGGCGATGACACCTTTGTCCCAAACCCTGGTTTTGAGGTTCCAAACCCTAGAAGTGGTGGTGGAGTTCCAGTTCCAGTTCCAGTTCCGGGAAATCCGTGAGGCCTCAGTCTACTTATGGTGAGGTACCATGGTCTATGCATGGTGGAAGTAGTTAGGTGTAGTTTGGCAGCATGTTATGCTATGTTATATGCTTTTACAAGATTGAAGTAGTAGTGTAGTGTTTGCTGTCTTGGTGAATAAGTTTTGTGTGTACCTGCTATTTCATATGCAGAGCCTTTCTGCTACTTGAAATTAATGAATCCTATATGAGTAATGGTGGTTGGATTCCTTGGACTTCAATCATTAGTCATAGCTCATCTTTTTTCAGAGTTAGTGCCTAGCTATGTATAAGAAATAATGATATTTTAAAAGAGAATGATAAGATATACCTCCGATAAGAAAAATAAGTGTGAAAAAAAATTAGAAATGTTGCCAAAGAACCTTTGTGTAATTCCTTCCTACATATCTTAGTACAATTGTTAGGTAGAGCCACTGTGAACGAGTATAAATTAAATTTTAAAAATAATTAATTTATGTAATGAAAATAATATTTTTTAAAATTATTTAAAACACTTTATAATACAGTAACAAATATTTTTATTTTAATGTAACAATAAGTTTTATTTAAAATTTTTAAATTATCTAACATATAATATACACTTATTTATGATTAGATAATAATATACAAAGATGGATATGTAAACTGTTAAAAGAATAAAAGCAAAAAATTTATTTGGATAGAAAATTATAATTTTCAGGAATTTAAATTGTTTTCATTTTCAAATATTTGATTTAGATAGGGTATTTTAATCATCACTAAACATAATAATACTAAATACAAAAATTATTATTTCATAGTCAGTAACAAAATAATCATTGCGCATTTCAATTAAAAAATTATAGTTAATACCTACTGAAAACTAGTTTCGTAAGTTGGAAAAATTCTAATAAATAAAATTCTAACAAACATTAACTAACAAATAACTTCATTCTATATTGTAAATAAATAAGTTCAATACTAACGACTAAAAAATAATGCATAGTAACGGTTACTAGGTGTGAATAGAAAATCTTAATTAGCATTAATAGAAAAAAAAAAACCTATCAATTTAAAATATTATGATTAACCTTGTTCAAGAAATAACTCTGACCGACAACATTATTAATTATTAATATTGACAACAAAAAAAAACCCTAAGTATCGTCATCAGTGAAATAACATTAACTTATGTATAAAAAATAATTTTAACAATATGGATAAAAAAAAATAATCATGGAACTTTCATCAATATTATTTAAAATAAAGTAGGTGAGACTTTAACCTCAACAACATTTCTATCAAAGTTGAGCTAATAATATCTTGACCACTGTTAAGCCTAAGAAGAATGTGAAAAGAATACATATGCATTTAAGAGAGTAATATTTAAAGATATCCAAATAACATATTCTATTATAAAACACTTTTAATTTATATAAAAGTAAATAACTTGTAAAAATATTTCATCCAAACACGATGCAAATGTTACTTCTCGATCATGGAAATCAATTTACCCACCTTCTTTAAAGGGATTAAAACATGGTAATAATATGGAAAATATTCTTTTCCTACGGATTTTTATGCTTGGAAGTTATTTTTAATTCTGTAACAAATGTGGAAATACACATTATCGGCTCATTCACAGAAATATGTTAAACATACTCTCTAAATTAAGATATTACTGTAACTCAGCTGTCACAAGTCAATGCAAGAATAAGATTATAAAGAGCATAATTATTATGGATTCATGTAAGATGAACATGAGACAGATTGAATTGACTTTAGAAGAAAAAAAATAAAGTAGCACCTTAAATTAACTAGATAATTTGTGAACAGGTTGAGTTATGTTAAACTTTCTACGGCCAGGATAACACTAGCTAGTCCATATACCTAACATCAATCTTTCTCATGTTAAAAAATTCTCAATGCAACAAGGTCATGTCTGATCCCCAATGCATGAAACTCAGACCAAAGAAAAAGCCTCTTCTATTAAACACTTGAAAATGGCAAGATTCATCATTTTTTCCCAACCAAAATATGCTTTTACGTTTTTAAAATATTTAGATTTTATAATAGAACATAACAACAAAAGATAAAAATGCCTCACATAAATGCAAAGTTGGTGTATCATCAATTTGCAAGCGACCACACCAAACCACTAATGAGTGTGTCGCATGCAAAATAGCAGTTTCGGGCCTTCACTCTGCTGCTCTACCCCATCCAAATCCACCAACCACAAACAGAAAGTAGAAAATAAAAACACATAGTCAAGCATTCGATATCCCGAGGTCCCCCTCTTAGAAAAGGTAATAAATAGTTGCCAAAGAAAAGAGAAATTACTCTGCCATCACTATCAGCTTTTAATCTCTGGAATGTACTTTGATATTGGTCTTAGTTGTCATCCTTCTTACCACATTCAAGGGAAGTGAAATTGGAAATCATAGGTGAAAAGATAAATGTAATAAAGAAGAAACAAATGAAAGACAATAGCTAAGGAAAATGAATAGTGTGAATTTTTTAGAGCAAAACTGGAGAAAGATGTAAAATTCAAGTATTACAACTTAGGATCTGAGAAAAATAATTGTACTTGGTAGTTGGCCCTGCCTTCAAGCTTGTACGTAGGTCTGTAATGGAATCATACCTATGTCACACGAATATCCTGTCAAAAGAAGTGGGGTGAAGATAGAGTACAGTAGTAGAACAGTGACAAGTGTCAAATATGATCCAGTAGAACATAATACAACTCGTTATTTATCTTCAAGATAACATGATAAGGAATGAATCACGAAAATTATTAGTATTCTCTTTATTTTTATATATTTCTATTATATCATATCACTTATCAGAATTATACTTCTTAATAAACTTGGAAGCTCCACAAACACGAGTTTGTGTTGGAAGCATAAAGTAGTACACCTACATACAAACTCTAACACGAAAATTGAGTAACAATGTTAGAAAAAAATAGCAAATTACATTCACATCCTTTATGATTTCGTAAGAGTGAATCTGTAACACAAGAATCCCAGTTGGAAAATCAGTGTAAATGGTAAAATATGGTATTCAATCTCAAGAAACTAAGAGAATGTCACAATAATTAGCTTTAAAAGAAATCTGCAAGAAAACTAAAATTATATATAGAAAAAAATTCTAAGAGAAAATTTATGACTTTGCCCAAAATCCTCGCCTTTTACTTTTGATATCTAATAATAGGCAATAGCTTCATGTTCCAAACAGAACAAGGACATGCAATACTTGTACTTCTAAAACACTCTTCCCCCCATCTATTTAATACTTATTTGAAAATTGAAAAAAAAAATATAAAAGTTAATTGGGTTGAAGAAGCATCTCATTAGCAAAGAGCACGGAAATAAAAATCAAATCTTTATGAGCGCGATTGGAGAATAAATGAAGTGGGTGTGCATAAAACGGTACGTACCTAGCCTCAGAACACACGGTGGATTGGGAATGGAATCAAATGCCGAGAATCTTGAAAACGACGAAGCAGAGGAATCCCAGAAAGATCAAAATGAAAAGGTAATCAACAAAGATGAAGAATCTGGTTGAGCCGTGATTCCTCTTGGTCCTTGGTTTGGCCACGGGCTCGTTCAGTTCTTCGATCTTGGCCATTTCAGAACGGAGAGTGGTGAATTCCGATCCTAACCTATGCGAGTCGCGGCTACTGCTGAATGACCCAAAAGCTACGCCTAAGGGTGCCACCAATAAACCAAAATTACCCAACACGCTGATTGGTCAATGTTTTCGGTTTCATTGTCTTTATGTTTTGTCTGGATTATGAATAAAATTGAGATTGAGAAAATGGAAAGAAAACAAAGAAGAAGACAAAAAAGACAGAAGTTGAAGAACAATAGAGTGAAAATGATATATTATTTTTTAAAGAAAAAATAAAAATGTTTTTTGTTTAAACTTAAAAATCCTATAATTTTTCAAATGAGTAATTTTAGTTTTTATAAAATTTTAATTATAGATTTTATTTTTCAGTTTTTCAAAATTTCACAGATGTTACTATATTCGTGTAATAAAATATGATAATTTTATTGTTAAAAGTTTACTTTAAGAAGTAATTAATACTACGCTAACTTGTGTAAACAATTAAAAGATATATAACAGTTGATTAAAATTGCTTAATTTTAAAAATTTGAAGAGCCAGATTTACAAATAAAATTTTATCAAGATTAAAATTGTATATTTGTAACACTATAAAGAATGAAAGTGAATTTAAACCTTTTTATCTATTTAGATATGTAGAAAAATTATTTGTATTTTCATTTTCTTAGTAAATGGAAGTAGTACTTAGCTACAAATTGAAAAATAATTTTACATCATCGCATCACACTAATTATTTCTTTATTTTTTATGTCTAAAACCAGAATCATGGTCAGGCAGAGACTGATGAACTACTTGTGAAACACAAATACTAAATTAATATTTGTATAATAAATAGGATTGGTGCTCAAGTAATGCATCCTAAATTACACTTTTCCAATCTAAATCCTCCAAAAAAATGCTCTCCCATTAGTCTTCTTTTAGATGATGATAAATATGGAATGCATTTTATACTCCCAAGATATTATATCCATTTATTATTTTCATTACAGTTTTCATTATATTTTTTGGTAGTTAAGTGGAGGGGTAATGTATGCGAAAAGCTTAAAAATACTGGAGCAAATGAAATTCCAAACAGAATGTTTCCAGCACAATATATGAGATGAATTTGTTTTATACAGAACTATGGATATATAATACACCTCAAGAAAGGAACATAACTTGTGTTCTTAATGCATTACAATATTATATATACAATCATCTATGTATTTATTCTGATAACTGCAACCTAAATAGCTCTGACCATTGCTAGAAGCATGCAACACGAGCTGTGTAAGTGTATATCTTCTGTATGGGCAGCAGATCACAACCTCAGGTCCCTAAGGTCGCTCAATTGGACCTTCAACTGATAGATTCTTCGAATATTTGCTAGGTTGATTTTGTAACTGCCATGAAACCTAAATAGTTTTTTTCCCCACTTTTCAATTCATTTACTCCTGGAGGTACACAACATAAAATAGACAACAGAAAGAGAGAAAAAGGTTATTAGCTTAATATGTGAAGTAGAACATTGATGAATGATCTTTTTATTAGATCATTAGACTAAGACAAGGTATAGTATATGATTTGTTTTTTTCTATCTCAATTTGAAAGAACAATTAACCATATATTTCTCAGCAAAACAGAATCATAGGCATGTAAAAATGTGTCCCAGTGGAAGGGTCACGAGCCATACCCTGAAACCTTAAAACAGACCAGTGGAAGAACACAGTCTACTTACCTTAGAATTTTGGTTTGAAGTGGATGATGTTGTTTCTGATGCTGACTCAGATATTCGAGCTTCTGATTTCTCATTTGAATAGCTATAAACAAAACAAGAGTGTGTATGGATGAGGGTATTTCGTAGTGTGCATCCGTGTATAAAATGTCACTGTCAACCATCTATGCTTAATCATGTGTAATAATTTAATACGATATGACAAATAATCTGAGAAGACCTACGTTGAAAGTATTGTGACCCAGACAAGCTCTACACAGTCCACCCAAAGAAGCCTTTGTTCCACGGGAATCAGACCATAAGTAATCAGATGCGCAAAAGGCCAAAGTTTCCACCCTGCCTGGGAAGCATATTAGAGATGTTAGCTGTCCAAAGAGGAGAATTTTTTTCTAATTAAATAATCACACGGCGATAAGAATATAGATTTCATTCATTATACTATTCTTCATCCTTGAATTGCTAGTGCTTAGTTTAGCTGTATTAACTGAATTCCTATTTGACCCCTTTCTTCCTTCAATTTTCTCGTTTTCCTTTTTAGGTGTCTATAAGACCAAATGGGAAATGTGTAACAAGGCCATTCCCACAGTGGACATATAGCAGGTACACCATCTTCTCTAGATTCTATTTGTTCACTTTTCTATATGCAAACATAGGCATAGGATCATTTGCTCTTATTATACCCGCTTGCTCCTTTGTTTTGCTACAGATATATTATTAGTTAGGGGTTTAGGACTGAGCACATTTCACAGCCTTTTTATTCAGCACCAGCTTCAACATAGCTACAGTACTACTCAGCTCATGAACAGGAAGTATGAGCCACAAGCAAAACACAATGCTGTGACACTTAAAAGAGTATGGCATAAGGCAGATTTCAGGATAAGCTACCCCGAACAATTCAAGTAATTCATAGTTTAAGAGCAAGGTACAGAGATACACAAGCTTGTAATGAGAATAGGATGGAACTACAATACCTGAAAATTTGAATTCTAGGTTCACTCAAATTGTTACTACCTACTATATGCGCAACACTATAGTAGTTTAATGCTACCAATTTGAGCCTTAGAGTATGAGATAGTCCAAGTACATCAGCTCAATTTTTATTTTGACACATCACAACTTTACGATGAGACAGGTAATTACATTTAAAATTAACATATAAAAACAGCATAAAGAAATAAATCAAATAACTCACAGTAAGCAGGGGAAAAAATGTTGACTTCAGTTCACCATATATGTTAGTCAAAGACTCAAACCGCAATAATCCCAAAACCACAAAGTAGATGCTGTTCCAAATTGCAGACCACACAGTTTGGTCGAAAGCAACTTTAGCAGGGACAACCCACCATTCTTGGAAAGGAAAAAGAGCCTGTGAAATCATGCAAGCAATTTCAGTCATTCCTAGAATATCACCAAATAGCTCCAACTCAAGAAGTCAAAAATAATCACCTCACAAAGTTGATAGTAATAATGAGAAAGAGATCCATGGAGAGTAAACCCAACAAGACCTGATCTGAATAACCGTGCCCGATCAAACTCAAAAAGAGGCTTTCCTTCATAGCACTGTAAATTTTGGTTAGAAATAGCTGAAGTGTCGTAAAACTCTATGCCCAAAATAGTATTTCACATTTTGAGAGTCAAAAACAAACCTGAGCAATCCAGTCTCCAATTGAGTAGACAATCCCACTTATTGCCATTTTAGCTAAAACCGGGTTCGCTTTCAGAGCTTGCTCATAGGCAATCCAATTGTGCTCAGGTATATACCTTAGAATCTCATAAAGGGTCCAACCCTGAATAATAAAACACAAATTAGATGTTAACTTCTTCTGTGTCACACAGAAAATACAATTCAGTTCTCTTTCCTAATCACTCTAGTATTAAACATGCTCCTCTTGTTTCTTTACTAAATTGGAACAATTTGAACAAATTGACTGTATAAATTGGAACAATGTTTCAGCTATAGAGATTCATTGGCATATTAACAATAAAAAGAGAAAGAGATTAATGTATTGACAGGACAGGATCATCATCTTTCAGCTGAATGGGTACGTTAAAAACAACAGTTGGGTAATAATAATGATAATAGCAATAAAATGTAAGAAAATTTAATTTAGAAACTGACATGCCAGTAGTCATGGTCAATGGTGAGCAACTTGGTGACAGCAAAAGTTCCAAACCCCAAAACGATGATGGCATTGATGGTACTACTGCTAGTGAGGCCAGGATCAACCTCCGCCTCTGTTTTGGATTCCGAGGGTTGAAAGCCCTCAACTTGGGCTCCTCCGTCTTGGGACACCGGAACTATTTCTCGGTCCTCAGCTACAGAGGTGCTGATACGACTTCGTTTTGGGGTTGGGGAACAGAGCGGAGCGAAAAGGGGCTTGGAGAAGGTTGATGTGAGCATGGGAAAGACGGTGCAAAGAGAAGTAACAGTAGCCATGGAAGAGGGTCCGAGGATTGTGTTTATGTCGTGTGAGTTTGTGTCGTGTGAATTTGTTAAGTGACGGCGGCATCACCTCTTTCCTACTACAACTACCCACCATGTGAACGCAAGTACGCATCTCTCGAATGTGCTAACTTAACTCTTTCTTCTCCATTGGTCGAAAATATAATTAAGGAATATTTTAGTACAATTTTTAATATTACAAATTTTAATATTTTGTAATGTTCTATTATAATTGATAATGGAAACTTAAGTAGTGTTTTTTAATTATTTAAATTGTAATATTAATACATTTCAAAAAATATAATATACAAAGTTAATATTTTAAATTACTTTTTTAAAAAACGAGCCAATGAACCAACCCATGTTATAAAAATATGATTCCAACCCAACCCATTTTGAGATCCCTAAGTAAGATTGCTTCTTCCTGCACTTTCAAAGATTTCTTCCCTCACCTCTAAATTTTTAGAAAGTCTTTAAACTGTTCATCAAATATTATTATTATGTAGACTAAATTGCTCCAAACACCTTCACTGTTTCATATGCATTTGCTGCCACCTTGAACACACTTTTACTGATATTTGTTGTTGTCAAAGTCTTGATTTTGGAGTTGATTTGGGGTGATTTTGCCATTTGGTGGTAGTTATGTGATTTGGGGAAGAATTTATTTTTATGAAAAATAGTTTCAAAATGAAATGTTAGGAAAGTTAATTTCTGAAATTAGTTTCTGAAACAGGTTATTTTAGAATTATTTAAAAAAAAATAAAATCAGTTTCAGAATAGACTGTTTTAGTTTCTGAAACAGTTCATTTTAAAATTATTTTTTGAAAAAAACAAAATCAGTTTCAGAATAGACTGTTTTATAAGGTTCAGCTGAATCCAGAATTAACTTCTAAAATCAGTTTCAGAATAGACTGTTCAGTAAGCCAATTCTGATCCAGCTGAGTCCAGAATTAACTTCTTCAACAGTTCATTCTTAAACTATTTTTCTAAAAAGAAAAATTCTGGAATAAACTATTTGGATAGTGAATTCCAACTGAATTAGCTTCTGAAACATATTTTTTTTTTTTAAAAAAAAAAAACAGTTTCCAAATAGATTGTTGCAGAAATTAATCCTGATCAATTAGCTTTCAAAATAATTCATTCTAGAAGTATTATAATGTTTAATAAATAAGCAATGGAGAAAAAAAGTCTTTTCAAGCATAACACTTTTGGAAATTTAAAAAAATTTGGAAATGTCTGAAAAAACCTTTGAGGTGCAGGAAAAAACAGTCCCTAAGTAATTTCATGACGAAACTTAGGCCCAATTCAGAAAACTTGATTCAGAAATTACATGTTCAGTTTTTGCTTCATTCTTTTCTTTGTTTCTTGTTTTTAACTTCAACCAGAGAAGAAAAGTAGTAACTAATTAATCTCTTAATGTAATATTGAGTAATTTAAAATTTTATTAGTAATTTCTCAAAGACTTGACGGTTTAAATTGTAAAGTAAATACTTGTTTCAATTAAAAAATTAATAGTTCTCTTTTTCACTCCTATGCCCATCCATAATACTCCTGTAAGTTTTCAAAATTTGTCCCACAAAGTTTCTAGAAATTCATATCATGTGTCCAATTCTTCAAGTGGAAGAAGCTCGTCATTTGGTAAATACAGAGCAAACTGTTCTCAGCTCTTTGACCGTATTTCTTTGTATGTCCAATTCACAGCTCTAGCCTTCATTCCATACCTTCAAAATTTGTGCATGAATATCAAAGTTTCTTCAAACATAAAATGTGGAGTTGAAGAAAAAAAATATTAAATAAGTAAAATATTACATAAAAGGAAATTGGGAATGGAGGAATAAAAATATAGTGATTATTTTCATTGAATATCATTAGGGTTTGAACACCAAACATGGTCTCAAAACAACAAAATGTATAAAACTAGTTGTAAAGAGAAATAGAAGGATTGACTCTTCTGTAATAAGTCAACGTGTAGATCTATGTAGAAACAGAAATGGAAAAATGAAAGATAACAAAAATAAATAAATACATCGCTCAATTTTATGCTCTATGAGAATGGATACAGTTTTTTGCACAACCGAAGATTTTATTTACTGGGGCAATAACGATCTTTTATAATGTCTTTAGATAAAGATTATACCTCATAGCATTATTAAAAAAGGATAAGATAACTCTTTTATAATTAAAGTAAACTTTATAATGATGGTGGACTAAAGAATAGTCCTAAAAGAAGGAAATAATGGCAGTTTTTTTTTAACAGTAAAAAAAATTAATGAAAGTATTTAAGGATATTCCAACTCAATTATTTGATGTTAAAAGCTATTTTATAATGATAATTTGTTAAGGCGTTATAGAAGGAGAAAAAGAAAACCATTGATCAAGAAATCATTGTTAAAAATCTTATTCCATTAATTTTGTCTAATCTCACTTGATTGCTTCTTCTCCTTGTAACATTACTTCATCATTGTCACTAGCTTCATAAAAAAAAAGTAAAATAAAATTGCCTCTAGCAATATTAATAGATCACAGAGGTATATAAAGAAATATTTAATAAATTGTGTTTATTTTTTATAATTAAAAAATGAATATAAAATATTTTGAAGACCAACTTATAATCCTCACCTTCAAAAGAGAGGAATATCAAATAGATTTTAAGAACCACCACATATAAGAAACTTTTGAAGAATGAAGACTCAACAAATTTGAATATATTTTCTTAAATAAAAAGAGGAGAAATTATCACAATAAAAAAAATAAAATCTTAAAGTAAAAATAATTTGAAGAATTATCTTAAAAACAAGTCAAAGTCAAATAACATAAATATCTAAAATACATTAGAAGAAAATCTTTTACGTGACAAAGTTAGTTTGAAGTGAGTTATAAGACACTAATTCTAGAATAATTTATTATATATTAAAATATGAGCAAGGTGGTTTATTAATATTTTATATTGAAATTGTAATCTCATATTTGGAAGCTCATGACCAAAACTTTATAAATAAGAATAAGTTTGTAAAATTACATTTAAATGAGAAATTAATTTAAAAAATTTATCCATAATTATTATCAATCATTTTCCAATCATTCTAAGTCTTAGTCAGACCAAACTCAAACCTTAGAACACAAAATTTCAAATCAAAGACAACTAAACATCGAGAAATTTCTTCCACTTAACTTTGGCTATAACTTTGGCTAGTTGTGATTGTGTTACTCTAAAAAAAACTCATCAAGAACCTATCTTAAATTTTCAAGAATCCTTCCAAGATAATCTAAACATATTTTTCTAACTTACAGTCAAGAAATACCTTAGCCATAAATATAAAATACAAGCTAAGAAGTAATTTAGAAGCTTAACTTATTGTTTTGATATTTATTGTTCTAGAAACTTGCTTTTTGAATGTTCCTTCTTTTTTAAGAAGTCTTTTTATCAATATTTTTATAAAGATTGAAGACGATAATTTTTATAGTGCACCTTTAATTTTGAATTGCCTTTATATTTTCTTTAAATTAAAATAAGATAAAAGAATAATAACAATCACTATATTGAATTGTTTGGCTAAATGATTTAACAATTTTTTTTATATAATTCATTAGCACGTAATATTTATGAAATAGTGATTAATTACTTGTTTGTGAAAAAAATAGTTAATTACTTATTTTATATAAAAGTGAGAAAAGTAATTTTTTTCTTAGGCTTTGTTTAAATTAAGAAGTGGATTTGAGTTGATTTGAGATTAAGGGTGTGTTTGGATTAGGGAGTGGATTTTAGTTGATTTGAGATGAAAGTGTATGGAAAATTGAGTTGTTTGGATTAGGAGAAAGATGGTAAGATTTGAGAAGAAAGTTTGTGAAAGTTTGTAAATGATGTGATAGATATAATAAATATTTTAATATTTTTAATATATAAAATTTTAAATTTATTCTTATAATTAAAAATAAAATATAATTTATTTATTTAATATAATTAATAACATATATAAAAATTACCTTATAATATTAAATTATATAATTATTTTAAAATAAAATTTAAATTATGATTAAATATATTAATTTGATTAAAATTGATTATTTTTAAAATATAAATTAAAATTTTCAAAATATTTTTAATATTAAATTTAAATTTTATTATTATTTTATAATAATAAAAGAATTATAATAATAAAAGAACTATTATTATATAATTTATTTTTGTTTTATTAAGTAATAATTTTAATTATATTTATATTTTTATTAACTATTTTTAATATGTAAAATTTTCATTATAAAAAATATATAATATTTAATATTTTAAATATTATTTATTATTAAATTATATAATAAATTAATATATATAGATAATCGATTATCTATATATATTATTATTTATATATAAAAATTATATTTTTATAATTTTATTATTATAATTATTATTTATAATTTTGAATTTAAAAATACTTTTTATATTTTATTTTTATAATTATTTTAGTTTATTATTATTTTATAAATTAGTTTTATTTTAATTAGAAAAATAACTTTCATCGCAAATCTCTTTAACTAAGTGGAGAAAAGTTTGCGAAGATTGTTTTTATTGTTTTTCGTGAAATATTGTCTCGTTTTTCATACTTCATTCGCTTTTCTTTGCTTAAAATCTTTCCGCGTCCGGAAACAACGAACCCTAAATGTGTGGAAAATTAGATTGTTTGGATTAAGGAAAAGATGATAAGATTTTAGTAAAAAGTTTATTAAAGTTGGTGAGTGATGTGATAGATATAATAGATATTTTAATATTTTTAAGATATAAAATTATAAATTTATCCTTATGATTAAAAATAGTTTAAAATAAATTATAATTTATTTATTTAATGTAATTATAACATTTTAAAAAAATTATAAAAATATTAAATTACATAATTACTTTTAGATTAAAATTTAATTTATTATAAAATATGATTAATTTATTAGATAAAGTTAATTAATTTTTAAAGTATGAAATTATAAGATTAGAATTTCTTAAAATAATATTTATATTAAATTTAAATAATAATATTACTTTATAATAATAATAATAATAAATTATTATTACATAATTTAGCTTTATTTTAGATAAGTATTTTTATTTTTATTAAATTATTGTATGTTTATATCATTATTAATTATTATTATTTTATTTTATTAATAATGTTACATAATATTTTTATTATAAAAGTTAATATTTAATATATTTATTTTTAAATATTATTTATTATTATATTATATAATAAATTAACATATATATATATATACGTCAACCTATTACAAGATATTATTATTATTATTGTTAATTTATTATTATTTTATTATATTATTATATATTTAATCATTGATCAGTCAATTGATTTTTTTTATGATAAATATGGCAAAAAAAACTATATTTTAGTCTTTAGAGCATGTATACATGACTTTGGGTTTAGATTTTTCTTAAAACAGTGGAGATAAATTGAAAGCCTATCATCACTTTTTTCACATTCCTTTTCTCACAAATACACTCTGATCCAAATAAAATAAATCTCCCAAATCTGTCTACATTAACAATAAATCGAGGGATACAAACAAAGCGCTAAAGACTTATCAACAACCACATGAAAAAAATAGGTTACACAAGTGAATGACAAAAAAAAAATTATTGATTCTCATCAGTGAAGAATTTTCATGATCTTATCAAAATAAAACATATCCTATGGATTCTACCAATTTTCTCTTTACAAACATTCCGAATTAGTCCCAGCGTCAATAAATTTTACTTGCAATTTGACAAAGCGTTATAAAATTTTTGGTGCTTAGGCAAGGTACACCCAGCACATGAGACATTAATCAAAGAGTGACCCTACTACACAGGATTTCAGGGAATGACATTGCAATGAGAGAAGACGAAGCCCTGTGCTGGAGACCAATGCACATCTGTACAGAAGAAGCAGAAGAGCAAAACCTTGCTCCATCACATCATCATAAATCAATACATCTATCTGTACGCCGTTCTGCTGTTAGCTCAACGTTCTTTTCTTTATCTTTCAATCAATGAGAAAACACATTCCCGCCAAAAATGTAATTTCAAGTTAATTTCACCATTTCCAAAACATCCTAATTAATCCAGTTTTCTTAAAAGTTAAAAAAAGAAAATTACTTCATCCTCCCTTATAATAGTAAAATTATTTGGTAATTTTATTTTACTTAAAAACATAGTTATTTTCAAATTCAAAATGATATTCATAATATTTTCTAATTACATATATATATATATATATATATATATATATATATATATATATGTATATAGGCATGTTGAGATGGAGAAAAGACCGATTTTCTACTCTCTTTTACTTCCATTTGTTTTATTTATTTTTTAATAGTCATAGAAACAGAAAAAAAAATGAGAAATCCAGAGATCCTTTCCCATTGAAATGTAAATACAAACAGACATTTGAGCTTTATTTAACAGGATTCAGACACTAGAGGAACAGTTAAAATAATAGTATTATTCAGTTAAATAAAAATATTGTGAAGTTTTTTCATATTTTTTTTATTTTTCATTAACTTTTAGTTATTTTTTTCACTTTCCATATTTATAATTTTCAGTTACTAGTGCTCAAGTGTCCTAAGTGGAGGTATTTTTGGAATTTATTTGATAAATCCCAGCAAGTAATTATTGTTCAAGTATTTGTTATATCATTCAAGTATTTGTAATATTCAAGTGTTAAGGTAATCCCAAGGTAATTACTTTCATATTGTATTTCTCTCAAGTGGTTAATACCTTGTTGGTATAAAAATTGTTGATCAAGTGAGAAGAGTTTGCTTAAATAATATATTGATACAGTAATAAATATTATGTTATATTTAATGTTTTTTTAGTTGTGATATATACTTATTGATGGTATGTGATATAAAAACATGATTAATTGTATATTTTATATAATTAACATTTATGACATGATTTATTTTCTTTCCGAGTGACCTTTCATAAATAGTAGATCCTAATTAAATTGCTTATATATTTATATATGTATTAATATATATATATATATATATATATATATATATATATATATATATATATATAAATATATATATATATATATATATATATATATATATATATATATATATATATATATATATATAAAAGATTTGATCTTTTGATTAGTGTTATAAGAATTACAAAGGTATCATTTTTGAGTGACATTTATAAAAATATAAACTCATGTTAACATGGATATCAGATTTTATCACTATATAATCACATAAATAAGACTTTAATTAATGAAAATGAAAAAGTCTTCTATTGATTTGTAGCACATACTTCATGCCAATCTCATATTATACTAGAAATATATGTTAATTAAGATTTGACAAATTCAAAATATATCACAAAATATTTATATTTAATGAGACTTATTTATCATTATTATATATGTTTTAATTTCATTACTTTTTTTATGGAAAGGTAAGGTAAATACCAACAAATTTTATGATGAGCGAGTGGTTATATTGTAGTAAGAGTTTTGATGATGTATGAATATTATTTTCTAGGTTGTGTTTGGATTAGGAAATGGATTTGAGGTGATTTGAGATGAAAGTGTGTAGAAAGTTAAGTTGTTTTGGTTAGAGGAAAGATGGTAAGATTTGAGAAGAAAGTTTGTGAATGATGTGATACATATAATAAATATTTTAATATTTGTAATATATAAATAAATTTATTCTTATAATTAAAAATAAAATATAATTAATAATATATTTAAAAAATTACCTTCTAATATTAAATTATATAATTATTTTAAAATAAAATTTAAATTATGATTAAATATATTAATTTGATTAAAATTGATTATTTTTTAAAATATAA
>Ga0209700_102120_pt1 | contig 40756 bp, 23 predicted proteins | sample SiratroredBW_FD_187528 | JGI IMG/M metagenome (GOLD analysis project Ga0209700, IMG submission 187528) | Root nodule microbial communities of legume samples collected from California, USA - Siratro red BW (SPAdes) (version 2) | ecosystem: Host-associated > Plants > Roots > Nodule | place: USA...
ATATTGTGGAGCATAAGGGTGAGGCCCATATGCTTAATTTTAAGACTACATTAGTGTCACATATTATGACATGTTGTCGGTAAAGTATATTAAACTATTTGTATTATTAGAGAGGTGTATGTAAGCATATGCAATAGTACAAAGCATTAGCATTAATAATATTATTACTAACACTAGCTAAAAGTCCTAAATTTTTTCGAACATGATGTTAAAATCATGAAAATTAGGTCTCTTTGATTCTAATATTCAAAGATAAATAATAATCTTAATTAGAAAAAAATAGCTGTAATTATCCGGAATTTTAATAATATTAAATATAGAAAGAAAGAAAAAGTCAAACCATATATTTCGACTGGAAAAAAATTATAGAGTTTTATTATATAAACCCATAAAGTTGCTTTTACAACTATCACTTAAGAAACCAAATTAAATATTTTTCTATTAATGTCTGGAAAGTATAGAAATATTTAATTTTTAAATGGTACAGAATTATTTAATAATTTTTCTGATGCATGTCCTTGTACACACACAAAATCGAATTTTCATTCACGATGAGGTAGCTATAAAAGCAAGTGATGCCCACTATTGCCACACCCTGCAACTCCAAAACCACATTGCACTTTTCATCCGTTTCTGAAATCACTTTTTTGTTGATTTTTTTTTTTCTTCCAAACATGGGTGAAGCTCCAGAAGTGTTCTACATTAATGGGTTCTCAAAGTTTGGGCACGAAACCCAACAACAAAACCATGTCAACGATCAGAACCATGATTCCTCTTGGTACGAGGAAATCATCGATGATGATCTCAAATGGTCTTTTAAACTCAACAGGTTCGTCATTGCTTCATCCAATTCACTGTATAAGAGTTCAAACAAAAACTTTCTATCATTATTATCTTGTTTCATAAATATAGTTTGTGGTTTGTTTCATAAGCTTAACTCTTTTCTTTTATTTTCTACTTGTTTCAACAGTGTGCTCCATAAAGCAATTAGTGAGTACCAGGACATAGCTCTCTTGGATACAAAGCGTTTTGGAAAGGTTTGCAAGCTCTTCATCATCTTCTTCTTCTACTTTTCATAAGGCAGAACAAAAAGAAACAAATTGAGATTAGTTATGAATTTATTTTTTCTATTAATGGTTGTAGTATTAAGAAAAAAAAAGGGAGGGAAAAATTTTAAATAATATTGAGAAATCTGATATGGGTTTATGAGACGAGTTTGACGTCATTTTTAATGTTTCTTATCTATAATTTCATAGTTTATAATGTTTTAACTATAAAAATTGTCGTGGTTACTAAGTTGAGATGATGATTATTGATGTTGCATACAGGCTTTGGTGCTTGATGGAAAGATGCAGAGTGCTGAAACGGACGAGTTTATTTATCATGAATGCTTGATTCACCCTCCTCTTTTGTGCCACCCTAAGTAAGAGCATGTTCCATGGTTGAATCATGTTAGAGTTGATGAATTCATTATGGTGTGGCTACAATGTTTCATGTTTTTTTTTTTTTTTTTTTTTTTTTTTTTTTTTTTTTTTTTAAATCAGAATACTATATTAATCATGTTTTATAATCTAGTTATAAATTTAGTATTTTTTTCTAATGTATACAATATTAAATTAAATATTTCATAAAGTTCACGCATAGATTTTTTTTTCATATAAAGTATATGTGTCATATATAATGATGAGATTTTGTGAAAGGAAATGTATTAAAAAGCAAGATATAGATTTCATCTTAAAATATATATTTTTGTTTTCCTCTTGATATATTTTTTTACTTTATATATATTATGCATATATTTATCACTCTCTTTAATAATGATTAATAAGGAAACATTTTTTTCTAATACAACACTTTAAGTTATGCTTATACAATTTTTTAATAAGTATTTATAGAAAAAATAAGATGCAAATTAATTTTTATAAATTTTTACATTTTACCTTCACCAAAAACCTATTTTAAACCATAGACAATCTAATTTTAATTTGTATAAAAATATTAAATAATTTTAATTTCAAAGTTTATCTAAGACTAATAGAAAATGCACTCAAGCCGACTAACGAATCTTATTGATTTGACTATATATATTTTTATAATAAAACATGAATTAATTATTATTTGGCAACTAACTTTGAAAATTTATTCTGGTGTTTCTTATGCTTACTTCATAAAATCTTGTTTAGAGAATACTACACATAGATGGTAGTAGATGATTAATGGTTCTTGGTACACATGATTGGGCCTATGAACCCTTGACTAATATGAAGAGACAAATGTTAATGATTTTGGCAGTCCCAAGACTGTGTTTATAATGGGAGGAGGTGAAGGTTCTGCAGCAAGGGAAGCCCTTAAGCACAGGTCAATGGACAGAGTGGTTATGTGTGATATAGACAAGGTTTGTTACTTCTCTACCATACATTATTCATTTCTTCCTTAGCCGTTCATCAAATTCAAAAGTTAATTATATCCATAATCATATGCAAGTAGATTAAGGATATTTTTCATTTATAAAATACAGCCACCGAACTATAAATATTATTGACCGTTGTTGGTTTTCTTGTTAGAAGTTTATATAAACTATTATAATGGCAGGTGAATGATTGATAAGATAATGGTATATTTGGATAAAGTTTTATAAGAGAAAAAATGAGAAAATAAAAAAAATAAATTTAAGAGGTTAAAATTAGTTTTAGTTAATTTATAAAAATTTTCTATTTTTTATTTTATTTTCAGATGTTTATAAACTAATTTTCAAATTATTAAGAAATTTATTTATTTATTTTATTCTAAAAGATTTTATGGAGAAGTTTCTCTAAATAGACACTAAATTATTATTTAACGACGGAACAACTTTATAGTCAGAGTGTGGTGTATTGTAATTAATGTAAATGTTACAACAAGAATTTTAAAATATATCTTATTAATTTCAAACTTTAACTGCTAATTATTGCAGGAAGTGGTAGATTTTTGCAAAAAATACTTGATTGCAAATAGGGAAGCATTCTCTAATAAGAAGCTCGACCTTGTCATCAATGATGCAAAGTAAGTAACTTGTTTTTTTATAATTCTTTTAATCACAATTATCTGAGTTTAATGACTATATACACTCAATTAATAACAAATTATTATTAATATAAGTTTTATAAGCTAACTATTCTATAAAACAATAACCTTATCATAGATATGATTGCTTAACACTTCACATCACTATACAATTATTTTTGCATTCAATACATCATAGGACAAAATCAATTTTATCAGTGTGAAAAATTTTTAACCATAAAAGTAGTTTATTAAGCTTATTTTTCTTCTATGTTTCATATGTATTTAAATACTCCAAACTTACACATAACATTTTTGAAGGGCTGAATTAGTGAAGAGAAAGGAGAAATTTGATATTATTGTTGGAGATTTGGCAGACCCACTTGAAGATGGACCTTGCTATCAACTCTACACGAAATCTTTCTATGAGAAGATATTGAAACCCAAGCTAAATGAAAATGGCATTTTTGTGACCCAGGTAGCTATGAGTGACACGTCTTATATGTTATTATGATGAGAAACTCTTAGTTTACTCAAAAAAGTTTGACAAAAATGTATGCTTCTTGTGTAGGCCGGACCAGCAGGTATCTTCACTCACAAAGAGGTCTTCACTTCTATATATAACACGATCAAACAGGTCTTCAAATGTAAGACTATCTAACTCGGTCCCTTTATTATGTGATTCATCAATTACAGATATCATTAACAGAGTCAAAATAGCATAGGATGTTCTATTTAAACTGAACTACAGAGATTTTTTTTTGGTGCAGATGTCATTGCATACACAACTCATGTACCATCATTTGCTGACACATGGGGATGGGTGATGGTATGTAAAAAGAAGGTCTTGTTTATTTTTGAACTAATGGTTAAGTATTCCACAAGTAAAATTTTAGTAACATAAGATACTAAAATATCTAATGCATTGCAATAACTATATATAGAGTGAGAGAGTAGAATGAAGTACTCCTAGATATTGTTCACAAGAATTTTTATGCTTTCAATTTAGGCTTCAGATCAACCACTATCAATTTGTGCTGAAGAAATGGACAAAAGAATCGCAACAAGAATAGATGGGGAACTTCTCTATCTAGATGGTGCTTGGCTCCATTCATCTACAACCATGAATAAAACTATTTACCAATCGTGAGTACTTGCAACCCAAATCCATAATACTAGCATAGTCACTTATTGGATTTTGACATGATCTTTTTATCATTATTACAGTTTGCAGAATGAAACTCATGTGTACACAGAAGAAAATGCTAGATTTATTCCAGGACATGGAATGGCTTTTCGCCTCTAACGTTTCAAACCATAGATTGAGGGGTATTGTTTCGACCTAAAGGATGCATTATTAGTTTCATTGCCATTGAAGTATTATCTGTTTGGACATTTTAGGATTTTATGGTTTTTTCTTTAAAAAATAGGTTAAAAAGAAGTAAGTGTTTATAAATTATCTTTAATCTTAATTCAAATAAATAAAGTTAAACCTTTTTTATGTTCTGAAATAGTAGTTTTCAGTTGAAACTAAGGGATTAGAGGTATAACAACTCACTAAGGGATTAGAAAGCTATATTCTCAGTGCACTAAAAAAAGTCTGACATTATTTAAAATTTAAGATAAAAGTAATTAATAACACATTGTTACTATTTAAGAATAAATATGTGAAATTTGCAGAGTCCAAACAGATAATACTTTAAATTCAATGAAGCTATGAATGGAACAACCTTTGAGGTTGAATACAGATACTCTTGCATACTCTGACTCTCACCTCAAATCAATGTGTGGTATAGTCCAGGTTTAACTTCGAAGTTAATAATCAGAGGACACATTCAATTTTTGTAATCCATGCATATTATTATGCATGTTTTCATTTGTAAATTGGTGTTAGAGTATGTTGGAATTTGCTGTACATGACACAGAGATATTGGAAGGACTGGATATTGAAAACAATAAGATCAACAACAATCATATAATTCTATCAATATATTGCTATTTTCTGAAATTTCCTTAAGCTAAATTCAATTAACGCTTCTCGTTTAGAGTAATGAACCATAACAAAGAAAACTTGTCATTTTTACTTAATTAAGAAATATAAGTTCAGAAAAAAAAAAAACATCACTTGATGAAGAACTTAACTTGAACACTCATTTCATACGAAAGTTTTAAATTTTATAAGGTAGTTGACACAAATTGAAAAAATTCTTTTATAAAATTCATTCAAATAAGCTAAAAATAAACTAAGGAATTCATAAAAGAATTACACATGACATTTATCACGAGTATTAATAGTTTCTAATCCAAATCAAGATTTTAGAAAATGATACTTCTATAGGAGTATGATTACTAAAAAGCGACATATAGGAATGCATATACGGCCAAAAGTAACATGATTACTAAAAAGCAACAAACAAGAAGTAAATCAAATAAATAAAATATATTCTAATATTGCCAACGCAATACTTAAACTAATTAACATGCAATTTCTAAGGCTCCCCTTTACCCCATGATTTTAATACTTAAAACACCTTCTTCAGACTTACTTTATTTCTATTAACAATCTCTGACATTTTTATACCATCTTGCCCAGTTAACAACACCTGTTTATCTTTCAGATACCGGACCCTGATGGAATTGAGTCCTTCCTTCAGTAGTTCTTCACTTACTTCCTCCATAGTGATGTACTCGGTTGTGGTACCAATCCAGTTATCCTCTAACCATGCAAGTTTCATTGGCTGAGAGATGATTCTCGGACCTCACCATTCTTGATTGTTCTCCACTTTAGTTGCAGAAATATTGGTCCTCTTCCCTTGTATTTTATTCACCGTTTTCACCCTCCACTATTTGTCTTCTTTACTCTGATATTTTGTCTGCTCTCTCGTCTCCCTTCCTGTACCTTGGTAGGTTGACATATAACTTCATCGTTCCAAGTTCCTTTTCCAACTTACCTATGTTCTTTAGATCATATAATCTTACGAATCCAATCCTGTTTCTCCACTAGTTTAGTTTCCTAACTACAAATACTTCAGCTACCCTTTCCCACCTCTGCAAGTTTTTCGTTATCTCTCGTTCACCAAAGCTATTTAGGAAATGAGAGAAGAAAAACAATAGTTATGTTTCACAGTTGTAGCTTTCCGCCACCATAGACCACTGTAATTGTGTACACCACCAATTTTTAGTTACCAAATAAAATAATTATTAATTATAATTAAAATAATCACTAAATTAAGTTTTGGTTACTAAATAACTACAAAATTAAAGTAATGATTGTATTTAGTGACTAATTAAGTCAAGATAATTGGTATCTAATATTAACTACTAAGATTTTAGTCATTTATACCATTAGATTCAAAATTGGTATCTAATTAAGTTAGAGACTAATTTAGAATCTAATGATATAAGTGACTAAAGCCTTGGTAGCTAATGTTAGATATCAATTATCTTGACTTAATTGGTCACTAAATCCAATTATTTTTTTTATTTTGTAGTTATTTAGCAACCAAAACCTAATTTAGTGATTATTTTAGTCATAATTAACAACTATTTTATTTTATAGCTAAAAATTTGATCTCTAAATAGTTCTTTTCTTACAGTGACGATATCTCTTATATAAATGAAATTTTGATATAAAGTTAACACATAGTTTGAATTTATTTATATAAAATAGGCATATGTCATATATAATGATGAAATTTTGTGAAAGAAAATATATTGAAAAACAAGATATAGATTTCGTCTTAAAATATATATTTTTGATTTCCTCTTGATATATTTTTTAGTAAGGAAACAATTTTTTATACAAAAAATTAATTTTTTAATGAGTATTTATAGAAAAAAAAATAAAATGCAAAAAGGAATTTTGTATTAGTTAAAATTATATTATACATAGATTAATTTGTATAAATTCTTACGTTTTACCTTCACCGAAAACCATACATAATCTAATTTTACTTTGTATAAAAAAATATTAAATATTTTAATTTCCTTTTCCAAAGAAGAGTTTATCTAAGGCTGATAAAAAATGTACTCAAGCCGACTCACGAATCTTATTGATTTGACTATATATATTTTTATAATAAAACACGAATTATTTGGCAACTAACCTTGAACAATAATTCTGGTGTTTCTTATGCTTACTTCATAAACTCTAGTTTAGAGAATACTACACATAGATAGTAGTAGATGATTATGGTTCTTGGTGCACATGATTGGGCCTATGAACCCTTGACCAATGTGAAGAGACAAATGTTAATGATTTTGGCAGTCCCAAGACTGTGTTTATAATGGGAGGAGGTGAAGGCTCTGCAGCAAGGGAGGCCCTTAAGCACAGGTCAATGGACAGAGTGGTTATGTGTGATATATAGGCAAGGTTTGTTACTTCCCTACCATACATTATTCATTTCTTCCTTAGCCGTTCATCAAATTCAAAAGTTAAATATATCCATAATCTTATGCAAATAGATTAAGGATGTTTTTTAGTTATGAATATAGCCACCCAACTATAAATATTATTGACCGTTGTTGGTTTTCTTGTCAGAAGTTTCTATAAACTATTATAATAGCAACTGAATGATTGATATCGATAATGGGTATATTTGGACAAATTTTTATAAGAGGAAAATGAGAAAATAATAAGAAGCTTTTTAGAAATTTTCTGAATTTTTTATTTCTAGATGTGTATAAACTGATTTTCAGATTATAAAGATTTTTTTTTTATTCTAAAATTTTTATGGAGAAGTTTGTTTAAATAGACACTAAATTATTATTTAATGGAACAACTTTACTGACGGATAGTGTACTTTATTGTAAAGGATATATGTAACTTATAAAAATATTAATGTAAAATGTTACTGCAAGAATTTAAGATATATCCGATTAATTTTAAGTTTCAACTGCCAATTCTTGCAGGAAGTGGTAGATTTCTGTAAAAAATACTTGATTGTAAACAGGGAAGCATTTTCTGATAAGAAGCTCGATCTTGTTATCAATTATGCCAAGTAACTTGTTTTTTTATAATTCTTTTAATCACAACGGTGTGAGTTTAATAACTATATACTAATAACAAATTGTTATTAATATAAGTTTTAAGCCTAAAGAGCAATAACCTTTATATATATATAGTAGTTTATTAAGGTTATTTCTTTACACATTGAAGATTGTGTAATATGTATTTAAATAGTTCAAACTTATAAATAATTGATATTATTGAAGAGTCAAAGAGAAACGAAAAATTTGATATTATTGTTGGAGACTTGGTGTACCCTACTTGAAGATCAACTTTGCTATCAACTCTACATTAAATTATTCTATGAAAAGATACTGAAAATTAAACTAAATGTGTTGGAAAATGAGGTGAAGGATCTAATATATTAAGCATTGAGGTAGCCACTTACTAAGTTACCACATTCTTGAATTTGGTGTCTATTTTGATTGTTGGATATGAAATATGTATCATGACATCTTTACAGTGAGTTTAATATAAATCATTTTGATTTAGTACTTCCTAAATCACATAATGTCTTCTTGCTTTCCTTCAATTTTTCAAATTTTCAAGAACGAAGGATTGATTCCTCTGTTTTTTCACTCAATTAATTGTTTATTTAATAGAAAAACTAAATTTATTCTTTTAGATTGCAAGTATTAAACAATTATATAACAATAACAACATAAGAAGAAATACAATATGTTTGCTAACTAAGACCCGCCACATGTATAGCAAGATCCCATGTTTGCTTATATGTATATATAACCTCTAAATCAAATCCAAGAAACACAACATTTTCATCAAAATTTTGAATACTCTCTTATTTCTCATAAGAAAAGGCTCACAGAATCCCAAAAAAGAGTTATATAACATTTTTGTGTAGACTTATATACCCCTCTTTATTTCACTTAATTATATAATACTTTTGTTGTAGCCAATGAAAGCTTAGAGGGAAAGTGCATATATTTCTATTGCACTTTTGTGGTTATCATCACACACATGTGTGCTTCGGTCCCACTTTAGTTTTTTATGTTCCATATTTGCATTTTATTCATATTTACAAATTTAATACTTGTTTCTACTGTAGTTTTGTGTTCTTCATCACATACATGTGGATTTCGATCCCACTCTTAGTTTTTTATGTTTATAGGAAAAATTATGTGTTTTGTGTGTACAATCGAAAAATAAAATAAATGCACAATCGTTGCTTTTCATACTTAAATACTGAAGAAATATCTAATACAGACACACATCACAACATTGAAATAAACCAAAACAACTAACTCCATGAACATGCAGATGCTTCAGACAGAATGAGATTTCTGGAAAGTTCTGTTTCCCTGAGCCTACCCAATTGTGAAAACCCACAAAAATTATAAAATGAAAACCTTAAGGTTAAAATGAAAACCCACAAAAATCGCAAAATGAAAACCGACAATAAAACCTATATCTTTGTCACCCAAAACGAAAAAATCACGACCACCGATGAAAGGGAGGAGGCAGTGAAAAAAAGTGAGTGAACCTATAGCTCCGACAATCACAGTGAGAGAAGAACTGAAACAAAACTAAAGAAAGAAATTGTCGGAGGGAGATAAATGATCTATGGGGAGAAATGTGAAGGAGAATAATAACCTTGCTATGGGAGAGAGGAAAGTTATTAATTGTTTTCCCTACAAGCTTTAATTCTTTTTTTTGAAAAAATTAAGTTTAAATTAAATAATAAATTTAAATTAAAAATTTAAACGATTTATTTTTTCTATTCTTTAAACATACCTTTAAACGTTTTATGTTGTTTAAAGTTTAAACGTTACAGTTAAGTTTTGTATAATATGGGATATAGTTTAAAAATTTATATTATTAACTATTACTTATAATAAATAAAATAACAACAAATAAAATATTACTAATTATATTTATTTTTTATTTTTATATTTAATTTTCTAAGTTTGTTATTAAATATTATAACTTTAAAATTTATTTATTTATTTAAAAATTAAAACTTCACATTAAACAATAAATATAAATTATTTATTCATATTTTATGAATTTGGAATGAATCTATCATACAAAAGAAAATTGTTACGTAAACCATTAATATTTTTGTAAACATCACTTCATTAAATCATGGTAAATGACATTTTACAAAATTCTAAACAATTACATAAACATAAGTATATTATTCATTTAACTACATTCTACATTTTAAAAAATATCTAATGGACAAGTATCATTAATAATATGATTTCAATTTTTTATGTCAGAAATTACTCAAATTTCATTGACTTTAATTAAATATTTTATTTTTAACTAGAAAATATATTTTTATTTATTATAATGTAATTACTTTGAAGATTTCTATATTTTTATCCAAAACAACATGTTTTTACTTTAATACTTGTAAATTTAAAAAAATTACAAATGACCATTATCATAATGTTGTCATAATTTAGAAAAGAAAACAATTTAAGTAATATTCGTACAAATTAAAAATATATTCTAAATAATTATTATATAGACTACAAACTAATTATTGTAAATAGAAATTCTAAATTATTAGAAATCATATTCATTTTCTTCTTATCACATATAATTAATATTTTTATTTGACATTTAAATCAATAAGTCTTTTCTTTTGTAATAAAAGTTATAATAGAAAAATTTGAGACATTTAAATCAATAAGTCTTTTCTTTTGTAATAAAAGTTATCATAGAAAAATTTGAATTACTTTTCTTTGTAATTATGTTATCTAAATGATTAATGTAATCAATTTTCATAAATCATATTTTAAACACATAAAATTAACTATGTTAACTATATGGGTAGGATAATTAATTTTCACAAATCAAATTTTAAGTGAAGTAAATCTTAAATCGCATATTTTATACACTAAATCTTTCAATACCACAATTTTAACTACAATCAAATTTAAATTTAGAGATGATTTTCACAAAAATATATGGTCATACTTATAGTTCGTCATATATAATTAGTCTATACACATATTCTTTTTGTTCAAATATTATATCTACTTTTTACATTATTATGTCACACAAAGCTCCTACTTAAGTTACACATACAACCTTAAAAGGATAACAGGTTGTGTCAATAGTAACTTTTATTTTATATTAACGCTTCACTTTATATTTTAATTACAATCTTAAATTTATATATTATTTACAAATTTTCTGAAATTATAATTATTGATTCATATTTTATACTTTAAATATGATAAAAACATGTTTATTTCATTTTTCCATTATTAAAAGTATTGCAAACTTTTTAAACTCACTATTTTTTTATTTATTTTAAACTAAATTTTTTACATATGATTTTCTTGTCATTTTTATTTTTATATATTTTTGTTTTTATATTTTCTTCAATTTTTTATTTCTCATTTTTATAATGCATCATAGTGGGAGTTCTTATTTAATTATATAAAAACTAGTTAAAATATTTCTTAAATTCAATTTTAACACTTATCATAAAATTTTTATTTTTTTAATCCTCAAACTAATATTATATAATCATAATAAGTTTTTCGCCTATTATTTTTTTCATTAATTTTCTTTCATCTTATTTTTCTTTTCTTCCTAATATCTTTAAATTTTTATTCTTTACAAAATTATTCCAATCTCATTATATATATATATATATATATATATATATATATATATATATATATATATATATATATATATATATTTTATATATTTTATATATTTTTAATTAAATATTAAGTGTTTCTATTTAAAATTTTATACAAAATAGTACAATCTTTTCAATTTAATTTTAACACTTAACTTCACATTTGTATTCTTCTATTTATTCCATCATGAAAGTAATACGTATATAATCATGCTCAATTGTTTCCTATTATTTTTTTCACTAAATTTCTTTCATCTTTTATTTTAACATTTTTTGCTAATACTTTTTCCTACAATTTTAACATTTCTTTTCTGTTATTTTTTTATTAAATTTCTCTCAAATAATTTATCTTTCTTATCACAAATAATTAAATACATTTTTATTTTAATTTATTATACATTCACTAAATCCACAGTTCTTCATTTATTAAACTAAAAAAAATATTTTTATTATACTATTAAAGATGTTTGCGGCGGCTACACTGAGATGATATCTTTTTAAAGGAAGTTTTTCATTTAGAGCTTCGGTCTTTATGAAAGCTTTCATTTATATTTAATTAAAAATATTTTTCTTTTATGTCGGCTTGATCAATGCTTTTATTTTATTTTTAAAAATAATTGCGTCAGCTTTTGCGTAGATTTAGCCAACGTTAACATTTTTTTTTTATTTTGTTAAAATATAGTATCGTTTAACCAATGCTTTCTTGCGTCTACTTTTTGACCGACGATATTTGTGATAGATATTGATCCAATTTTATAGTGTAATCAGAGAGTATATTCATTTTTGTAATCCATGCATATTATATGCATGTTTTTATTTGAAAATTGGTGTTAGAATAAATTAAAATTTTCTATACAAAATAAAAAAAAATTATTAGAAGGACTGGACATTCAGAACAATAAGAACAACAATATTCATGTAATTTTTCAATGTATTACAATTATCAGTAATTTTCTTAAGCTATATAACAAAGAGAACGTCTTATTTTGGCTTAAGAAGTACAAGTTCAGAGCACTTGACAAAGAAATTAACTTAAACATTCATTTCATACTAAATTTTCATAAATTTTAGAAACTAGTCAAAACAAGTTGAAAAATCCTTTTATAAAACTCATTCAAATAAACTAAGAAATTCATAAAAGAATTACACATGATATTTATTATTAGTATTAATAGTTTCTAATCCAAACCAAAATTTTAGAAAATGATACTTGTCACGATTTTAGCCCTTGTTGTAGGGGTATGATTACTGAAAAAGCAACAAACAAGAAGTAAATCAAACAAATAAAATTTGTCCTAAATGCATATTGCGAATGCAATTACTGGTATATAAACTAATTAACCTGCAATTTGTTACATCAATAAACAATGCAAGCAGAAAACTTTGGTCTAAATAAACTCAATATATAGACATATAAGAAACGCAGTGTAGCATATATAAATAGTTGCATAAACTACAAGGAACACAAAAAGGTTAAAACACAGGAATGAATGAGCAAAAGAAAATGCAAAGTTCCCATACAGCACCATTCTCAAGTTCTCTTAACCGGATCAAAGTTGGAGACTCCAATAACAGCACCGAATATCGCCACGAGCACAACCCCACCAGCAGCAATACTTAGCAGAAAGTTTTGGAGCGAAGGAGAGAAGTCATATCCCGCTGCATGAGCCGCTTCAGGAACCACCATGCACGATGCTGCTGCAGCAGCACTGAGACCCTTCACTGCTTTTTCCTTCAAAGACGCTTCAATGTTGAGTTTTTGTGGTTTTGCCTCTGACGATTTCTTCACCACACTCCTCTTCAAGAAGGCTTCGGAGGGACGAGGGTTTGACGTTGACCTGTTCTTGGCGGCGGAGCTGAGTGGAAGAACCATTGAAATTGAGAGAGAAGCCATTTTTTGGTGTCGTTTTGATTATTCGTGAAACTTTTGGCAAAGGTTAGAACTTTGAACTTTAGATACTGGGTGGAATCAGATATGTGGTGGGAAATTCAGATTTTGTGATGACGTGGCAGGTGTTGTACCTGGGATTGGCGATAGGGTTATTTGGGATTGATCACTTGGATAGTTTAAGGTGTCAAACAATGTAGCTTTATCCATGAAAGGGATAAAACATTGTAGGGTAGCATGGATTTTTCCGAAAGTTTAAGTTGGAGTGTTCTTAAAGATAGAAAGTGAAATTAACTTTTGAAGATGGGTTTTAGTTGTATTTTTTTGTTGGAAATTACATATATTAATAAAAGACTTTTTTTACTTAATAATGTAAATAATTTTTGTTTAGGATATATTTGGATTCACATTTGATTTTGCCAAAAACATGATTTTCTTGTTGCCAACACAGTGTTGGAAATGTCATTTAAAGTTTTAAACTAGTCTTGTTTAGCAGCTTTTGCATCAATACCAGCTGTTGAGTCATGTTTGTCTTTTTTTTTTTTTTTAAAAAAGCGAAAAATAAATTAAGTAAGATGAAATATTTTAAGAATGTTTCAACCTTTTACATATATCTAGTTTAATTGAATATTTATATGTATTAATGTGCAATCTCTATCTTAAATTCATAGAATAAATTACATATAATCCAGTCAACCATATTCAGAAGTTCCTAATGATATTACCGTACAAACAAACTCACTAACATCTCTGAAAACCTGATTGTGAGTGCTAGGAATACGAGTAACATTGAGAATTTTAATCACATTCATAAACGATAACATTTTATAGGCTACTTCCTCTCTAATGTATAACCTAGTTATAGCTGTAAGGGATGTCTCCTTTCAAAACCAAACATCTTTGCCTTACTGTTGTTGTAAGCTTTTGTAATTTTTTATATTCAACAGAATAACCAATTAGGGCTAAGTTTTTCATTCTTTTGCTTGGTTCATGACCACCACATTCATAATACGTTTGCAGACTTCTTTATGTGTATATCTGCCAATAAAAAATCCTACCTATCCTAACTAAGACCATTTTCCTTAATTAATTTTTGACATTGTGGCACCTCCAACGAACACAATCCAGGCATGTCAAACTATCTGACCACCCAAGTAACCTAACTCTGATTCCCATTGCTTACCCCAAACATTTTATAAGACAAAGGCACCAATTAGAGTATGAGAAATAAATATTTGACTTTTTATGTTTTAACCATAACTAGCATTATAGTTGTGTTTGAAAAAATAATTCTATATCATCTATTTTCTCCCTTCTAAACACTGCCTTATTTCTATAATTCCATATTCTGACATTATCACTTTTTACATCTCTTTTCATATTTTATTTACTTTCAAATTCAATTCTAATAAATAAAAACTCAACATATGCAGATTAAGATATTTATGTCTACCTGTCTCTATTCCAATTCACCTATCTCATGCCTTTTATACTCTTTATATTACCTTACAAATTATAAATAAATGTTTTCATGTGTCTATGTAGATCATTGATTATACTCGAATCATTTTGACAATTGTACACCCCAAAAACAATTTTGATTGCAAGCTTCGAAATAACATTGTGTATGTGTTTTAGATGAAAATTTTGAATTCAGATTCGACTTAACTAAAAGATTTTTTTTATTTAAACTGACAGTCGTTTTTTAGTTTGAGTAAAATGAAAATTTAGACTCAAAACATAATAAATTTTGATGAAATTTTAAGGAAAAAAATTATATTCAAGTTCATATAATTTTGATTTTCCAAACTAGTCAAGTTTGAAAAGAAAGTATCTTACCAATTTTAACTTTTTCTGTGGGTGGTCTATTATAAATTCAGAAAAATATTTCTTTTTCATATAGACCTTTTATAAAATATCGGTTCATGCCATCAATTTGAAATAATAGCGATGGTAATTTAATAAAAGAAAAAAAACTATTAACTGGTAAAAAATAATATCGGTTCATGCCATCTTTTTAATATAAAAATTTACTTAACTTTTTCAAGTAAGATTCAAATTCACGCTTTACATTTTTATACATATGCATGCGAAAATTTGTAAATAGAAACTACAATTTATTAGACAAAAAGTTATTATTCTGTAATTTTTTTTTTAAAAATAGGCAACAGTTATATTGCCAAAATACAGAATTTCATATAAATCAATAACACAACTAAATTAATGTAAAAATTGTATGCTCCTTGTTACAGTGTCCTCCTTGAATATAAGCTCTTATGCACTATTCTCAAAGTGGTAGTTAATTTATTTGCTCGAGTAATAAAGTGTATAACAGATTAAGATAACAAGACAATGGTGAAAATGATGGTTAATAATTAAATAAATATAATAAACCCTAGGCTAAAAGAGATTGTTCTTGACATAAGTTTTGAGACAAAGGGTGATTGTAGCAAAGGATGGTCGTGTTGTTGGATTTTGGTCCCAACAAAGAGAAATTAAGTCAACAAGCTCTCCCAGTTTACCAACATCATCACATGGAAGCTTAGGTCGAAGCTTACCCTCCACAACTTCCTTGGCAATCTAATAATATAACATCAAAGGTTTAATAAGAATAAAAATCACATTTCATCAACTTGAATATTAACATTGAAATAATCGAATAATCATTCACATAAATTAAAAATTCAACGAAATTAACTAGGATGAGTGTGATGATTATGTGTATATACCTTGGTGGGACCATATTCTGTCTCAACATAAGGGTAATTTCCAGTTAATAGCTCGTTCAGTATGATTCCAAAACTGTATACATCACAATTTTCATTGTAGGGTTCACATCGTATTACCTCTGGTGCCATGTAAACGTATGTTCCTGAAAATAACACAAAAATAATTAATATACATTTTTTAAGAAAAGAAAAAACAACCTATTACCACAATGACCTATGGGACCCATAATTTTTTTATTTTATTTTGAAGTAATTTGAAGTTCAAGTTTGTATGAAAGAGTATTCACCATTTCTCCAAAAAAAGAGTGTTTACCTGTTTCTCCAGTGAGGGCCATTTCTTCCTCACCCAAGAACCGTGCGTGGCCAAAATCCGCGACTCTAACGTGCATGGCGTCATCAAGAAATATGTTGCTGGGCTTCAAGTCACGGTGAACGAGTTTGGGCTTTTGCTCGTGCAAGTACTGCATGGCTTGGGCTATTTCCAAGGCCCGGCCCACTCTCTCTTGCAAGGTTGGAAGTGGCACGGTCCGCTCCCTGTGCCGGTTCCCGGGCCCATGGAGCCACTCCTTCAGCGTGGTGCTGAGGTACTCGGTGACCACCCACGCGCGCTGGGGAGGCTCGATGCACGCTCCCATGAGCTGAAGCACGAACCTGTGGCGCTGCCGCGACAGCGTTTCGAGTTCCTGGGAAAAGTAAACGACGCCGTTTTCGTTTGTACGGAAAAAGTCTTGCGATATGCATTTCACTGCGACCTCAAATCCACGCCACGTTCCTCTGTAAATCTCTGCGGTGCTTCCTTCCCCAATTTTCTCTTCCAATTTAATCTATCCATCACAAAATTCACATATAATCATAATTAGTATTTTTTATTACTTAAACACTCAAATATGTTTTTATTTTTAAAATATTATAATTTTTCTACTATATTATATTATCTAATTTGTCGTATATTTTATTATTTATTTATTTGCTAAACATGTTTTTATTTTATTTTATTTTAATCTTACTGCTACAAAGTATCAACTACCTTTTAGCAATACTGCTATAAGATTTTCCTCTCAAACTCATTTTCATAAACCATCTAATTATTTACAAAGAATATTAGTAATACAGATATTTTATTGATTCACATGGAGCTTTGTTTAATCTAACATTCAGATGGAGTAAAATTATGCAAAATCGAAACTTTCAACATAAAATGTTACTATAATTATTAAATAATAATTTTAAATAAAGTGAACTGAATGAAAATTATTGATACGCAAAGAAATGGAATATATATTTGAAACTTAGGTTTGGTTTGAATTAATGTTTTACAATCCAAACTCAAATTATTTTAAATAATTTATATTTTTGTACATTCAAAACGTAAATATGAGGCTAAAACATCAAATTAAACTAGCACTTCATTTAAATAAAATGTTTAAAATCTTGAACAATGTTTATAAATTATTCACAATCTCTATTCTAAAAAATTGTAAAGCTTTTGAATATGCTGAAAGAATCATAATCATGAAGTCTTGTAAGTTATTTACATATTCTTTATTAGTGAAGAAAATCAAACTCACTGAACTTATGTTTGGATTGGTATGTGTATGATTATTGAGTGGAAGATGGATGAAGTTGAAGTAGGGTTTACCTCATTTGGATGAATGTACCAGCCATTTGTTTTAGCTTGATGAATAATGGGTGCTAGATTGGGGTGGTGGGCATGTTGTGGTGGAGAAGTGGGAATTTCAGGGCTGCTAATGGAGTGAAGAGAGTGTGGTGATTGTTGAAATTCACCATTGCAGTTCAGAGTGAGATCCAATATTCCATTTTCTTCTGCTTTCTGAAGACAATATCTCAAGTATTCTTCTGTTCTTTCCATTCTTCTCTTGTACATTACTCCTACTTCTCTTTCTTTCATCACTTCCTTTTCCAAATCTTCCACCTAGGTTACCATCAACAAATTTTTCAGACCACCTCTAATATTCTCAATTTCATTCAAGCATTCTAAAGTTTTGTTAATTATTTAAACATTTTCATTCAGAGAATCATATGTGTAGTTTTGATGCTCAATATCACACTTCACATGTCATTAACGATAATAGAAAAAGAAATATTCATTATCACTCATTTAATCATCAATGATGATTTTATATATTTTTATAATAATTACATTTAAAATCACACAACTAGTAATATCTATCTTCTTACTAACTTTTATACTTTAAGTAGTAAAATATTTTTATAATATTTTTTTTTACAAAAAACATAATATTATAAAAAATAATTTACTCTAATGATGTAGACCATTAAACTCTTAAAGATATTATATAATGTGACAACACAGGGTCAGTACCATTTATAAGTAATAGTGTAATGTCACTGTTAAAAAACAATAATTATTGTCACAATGGTATTATTTTATTTTTAATACAAGACAGATAACGTGAATAATTAAACTTCTCACGAGATTTTTACCAGTGCAAAAGAATATATCAATATTCAGCATTTAACTTATTTATAAAACATCTGTAAACTTAAACTGACACTTATTAATTAGCTTAGAAGGTTTTAATTAACAATCATATAATTATAAAGCTTCGGTAAATTGGAAGATAATGCATAGTATACTAAATTCAATATTAGTAATTATCTTGTACGAATAAAATCAATTTTGTAATTAATATTTTATATTAATGATAAAATATTTTTAACAAGCATTTATTATTTTTATTGTTAATGAAATTATAGTCATGATATATAATATAGTGAATATTATAAATAACATTAGCGAAAAATAAAAATGAATAAACAGTGATAACTGTGGTACTTGTCACAAAGATTATTATAATTTAAACTTTGAAATTAGTAATAATTTTTTTGTTCTGTTTGAGAAACAAACCAAACTAATTCAAGTTAAATTGGATCTATTTTTTTCAGTAAATTTGTTAATCTAGGTAAATTTTTGTCTATAGAGGTAAATTGGATTATTTGTGTCAATAAAAAAGCCTAAATTATATGTATTTGTTAATAGAGATAAATTTCTGTGAATTTATTTTTTTATTTACAATATTTAAGGAGTGTATCAATTGTTCTGTCTTATATGAACCAATCTATAGATATTTTTTTAATCGGTCTCTTTAAACTCAATATTAATTTTGGACTTGGTATTTCTTCCTGTCATAGCATCTTTCTCCAATTCCACAATTTTTGAAATTTTGAATTTAGATATAACAAAATGATAAAAATATCTTTACAGTAGAATTTGCATGACATTCAAATTTTTCAAATCACTTTATGATTGTAAAAATCATAAGTCATTCGATTTTTAAATCACTTGTGATTTCTACAATCTGCTAGTGATTAGAAAAATCGAATATCTTGTAGATTATATAAATAACAAATCTTTCAATTTTTTAACTTTGCGAATTATATAAACTGTAAGTAATTTGATTTTTTGAATGCCTTATAGATTGTATAAATACAAGTCGTTCAAAAATTGGATTTACTTGCAATTTCTATAATCTGCAACTTCAATTTTTAGTAAAAACAAACGACACTTCCAAAATTTCCTTTCTCAACGGCTAAATGGGACAAGAGGTGCAAAATTTCAATATGCTATGATTACAAAGGTGCAGGTGGTGGACGAGTTGCAGGAGGTGCTGGACTACAGAATCCGAGGAGGTGGGAGATGGGTTCGAAGGTGCAGGATTTCAGCGTTAATAGGTGAAGAGTAGAATGGATTTTAAAAAAATTATAAAGGTCAAAATGGCCATTTCGACTTTACTATGGAGGTACAGGAAGACGGTAAGGAGGTGCAGGAAGAAGCAGTCAAACCTCTTCGGCTCTACTCTTGGCCCATGAATCCAAGACACACACGATGTATAGACAAATTCTTCCTGCATCCTAATATCTTCTTCCTGCACCCTAATATAAAATTTTAATTCCACAACTGACCCTATCCGGTTCATACGAGCAAAAAAATAAGAACCGTATGACACCCTCCATCCGGTTCACATTTCAGAAAAAATGACAACCGGATACGTATGTCATCCGGTTGTCATTTCAAAATAAAATGACAACCGGATGACACCCCTATCCGGTTGTCATTTCAAAATAAAATGACAACGGGATGACATCCCCATCCGGTTGTTATTTAAAAAAAAAATTATTTTATTTGTAAATGACAACCGGATGACGTACTCATCCGGTTATCATCTTGATTTTGAAATGACAATCGGATGGGACTGCCATCCGATTCTTATTTTCAAATTTCTCGTACATCAAATTGGAAAATTATTCTGTTCGTCGTCGACAACGCCTAAACCCCAAATCAACTACTCTAATTAGCAATATCACTTACTAATTGCTAATAAACACCAAAAATTACTTACTTATTGTTTGTTTAAAGGATTAATCAAAGATTTGGAAAGAGATGAAGTTAAAATGAAACCCGGATGGGATGTCATCTGGTTCTTATTTTATTTTGAAATGACAACCGGATGACATATTCATCCGGTTGTTAAATTTTTTAAAAGTGACATCCGGATGGGATGCCATCCGGTTTTCTTTTTTTTTGACATTATAAACCAGATGGATGTACTTTTTATATGAGGGTACTTATGAAATTAAAAAAATCTATATTAGGATGCAGGAAGCGTGTATTAGGGTGCAGGAAGAATTTGTCCGATGTATATGGGGACGGAATCCAGAAACAAAATTGAAGGGGCATAAAAAAAAATCTAACTATTGCGCGATACAATTAATATACTTTTTTTATAAATATATTTTAAAATATTAATTACATTATTAATCTATCAAAACGTTAATACACATATATACATGATATATTAAACACTATTTTTTAAATAAAAATTACAGGTATCCTTTATATAAGAATATTTGTAATTATAGTATGTAGGTTAGTTATAATTTTGCAGCAAAAAACTATATTAATTACTCCAAAAAATTAATAAATCAAATTAAAACATGTGGTAAACATAATTATTTCTTTGAAAGAATTTTTAACCTACTTTCATTTAAATGGTTAATTTGTTTCTGTAAATTTGAACCTGTAGATATATATATATATATATATATATATATATATATATATATATATATATATATATATATATATATATATATAAAGAAAAACAGTACTAGAAATGATAATGTTTAACATTGTCATAAATTTTAATTAGTCAATCCGTAAATAATATTAATAATCATGACTATCAAAAGTAAAAATAAATTATTTAACTATATAAAGAAAGAAAAAAATATTATTGTCTTTCAAAGAAAAACTGAAAACAAGATTGAATAAAAACGAAAAGAGAAATGAAAAAAATTAAGTAATACTATATCTATAACTAAGCTTTAAATAAAAATATCATCTTAATATTAAAATATTATATATATATATATATATTTACATAAAGAGAAAGAAAACTTTATATTATTATACCGTTATAAACCATTATATAGCCTAAATTTGTTATCTTTTACAATAATTATCTCAATGGTAGTTTTTAATTAGTTCATATTATAACATGTGTGAGGACATGCATGACCATTCAAGTATAAAGCATGAAGCACACCTTTTGTAGCAAGCTTTGATACTGTAGCTGTTTTGGATGTTGTGGAGATGTGGAAGGAGAGGACCCTCTAGGCTTGCCATTGCTGAAGCCTCTGCAGCACCCTACAAGTAGAGGCCTTGGTGGCTCCACATTCTTCTGTGGTTTGTCCCTACAACTAGATTTGGATGAGTGGGAAGACATGTGAGGAGAGTCTCCCTTGTACTGAATTTTAGGGCTGTTCTTGAAACTCATCTTTTGATTCAACTTTTTGTGTGCTCCCTAAAGAAAACTATCATAGAGTGGAAGGGAACCCAAATGGAGTCATGAGGGTCCCTTAATATGGTCTTCCACCATTTTTGTTGGGTAGTGAGATGCCACATAGCTGGCAACAATGACGGATTTTATGAAGAGCATTACTCAGACAAATGCCTTGTTGGGTTTCTTTCACATGCATTGTTTTGTTTGCATGAAACATTGGCTTCTATCTGTCTTTGGAACCCTAGGTAATAGAAACCATTATAATATTTCGTAATAAGCTAGGTCATCATGAGTTACTACAATGAATTTTAAGAGTTAAAAACGATGTTGAAATATGGTAAGGTAATGGGTGGCAAATTTGGCGGAGGTTAATACAGAATTTACCACACCATACATAGGTTTAGGGGTTATACAATCAAACCATAATTAATAACTACTAATTTATACCTCAAGTTTTTCTTCATATAAAGTATATAGACAATAAAATTGTAAACCATTATTGATTTTGATTCTATAAGGATGATTTTTTTGTGACATAAGATTGTAATACGAACGGTCTAAGTTCGAGTTTGTGGTATATTGTTAAAAATAATTTGTTATATGTAATAGTTGAAACCAATCTATCTCTAATAAAAAAATACTTATGATTTATAAAGCAAATTTCAAGTGATTAATTTTTTTTTTTGCAAAAATTGAACCTAGTAATAAGACTCTTTTTTTTTTTTTTTTTTTTTTTTTTTTTTTTTTTTTTTTTGTCTTATTAAGACAAAACACTAGGGAGAATGCACCACACCAATGTAAGAGTTACACCGAATGAAATTAGAAATTAACGAGGGTGGGTTCAACTAAGAGAATGAATCCGTATAAGTAAAATTTACTGTTATTTATTATATTATACATATCTTGTGGATATACAGTCATAAATGGATAGACACAACAAGACTGATTCTATCAACTTAATTCATTTGGTGTATGAAAGAAAGTTCCAACGATATATTAAAGATTCTCATAGGTCGAAACATAAACCGTTATCATCACAACATAGTTGATAGTAGGTGTTTATTAATTACTATTTCATAAAGAGCATCTTATACCTACACTAAATGCTTCTAGTTTGCTTCATCCAAAGAATAAACAATTCAAGACCCCTCATTCTTTGGTAGCTAACTGCACCATTTTTTTTTATTAAAGTACATACATTTATTTTTACATTAATCGAAAAATATCTTCTTACCAAATTAAACGATAAAATTATTAACAAAAATAAATGAATAAACATAAAAGAAGTTGATTAAACACTTTCACACTAAAAATAACAACGACTCAATATGTGGGTAACAGAGAATAAATGTATGTAAAAAAGTAAAAATAAGTTTTTGGCCTAATAAAAATTTCACTATACAAGTTGGCTAAAAGACTTTATCTGCTCAAGACTTTGGTTTCTCTTGTTTAATTAGAGATCTTTCTCTTAGAATAATAAAACCCTTTTGTCCTATAATAAGATATACATGACATATTTGGACTGAAGGTAGAATATACCATTGGTCTTTTTAATGAAATGACATATTAGTTTTTTATTTTTATTTTTTTTCTCTATGTTGAAGGACTGTCACATTTATTAGAGTGCTTTTTTTATTAATCTCCATACCTCCCAAACTTAACAAAGACCAAAAATCCCACAATTTATCCTTCATAAATTATCTTCTCTTCATCTGCAATTCAATGTTGCCAAAGACCACCATGGAGGTCGTTACACCTCCCTCCTCGTAGCCAGCAATAAAAAAAACTAATTTTAGTGACATAATATAAATTATAAACATGTGACATAATATCTTGTGACAATAATTAAATTGTCACTAATCTTGTCACTATTATACTTGTAACAATAATTTTAATGTTATTAAAATTAAATTTTATTATAACAAATAAAATTATCACTAATAATTCTATATAATAGTAACAATACTAAAATATTACAAATATAAAAGATAATTATGACAATAATAAAATAGCAGAACTATATAAAATAATAATAATAAATTAATTATTATTATTGTTATTATTATAATTGATAGTATTTTATTGTCAAAATTTATATATAGTCAGATATTAATTGTTTCTAATTCTTAATTTTTTATCATTATTATTAGAAATTATGATAGTTTGTAATAAATATCATATCATAACTAATAAATAAGCAAATCATATTTAAAATTTCAAAATACATATTAATTAAAATAAATAAACATAAAATATAAATATAAAATATTTATTATATTTAAACATATAATAAATAAAATATACAACAAGAACTTGAAATATAAATATATCAAATCAAACTTAATTTTAACTTTTTTTTTGAACGACAAAAAAATAAAATGAATTAACTGGGACATTTGAAGGATATCTACACAAAAAAACAAATACAAGTTCATTATTAAAGGAAACAATGATCGCATAAAAGGATGAGATGCAAAACAACTCCATAACGACAAATGTGTCCCACACCTTGTAATAGAGTTACAACAACAACATGCCTCCATCATAATACAAAATGACAATATGTATTACACCTTCAGATAGTCTTACTCTTAAGAGCAATAAACATTCTCACCAATATGAAGTAACTATACAGTGTTGAGTCCTAACAGTAGCGTTCTAACTCATGGTTTGGTTATTGTTAATCTTCGCACCTGACTCTAAACAATAACTTTCACCATGATTATCTTAGTCAAATGGTTGGATGATCCATAATATTTTTAAGGATTTTCATCCTGAAAAATAAATAAAATAAATCACTAATATGAATTAAAAAATTAATAATATTTTAAAATTTTAAATAAATACTTTCTTTGTTTGATGGAACATTTGAAGTGTTAAAGGATAAACTTCCTAATAAATTAGTCATTTGAAGTCTCATCTCCTTTCAATATCTTGCTTCATTTGGTCATGTTGAGTTTTCATAGAAAGTTGGCGATTAGTTGACGTTGAGATTGCAATTCACTTTGAAGTTGAATGTTAGTCTCTTCTTGCTTTTGAATAATGTTGGTCAAATTTTGTACTTCTAACTCTAAATCATTTGCTCTCTTTTGTGCATCCTTCATTTGACTTTGAATAAGTTGTCTCTCTACATTTCTTTTCGACATTGACACACTTCGTATACCTTATGAGTGATTTGGTTTTGTTCCCAATACAAATTCAAAATGTTTTACCAATGAGACATATGCTTTTAAAATTTCTTCTTGATACACTTCACCCACATTTTTCAAATTGTCCTATACAATATTAACACAAAATAATATGACACATGTTAAGGTATGAAAAAACACAGTAAAATAACTTTTAATATCCCTATATACATTTTCACATGTCACCTTATTTATACATTTCAACACCATAATCTAAATTTTTACACTCAAATTGTAAAACTTTAACGAGATAAAAATATAACTTTTAAATCTATTAAATAGAAATGAAAGTAATATTCTTTTACTTATCATAATTTGTTCTCCATTTGGAATACACCAAGTTCCATCATATCTCATTCATGTGACCTTCCATACTTCTACTATATTTGGTCATTCATCATTTTTTAATTTCTCTTTTTATTGAAAATAAAGCAAATAAGATAATATGATGTTATATTAAATAAAAGAACAAAAACAAACTTATATATGTGAAACATAAAAAAATCATATAAAGCCTATATAAAATTTGCAAAAAAAAATTATACACATACAACATAAAACAAACAATACCATTTCAAGGTCGTTTGGACAATTAATTTTGTGTCAATAACTGACTTAGTTTCTTATTTACTCTGACTAACTTTATTTTCAAACTCCTTTCCTATAACGTAGAAATAATTTAATATTATAGTATAAAAAATACGTAAAAAAATTAAATTTAAGATATAAATATATAAAGAATGTAACTTACCTTAAATTTAGAATCTTTTCTTTTATTATTTATTAACCAATTTCAATCTCCAGGACGTACATCATATGGTCTACCTTTGTTTTGTTTTGGATATATGTTTGATGAAAATGATGATGTTTATTTCTGTATTGGTTTTGAACCTGTTTCATTACATGTTTTCTATCCTCTTCCATCAAACATAATGCATCCTAAATTCATAAAGTTAAAAGAAATACCAAATAGAACATTGTTAAAATACATTCAATATATAAATCAAAATTAATAAATGCACAAATTATACTAACCTTTGTATGTTTCCACATTATATTTAGCTCATCTTCAGATACCTCTTTCCAAGTCTTAACTTGTAAAGGAGTTATTTGTCATATACACACAGTTGCTTCAGCTTTGAAATATTTTGCATGTTTTTCACAAAACTTAAAATAAGGAGGAGGAAATTAGATATCAAATGTTTTGTCCATCATCATTAACTCTTCTATTTTCTTTGGAGTTTCGCATTAATGGTGTGTCCGCTTCTTAACTTACTGACCTAAATTAAATTAAGGAAAATAAATAAACACCAATTTAAGTACTTGAAAATTTTTAATTTTAGTAAAAACATGTTCTTCAAGTACCTGTACTTGTTTCAGGTTGCTCAACATCACTCAACTTAAAGGCATTGACCCTTTTAGAACTTAATTTTAGTGATCTTGTTATCTACAAAATATAAATGTAAATAATCATAAAAACTTAAAGAAAAATATATATTAAAAAAATAAGATAAGTTATTAAATGAAGAAGAAGCCAATGTGATGATAGATGGAGAATGAGTAGTAGGACCTGATAATAAATTCAAGTGTAGTGACAAACACATACCAAACTACTCCATTTACAAATACAGGTAAGATTCAATATACCCAAGAAAGCCTTATGAAAGAATTAGTTTACATATATGAGGAGAAACTAGAACTAATGAATAAGTTAATCATACAGCCGGACATTCATCTAACAAGAACTACGTGTAAGAAATACTAAAAAGCTTTTCAAGATGCAATAATCAAGCAGAAACAAATAGACCAAATTTGAAGAAACCAACTAATTATTAAACACATCATGAAGTACCAACATAACTTAGTATAGATAAATTCAAGTGTAGTGGGACTAGTCATAAGCTAAAATACTCAATGTCTACATGTAAGCCAATCCACACAAACCAAACTACTAAACACATGCAAGATTCAATATACCCAAAAAAGCCTTGTAAAAGAATTAGTTTACATATATGTGGAGCAAGTACAAGTATATTATCTAGAACTAACGAATAATTGAATCATTTTTCATTATCAATCTAAATTAGATTATATATATTACTGCTACAATTAAACTAAACACAAACATTTCATAAGATCCTCATTATATATCTTTTTTTTTTGCTGTATCTTTCACCTTCTTCACTAGAATCTTTAAATTCTTCTACTTCTTTCGGCCTATACACTTCGCCATGCTCTTCATCTCTTTTCTTTTTCTTCTTACTTTTTATAGTTTGAATCGAAACTTTCAATGAATAATCCTTATGTGATAATCCCAAAGTCTCTAATCTTGCTTTGTTTTATGTGATTCTTTGTAATCTTTGTTCTTCATAGTTAGACATATTTTGCTTTTAGAAAACAATTAGATATTTTCTATCAATCTTTTCACCTACATTTGGGACAAAAAGATAACAAATAAATAATCAAAATTTGTTACAAATGGTCAAATAAAAATGAATATCAATGTTAAAAGAACACATCCATCCCCACCTCAATGGTTGATATTTCTCGCTTACATGTGATCACAGAGCATTTGATAGTGGAAGAAACTGTTGGACTAAAAGAGGGATTTAAGCTTATGGATACAAACAACAAAGGCAAAATCAACATTGATGAACTACGAGCAGGGTTGCATAAATTAGGCCATCAAGTTCCTAATTTAGATGTCCAGATTCTTATGGAAGCTATGAGTACTAATTACTATATTTAGAGCCTTTTATTTAGAACTGATATTTAAAGTACCTACCGTTTTATAAAAAAAAATGAGGCATTTTTTCGTATTTTCTTTTTGATATGCCAAAATTAAAATTGCAAACATCAACAAATTATTTATATTTTAACATGGTATGCTATATAATATTTCAGCCACAAGCAGGCATTCTTAATTCTTCCCCAAGTGTTATATCCTTTCTTCTTATAAAGAAATTTTGTAATTAAGAGTGCTACATCGTTGTTTAGTTTCTTTTAAATCATATTATAAAATACATGTCTTCATAAGGTTGTCTTGTTCACTCCTAATATATGGGACTGTTCTTACAGGATGGTGTAAACAAGGATGGACACCTAGATTATGGAGAGTTTGTAGCTATCTCTGTTCAATGTTTAATTTTCATTGATATATTCATTGTTGATTCGCTATATTTTTTCATGTTGCTATAGACAGAAATAAAATTAATCAATTATATGTTCAATTAAATATAGAATGTCAACTACACATAGAATCACAATTCAACAGAGAATCACAATTCAACATAGAATCACTCTTCAAAGTGAAAATAAACAAAATCGCTAATAATATATATACACAATTCAAAACTAATGTGAAAATTTGTTCCCATTTCAAAATCATCTCTAATTATCTGTTACCACGTATTGTTCTAACACAATAATATACATAACTTGTGAGTTTCATAATTAAAGATTATAACATTTCTTGATTACTAAATTTTACAAAATTGAAGAATATAACATTTCTTGTTCACTAAATGCAGATCATTCATGGTTACAAAATGCAAAGAAAGCTCCTAATGTTTCTCTAGGCGAAACTATTAGAGCAAGACTCAAGTAATTTTCTGTAATGAACAAGCTCAAGAAAAGGGCTTTAAGGGTGATGTTTTAAACAATATTTCAATACTTCTCTGACATTTATCTATGAATCCTTAATCTATATGACCTTTCTGATTCAGGATTACTCATTTTTCTCTTAACGGTTGATATTTATCATTAACAGGTGACGACAGAGCATTTGACAGTACAAGAAGTTGTTGGGTTAAAAGAGGTATTCAAGCTTACATTACAAGAAAAAGGTTATTTAGAGACCAATTTTTAGCTACCAAATGAAATGGTTACTAATTATGACCAAAATAGTCACCAAATTAGATTTTGGTTGCTAAATAACTACAAAATAGAAGTAATGATTGAATATAGTGACCAATTAAGTCAAATAATTGGTATCTAACATTAACTATCAAAGTTTTAGTGACCTATGCCATTAGATTATAAATTGGTATCTAATTAAGTCAGAGATTAATTTAGAACCTAATGGCATAGGTCACTAAAACCTTGGTAGCTAATGTTAGATACCAATTATTTAACTTAATTGGTCACTAAATTCAATCATTACTTCTATTTTGTAGTTGTTTAGCAATCAAAATTTAATTTGGTGATTATTTTAGTCACAATTAGCAACCATTTAATTTAGTAGCTAAATATTGGTCTCTAAATAACTCTTTTCTTATAGTGTTATGGATACAACCAACATAGGCAAAATCAACATTGATAAACTACAAACAAGATTGCATAAGGCCATTAAGTTCCTGATTCATGTTGCTATAGATAGAAATCAAATCAATCAATTATATGCTCAATTAAACATACAATGTCAATTAAACATACAATGTCAATTAAACAGAGAATCACTCTTCAAAGTGAAAACAAATAAAATCATTAATAACATATATACATGATTCAAAACTGATATGCAAATTTATGTCTATTTCAAAATTATCTCTTACTACATATTGTTCCAACACACAATAATATAGATAAATAATATAGATAACTTGTGTGTTCCATAATTAATGATTATAACATTTCGTAAGCTTCTCAAATAGAGATAATAGAGATGGTCATGGAAGGCCAAAGAGATTATCAATCTAAGACAACAAAAGCAAGGGTTGGAATACCCATCTATTCGTTATTATATATTTATTATTGATAAAATGTAACCAAGACAATTGGATTTACAATATATTTGAAATTATTGAACTTAAGACATTAAGCTGAAGTCAGCTGAGGCTACGTTAATCAATGGATAATTGCTATTAAAATAAAACTAAATACAGAAATGAAAAACATAAAATATATTTAATTATTAGGAATTTTTATATAATGTCACATAATAGTTATTAACAAAAAGTTAACTGCCACAGTTCTTTTCTAGAAGATATATACAACGACAATAAAAAAAAATACCCTCTGCAAACCTGTTGGACAAGTTTTATTTTTTGGTATCCGTTTTCAACAATTTGGACGTGTCGAATATGTTTTCTTGTCGTGGATTCTTTATTGATCAAACTTTACGATCAGTTGAATAGATCAAACTCCTGAACGCCACCCTTTTCAAATCGGATCATTTTTTTTTTTTCACAATCTAGTCACCTAGCTAGCTGGTTCACCTAAAAGAGCCACCACTTGAAGCAAATAAAATGAGTTAAAGTATACAAAAAGCAGTGCACACCTCGAATATGCATGCACAAGATTCATTAATTTCAAAATGTTCCAAGACTGCAACAAAAACCTCACCAGCAACATGTTTTGTCCTCCAAGAGAATCTGCATCGTATAGAAACAACTAATCTTGTTTGTATTATGGTGACTATAACAGCTCTGAAGAGTTTCTCGACAACATGGATCATTATTAGAAGATTATTACAAGGTAAGGTAAATGTATGTCACTGGCCACTTCATCAACCCATCTGAATGCATCGGGACCAACACTAGTGTGAACGTTATTCTGGGATGTGTGCTTGGAAAGAGAAGAACGAGAGAGACAGCGAAAAAGATTCTTGCATTGAACTGTACACAAACATCACAATGATGGTCTCAGTTGTACTTTGAAGCACATAAAGGGAAAGTGCATGGTTTAACAGTCCAGTGGAAACTCACCTCGGGATCTTCAACCTTCATCACTTTGTCTTGCCCTAACGTAACAAAGCAAACCTAAGGGACCCAACTCTGGTATGGACCACATGAGGAAGGAGAAGCCATAGCCTTTGAGACCCCACTGTTTATCTTCCACCTTAACTTTTTCTTCCTCTTTTTTGCTGCACTGTCTTGGAGATACCCGCTTGACCACATGGTTACTTACAACTAGCTACCACCCTAAAAGACCCCTTCCTTCTAACTCTTACTGTTCCTCTCTTTGCTTTATCTCTTTCTTTGCTGTTACCAATTTCCTTTTCTTTCCCCGTTTTTCAACATGGATATTGCATACAAAATAAAGTTCCTGGTGTGATGTTGCAATCGGTTCTGTCTAGTTTTTTGTTGCCAAATCAGTGTAACATTTGGTCAAACAATCTAACATATTATAACGTACATAAGGGTTATGCCTATACAAATATATAGAGAGAGAAACACACAAACATAGGAAAAATGCTAATCTGTACTTCATGAATCAAGCAACTTGAAATATAAAGGGGTTCAACCTAGTTGAAGATATTGGTATCATTTGGGAATGACTCAAATGTCAATTAAAATGTATATAATCAAGTTTAGTATCTGAATCAAATAAGATTGTCTCGACAAACAAATACATGTGAAAACACAACAAACAAATCTAAATAGAAATTCATGGGTTAGGGAGAAAAGAATAATAATTTTATGATTGCAAGGAGGTAATTAGGTATTATTGTGTATTTGTCGTCTCATGAGTTTTTCCTAGTTTCCAATGTTAAAAGTTAATCCAGTTCGTCATAGTGATTGTGTGCAGCTCATATTATACATTTTGATAGATCTCGTTTTTAATTTAATGGCTTTTCTCCTATAATTTTCATTCATAGTTAACTATTTGTTAGAGAACTTTTGTTAACTTTTGTTTATTTCTTTTAGCTTTATACTACTTGTGTATATTTCTAAATATATTAATTAATGGAAAATATTAATAACAGTATTAAAAGTTTGGAGAGAGCAACCTATTTTATTTAAGGAGTGGAAGGACTAAAGAGAGTACAGCGAGCTGGTTTGTTGAAAGATAAAAAAAAAAAAAGTTTGAGAAATTATGAAAATCAAATTGAGGGCGTCGTTTTCATTATTGTTATATGTAAAGAGTTCAATGAGTGTAAAAGATTTATATTGTTAATTATTTAATTATAAATTGTCATCGATATAATTTTTTAAATAATTATTTTTCACAGTTTTCTGTAAGGTAAACTTTGTTAAAGATAAAAAAAAAAGAAATTAAAACTGATAAAAGATAAAAGAAACCGTTGTTGTGGTCGCAATGGAGTGATCTAATTGTGGCATTTGTGTAAACCATAAAGTTTCATATTTATAACGTATATAACCAGATAAAAACTCTTTCATTATTTTCATATTTTACAATCATACTAATTCACATTATTATTATTGTATTTTTTAGATGATTTTCAAACCATACTAGTACTATTCATCACTTTGTCTTCCCTATCTAACAAAGCAAACTAAAGAGACTCAATTCTGGTGTGGACCACATGAAGAAGGAGAAGCCATAGAGTTTGAGGCCCCTGTGTCTGTGTTCCACCTCAACTTTTTCTTCCTCTTTTTGCTGCACTGCCTCGGAGATACCCGCTTGACCACGTGGTTGCTTACAACTAGCTACCACCCTAAAAGACCCTTCCTTCTATCTATCACTGTTACCCTCTTTGCTTTATCTCTTTCTTTTGTGTTATCAATTTCGTTATCTTTTCCCTGATTTTCAGGCTTCACCTTAGATCGTTCCGTTCCCACTCCAAAAATTTAAGCACAATTAAGAAAAAAAGTCTGATCAAAACTATTTTATTTACTCAGTAATCATAAACATGCTTCACAACATCTAAGGAAGGACAAGAAAACTTCAAAACTGGGTTCTGTAATACGTATATTGAACATAGTATTACACTATGAGACCATTAGCAATGGCGCGGATAGTACCAACATGAGTAGTTTCATACACTGGAAGTTCCTCACAGTACCTTTCACTTCCAAACACAGCCAAATGATCAAGCTCGAAGAGATCCGAACTTGCATAACTCGATGCATCATCATCATCTTCCTCGTCATCATAATCAACTTTACTCCTCAGAGACAGGTCTTTTGAAACCATTTCATTGCTCTTCTTCGGGTTGTGTCGGTATTCTCTCAAGAACCCTCTAGAAGCTTCTTCCTCTTCACACAAACGTTTGTGCCCACAGGGTCGACTGTCTTCACCCACGATCACACTCACAGGGTAAAAACGCACGGTTTGCTTCACCCCGTTACGGATTCTCTCTCTTTCTGAAGACATGGTTTTGCTCAAACAAGAACGGGACAATGAGGAAGCGGAGGAGCACGTGGAGGAATAGTAGGAAGAAGAGGAACTGGATGAAGAAGAAGAAGCGTGTTGCACTTCGCCGCACGTGCGGGAACTTGTTTTCTTAGTGTTGGCGAAGAGCGAGTTGAGGAAACTCGTGACTCGACCGCCAGGAGAAATCGGTTGTTTCACTTTTTTAAGGTTGTTGTAAATCTTCAACGCCCGCGACTTGGATTTTATTAGCATCTCCTCATTGCGAACCGCCACGTGTCGCTCCTCAGAGGTGTGGGAGTTCCGACACAAACCTTCGAACATGCGACTTCCGTATCTCTCCGACCGAAACGACGCGCTCCCGCCCACGAGCCTGGCATGCGGCGCGAGACACGATTCGCGTGAGATGGATTCGTTGTCGGAGGAGGAGAATCCGAAGCTGGAATCCGAGGAAACCGAGGTGGAGCTGAAGAAAGAAGGATCCTCGTCGCGGTGCAGTTTCTTTTTGTCGGTTTTTGCGCCGACAATTTTTCTATCGGCTTCCATGGATTTGGAATTGCCCCTACTGCTCTGTTTCTTGCTGGTGCTCATTGTTGTGTGCCTGTAGAATTTGGTTTCGCCGTTTTTTCTCTCTCCCTCGTCGATGGAACGGTAGATTTGGTCAAGGAGAGTGGTGGAGAAAGATGGAGTTAGTAGCTTGTTGTCATCGTCTCTTCTAGGCTTGTCTAAGTTGTACATGTTTGTGATGTGATGGAGTAACTGAAATAAAGGAAATTTGTGAAAAAAATTCAAAGGGAGTAGGGTAATTGAACTTGAAGATGGTTGAAATAATGAAAATGAAGATGAGGTAGTGATTTGGTGTGATTGAAGAAAATGAGGAAGAGGGAGTTTTTTGTTTGATGGGATTGAGAATTGGTGGTGGAATGAAAGGGGGGGTTTATAAAGGATTGAGGGAGTGAGAGAGAGAGTGTGTGATCACGCCCATGAATGTGAGTGTACGTGGTGGTCCACAAAAGCAACCATACGTCCCTACCCATAACCACATTTGAATCAAATGCTGTTCATAGTTTATAAAGCTTGTAATATATGCTTATATTCTGTCAAAAAATGGTTATATCGCAAGCTTTTTGAATAACTCTAAATTGCATACACAGATCCCTAGTTATCTGCATTTCTTGATTAAGTTGCATGCACCATATCTCGTAAAAAATAATCAAATAGTAGGAATAAATAAAGTGATTATTTACAATAAGATGGGTCTCCCACTGTGCCTCCATTTTGATGACAACCTCATGCTTCTGCCTTCCCATCAGGTTGTGAGATTTAAAAATATGTATATTCGAATCCTCATGTGAGTAGGTCATTGTGTCTATTTACAAAGAAACCAACCGACAAGATCATTCTCATGGTCGCACGCCCCTAACTACAGATTTTCTATGCTTCATGCTTCATTTTTGCTAAGATACACAATCTTCAATATGATGATTTTTGGACTTTTATGTCAAAATGGCAGTCATATTTCATTCAATCTTTTAGAAATAAGGTCATGAGCTTTACTCTATTTATTTTTTTTTTATCATGCATCATTGATTGGATATAGTTATCATGTGTGTGTATAATATATATATATATATATATATATAATTAAAGGTAAATACATTTTATTGGAAATAAATATTTATTCTGAATTCTTTTTGGCTCGGTGATTTTATGACATTGGATTTATTACAATTTAGAGATATTAAATTTAAGCTTAAATTAACATGTATATATTTATGATGGTATATCTTAATATGTGGAGGGAGGGAATTAAATGAAGTGGTGGGACCATTCGTAAAGTTAAAAATGTGGGTTTTAGTAGTTATTAGGAAATGAATGAGTACGAACATATATGTGACAAAAAAGTCAAACTAAATAGCGTGATGTAAAAAATTCTCAATGAAATTTAATTTGTTCAACTATAATATGTTGACTTATGTTTTTCTTAGATTTAATTTCTGTTGAGGGTTCTTTTTCATTAGTCATGAGTAGGTTATATAATAGGTACAATAAATCATTTTGTTAGGAATACAATGTAATCATTAAACGTTTAGTTTTCTATTTGATGGAAATAAATGATGAGATATAATAATTATTATACGTTGTTCATTGTTTTAATATGATAATATTATCTTATCATTTATTTTACTTTATTATTTTAGTATATATTTTATTTTAAAGAAGAGTAAGTTAGTTCAGTACAATAAGATAAGTTTATATATATATATATATATATATATATATATATATATATATATATATATATATATATATATATATTAAAATTCTAATAGAAATTGAAATATTAAAATATAATTTATTATTATTAAAATGTTTTTTAAAAATACTTAAATCATAGTATTAATTTGCAATATTTAAGAAAAAATAACCATATAAAAAGAATACATGCTGTACAATTTTAATATTAATTTATATGATAATATATTATCATAATTTTTTATTTAATATATTGCGTTACTGTATTTATATTTATAATTATTGTGACATATACATTTTAAATTATATTATTTATTAAATATTAATATTAAAAAATAATTACTTAAACATTTTTAAGATTTTAATTAAAATTTTAAATCTTGTCTAATTTTACATCATGAAGTAAGGCATTTTCTTCAACTCTGAAGGAGGCGTGATTATAGCACTATTGAACACCGAAATACAAGCATAAGTATGATAGCACAGGTGGACCAACTTCTCTACTTTTGAAAAAAAAAGATGAAAATTAATTTATAGATAAATTAGAAATAAAAAAATTAGAAAAAATGAATAAAAATATTTTAAGAAGTAATTTATATATCAAATCATTTTAATTTAAAAATAACATCATATCTCATTTTCAACGTTGCATTAACACCACATATACTATAACCTTCCATCCGAATTCACATTAGTACATGTACATGTTTTAATTTCAACAATGGACTCCCACGCAATGAATACTCTAACATTCCTTATATAGTCTACTCAAAAACTCGTTAGACCATCAATACAATAATTTGAAAGTGATTAGTTTCTGTTGAAATAAATTTGAAAATGTTATATTAAAAAAAGTAATGACAAATTATTACTTTTCTTTTCTAGACTAAAATTAGGGTTTACAAAACATTGTTGTTTTAATTTTCCCATGTCAAAGGAGAAGCATTTTACTAAAGAGTGGTAGCTCAGTGTGCAAGCTATACGGTGGTTACTTAATCAATAAAACTACAAAGTTAAAAATTGGAGTTGTTGAGAAGATAATAAATAAAGAAAGAGAGAAAGCAAAAACTTTAAGTCTTTGATCACTTTTTCTATTCTCATGGACGAAGATAATGTCTTTCCCTTTACCATCACATTCACACACCTCTCTCTCTCACACACACACACACAACATTGCTTGTGATTACCATCTCGAATCTCTTATTTTCCCTCTTTTTTTTTTCTTTAATTTTTGCTACACCCTCCATCAAACAAAATTAAGCACGATTAAAAGGTACAACAGCTAAACTTAACACACTTTGCATCCATTAGGCTTTTGTATCCTAAAAGAAGTCTATTACCCTTTGCAAAGACTATTAATTTTGTGTACATCAAGCTTGCCCAATCAACAACTACAATAAGCTAAAATCAATAAAATATGGCCACAAATTTAATTTTCAGTTACATATCAATAAGAACATATGTTATGTACCAATTCTTCAAATATATATTTAACTCTAGGTTTAGATATCTTTGGACACAAAAAAACTATTTCATCAAAACCAATTTATTTACTCAATCATTAATACTTAACAAGACCTCTAAAAAGGGAAGAAAACTTCAAAAATATTTATGTAATGCATACATCAAACAAAATTATTTCCTCAATTTTAAAATTATAATTATTTTAGAAATTTGATGTTTTTCTAAAACTATAGTTGTTTTACAAATGTATGATAACATTTATAATGTTTTTCTGGTATACCCTATTTATATTTATCAAAAACATTAAATTCTACAGAATTATTATATTACATAGGACTATTTTAGTTTACAAATGTAATCGTTAATGCTGCTTAAATGGGCATGAACTAAATTAAAATATATACAATTTTAAAACATAAAGAGTGTTAGTCATCAACCATTACACTATTATTAATATGAGTAGTTTTATATATGAGAAGTTTTTCTCAATACCTTGTACTTTCAAACAAAGCCCAAAGATCAAGATGAAAGAGATTTGATCTTGTATAGCATCATAATCAACTTTGCTTCCAAAAGATAAGTTCTCCGTGTACTTTATATGGCTAAAATGGTATGTTAAGATTATGTATAGGTTGAGATGATATTAAAAAACTAAATGGAATAATTGTCAGAAACCTAAAATAACAAATAAGTTAATTATAATTAACAATAATTAAATACTCTAAATGAGTTTGTACTCTCAAAATTAATCTAAAAATTTATGACAATTTAGGCCTAAAATGAATATTGCTTTCACTTATCTATAAATAGTTTCACACCATCTGATAAAAAATACATTTTTAAACTAACATTTGATATTCTGAATATCAAATACTTACTTAAACCTCAAAGAACCTTTTATTTACATGTATTCTCATTCTAACCAAAATACAAGAAGAGACTGATTCACAGAATTTTTTGAAAAAGAAGACAGAGTGAAAGATACCTTCTCAATCTATACAATAATACCTCCAAAACCAAATCATTCTTCTTAACGTTGTAAAAACATTCTCAAAAACCCTTATTATTGAACAAGTTTTTTTTTTTTAATAAAAGAAATGCAAAAGTATCACTGTAGAAACTAAATCTAGCTAGTTGTTAAGCATTTCTTATTACTAAAAATACTAAAAATGAACCTCTTGTTACTAAGAAAATAAAATAGTGTGGATAATTCATCAAAATATTATTTTCTAACTCTACACCATTTTAATTCTTGTTTGTTCAATTTACTCCGAGATAGTATGTTTATCTAATTTCAGGCCAGCGTCAAATGTACTGGAACTTGAAAGAATATGAGAACAAATGTGTAAATATCTCATGTATCAATGATGGAAAGTCAAAGGCTTAAACTAGACCATCCAAGCATACAAAATCTTGGATTCAATATTCTAGATTTTCTATCAAAGAATAAAAGTGAAAAGGGTGAGAGAAATGCCTTTAAGAAAGCTCTCAAGTTGCTAATGAAGATGACAGGGACAAAGCAAGTTAAGGGGAGTTTGAACAAGAAAAGCGTGAACATGCCCTTCATTTTTTCCAATGTAAATAGGTTTTCTAATCTAAAGAGTTTGAACATTAAAAGCATCGATATGCCCCTCATCACTATGCTTAGTCTTGAAACATTCATGGAATCGTGTCGAATTTTGCTAAAATTGCTTATATACCTATAACACATTGTTTACGTCTCCATAGACTTCTTTGTTTGTGTAGAAATAACCAATAAAATACATAAATTTTAACAAACTCATAATTTACTATGGGCATTTTAAAAAATGTAAAAAATTCTACACGGGTAAAAATAAATTAGTTGTTTATGAATTAAAATTAGTTTATATATATAATTAAATTTTAAGAAAGATAATAAATCATTTCTACAGATGATCTCCGCTACATCTAGTTTTATAGAAAATTAGGTTTCTTTTTTTTTTCAGTCTAAAAAGGATGATGTAGAGATTTAAAATAATATATATATATATATATATATATATATATATATATATATATGTATGTGTGTGTGTGCATATATAATATCAATTATATATTTTATGAGCAACAGAGATATTTTTTACTTTTTATTTTTCAGATTTCGTGAATTTTGTTACATCATTTTTTGCTATTTATTTTTAAAATTTCACAAGTTACAATATGTGAATTGAATGCTTATCATCGTTAATTCCAGAATAATGATGAAACAATTTGATGTGATAATGTAATTTGCATGTGGATTGTCCACTTAACAATATTGTGAACCTACCAATAAATGAAGAGCGCACAATTTTGAAAGTAAGAAGGCCAATTGTGTGAAACTTTAAAATTACAGGACAAAATGCTTCAACACAAAAATAAAAAGATAAAAAAAAAATAACAGAAAGATTAAGAAAAGTAACTCTGAACTAAAAGCTCTCCTCTCCAGCTTACATATCATGTGTAACTTTCAATTTACCGTTATTATAATACTAATACCATATAATATAAATTTAAATATAAACAAATAAAACTTAATAACTTCCAAAATATAATAAAATACCATTTTCAAAATCAAAATCTCCTTAATAAATATAACTACTCTCATATAATATAGTTCAGAAAACATACTTAACAAATATAATAGTAACAGTTTCTTATATACATATTCAATAAAGTATACTCATTTCTTGCACGTATTTTACAAATATAATTAAACTTCAACTACACAACATAACTTTTGTCAATTTTAATTTATATACAAATATTATTTCGTAATTTTTACAAACTCTGATTAACACGAGTATTCTAGTTTAATTTTGTTAATATTGATAAATTTAACTAGTGTTAAACTCTGACTTTCATAACAATTAAAGTTTGTAAAGATTTTAAACATATTAGTTCAATGTTAAATATATTAAAGTAATATTACATTTCAATGACAAGTTTAGTAATAAGTTCATTCTAAGTTTATGTTATCTCTTGAGAATATGAAATATGTCAAAAATTTAAAGAAGTTTTTTTGCAAAACTTTTGAACAAGTTGTATAAAGAGGACAATTTTAAGTTCAAATAGTTTCTTTCATCAACATATCTCCGTATATGTAGCTTCTTCTTTTTTATTTTGTTTTTAAATTTGCCTTTTTAAAAACTAGTCATTGTTTTGTGATCTTCATTTAAAATTGACTTTTGAAAATATATATTATTTTTTTCTTGTTATTATTTTTTCATATGAATGTTATTGTATTTATTAATTTATGTACAACAAGTGTTGTACTAAATGTTATTTATATTTTGGATGATGATTTTTGCTTATATTAATCAAAACTTACGAATCTATACAATTATGCACTAAATATCAACCCAAATGAAACAAATTCATCACCTCTCCTACTATCCCTGAATTAAAGTTCTCTATCATAAATGTTAAAGTAAGTATTTGGCCTAAGTTCAAGAGGGGGGGTGAATTGAACCCTTTTCAAATCTTTTCGCAAACTTGCTTTTCAATGTGAGAATACAAATTCTTTAAAGAAACTTAGAATGCAATCTGCAGAGGTTCAAACAATTAACAAATATAAAATCAATCAAACAGAATCAGTGCACTGCAGACAAATATGAAATCTGGAAAACCAGTGTACTGAAAACCAGATTAAAATTCAGAAACAGACAGTGAACTG
>Ga0209700_102121_pt1 | contig 40708 bp, 24 predicted proteins | sample SiratroredBW_FD_187528 | JGI IMG/M metagenome (GOLD analysis project Ga0209700, IMG submission 187528) | Root nodule microbial communities of legume samples collected from California, USA - Siratro red BW (SPAdes) (version 2) | ecosystem: Host-associated > Plants > Roots > Nodule | place: USA...
AAAATTTTTTTTTTTTTTTTTTTTTCAATCTTTGTGTGCTCGAATTGTTGTTGTAAACTCAACAATTATACTGGTGAAACATTTAATTTATAAAATGATTAATTCAAAATATATTCGTTGACACTTAAATTTTATAAAAAAGAAAATATCTTTAAAGAGATATTTGTCTTCTTCAAACACTTATAAAGTTATCTTTTGTTGAAAAAGAAAATCAAACAAATAGGTCTTAGGTAGGGATTAAATCATATAAAATCACACTCTGATATTTTCTCTATCCTATTAAATTTTTAACATCCGAACCCAAAATTTATAGATTGAATTGTATAGCAAGTTTTAACACTACCCACCACCCTCAATTATTTATATATAAAATGCATACAATCCTTTCTAAATGGTATAATATTACAGAATTGAGTATTTGAAATATTTGTATTTTTCAATCGTTTAAAATTTGTGATAAATGTAAAATCTACTTATTTTTCATGTTCGAAACAAGGAAGTGAAGGAACCTCACCAAGACACTAAACATGGCGATGAACATCTAATGATCAATAGTAAAAGAAAGCTTTATGTTTCTAACAGTACATGACTCTATTTCTGAGCAAATTTTCTCAAACATATATGAAAAAACCCATATATATTAACACTACTTAAGAAATTAAATATATGTATTACTGTTGGAGATACTAAGCAATACGTCAAGTGTTTGTCTAAATGCTTTTCTCATATAAAAAATACTAACTTTTCTCATGCTTTTGAATTAGATTCCTTACGAATAAAAATATTTTATTTTTAGGAAGATTTGCATTTCAGAAGAAGAATTTTTAAAATATGAAAAAAAAAACTCAGTTTTTTAAAAAGAAAAAGATACTTTTCAAAGACCACATACAAACAGGAACTAACTAATTTTTCTCAATTTTTTAAAAAGGGAATCATAAATAAAAATAACCTTTGAAAAATATTCCCAAAACTTGACGTGGAGTACAGTATCCTTTTTTTCATATATAAAAATTGTTCTTGATGATGTGATGATACGTTTAGAAAAATTGGGTCTAACTAATTGATTAAATAATTGATTAATTGGTCGACTAAGGACAAGGCAACCCACGAGGTTACAGATTTGCTTAAGTTTCCTGTTCATTATTTTTTTTTTCTTTTTACTTTTCATTATTGAAAAGTTTTTAAAATTCCAAAATAGGTTATAATGATTCTATCATATCAATAAAAAAAATAACATATATTGTATATACCTTAATAAAAAAAATGTTCATACCTAAACTTCCTATCCATTTGGATCGATACAATGGTATAGTTTTAAGAGAATATTCATCAATACTAGATAAAAAAATGAATAAAATGAAATGACAAGAGATTATTGCAATTCTTGAATTTATAACAAGTATGAGTGCATTGCAAAAACTCATATTCATAAATTAAAACACAAACATATAGTTTTACAAATATTTAAAAATATCTTAATGGTCTTAAAAAAATTTAAAATTTTAATTATTCACACATTATAGTGTTTCTGTCAAAATAAAATTTAAAGTATAGAAATTCATATTTATTTATAAATTGTTTAGGTTAGATTAATGTATAAGCTTTTGAACTATTTCACAATTTCTAATTCAACTCTTTGAATTTTTTTTTTTCAATTAGATTTTGTAACTTTTGTTTGTTCTTATTTGTGGTTAATTTATTTTTCCACAAAATTAATCAGAGATACTTAATCCAAATACAAATGTAAGAATCTAATCAAAATGTTATTAGATACATAATTATAAATTGGAATAACTCAATAATCTACTCAATAACTTTAAAGTAAATTAAGTTTATATAAAAAAAATATCACTTTGTTAAATAATAAATTAGAAATAGGATTGGGCAAGGTTCTCCAATTAAGTATTGTAGTCAATATTGACAACAATAATACCTTAAGACTAATTTGAAGTATTATTGTCAATTTTAACAACTATAATAACCTAATCCTAATTTGTAAGATGACCATGATATACATGCATGACATTGGATATCAAATCTTTACATGAATATATTATTAAAGATTTGTGATATATTAGATTAATCCATTACGAAAACCTTGGGTAGAATAATTATGAAATTGTCATAAGAGTTTAATAAAAGTTTTTAGATTTGATGTTACTACGATTCTGAAAAATATCATCATTACTTTTTAAAATAAGGTGATTATAAAGTTGGTGATTTAACGTAAAGTAAGATATGAGTAATCTTGATGATATTTGTCTCTCCTTTATAGGAGAAACAATCTTTGTGGATCATTTGATAGACTTAATTTATTTACTTGTTTTATATATATATATATATATATATATATATATATATATATGTATATATATATATATGTGTGTATTTGAGATATTTATTTTCTTAATTTTTAAAAAAGTATTTGTGAAAACTCTCAACCTTAGATTTTATTCTAATATTTTATTCTGTGAAGAGTTAACAAACCAATTAGGAAATTTTAATATATTTTTTGATGCAGGTAAGAAAATGTGGAATAAAGGCACAACATTAGAGCCAATCTGCTCTGCGAGAGGGTGATTCGATTTGCTCAACGAATCTTCCAGGAGTTTGTTGAGCAAAATGGAGCAACATGGAAAATAGCTAAAAAATCTAAGTCCAATGAAATTAAACAACAAAGTACTTAACAAATTAATCAAACACTAATGGTGTATTATTCAATAGCCGACATAGCGAAATCTGTCCTCAATCTTGACACGTGGATATAGTGATGGCACATATCCACGTCTTGATTTCTTAAAGCATTACTTAATCAATTAACTTTTTTAAAATAATTAAATGTAAAATATTCTATAGATCAAATTAATCATATTTCAGTCAAAATGGTTCCTATTCAGGGTGCCATAATTTTGTAGTCATTATTTCTGTCTGTAATTAATTTATGTATGGATCTTTATTATTAGGTAAATATCAATAGCTAAATCAAATATTACATACAAATTAAATATAAATAAAACTTACGTATGAATTTTTATTTTTACGTAAATATTTATAGATCAAATAAGAATTTTCTAAAAAACGACATAATGATCACACTCATTGTATCAACAAATAAAAAAAAAAAACACAACCTCAATCTACATTATTTAAATTATAAGTGAAGTGAATATATCACATTTCCTTAATAAATTTCAATACTAAATATTACAAAATATAAATTAAACTAAAATATCATCCTAATTATCTATCCTTTTCTCATCCAATTCAATAATCGCATCTTAATTCATATTCATTCATTTAAATCACACCATAATATCAAAATAGATATAAAATATATTATCTAATCATTTTCATCCCAAATAAGCATTTAAAAACAATCACACATAATTTTTTTGATAAATAAAAAATATTATTTGAGTGACACATTCTTTTTTAAGAGGCCTTCGTACTGAAGAGAATCAATATTGTCTTTCTCTTTCTCATATTGTTAAAGCGTTAGTTCAACATTTGAACAATAATTTTTAAAGAAAAATAATTGATTCAACATCTTCCTCACTAAAATTATAATCTATAATTTTAAAAGAAATTCTATGACTTGAACGAGGAACACTATTATTTAACAAAAAAAACTATATCGCTTAAGAAACTAAATAGAAATTAAACTATAATATTTTAGTCTTAAAACTAACTCATTAGCATATTAGTATATTTCTGTAATATTCAGAATTTGTAATGCCAAATAAATAAATTTGAAAGTGATGCAACACCTATATTAAAAATAATATATAATAATATAAAATAATTTTTTATCAATGTAATAAATAAAATAAAAGAGAACATGCTTCAACCTTTTACAAAGACTATCAATACACATTTGTACATAATTAGACAAATTAATAACAAAAAAAAAGTAGAAAAGACAAGATAACCGTTTTCTTTTTTACTAAAACTCGAAAATGTTTATGAAAAATGACCAATAGATAGATTATATTTTAATACAGGATTAAGGAAAATTGAAAGTTATTTAATATTTATGTTTTGGTAGAAAAATATAAAACAACCACATTATATATATTTTGGTGTAGTTTATATAGAGGTTGAGACACTCCAAAATATTCTTACAATAAATTCATTTTTAGCTGAAAAAAAAAAACACATCTTCATCACATGCATAGTAAGAACAAAACACAATGATAAGGTAATTGGATTTCCGGCAACAATAATAATGAAAGAACAATGCAGAATGGAACAAACAAAGATCCCAAATTTGGTGTTAATCTCTAAAGGTGGAAATTTGGACTTACCCCTAACCCAAAGTGTATGGGTAGGGGCATTATAATCACTAAGGTCATAATCACATTATTGAAATATTCAGTTTCAATTTAACAAACTTTGAATATTAATTTGCCCATCTTTTCTTCCTTACCTAAAGTGAACTCAACGCAATGGCCACCTTATTTTCGGCCATAACAGACTTGAAGCTTGTGCCTCAAGTGGTGGATGGCCACAATCACTTTCATAAAGTTTCATCAAAATTTGTTCCATGGTTTTGGGACCCGCAACAAGGAAAAGTACCAGAAAATTATGGTACATGTCCGAAATTTCGGTTCTCTTACCTCATTGGGTCACTACTTTTTTTTATCTCTTCATTTTTTTTTTTCAAGTATATCATATTTGATGGAGACACCATGATATATTAAATCTTGTTACAAATTTAAATCTTAGTTGATCACCTGGATTCAACTCTTAGTAGTTTTGTTATGTAACTCCTATATCACAACAATTTTGAATGGAGTAAAAGAGTCCAAATTCTATACGTAAGTTGATTGTTCAAAGAATCTTATTTGTCAATTATAAACCTCCTCTTTTTAACAATTCCAAGACTAATAATAATATATATTTATTAAAAAATCATACACACTCAATTTTTCAGTTCGTACAGTGTTATCTTTTGTGTCAATTACGACATCTAATGAACGATAAGCGTGAAAGAGATAGATAGACAGAAATAATATTTTACAATTTTTTGCGCAAAATAATATTTTCTTATATTTATTTGTTCTAAGGTCATAATATATGTGAGGTCATAATATCTAACTAAATGGTTTTATTGATAATAAAAGATATAGAATATATCATAAAAATTGTGCTGTATGTTAAATATTAGAAACCAATGTTTATTTTTTAAGGGGGATTATTTATTATATTACTTATACTTCTTCTTTCCTAGTTTATTTGACATTTTAACAAAATAATATTTCAATGTGATTATCATTTTAGGTTATGTTTGGATGTCAAGATTAAGCTATTTTGGTGGAAGGAATTTATCACCATTTCATTCTCCCTAATGTTTACTTCTGTAATTTAACATTTATGGCAAAGAGAAAAGGAAAGAAAAAAATGAAAACTTAAACTATACATTTGTAATGCATTAACTCATCAAAATTCATCCAATTTCAACTTTAAGATGAACCTCTATATCAAATTAAAATCAAACGAAATTATAAACTTCTCTTACAATAAATTGCTCTGAAAATTTAAAAAAGTTAGAAAAATTTTAACTTGCCCTTAAAATATATGATTTACAAATCAAACGTATCACTACAAATCTAATTTAGCATAGATTCATCTATCAATTTTAATCACATATTAAGTAACAAAAACATTTACATGCAACTAAAATAAGAAAAAAGACATTGAGATATAAAGGAAAAAACTTAGTGTAATTAAAATTTTGATGGATCAAAATTCATCATCATTTCGTTACCGTTTTATTGATATTCTCTCTTGAGAAAAAGTACAAAAATCACCTTAAAAAGTTTAAAAAAATTAAAAATGATAAGATTTAAAAGTAAATAATTAGAAAGTTAATATTCTAATTTATACTCAAAATAACATAAATTTTTAATTTTTATTACTTTTTTAAATTATTCCTGTAAAAGACCAAACTTATCATTAACAAGTACATGAATATTTATTGTTGTTGTAAATTATATCAATCATCTTGAGATTAAATAGACCAAGTCACAATGGAGTGTAATATTTAAATTGTTACATTCTTAAGTAGAAAGAGTTGTTCATTATAACTTTTTGAATTAGTGATAAACGCTCCATCCAACAATTGTTTTAAGATTTGATTATATTATATTTAACAAAATTGTATTATAATTTTTATTATAATATTACATAATTTATTTATAAATATAAAATAAATTTAATATTATAAATACGGTAATAATTATATAAATATAATTCACATAATATCTCTTTATTCAACACATATTTATAATTTCTTTAAGAATTTTATAAGAATAAAATAACTCAAAAATATCAACTAAACTGAAAAAATATTTATTTCATTTTTATATTTAATTAAAATTAAACTAAATCTAATTTATTTCAGTACAAGAAAAACGTAAATGCCGACAGATTTTAATAACAAAAATTTTTACAATCAATTTATCGACGAGTTTATTTACGGATTTAATCTATTTAATAATTATCAACAAATTATTGATCAAAAAATTTACTGTTAAATTATTTATTAATAAATTAATTGATAAATTGATCGATTTAATCCAATCGTCCATTTATTGACAGATAAATTTTGATAATAAATCACATGCTAAATTAACAATGGATTTATTCCATTTATAATAATTAACATATTAATAATAATAATATTTTTAATAAAATAATAGTATTATAATAATAATAATAATAATAATAATAATAATTTTTATAATAAAAAATATTTACTAACTTATCGACAGATTATATTTCATTATTACTGACAAATTTTGAGACATTATTAACGGATTTGTTTGTGGATAATTTCAATTATTTTAGTATTTTTATGTTTATTTTCGATAACCTTTTAATAAATTTCTAATGGTAAATGTAAAACCCTTTTGATTGATATGTGAGAATGGTGACACAGTTATCATTGAAAATGAGACTGTCACATGTTGATGAACTCCAATGAATATGCTGAATTTGTCCTACAATCAACATGTTTGACTCCCACACCACACAATTGTTCATGTTCTTTCATAATAAACCAACAACTCCATGTGAGGCTTCTCATCCTTGTTTGCATGTCTTGATGCTATGAAATGAAACCCTTTGACTTGTTTGCCATTGATGATGAAGCATATCACCACACCCAGCTGGACTTGGATTTCCAAATCATCTCATTGTCTCTCCACACATTCATAACAGCTACCTCTATCACTCTAAAAAACTTGAGTATTGATCAAAAAATTCAAAATTATCATTATTTGATTTCATTTAAAAGTTAAAAAGATACATCAGAATAAAAAGTTATAATATAAAAAAAAAAGGTGCTAGTATTGCATTTTCTTAACATATTGAGTTTGTTTTATTTATTATTGTATGGACGGAAAAAATATGTTTTTTACTCTCTTATTGATCTAAAATTTCACGTATTGATTTTTTTTATTTTTAATTTCGATCAAAATAGTAAGTACCTGTAAAAAGTGGTTATCCGACAATTAAATAAGTATTCGGTATTTGAAATATTTAATGGTGATCGAGAAAATGTAACTCTCACTATAGAGTATCTTTCCATACCTCTTTTAATCTGACAATATGAATTAATTAATTTTAATAATTTAATTACTTATTTACTGTTTTAGATCCAAATACATCTCGGTAATATTTTTTTTAAATAATGTTGACACATATACAATCTAGTTTTGTACTTTTCAACCATTTTAACTAATTATTAAATGTTGGAGAATGTATTACTTATTCACGCAAATCACGGATTGACAATGGTTATTTTGTTATTAAGCTGCTTTCATGTCCCCAAACAATTTTAAATCTTTTTTTATGGTCGAAATTCAAGCCCACAGTTTTCTACTCTGACTCATCACAGGTCCATTTGGCATTGCTATTCAAATTCTCCAACTATGGAATATTAAAAGAAAGAAAATAACTCTGAAGAAGTTGGCAATAACACAAAAATGTTTACAAAAGAATTTTTGAATGACCAAATGAAAACCACCACTGATGGTTGCAACAGATATCGATAGGACAATGCAAAGGGGAAAAAAATACTAGGATTATATATAGTTTGTTTCTTTTTTATCTATAACAAACACCATTAGTGATGTTTTAAACAGTTTAAAATTAAATAAAATATTGAACCTGCATCTTGATGATTTAAGCAAAATCAAACTCAAAAATTTAAAACAATAAATAATAGAAAAGGGTACATATATAATTTGCTTTCGGTTTGTAGTCTATTTGTGTTGGTTAGACGTGTACCATCCTAGTTTTAAACAATTAATTAGTATAGCATGTGTACTTTTTAATTTACGCAAATTTTTTAAATATAAAGCAACTGAACTAGATCTAAATTTAAATAAATAGATCAGTAAAATAGAAATAACTCGAAATTAAGAACAAAAGAATAAATGTACATAAAGAAAGTTGAAAATAGTTATCAATTTTTTTAATATATATATATATATATATATATATATATTAAATAATAAAAAATTATTTTATAAAAAAAATTGGCCCAACATAACATTAACCATCTTTGTATATAAAAAAGACTTGAAGGATTAACAAAGCAAAGTATTTGGACCAAAAATAACTAAAGAAATTTGTTTGGAAGCTTGAAGATAAAAGTTAAAAAACTAGAGAAAAAATTACGAATACTAATACTTTATATTGTATGTATATGCTATATATAGATAACATAAGCAAAATTCTCACACACATAAGTTGAGGGAGAACAAAATACTTAACAAGATCTTCATCAATAAATTGTAAATCAACCACAAGTAAACATAATAACACATTAATTTAATCTAAAACAGTGAAATACCTTGTTTTATTACCACACTTGGCATAAAATTTCAAATACTATTTGTAACTGTTGCTACTTGGATGTTGTTGATCTTAATTATTTTTGTTCAACTGAAACTTGAAACTCATAGCTGTCCTCCATCATGGTTTTTTAATATAAAGAACTTGAAATTTTATGGTCATAATGCAAATTGTACAAAAAAGATGAAGAGAAAGTAGGTCAGTAGGTAAGATTATTTAGTGTGATGGAAAGTGGGGAAGAGTAGAAGAAGGTCCGTCTGAACGTGTGGTGATTTCAGACTTGTTACTTTTATTTCTTCTTCTTCTGCCGTATTCATTGCTCACATTTGTAGGCTTGGATTTCAATTTTTCATTTCATCCATAATTTACGCTCGAGCATTGTAGGACTTGGGTCTTAAATGTTTAGGGGTGACCTACTAGAATTATTCTTTCATTCATAAATGTTTCGGGAGCATGGTAGGGAGCAGAATATTTATTAGAGACGAAGAATATAAATAATATATAAACACAAATATCTATAAATTTCTTTCTAATAATCTTCTTTTCTTTGTTAATCTTGTATAATCTTTAGAATTACACAGCTAAGTATGGTAATTTTACAATTAGTAACAATTTTTTGACAACTTATTATATTAATATTTTCATTTTCAACTAAATTATTAATATATATTATTAAAATAAAGTTGTAAAGCGAATATTTTGTCAGTGTTAAAGTATAATTTGTCTCGATACTCAATGTTACGTGCTATGGTTGTTTTCTTTCCAATTATTAAAACTATTTAATATTTTCAAACATAGTGAATAAATATTCGGATATCTTAAACAAATTACCTAACTATGTAAACGAATAAAAGCGTTTAGTAAAACACTCATTAACTTATAAAGTAGCTTGAAGAGTTTACAAGTCAATTTAACCAAATTAAACGTAATTGATATATTAACTTATCTCTTTACTGAGTTGAAGCAACTCAAAACTAGTTCTACTTGTTTTTTTCCTTAATTTTTTTTGTCTTCATTAATTTATTTAAAATATTCTTCCCCAATGATGAAATAAATACATATTAATTTAATCAGCTAACTTACAATTTTCCACAAATTCACAGCTAATGTGCGCGGAACACTGAATCCGAACGCCGTTCATCCGTAATGAATTGCGTTTTACGCGCTAAGAAAGCGTGTTACGTTACCAACGTTTCTTTCTGTCGTAAATTTTTTCCGGAATTTCCTCTAATTTTCAACCCAATTGTTTACACTAAGAAAACATTATTATTATTATTATTATTAATTCAATCCGATTATAATTAAAATTGTTTAAATAATAATTATTAATCCACTTTAGATTTGGCAATCAAGTTGTGCATCAAGTGAGAAAACCAGACACGATTTTCGAGGACATTAATGAATAATCACATGTAATTTTGATCTTACAATAAGAAGAAGAAGAAGCATTACCATTATAACAAGATTCATATTTATACTTTTACACTGGCTCACTTGGTCTTACATACACATGGACGAAACACGAAAACCAAAAGCTTTTTTTTTTGTTATTTTTTTTTCTGAGCAGCAAAAGAAGAAAAAGGCAAAAACTTGGTCTAGTGTTTGGCAGCATACTGGTTGATGAGAGAGAGGGCATTGCTGGTGACCTGAGCGACATTGACCATTCTGCCCCTGATGGAGTCCTTGATCTTCCCGCTGAGCGCCTTCCCGGCGAAGCCGTCGCCGCACGTGCTCTCGTCGGTGAGCGCAGAGCTGACCCAGGTCTCCACGTTGCTGATGTGCCAGTTGAAGTCTTCGCCTTTGAGCTTGCAGAGCTTCAGCTCCTTCAGGGAGCGCGAGAGCCGGTCCACGCTGTCGCTGATCTCCTCGGCGCAGTCTTTGAGGGCGGCGTATTCGCGCGGCTTCAGCCCCCTGAACTTGTTGCACTTGGCCACGAAGCTTTTGGTGGACTCGGTGCGGTTCAGGGCCAGCGAGAGCGCCGTCTGGACCAGCTCGTGGGGGTCCTGCTGGATGGCGGCGGCGTACTCCGACAGCGACTCCACGCACAGGGCGGGGTACTGGGTGGCGCTGCACGAGGATTTGATGAAGTTGGTGGGGTTGGAGAGAGTGAGGGAGCTATGGAGGCTGAAGAGGACAACCAGAAGAAGAACCCCAAAGTTCGCCATTTTTTTTGTTTCAGATTTTTTTTTTCTGGTAATTGAGATTTGAGAGTGAAGGGAAAAAACTTGGATCTGAATATATAGAAGAAGGAACCCTGTCTCCGTGTCTATCTTTCTAACACTGTTTGGGTGGGGTATGGTTAGCAAATATCTAGGGGTCTATATAGCTTTTTTTTTTCCTCTTTTATTAATAATAATAATAATAATAATAAATTGGATGAAAAAAATTATGAAAATCTGAGTGACCAATGTGGACTGTGGTGGTTAACTTGGCATGTGGGACTCTTTGTCTTTGTTTTTTTAAGTTTACTGGCTCCTACCGACGTTGTTGTGAACGCTGTGTTAGGGTTTTGAAGAAATTTGCGTTCACACGGACTCTTTCTCTCTCTTCTTCTGCTTTTCTGGGACAGTGTGAAGTGTGTTCGTGTTAAAAATTGGAGATTGAGGTTTGGGTACAGAGTGGAGAGTCTTATAAGAGATCTACATGTGTGTTTCGATGTCGGTTAAGAATCGAAGGATTTATTTTGTTATACTACCTGATAACATAATATGGTATAAGACCGTCTATATCAATATTATTAGTATTATATAAGTTAATTCATATATTCAATAGCTACAGATTAATTTACTAAATTTATGTTTTCTTAAACTTCACTACTTCGTTAAATGGTATAAGTAAGTTCTGTTAATCAAGTCTATCATATTGATACAACATCTTATTTTTTCATATATAATTGATTGTGTATTTATTAAAGAAAGTATTAAGTCAGTACAAATCTTTTATATGGGACAGACTTTTCGTATTTAGATTATTTTCAGGTGATCAAAGATTCTTTTATTCTTTTGAATTCGATTGAGAGATACGTATAGAACATTTTTTTATTTGTAAGAGTGTTATTAGATACTATTTATCTTGATGAATATGCATATTATTTAAAAGATAAAATAGACTGTAATTTTAGAATATTTCTCAATTTGTAAGAGTGTTATTGGATACTATTTATGAAGACCCATAATTAACTAACATATTTTTAATCAATAGATTGATTGATGTTAATTATTTTAATTGAGTACTTATTCATAATTTTAATAAATCATTTCTTATACTCAATTTACTAAGGAAGAGAAATCCACAATCAAGTACAAATGACTACTCAGCATTAACGAATTTTCTATAGTTATGATGCATTTTGTATTTACTTTTGAGATATTTAAAATAATATTTTCACGAGTTAGATAGTTGTGAAAAGATACGCATTAAAAGAATGCATAATGGGGACACTCTTACATGAATCAGATTTGATTAATTTGTTAATGAAGGATTAGTGGTTTCTTAACCAACAAAATGGTCCTACCTGGTCGACATTATTTCAAAGTAGCTTTCACACACGGTGTTGGGGTGGTCACTGCACCCATGTGACACAGACACCCTCTGATTGCTACAACTTGGACTCATCTAGAAGCCTCAGCAGCCTTCGATTATTTTTTTTTTTTTCTTTTTTCTTAGATCTCACGGCTAAATTTCCATTTGTTTTATAAATGTTGATTTTATTAATTAATTAGTTATCCCGTGTAATTGTCTTCTTTAATTATTAAAAAGATTCGTTTACGATTAAGCCTGAGTTTAAGAAAACGACGAGTGAAGAAGGTTACTTGTGGTATAACGCACATGATTTGCTAGTAGAACGACTTTACGATGTGACAACTGCGTTTCCTTAAAACAAAATTAGAATGTTTGGTTGTGTAATTATCAAGGTACTTGAATTAGAGATTACAGAATAAACCGAGTTACCATGAATAATTGAAAATAAAATTAGTTATAAAGGCTAAATTATATATTTTATTTTATTTTTGAAAATGGATATTCATTGTAATTAGTGTAGGAATGGAATGATTTAATAGAGGAATTCTAAAATTATAGAACAGCTTGATTAAGTTAGAAAAATATCTAACTCAAACAAAGAAAAAATAAAACGTAAAAGGAAGCGCATATTTAATTCAATTATGCAATGAAAAGCAAATATGGCAACTAACAAATGAGTGTATGAAAGGTGGAAGTTCACATTTATCCAATTAACTAACTGTCCCCTTAAAGCATGGACACTCCTTTTTCTTTTTCATTCTGACAATAACTTCTATCAGAACATGTATACATACCCCACCAGAGGGCAATTATTGGAACAGGCTAATTACTATTTATTGATAAAATTTGTAATATATATATTTATAAACAAAATGAAAAAAATGGATTTTCAAAAGAATATGAGAAAACTTAATTTTTCCAAGAAGGTATATGGTTTCGGACAAATGGAATAAGTTGGGAAATTTTAGGTCTAACACCCAAATTTTAGAAAGATGTATCTTAATAGTTAGATTATGTACTTTGCTTATAGAAAAATAAGATTCTCTCAAAAAGGTTATATGAAAATTATTTTATATTTATTTTAAATTATAAATAATTTCGTGAAAATTTAACTCTATTCATAAAATAAGTATTAATTATTTAAGTATGAATTATGTTAAGTATAGACGAGAAAATTGACAATATATAAAAAATTGAAAACAGTGTTATTTGATTATATGAAAACATTCTTATTTAATCTCTCTAATACTTTTCTCTTTATTTTTTTAATAATAAGTTGAAAATTTTCATATCCAAAGAATAATCTGAGTATACTTTAAAATGGATTAAATTATAAATTTTACTTCACAAGAGAATAAAATTGTCTTGAAAATTATATCAAAAGAATTAAAACTTATTGATGTATGGAAATAATTTTTAACTTTGAGATATTTTTTGTAGGGGATTTCATATAGAGGACATTAAGTTGTTCCTTTAGTAGTTCTTAAGACAATTTGGTCTTAGTCTTCACATTTTTTTGCCAAGTTGCACTGCATGCATGCCAAGACAAACATGCCAATAAACATATTTTACTCTTCAAATTGAAGGATTTTGTTTTTATTTTTTCTCACCCATACTTTTGGTGAGCAAGCTGTTTACCACATAATCTTCCCCTTTGCTGAACTTGTGTCAGCCACAAATATATTCATAAAATAAATTTATTATAATGTTAATTTTAAAATATAGTGAACACAATATCTTTTATCTAAGAGAGGTGTGGTCCCTTTTGAATGGCTTCCCCACAATCAGCTTTTTCATCTCGTTTAGTAGAGAGAGATTTTTTTTTTTGTTCTACTAGCAATATTTTTTTATTATTAAGAGAAGGTGTAATATTATTTTTTTTATTAGAACATTAGATACAGGTGTTACAATTTCTTATGTTTAGGAAAATTTTACAATATTGTACATTAATGATTCACCCAATGTGAGTTTATACAACTTTGGAAAAAATGTACGTTAATACAATGAGTTCAACTAGTAAATAATAGGTATTAATATGAATGAAATATTATAATGGTTTATGAATTAAGAGATAATTGATGAAACAAGACAGTTGAATTTTGCATGATATGATTGAAGATGCCAGGATGAATCACGAACAGGAAAACAGTGTCAAAGATAAGCCTAGAAGAAATTAAATTTTGATCAAGAAGAGGAAAATATTATAAAAAATCATATAAAATTTATTGAGATTTGATAAATTGATTCACTTTTAATATGTATTTATTGTAATCTTCTTAGTTATTATAACTATTTGTTTCTATTAATTAAAAATAAAATAAAACTTCAGTAACAGAAAAAAAAAAAAAAAAAACTAATGAGGTGCTAGCACGTGTCCTTCTCCTAATATAATTGATAGATATGTGATCTTTGCGAACAAAATAATAAAAGAATAGCTATGAAAATTAAGTAGATTCAAATTAATTAATATTTAAAAATTAGTTATAGGTAAGTATGTTGACCAGTTAATGTAAAATTATTTCAATTTAATTTTGCTTTTTGAGTTTGATTCTTAAATATATATATATATATATAATTGTGTTAAAATATATAATGAATCTCATTCATAATAATTGTACATAATTTGAGTAAGACTGTTTAGATATTAAAAAAATAAACTTTGTTATATCGTCCCACAGTTTTATCTAACTTAAATAATATTGACTTTTATAAAAGAAAATTCCTTTTTACAAAAGAAACCAAAAATAAGAGTGATAAGTAAGTAATTAACTTTGATACTTAGTAGTATCATTCAATATATAAATAATAAGAATAGAGGAATGTTATTTTTATATAAAATAAAACACTACAAAAATAATAAAGATTAGCGGTTAAAAAATAGCATTAATTATATCATAAACATTACTTGACTCGGTTAAATCAATTCTAAGTTGACAAAAAAAATTAAAGTTAACATCGGATACACCTAAAAAAATACTACAAAATAATAAAAAAATAATAAAATCAATTTGTATTCATTCTTGGAAAACAAAACACAAATACTAAAATTATATTTGACATTAATTTTTTATATATTAATGTGAATTTGGTTGACACATGAAAATATAAAATAATAATTAGATTTAATGATTTTGTGAGTTAAGTCGGTGTAAGAAAAATATTATTTTATTTAACTAAATGTTGACATTATGGTCATTTAGGATGGAGCGTTAACTTAACCTACCCTTAAATAAGCATACATGTGTTAAAGAAATTTATAAATATATTTTCACAATTAAAGTTTATTTCCTTTATCCGACACTCCAATTCAAGTTTGTGGTGTTGTCTTATTTTTGTTATTTTTATTCCGATTGGATGTTTTTTAAGGTGATTGACAACGTGATTATGAGAGGTAGAAGAAGTAATATATTTATTGAGTTTCTTTATATTAAAGTATTTTCCATTGCAAACCCTGGAGATTTGGTGTTAAACCAACACTATTAACTTCTATAATTATTAAGATATTCTTAGTTATTGATATAACAACAAATCCTAAACACATCCATATATCAAGCTTATTAATTTTAGAAATAAATATTCAAATCTTACGATAAAATTAAACACACACACATATATAAATGAAATAATATTCATCTTTTAAATTGATATTTTGAATTGGAGTTAGAATTTAACCTATATTTTAAGATTATATTAAAATTTATGCCAGTAATTATCATTATAGCGTATCAAGTTATCCATCATAAATGTTCCACCTTTAATTTTTACAAGGGAGATGATCAATCTTAAAAATATTGAAAATTCTAAATTTAAATATATGTTAAAATTATAATACTTAAATAAAAGATAATCCTCCCCTTATATTTTAATTTTTAAATATTGAATAAATATTATTAGTATGTAACTTTATTAAAAATTAACAATAAAGTTAGAATGCATATAATTTTGTTTTAAAACTATCTGTACGTAGTATTCACTAACACTTGTTAGTGGTTCCCGTTTGATATGCCAATTACAAATGAAAAATAATGAGTGTGACATCAAAAGAGATTTTGATTTGGAGAAATTCAAGAACCAAGAAAAAGATTCGATTCCTCAATAATAGAAGCAATGTGCCAACAAAAAAAACATTTGATTGCCAATTTAACGTTCAACTGTTTTTTACAACCTTCCCCATATAAAACGGAAGAAAATTATGATTTAGTAGCAATCGTTATTGAATAATCCAATAATTCTTATCAATGAATACGACAGATGTTTATCAGTATTCAACTGCCAACAATCAGGTTAATTACAATCCTCCTTAGAGAATTTGTTCAGACAGATTGATGTGACTTTATCTAGGTTCTTTTTTTTCTTTTACACAAAGTTTTGATAAAGTTAATTGGTTAAATCTAAATAATTAATTTGATAAAAATTCAGTAATATCTGCCTTAACTATATCCATTTTAATAATACATCTAGTTTTAATATCTAAAATAATAATGATAATTTTTTACTAATAATATATAATTATTTATAATACTGTTTTAAGAATACAAGACATTGGATTATATTAGAATTATTTAAAGTATAACTCAGATTTCAACAATAATATAAAATTTCTAGAATGAGTAAAATAATAGAGGCCACAAATTTTCTCATTTCATTCCATGTTTATGTAATGATATAGTTACTATTTGTGAAACAAAATGCATTGTAAGTGATTGATGTGTGCTCAAATTTCTTAATGTAAACCTCTTCTTTGGATCCACACAATATCTATATCAGTATTATCATCATTATTTATTATTATTTTCTCTCCAAAATCTAGAGCTTTATGTAATTGCTTTGGATCATCCACTTGAGATTCCATTCGTTTTCCTTGCACTTGTAGGCCCAATAGGCCCATCCAAAAGTTGCATTAGAGTACACATCCAATTGGGCTTGGGCATACTTTTGGTACTCTTCCTTAGTTGCACCTTTTACGCTCCATGCACCAGTCCACTCCCCTATAAAAATAAATAAATAATTTCATTTAACTCTAAAATAACATTTTAGTACTATACTTTGGTTTATCATTTTACTAATGCATCATATCATAACATATAATAGAATTAATATGATTTTTTTCAATTTTTACCTACAAAACTCAGAGCATTTGAGGAAGAGAGACCACTGAGATATGAAGCTCGCTCATTTCTTATGTAATCAATATTTTTTTAGCATTCATGTTCTTAAATTTTTTGTCATTGTAAAGATTGTAGTAATGCACATCAATGACTACTCTGTCAAAGCCTTGCACAAATGAGAGAAGCACTTTGGAATGTGTACGTAAAGGATTTGACATGATCACATAAACACTTGGATTGTGCTTCCTCACAGCATCATAAGCTTCTTTGTAATACTTCTTCAGGCTCTTTAATTTCACACCATCTGGTTCATTCATCAACTTTATCCCTCCTAAGTTTGGTCTGTTACCATATCTGTCACCAAATTCATTTATACAGATATCAACTCTTAAGCCTTAGAAGATCATATATGATCATGTAGATAAAGATCATTGCCGTTCTGTGAACCTTCAGCTGCATGCAAGTCTATGATCACTTTCATCCCATGTTTTCTGTAAGTGATAAAAAATTGGAGCTGAATTAAATGCTTATATCTGTCACAACATTAAACTAGCAGACTTACTGTGCCCAAGTGAAAGCATTGTCCAATGCTGCTAATGATCCTCCAACAAAAGGCTTAGGGGGATTTGGATCCTTAGCTATCCACCATCCAACAGGTATTCTCACTGCATTTAAGCCATTTTCTGACATGAATGTGAAATCGGCTTCGGTTATGTATGTGTTCCAGTGGTTCTACAAGACCAGATCATATGACATAAGCTCATTATGAATGAAGATATAGTCTTTTGGAATGCTAATAATCAATGAATTTGTCATTAAAAGATTCAAATATTTCTCACCCTCATGACTTGAGGAGCTCTATGAGGACCATAACCATTAATAAGTTGGTACTCTCCGTGTAAGGTGGTGCGTGGTACAATATGCAAACGAAACACTGATGGGTCCTTTTCATCCCAATTTGTTCCTTCATAGTCTGCAGTCACTGATGTCTCTGATTGAACCTTCACATACACAATTTTTCAAAAGGACAAAGATTTGTGACATGACTTTTAAGTAGTTATTGTAATAGTCAATGAACTATTATGGTATATTTTATATATGATGATTTATATATTCATATGAATATTTTTAAGTAGAGGTATTTTAAGGTTTCCAAATAACAAGAACTACTTGTTTAACCTGTAAAACTCAGTGTATGATTTTCCAATGAGTAGCATTAAATAAAAGACTTTTACCTGTAAAAACTTGCCATTTGATGCTTTGATTCTAATTCTGAAGTGGTCATTGTTATCCCTTACAATCTCAAACGTTAGGTGAGTCTGAAACTGCTACAATTTTGCCCTCTTATTGTTCAACCCCACAAATTTCTTGTTGAACACTCTCAAGTTGAAGGATTAATGACTCACCCTCCACAGCTGCATAGAACCAAATAATTAGGCCAAATTAGTGTGATTCTTAATGCACATCACAAGATTGTGATGAATCAAATTACACACCCATACCCATGTTAGAAAAATTGAGGAAAGAAAATACTAAAAAGACAAACAACAATAATGGCACACTCAAACTTACATAAGAAAATAATATCACTTTCAATTCAAAATCTTAAAATATTATATTTATAAATTTTTTCTATGTTTAACTTTCTCATTTTTATTTAATATAAAATTAATATCAGACTAAAACTCATACTAAAATATATATATATATATATATATATATATATATATATATAAATAAATAAATAATGTGTGTACCCTGAATGTTTCCCAACCAGAAGGTGAATCACGGTTGGCAACAACATCAGCTCCACCTCCATGTTCAGAAGTAAGATACTTGTTAAACTTTGTGGACTTTAGTTGCACTTGAGTTACATCCTGACATATCAAACACTCTTCCATTAACTAAAAAAATTGAAGAAAAAGAAAAAAGTACCTTGAAATGATATCATTTTCCTCATGATTCAACTTTTGCTATTCTTACTTTGCAAACTTGAAAATCATTTACACAATGATAAAGGAAAGAAAATGATGGGGTTCTTTTTTGGAATGCTAAATTAAAATTTCATCATTGTTTTGGAGAAAAAAAAAATGATACCAAGAGATCTTTGTTGACAATTCCATGAGAGGGTTCTTGCATCCACCCCTCAGCAACCAACCAGTTTCCTAGATTCACAGCTTTGTATGGCAAATTTTTAGCATGCAAAACATTGACAGAACATGACAGAATCAAAGCCAACATGAAACTAAACCAGTGTCTATCAGAACTCATTTTTATGAAATAGTTTGCTACCGAAGATTGCAATTGTAACTGTGTTTATTGGCACAGATGTTCATAGATATTTATAACGTGCCACTGCTTCTACGCGTTCTTTTTCGCTATCATTCATATTTTCCAAGAACTACATAATAGAGCACTTGCAGAAATAATATGACAAGAAAAAAGAAATTGACTAAGAAAGTTGAACCAAAGTAGAAGCACAATACAGTTCTAGAATAAAATGGGACCAGTCATTACTATCGACATAGCAATTTGAGTTTAGGTCAAAATATGCATAAGATTTCTTTTTGAGTATTAATTAGCCACTTAAAATACCTTTTTTAGAATCATAAGTTTAATATAAAATATAACTTGTTTGAAGGTTTGGATCCACTTGTACATGACTACTCATGGAGAGAATTGAAAATGTAAAACCTACAGATTTTTTGTTAGAATCATTAAAATGTTATTTTAAAAAGTAAATTTTGAAAATAAACTAATTTTATAAAATTTATTTGAAAGACGAGGTCTACCTTTACTTGTATAGTATAATTTGATTTTGTTCTCATTTGATCTGATATATCTAATAAAATTACATTTAAATATGTATAGTTAGTAATTCAATTTTGACTCAATAATAAAGACAAGAAAAAGTAATTTTCTTATTAGGATTTTTATTAAATATTCTAAGAATATTTTGTATGGGAATTTATATATTATTTTTATTCTTTTATTATAATAAAAATGTTAAATGTTGATTTATCTTTTTCTATTTTTTTAATGAAACTTTATTACGAGATTTAGAAATTTATTTGAGAGGTAGTACATGTTTATGTTAGTTGCAATAATTCAAACATAGTCTTAATATAACTAAAGTTCCTCTTACAGCATTAACCACACAAGAGAATCAACAAAAAAAAGTAATTATTTTTATCACTCAATATTATTATTTGTATATTTTATCATTCAAATTATTTCACATATTGAATTACAATAATTTTTTTATTTTTACTTGAGACACAATTCATTCGTTTGTAATTTTTATTTGTTACTATATTTTGTCTTTGTTTTTCTCTCTTTGTCAAATAAAATTGCAAAAAAATATTGAAACAAACTTTTTGTTACCACTTGTAAAATGGTGTTGTTCGATATTGCTTCCTTCTTTTTCAACGCATCATTTTTTGGAATATACTTTTTTTTATACGATCTGTCATTATATATTTAATGGATTAGTAAAATATGAGAAAATAAAAATATGATAATAGAATATAAAATAATGGTAATTAAATAGTGAAATATATATTTTTATGTCTAAAATAAACTGAAGTTCTAATCCAAATTTTTCCAAAAGATAAAATATCCTTTACAAAACAAAACAAAAAATAAGAAGATTTTTACAGAGTCTAGAATTTTTATTTTTTTTCAAAATTCAAAGGAGGTTCACAAATCACAGAATAATATTGTGAAGGCCTCTCTCTTTCAATCCAAATCCAACCATGGAATATGCAATTACCCGTTTTACAAGTCTTTTATGATTGAATTTAAAAACCATTTTCATTAATATTCCTTTTTCTTAATTAAGAGTTTGTTGATAAATTAGGTCTTTTGGTCAACCCTGATTGAAGGAGGAAAATGAATGTGGTATATAACAACAATGACACTTGTGTCCATATTCACATTTTCTATGTCATAATTTTAGTTTCATTCATGAATATTTTATTTTTGGTTTTTGTAATCTTTCAATAAAGTCTTTTCTAGACATAGTCAAAAAAATAAAACCCTAATACCGTGTTCAATTAATGTTAGACCTTGTTGTTGGGGTTGAGAGAATAATTGTTTGGTTGAAAACATGAAACTCATTCCCTCTTGTGGAAGAAACTTTCCAATATCCAATATTCTTCATTCATCATATGCCTTCCAACTAATAAACTACAAACTAAAATTATGGTATACATTATGTAAGTTCTACACATTTTCATCATTTAACTAGTGAAAATAATGATTAATTGCTTGTTTTATCCCTGTAATTAATTTATTATATACATATTCGCTTTATAAGTCTCTTTTAGTAAGAATATTAAAATAAAAAATAAAAAAATGCATGTAGAATAAGGATATTGAAATTATATGTGCAAGTATTAAAATAAATTACTTATAAGTAAAGCAACTAAAAAGTAACTACAAGAATTTAGATGAATAATTAAAAAATTAATTAATGTTGATCTAAAAGTACAAATTTTAAAACTCATTTATAATATTATATTTATTCGTTCAAAAACTTAATGAAATTTATTAATTAAAACGTTCAAATGAAACAATCAACCAAGTCGTTGTAGTATAGTGGTGAGTATTCCCGCCTGTCACGCGGGTGACCCGGGTTCGATCCCCGGCAACGGCGTTTTTGTCAATTTTTTGACCAAAAGAAAGTTTCATAAAACTCTTTCATGAAGTTTATATGTTTGATGTTTTGCCAATTAGAGCCTTTTTGTTGTTAACTGCATGTTCATATCAAAGCTTACATAAATGCCAACTGGGGCAACTGTGTTTTCGAATAACTCATTAAAATTATGGAAATCTTAGGCGTATTTATCTTCTGATTTCACTTTTTAATTACAAAACTGCTATTGTATTCAATCTAGTTCATATTTTCAGAAGTTTGCCTGGGATTTGGGATTGAGTAACGAGGTAGTTTTGACTCAGTAATTTCATTTTCAACAACTGCAATACATAAAAGTGAAGAGCAAGGTTTCAGGCTATGTGATTGAAACCAAAAAGTATTGTTGAAACTTGTGGTGCAATCAATGCTATAAAACTACTGTGATTTATTGAACCATATATTTAAACCTTTATATTCAATGCATTACAACTCAAAATAAGAAGTCTAGAAAAATATTATACTTTTGGAAGAGCTCCTGATAACTGGTTTTGAGCAGTATTGAAAATTTCAGAAGTAGCAACCAAATTATTTTATGAACAAAAATACCTTAAAATAAGAAAAGAAGAGATTAGAAAAGAAAAAAGAAAAATTAGTGTATTTTAGAAAAAATAAGAGAGTCTCTGTTTATAGAAGAACGCCTAAACACTTTCTAACATTATTATATCATAATATTAAAAATGAGAGAAAAATCTAGTAACATATGTTGTCTAAATAAAAACATTCAAAATCATTAACATAAATCTTAATAAGTTTTAATGTTTTAACAGAATTTAATAGATTTTAATAATTTTGCAATATTCTTAATTACAACAATTTTCAAGTATTGCAATTTGAAAGGTGGTATCCAATTCAAGCTAAAGTTGAAAGTCAATGAATTGTCATAGACATCCAATGTTTGTAAATCATAAAGATTTGACATCTGATATTCAGTGTTCTAAGGAATTGGAAGAAAGATCAAGAAGTCTGAGGTTGGAAAGATTTTCAATACTTTTATTGTGGTTAGAGGCTTAATATTTGAAGCGGTGATAGACCTGAAATATCAGGTAATGGTTTACTCAGGAGGTAAAACTGAAGATATCTCACAAGAATTCACTTTCCAAACTACTTGATACCACTTGTTGGGAGAATCCGAGGGGGTAAAACCGGAGAGATCTCACAAGAATGAGAACTGAGTCAACATATAAGGGAATGATACCATCTTCAATCCAAAACCTTAAGGCATTAGGTTTGCAGATCTTCTTTCTTATTATATGCTACTCAACTTTCTCATTTTCACCCAATATGGAACTTAAACTCACACTTGAATACCTAACAGAAATATCTAACAGAAGTAAATTTAGTAATATCAGATAATGATCCTACAAATGAATTGTTACTTAACTGAAGCAACTCAAGGGTATTCTTTAGCTTACCAAAGTGTTTGAGAACAAACATATTTCCTTTAACTTACACAAGTTTTGAAATGAATTTGGTATCGGCCCTTCAAGTTCATTTTCAGAAAGAACAAGAATTTCAAGAGAAGACGTGTGTTCAAATACATTTGGAATTGGTCCTCTCAAATGGTTTCCATCTAACCTGAGATCCTTTAGGCTTCCACCCCAACATTCCCTACCCATGTGAATAGTGAAGAAGAGAGTTTATTTTCGCTTAGATCAAGAACTTCAAGAGAAGTTGACAAATTCAAATGGGAGAAAGACTTGGGATTGACATGAGGAAGCTCACAACCCTCCAAATGAAGCTCAACAAGTCTTGGAAGTCTACTAACTATTGTAACCAATTAACAGCCCTTCTAAGATTAAAAAATGATAAATCAAGGTATCTCAAATAAGAATTATCTAATATACCACTTTATATCCATAACCTTAAAAAAAAAGTAGGATATGTAGATTTTAATTTAATTTTTTTATTTTACTCAATATAAAATTAAATTCATATTTAAATATCTAACAAGTTTATGTATGCAGTTGAAATACTGATAAATTTTGATCTCACTTATAAAAACGGTTATTGTGTCTGCAACCTAAAATGAAGATCCAACTTGATGAGATGACAAATTTTGTTGCTGGATGTTACCCCCTCCACTTGCAGCAGTCTTGCTCAGTTGCCCAAGAGAACAGAACATTTGACTCATCAATAAGACCTTGTTTGAATATGAGAAGTGTTTGCTTCTCTCTTTCCATGCATTTGACCATATTTGAGCACTGAACTTGTAGGCACATGTTGGTTAGCATAACTGCACACAAAACCAGAATCTTAATGTTTAACTTTGTACCAAACATGATGAACATTTTTGTAAGGAAATGAAATCAATTTTCATGATGAACAGTATTTAATGCTTTACTCATGTTGATTTCCACGTAAATTCCTCATACTTTAAGAATTGTGAGGAAGAACAAATATAATTAAATGATGAAAGTAAGCATTACAGAAAACAGATGATGAAGACTTTGAGGCTTAATAGCAAATAAAAAATACATGACCAAATTTCGTAAGAGAATTCAAACCATTTCCATAAAGTAATGCAAAAAACTAAAGTTTTGCCATTGACACAGCACCACAGTCATTATGCTGAAAATGTTGTCCAATTCAAAATTCCTTTTTTCTTCTCTTTAGTCAATTAATGTAGAGAATGATCTTTTGAGTTTGGTCTTAGAGAATGAACTTTAAATCATAAAATTTGGAATTTAGATATAATTCAATTTCATAAAACAAAAATCAATGTATAAGATAATGTTTATATTTATTTATATACTCTAAATTAAATATATTTAAGTTGGAGTTTATAAATAAAATAAATAAATAAATATTATAAGTTGTTAGGTATTTAAATGTGAGTCTAATGTAGGAATGAAAAAGTTGAGTAACATATAAGAAAAAAGACCCACAAATCTAATGTCTTAAGGTTTTGGGTTGAAGGTAGTGTCATTCTTTTATGTGAATTTTGACTCAGTTCTCATTATTTGAAATCTCTTCGATTTTGTCCTCTCGAATTACTTAACAAGTAATATCAGAACCGATAATTTACGACTTGAATGACCCTGTATCCACAAGTAAAAATTTATTTAAGTATATTTTCAGAAAAATAATTTAATATTTTTAAGGTAAATAAAAACTTAATAAGACAACACATAGGAATAAGTTATTTTGTCAATTATTATTAATTTTATATTTTTCCACTAAAATTTTGTATCTTTTAAAATATACCGTAGTCATTAAAATTTAAAAATTTTCACTAGTTATTTATTCTACGTATAATTTTCTTTTTCTTATATATAGAGAGACACAAACATGTAACTCAAAATCAACATCGCAAAGCTAATAATCAAAATCAACATCGCAAAGCTAATAATTGAGTTCTTTTATAACACGCATGTTAATAAAGGTTTAAGTATCATTAATATAGGAATGGGAAGTACGTAACCTTTTTTAGCACGTAATATAATTTTTATGGGTTTATATTTAAAAAAAAAATCGAATAAATCAATGTTCATATCTTAAATTTTGTAATTTAAAAAATTGTCTAGGTGCCAACATCCTAATTACCATTAAAATTTTTGTTAGATATCTAGCAAACTACAAATTATTTACAGGATATTTTACTTTGATCTTACATTTATATCGTTAAACACCTTATGACATATTTGTTTTCTTTTAAATAATGTATTCTAACTATGTTTAAGTATATTTACATGTTTTTTTAATTTATACAGATCCAAAAATCAATTTTAAATATAAAAAAAAGTAATAATGATAAACTGTTTTTATATTTTACAAACTAATATATATATATATATATATATATATATATATATATATAATATTATATATTTTTTTTGTAAAAGACATAAAAACATAGTTGGTGCCAAATGTAATAGTTCATTAACGTGTCTAAATAAGATATAAAATATTATAATTTTAAGATAAAATAAAATATTTTAGATTTACTAAATTAACTAGGCCTAAATTAATTCATTATTAATTAAAATTTTCAATTTTAATAGTAAATTATGAAATAATTAATCCAATCTAACTCGAACTATTTTGGTTATTTTAAATAATAAGTTTAATTAATTTGATTTCAATGAATTTAAAAACACATGTATTGGATTAATTCAATGGTGAACTTAACGTGTTAATTTACAAATTTAATTTAAAATCTAAAGTGATAATTTTGTGTTGAATTTTAATATGATGAATTTTTTTTAGATTTCTTTCACTGTTTTTTATGTTCATAATAATAAAGTATCCTTTGTATCCTTCTTTTTGAAGTTGTTCTTCCTTCACATATAAAACTTATTAAACACTACCTTGTAACATGATCTCGAGTGTCCAATTTGAAAGTCCTAGGAAAACCTTAAAAAGAAAAATAACCATCATCATATATTTTGATTGATTATCTAACATTATATTATTTTGATTGATTATCTGACATTTATAAATGCATGATTATGTGAAAAGTAATTACCTAAATTATAATTTAGCTTGATTATTAAGTTATCAGTCATCAAGTAAATGAGTATTAAGTAGTGCAAAATCGATGTAAATTCTTACATGTTATGAAATGAATGTACCAAGAGTTGTTCTTAATATTATGTGAGTTATCAATTGTAATCAAAATTACAATTTTAATACTCAAATATACCTTAACCATAGGTTAAGTGTTATACTTTTTTGAAAAGTTATTGAATCTTAGATTTTGTGTTGCTGATTTTTTGGCGATTTTAGTGAGGAAAAAAAAGAGAAGTTGTGTCTTTGATGAGATAAGAAATATTTTGTAGTCATGTATTAATGAGAGTATGAACTTTACATATTTAATTTCATGAGAATTTATACATTAGTTCATTTTCTACTAGCTTACTTGATATATTTGTGCTTCATTAATGTGATGACCATAAGTTTTACTTTAAATATTCTATATTAAAAGTTATACTTTCTTATTTCATGTATATGCATTTAAGTATAACCTACCATTCAATTATTTGAATTTTATGTTAAACTTTTGTCCATTAAATTTATAAGAAAGCAGTCACATTAAAGTTTCTTACACCAGTCCTACACTCAAGGTAAGGATACCATTTAAGTCTAGACAGCAAACATGGTCGCTGCTTATCAGCTCTACCATTAATATAGATGTGAAAGCCATAAACAATATAGAAAATGACTTAACTAATGAGAGAGTAAAATTTACAAGAAGAATTAAATTTTTTTAAGGAAGAGAACTATAACAAAATTAAAAGTATTCAGTTCAAGAAAAATTCAAAAAATAGTGAAAAAAATTAAGTAAATACCATATTAAATTAGTATCATTCAGTTATTTTTACTTAATATATACAAAATAATAACAAAATACATTTGATTATTAATATTAATTATTTAGTTATTAATACATGATATTATTATATACAATAATCCATGAGGTAAGGGAAAGGGGAAACCAGTAAGAAACATGTGAAGCTTCCACGCCCTTCTTCTGATGTGGTTGAAAAAGTATTTATAGCTGAATCTACAAAAGCTTTTGTGCCAAAATTTATGGAAACAACTATTGCACATGGTTTCAGGGTGAGTCAAATGTGGTAGCTGCTTCCAGATAAACATCACCACCCACAGAACAAAACCCTTAACAAAATCCAAGTCAAGTTTGTATCAAAATCTATTTATAGAATGGTACTTTTAGATAATGTTTTACTTACTAGTTATCCATCTCAAAGTTTAGTGCACTACTTGCACACGTAAAAGCCATATTCATAGCTTCACACTACCATTAAAGACACCACCACAACACTTTCACAACCCTCACTTCCAAAATGGATCTCTTCAACTCTCCCTTAGCCGTCACCACCTTATTGTTCATCTTCTTCACACTCACACCCCACAAGGCCACCGCTGCCACGTGTCACCCCGACGAGGAAGCGGGCCTGTTGGGCTTCAAATCCGGCATCAGATCCGACCCGTCTGGCCTCCTCAAGAACTGGATACCGGGTACTGACTGCTGCAAGTGGAACGGAGTAGAGTGTCACTACAACAGCACCCGGGTCCAGAGAATCACCCTCTCGGGTCAACCCGAAAACCCCAAATCCATCTTATCGGGTACCATCTCACCCACCCTCTCAAAGCTCCGACTTCTCGATGGACTCTACCTCTTCGACCTCAAAAACATTTCGGGTCCTTTCCCCTCTTTCCTCTTCCGACTTCCCAACCTCCAATTCATCTATTTAGAAAACAACGACCTTTCGGGTCGGATACCCGACAACATCGGCAACCTCACCAAACTATATGCCCTCAGTTTAGTGGGTAACCGCTTCACCGGAACCCTACCGAGTTCGCTCACCGAGTTGACTGAGTTAACTCAGATCAAACTCGACAACAACTCGCTCTCGGGAACACTCCCCAAATCCTTCAACAAACTCGTTAACCTAAACTACATCTCGCTCGAAGGGAACCAGTTCGAAGGAACCATACCTGCTTTTCCCTCGAACCTTCGGAGTCTCAGACTCTCCCGGAACAAATTTTCCGGCAACATTCCGGCTTCCATTTCGACGCTGGCGTCCAATTTGGCTTACTTAGAGCTAGGGCACAACTCGCTTTCCGGGAAAATCCCCGATTTTCTCGGAAAATTCAAGGCGCTGGACACCTTGGACTTGTCGTGGAACAAATTCTCGGGAACCGTGCCGAAGAGTTTTGCGAATTTGACTAAGATCTTCAATCTCGACCTCTCGAACAATCTACTCGTGGACCCGTTTCCCGAGATGAACGTGAAGGGGATCGAATCGTTGGACTTGTCGAACAACAGTTTTCACCTGGGGAAGATTCCGAAGTGGGTGCTTTCGTCGCCGATCATATTCTCCCTGAAGCTGGTGAACTGCGGGATAAAGATGAGAATCGAGGATTTCAAGCCTTCCGAGACATTCTTCTACGATTTTATCGATCTCTCGGGAAACGAGATATCGGGGAACGCGATAAGTTTGGTGAACAGCACAGAGTATTTGATGGGGTTTTGGGCTGCGAGGAACAATTTGAGGTTTGATTTGGGGAAATTGAGGTTTGGGGAGAGGTTTAGGTTTTTGGATTTGTCGCATAATGCCGTGTTTGGCAAGGTTCCGAACAGCGTTGTTGGGCTTGAGAAGTTGAACGTGAGTTATAACCATCTCTGTGGTCAGATTCCGAAAAACACGTTTCCCGCAAGTGCTTTTGTCGGAAACGATTGTCTCTGCGGTTCTCCTCTGAAGCCTTGCAAGAAGGCGTAGTTAATAATGTATTACGATAAGTAAGTTGCTGTTTTGGTTTTAAATAAGGACTTGATTCAAAGTTAGACCTGTGATAATGCTAAGCAAATAAATAAACTCGTTTAAAAATTATTGTAATTTAATTAGGATATTACCATTATTTCGGATGTTTATTCTTTTTAAGATTCTTTTTTTCACGTGCATAAATAACAGTAAATATATATTTTAAAATAACCTTACTCTCTTAATAAGTGTGCTCTTTTAATTAGAATAAAAAAATCTACATGAAAATAATCTGTTAATATTGTTTAATAAATCAGTTTAAAGACGAGTGTAGAAAAATAAGTCAAACATTTATTAATGCAAGAAATAAATTATTAATAAGAACAATCCTTATTTTATATCAATTTTATCGATTTTGATAATTTATTTTCATTAGTTTTCTCCATTATCTTGAATTTTTTGGAATTTTCAATATATTGTGAATAACCTTGTTTTAATTATGATACTAATAAAACACACTTTTAGTAACCAAATCAAAATTTATATTAGCATAAATTTAAAAATACTACAATTCTTATTACACGCTAACAATATTAATTTCTTACATATTGTATGTGTTTTTTTATGCATATAAATTATATCATTACCACACAAATTTATCAAATACATACATACTTTTTTAACGCGAAAAACTTTGATATATATACCAAAAATAAGTTTTAAATTTCTCAATTGATAAATATGATATGATTGGGAAAACTAATTGATAGATGAAAGGCTAGTTGATAATCGATGAAGTGTCTTTTAGTTGATACACTAGTTAGTATTAATAAGTTCATAACTTTGAACCGACAATAATTTATTAAATTAAAAATATTTGATAAAGTAATCGATAAGTATAAAATGATCAAAAGGATGAATTTACGTATATTTTATTATAGAAATAACATTTTTATTTTAAAATTTTTTTTATGTAATTATGATTTTAGATTTTTTTAAGAAAATATGTAAATTTAGTATTTTTGTTTGTTTTTTAAGAGTTGTATACATTTTTGTTATTTGATCAAATTATTTTATCTAAAAATAAATTGATCTAATTTGTATTAATTAAATATAATTTCATTTATTTTTAAAAGTATAATTGTTTTAATTTCTTAACTTAAACTATTGTTATATTACAATTATTTTTCACTACTTTTATTGTGTGCTATTTTCATATAACATTACATGCTAAAGATTTGTTATTTTACTTTGTAATATTAATTTTTTTTATTTTGAATTGCATAAAAAAATGAAAGTAATTCAACAAATATTAAAAGCAATCTAATAACTAATTAGGTCTACAAAATAAAAATAAATAATAATAAATAAAAAATTAAAGATAATAAAAGAAGTATTAAAATAGGAAAGATGGTAATGAACAAAAAATAAACTATAAATTACTATTATAACATAAAATTTCTTAAAATAAGTTATTAATTACCAAATATTTTTGTATTGATAAATAAACTAGTCAAATAAGTTATTATCATACACACTTAAAAATTATAACATAATAAGAGTAAAAAATATTTTTTACATTAATCTATTCAAGTCTTCTAATTCTTTTGTGTGTCTCTATAATTCTAGAAACATTAGTAATCACAACAAGAATAGTGTAAGTAGATATGAACATGTTAATAATTAGAGGTGACAATTAATGATACAATAAATTCTGGTATCACTATATTTATATTTATCATTTTGTACCATTTGATGTCACACAATTGGTAATTCATTCTACTTCATTTGGGATAAGTATACTAATCATGCACATGTATCTGTCTAATTATTCATTAAAATGCTTTTTTATACAATTAAATATAATATTATCAATAATTCAATACTATAACAACACATATTTCATTGTCTAATGCCAAATAATAAAAGAAACATTCATAATTACATAAATTTAAATATATATATATATATATATATATATATATATATATATATATATATATATATATATATATATTCATGTTTTTATATTTAATTTAAAGAGTTGAGTTTTAATTAATATATAATTAGATGTTTATAATCTCTTATTTATTCTCATATAACAAATTACATTCTAATAAGTTAGACCAAATGTTACACCATTAAATATATTTATAAGTCAAACTTAGATTAAATATTTTATTACAAAAAATATATATCTAAAAGTTTATATTAATTTAAAATTATATGGTGGACCCTTATATATATATATATATCAAAATGATCACAATATAGATTTTTTAAAATGAATTATAATAATATAAAAGTGTAATTCAATGGATGGTTAAACAAATTCACTTTATTTATATACTATAACGTGATACCTTTCATTAATTTTACTCCACCAAACAAGTGCGACAAAAATGATTTCAATCAATTTTTAAAATTATAAGAAATCCCATGTTGTATTTTGAAAAAAAAAATACTAGATTTTACATCTTCAGTGAAGTAATTTCTTTAATTCGGATTGTTTAAATTAACGTGAAAAAAAAAAGTAAAAGGTGAAAAGAAAATTAAAAATTTATAGATAATTTAATTGTATAATAAATTTAAAAAATACATAAAATAATATATTTGGAAAATGGTAAAATTATTTGTATTAATATAAGTTTATTTTAATTAAAAAGTAAATTATATTTTTTGTAAAATTAAGGGTATTCGATCCTGAGGAAAAACACTAAAAGAGCCATAAACCCTAAAAACGCATAAACCCTTTCAAAGGGAATTGTAAAACAGGGTTCCAACAGTCACCATAGATTGATTTAGAAGAAATTCATTTGAAGCATTTGCAACAACCAACGCCTTCAGGTGATTATCATGGCTCCCGGCTTTGTTTTTCTATTCTCTTCATTACGCTAAAACGAGTTCTTTTTTTTTTCAAATTCAAATTCAATTTTTTTTTTCTTTTTCGTGATTGCAAGAGCTTCAATTCTATCCGTGGTCTCTGATACTGGATTCGTTGATTTCTTCTTTGCTCCTAATTTTTTTATACCCTCGTTTTTTCTTCCTTATACGTTCCTTTACCGAAACCGTGTTTGCTGAAAGTGAGACCTTGTTATCGCAATTCATGCTTGGTGATTTTGATTTTTATAATTACGTACTGTTACTGACTAGGTGATTGAAAAAAAGTGAATACTCTGAGAAGAAAGGTTATGGGCACATTTGAGATTTGCGTAACTATATTTTTAGGTCTTAAATATTGTTTATTCGGAGAGAATAAGAAGAAAACGAAATAAACTTACAGAGAAAATAAGAAGAAAAAAAGTTTATTTTGTTTTTAATTTTATTTTCTTATTCTAGAAGAGCTTATAGAGAAGTTTATATGAGCATATCTTTACTTTGCACAAATCTGTGGTGTATGGCATAACTCTACATTACATATTACGAAGCATAGCTTTGGGAATTTCTGTTTACCTATGGTTGATATCCTTTTTAAGAAGCAAATCAAACAAAATTTTGTAGTTTGTTATCACCAAGCTAAGGGTGCTGACCTCATTGTTGACTCTGAATATCAGATGGATCACTATGCAGCACAGGAAGAGCAAATTGCTTCTCAGAGAATGAGGCAGAAACTTGAAGAAGTAAATGTCGCTGCTCAAACTAATCTTGCCCCTGTGCAAGACCATGTCAATTTTACGCTTCAGGTTCTTTCTGGTCCTTTTCTGTAACAAGTAATTCAGTATTTGTTTTTACTATTTGATGCCAGTAATGAGTATTTCATTAGAAGTTTTGAAAATGGTTATATGTCTTGATAACACAAATTGTATAACTAGCTGGTTTTTGTTTCACATTGTATCTTCATTTCTGGTTTTAGATGAAATTATTATGCCATGATATTCTTCCAGTCTAATAAGTCATGAATGCAAAATTTTAATTGACATGGATTTTAAATTTCTTGGTATCAAAGGATTTGACTTTTTTTTACCTTGAGTCCTATATTTTTCTTTCTACCAGATTGATATAGTTTTGCAGACAATTGGTGTATGTGGTAATTGGTTTCTGTGATAAAGCTTACTTTCAATTCCATGTAGTTCATTGTTTGGTTGAATTGTTGCAGAAAGCCTATTTTAAATGTGCACACGAGTGCTTTGATAGAAGCAAAAGGCAGGAAGAGATAAGCAATTGTGTTGAAAATTGCAACATTCCTCTTACTAATGCTCAACAGATATTTGATACTGAGATGGGAAAGTTTCAGGTAAACTACCCCGTAATTTTGTTATCTTACTCTCTGTCTTTCTCTCTCTGTTTTATTATCTGTCATTTCTTATTTAAACTTCCTTAATATGTATAAAATTGCTAAGGAACGTCTTATGAAATTGTTGAAAATGGAGAATGATAGCCTCAAGATCTTGGGCCTTATGCATTGGAAAACTAAGACTTACAGTTGTTAATGCCCTCATCATCGTTTTTACTACCTGCCGGTGGCATTTACACATTTTTTATTTATAAGGACTATGTTCTGATCCTTATCCTGATTTCAAATTTGTAGATTGCATCAACATGTAGGCTTATGGTTAACTAGTTGTGATCTCAAGCAGCTTATAGTGTTATTGAATATCTGCATGATGAGAAATAATCGATTGTTCTTTCATGGTAAAGGTAGTGCAAAAAAAATTTGCTTCTACGTTTTCGTAGTATTACTGTGATTTTTGTGTGGTAGAATGGATTCTGGGGTGTTATCCACACACCCCATTAGGTTATCTGCTCTGCTTGTCGTTGCTCCAAATTGTTTTCATGAATTCAGTATCTTACATCCACAGTATGTTTTATTTCCTGAAAGCATTTTGAGATATAATACCTTCCTTTCAACATGGTGCAGGAAAGGTTGAATAGATCTCTGATGGTGTGTCAAGATAAGTATGAGGCAGCTAAGCTCCAGCGTACTGAGGCTATGCATGATTTGGTTTCCTGTGCTGACCAGTCAATCCAGGAAAGTATCAAGACTCTGCCACATCTTGCCAACAAGTTAAAAGCTTCCTTGGGAGTCAGGGACAATGGCTCCATGTAGCTTACTCTCCTAGTGGGATATCATTTTGTTATTGATTCCTTGTAGCTTTTTTATTCATCCACACATTTAACCCCATATGCAAATCAAATTGGGTGCAATTCAATCTTGCATCTCAAACAAATCATAAGGGTATTTTACTCAATATTTGAGAATTTCAGTCAACTGATGAATGTTGTAGTTTGCAAAAAAAGGTTTATCTGAACACGTCCATAGACTATTATTGTATTTATATATGGTTATCATTCGAGTACAGGTTGTAGTCATCAAATAAAGGATGTGTGTATAAGTCAAGAATGTTTAGGGTGGAAGACTTAAACCGGGTTCTCTCCTCTTTTGTCTTCTGTGAACCGCCACACCATGTGTGTTCTCTGATGAACAGATATTTTAACCAAAGAGGGAAAAAACATGAACCGAGTGAAAGGTGTAAGAGAGAGAAGGGAGTGAAAGTAGTTTTGGAAAAGAAAGAAAAAACATCGAAAAAAATGGTAAAAGTTACAGAGTACTCTACAAGGAAGGGCTACGTACATTGTTTGATTATGTAAGTTTAAAGTATGCTTTCTTAAAGCGATTTATACCTTTTTTCTTTTGAAGTTTGTATCATTTACATTAAAACTCAAAAACAATGAACTGGAATATTTTCTCCTTAACACATATTAATAAACTTTAAAATGATTTATTTTGTATTTTTGATAAATTAAGGACAACATCTTTTATTTCACTGGTGTGGTGTAATAAATGGAGACAATACAAAAGTAACTATAGACTCTATCTGAATTTGACCTTTAGAGTGTTCCTTGCATTTGTTTTTGTTCAACCTGTAAATGAGGCTTACATTAACTTATTCTTACTTCCCATTACATTTTCACCACTTTTAGGTCCATGGTTTACACCGGTTCCATGGTTTTTAAACAACTCGTTTCTCTCTCCATTTTTTTTTTTTATCTAATTTGCAATATTAATTTATTATAAGTGTTAAATTGCGCTATGATTATAATGTATAACATTTGTATATGACTTTTGCATGTTTTAAAAATTTTATTTTATATTCAAACTTTTACACATTGAAATGGAATACTACTATATCAATATTTTCATGCTAAATTGCATAGAGTTTAATTTTTTATGCATTCGAAAAGAATGAAAAGAGCTAATAGTTAATAATTAAATATTTAAATATTAAATTATATATATTTAAAATAACTAATGCTTAAACAAGGCATTAATGTGAAGTAACAGTGCTGAATGATGTTTTTGTCAATATGTTTAACTAATAAATATTCACTCAGTTTTTTTAATTTAAAAAATTAAAATCAATATCAATATTGTTTAAATATAATAAGACAAGTTTAAAACATATTACATTGAGCGGAAAAAATGTGGACAGTGAAAAGATATGCCGACACATTTATTTACATTTATTTGGCTAGTCTGTAGCTATTAATCAAAGGGAATATTCTTGTAGCCATTTTTTTTTTCTTTTACACATTATGTTACTCATATGTTTTAATCACTTCTACTTTTTTATTATTTCAATATAAATTTTACAAATATTTTTATTCTAATAATAATATTTAATTTTTAAATTATATTTTTTATCTTTTATTATTAGAAAAAAATTATACATATGTATTTGTGACTTTATGATATAAAAGGATACACTATTTAATAATTTCATTTAATATAATTTTTAATTGAAAAATTTTACCTTTTAATAAATAAGAAATAATGTATTTATTTAATTAAATAAGTAATTAAATAACTTCTTTTTAATTCAAAGTAATTAAATAACTTTTTTCTAAAATAATATTTACATTTTTTAATAATATTCTTATAGAATTATATATATATATATATATATATATATATATATATATTTAACTTCTATTAATTTCATATTTTCCAATTAATTACTCATAAAAACAATAAAATTATATAAATAATAAAGTTATAAATATACATGTATATTTAAGATTGTATTATTTTAATATAGAAAAATGTAAATACACATGGAATGGATGTATATATTTTTCTTAGTATTATATAATATAAATTAAAGTATGTGTATATACTACTATTATATAACATAAATAACAGTTAATAATAATGTGATATGAAAATTTATTTAACAGGTATATTTTTTAAAAAATTAAAATGTATTAATGAAAATTAGAAAGATATTATTTTTCAGAAGAAAAACCCTTTTCCAACAAAAAAATTACTCGTACGTTTTCTTTCTTCGTACAGTTATGTCTTTAAAAAAGGTTGTTTAATTTGGAACTTCCCAGAGCGAAACAGAGATAAGGCAGTGCCACAGCGCCTTCACCAGAGTCTCGCCGTGGAGCTCTCCGCAGGTGATAACTTTTCTGTTTCACATTCAATGAAACCGAAATCTTGTGAAATTTCAATTTGGTGGCAGAGAACTAAAAATTATTATTATGGGTTCAGTTCATGGATTTTATCTTTGCAAACTCTGTATTAGGATTTAAATTATGTTTTAAGGAAGATAGACAACACATTGTTTCAACAAGTTTCATTTTTTGGTTAAATTTTTTATGGGTTTAACTAAATCATCATTTGGGTCCACTCTTTGTTGGTTAAAATTTTACCCAACTAGAAGAAATGTGTTCAAAAGATAATCTAACAATAGTTAATGCTTCCTTATTTAGTCTTATTTATGCTTCCTTTGTTAGTTTTGGTTTTGGTTCGTGTACTTTTGAATTGATGAATTAGTCCTCCAACTTTTGAAAATAAGAGACTTCAGCTCATGCTTTAACTTAACATTTAGCGATAAATTTTGACTGTCACAAAGAAAAGACTAAATTCACGAATTTTTTTGAAGTTTGAAGAGTAATTCGTCATCATGACTATGATTGACAAAATGTATGGGGGTATAAACATATTTTTTCGTTCTACAATTGATGATATTTAAAGTAGAGGATAATTGATTGCATCAGGTTTCAAATTTTCTATTGTTTTAACAGAGATCGTTATGTGAATATATAGTTGTCATATTTTTTTAATGGATGATTTTTTATAAGAAGTATCAGTATGGTTACTTGACATTTTATTCTTACAGGGTGCATTTTTTATCCTTAGAAAGGAAAACAATCTTACAGGTTCCAAGAACTGTGTGGCATATTTAATATTCTTCTGGCACACCCTCTCTTTTGGGGGTGGTTGGACAAAGAAAAAGACTGGATTGTAATCAGAGTACTGTGGTTACAATTGAAAGAAAGAATGCATGCAGCATCCCAAACTTTCATCTTAAATCTCACTCCTCGGGTTAATCCCTTTTCCATTTTCATTTGATTTTTTTTTTTTTAATTTTTTCACTTTTGTCTTGTTTTTTCTTTGTTGAAATAAGCAAGTCAGTAATGGTAGTTTATTGCTTGTTCTTTGGTAACATAAAAATTTTTGTTTTCAGGTTACCAGGTGCAAGCAGAGAGTAGATGAGAATACTGTGCCTATCCTGAATTATGGACATTTTGGTTTTTCATGGAAACTTAAAGCTGGTGCAAGAAATATTTTAAAAAGGCACTTCTGCTTTCTGAATTGTATTTCAAATTGCATAGGTTATTTGAGTCTATACTTAATCATACACAGCCATTTAAATTCCTTAAACGATTACACTGCAAAGCTTGGGGGCATCATGACATTTTTCCTCAATTATAATATCAGTTGCTCTGTTTACTTGATAGAGTTTGGTGTAGAAATTGTTCAACTATTATGGTCCAGTCTTGGTGAATAGTTAAAAAGGGTATCACATTTAATAATGTCCCTGAAAATTTGGTCTTTAACCATGTTCAGTGGTGTCATGCAATCCATGTGGCTGACCTTACCTGGTGGGATAAGGCTTCTGTAGTTGTTGTTATTGTATTATAGTCCAGTCATTCCTCTATTGCCTCAGTGCAGCTAGTTTTCTAACAGTTGTTGTCCATATGATTTTTGACTGAATTTATTTAGAAATGACACAAACTGATTTTGAAAGTCATCTGCTTTTTACAGGCAATACATTAAATGCCTTCCTGCTGCTGGTGTATTATCAGGTGCTGTTTTTTCTTTTCTGGCTGCTTGATTATTTCAATCATAAATCATGATTTATAAATATACAATTTCTCTTGGAATTTGATTTCCATGTTGTAGATGCCGAAATTTCTTCCAATCAGTTTGAGGACTTCTCTGTCTCTGTTGTTGAGAAGGATGATACCAGAGAGCTAAAGGTATCATAAAATATTTAATTGACATAATAAAAAAAGTGAAAGTATCCATAGAGAATAGAAAAAAAGGAGAGGCAAAGGTGTAACATGGAGGAGATAGACAATGATAGCTCAGAAGATGATGATGAGGTGGGACTATGGATCAAATCAATACCTTTTCTGAGAGCTAGTGCATTATAGAATGGAATGGATCACAGTGTGTAGGTAGAGGCACTAAAGCAGAAGGGTGAGTCAGCAGGAACACTTGTCGAGGCTAGATGGAGGCAGAATGATATGAATCCTGATCCTAACTCAGCAGTAATAAATTCATATTGGAGGAATAGGAGGTCATCAGCAGATAAATACAGTTTGAAGTAGTAGTGTAAAATGGGATAATGTCAATGAAAGTAACATTTGCAGAATTGAAATGGAAACTGTTGTGTGGTGTCTGTTGAAAAAGATGGGTGGGTGCCTTTTCTGAAGAGTTAACACAAGAATAACTTGGCAGGGTTTATCTTGTGATGTTGAAAACATGCTTAACAAAAAATGCAGGAGGATGCATTGAATAATATAAGAGAAAACTTCTAGAACTGGAATACATAAGTGAGTTGAACAGCTTTATTAGCTCTATTTTCACAGAGAATACTGCTGTGGTTATAGTTTAGTTATGTACACATGTATATACATCAACAATAAATGTGGACAATATCTTGAATTATCTGAAACATAAATATCTTTTGACAAAGATAGAGCATATATAATTTTTCTATTGATTTCTTTTCAAAAATTTTGGCAGCACTCATGATTGACATTTGCTTATAAATTTTGAACCCTCTTTGAACTTTTCTGTCCAGATAAGCGTAGAGGTATTTGGAAACAAAACTCAAAGGATATTTGATGATGTCTTTAAGAGAATGGTTGCAGCTGCACAACCAATCCCAGGATTTCGAAGAGTAAAAGGAGGTAGAGTATTTATGTGTACTGAGATATGAGAGTATTCTGTATGTAGTTTTATTTGTGTTATGTTTGGGGAGGGTGGGAAGTCTATACAAAGATAATGTGTTTCCTACTGTTCACAAATGCATAACATGCTAATCATAATCGTCATCATATAATTTAATACTTATTCCCCATAAGTGTTCACTTTTACCATGAATTTTGGTGGTGATTCATGTTCAATTTGTTTCTGAGCAAATTAAGGATGTTTGATGCATAATTTTGTTACTTAAGAGGATTAGATCCTGTATTAAGAAAGTGGAAAAAAAAAAAGACAAAAGAAGATAAAAAGTCAAATACATTTGGATGTAAATCTTGTAAATGATAATTATAATAATTTCATATTTTGGGTGTAAGATTCAATCTCTTTCTGAGTTTGAGTTTCTAGTTTACAGAATCTGTATGATATAATTTTCACTTTATATTTCTCAAATATTATATTAATGTACTAGAAGCATACAATTTATTTTGTTAAAAAGAATGGCTGGGGATAGCACTGCATTTTAAATGCAATAATAATAGTATGAGATAACTGATCTCAATTTTAATCATGATTATGATTTGATCAGCGAGGATTCAAATCAGTCATGAGATGCTAGGCAGTCCTTTGATTCGTAAACTTGTTTTCTCTTGCTAGAGCTCATCACTAAACAATAAAACTACTCCCTGATATTGCATACATGAATCCTTTTTAGCACAACAAAAAAATGATAATAATGACAGAACAAAAACTGCAATACAACTATTCAGCAATGATGATAGTAGTAACAGATAAAGAAAAACCTATAATGATAAATGTGAAAATAAAGTAAAAAGAGGTATAGGATTAATCCCTTGTGTATAATGAACACATAGGGTTATGTATTTATAGATAAAAAAATATAGAAAACGTATGGGCTAAGCCCGTTACATCTACCATTAAATATGATGAACTAACAATAAATATGATGAACTGATGGAGATTTCTGTGAATTTCAATTGAGTTCTCCAAATTGCAAAATCTTTTTTTTTTTTTTTTTTTTTTTTGTTTTCTTTTTCTTTTTTTTTTTTTTTTT
>Ga0209700_102123_pt1 | contig 40703 bp, 16 predicted proteins | sample SiratroredBW_FD_187528 | JGI IMG/M metagenome (GOLD analysis project Ga0209700, IMG submission 187528) | Root nodule microbial communities of legume samples collected from California, USA - Siratro red BW (SPAdes) (version 2) | ecosystem: Host-associated > Plants > Roots > Nodule | place: USA...
AATATATTCTCACCTTCTATAATTTTAAAATAAATACACGTCTCAATTATATTTTTAATAAAATGATTTTCACATTTTCTAATCTTAATATCGATAGTTATTTTCTTTTTTGTGTTTTTAACAAATGGCATTTGTTTTTTTCTTATATATTTAATAAAGTGTCACTTACATCTATTATTTTATTCAAAAATATCATATTTCTAAAACTTAAATAAAAAATTAAAGTTTAAAATATAAAAACTAAAGAATGTTTTTACAGACAAAAAAAATTAATGATTTTATTATATATAATTTATTTTTTCATATTTTCTAGTGTCTTCTTAACTGATATCATTGTGAGGATAATTCATGTGTTGAAAAAACTTGTATTTGATTACACTACCATGTGTGAAAACTTATCCTATCAACCATAGTCACAATATCACATTTGAGGAAAATGTCATTATATACCCTTATTAATAAAGTAGTAATCATACTCTTTATTATATTTATATTTGTAATAAAATTATATGTAAATAGAATAATAATTTAATCATTATCGTTATTTATTTTTATATGAAAATATTTTTATTTTTATATTTTTATAAGACAAGTGAAAATATAATTTTCATTTTATTTTTAATATATTGTACTTAAACCATTCATTTTTTTTTACATTTCAAAACTTTATTTTTAATTTTTATGTCTATTTTAGAACTAGAAAAAAACGTGGTGTCATTAGAATGTATTTCTTCCCACTATGACAAAATTTCAATGCAAATCTATAACTGAAATTAATTTAAACATTCATTATAATAATACGATTATTTGCCAGGCCATTCTAATAATACAAGAATAGCAAAGCAACCAAATTTACGAAAACTAAAAATAGGAGAATCAAAGTTTCACAATTGCAAATAGTAGTTTTTTTAAATTTACAAATCCAATTAAAAAAAATTCCTTGATACACCTACTAATTAATTAATTAAACCGAACATTAAAATATAGTGAAAGAAAAAGTACGATAATTGCAGTATTTAACGTGAGTGTACTAAGATGTTATGTTGGCACTGCATAGCATAAATGAGAGATAGAGTTGGAAGAAAGTTTCGAAAATGATGAGTAACTGTGTTTCTTCTTCCCCTCACTTTCTTTCAATTCCAACTCGAGTAAGAGAAAGCAAAATATCCACTTTGGTAGCAATGTTATTCCCTTCTTGTTCGCTGCCATATCTGCTTCTGCCTCCAACTCTCTTCAAATGCTTCTGCTCTTCCACTCACTCTCTTCCAACCCCTTCTCACAAATGGGAACCTTTCCTCAAGAAAAAGGTTGTAATGAGAGTTGGATATGTTGGAACAGATTTTAGAGGTAACCCCTCTAGCCCTTTTCTTTCTTCTTTCAAATTTCATTTCTTTTTTTAAAATTCGGCTAATTTGATTTCATGGGGTTACTTGCAGGCCTGCAGATACAACGGGATGAACACGCATTATCCAGTAAGACCATTTTTCTCTATTTTCTTGTTAGTTATGGCAGAAAATCTCCAATTAAAGTATTAGTTTTTGTTTGAAAATTTAAATTATGAAGATGGATTTAGTTCATTAATGTAGGCAAGTGTTTTTGGAATTTGGAATCTTGTTGTGTTATGAATATATGACCTAACAGGTGCTGTGGTGAAATTCTAATGTGTGTTTGTTATTTGAATTTATTATGTTCCAAATGTACATAGTTTGATTCTTTAAAGTAAACTCTGAGTGCTGGCATATACTTAAACCTATTTGTGTGAATCAATGGACTGTTGCTAAGTATTAGAATTTTGACCTGATGTAGCTGTTGAGAAAGAACTGGAAACTGCGATTTTCAGTGCCGGTGGCATGCGTGATAGTAATTTTGGGGACTTGAACAAAGTGAAATGGGGCCGGAGTAGCAGAACTGATAAAGGAGTGAGTAACCTTCTTGAAGTTCTTGTTATTCCTTTTATGAATTGGTTTGGTTGTTGTTATTGTGTTTTTACATATCTTCATTGTTTTCCAACTTCTATGATTTGCTTGGTTAGGTCCACTCTCTGGCAACAATGATATCCTTTAAGATGGAAATCCCTGAGAATGCATGGAAAGGTGATGACTATGGCATTGCGCTAGCAAACCGCATTAACTCTTATCTTCCTTATACCATCAGAGTTTTTAGCATTCTGCCTTCAACAAAGTAAGATATCTCTGGCTGGTTATATATACATTGTAGTGCTTGATTTCTTGAAGTTGTTTCATAATTGAATTTCTCTTCTCTTATATTGATTGGTGTTCATTCATACTTGTGGTTTGATATATTAAATGAGTATTTTTTTTTTTCCTGCATCTCATTACTTGTCCATTCTTAATGATATTTGAAAAGGGATGCTAACATTTGTCACTAGGAAATTGATAATGTTAATATAGAAAATTTAATTTAGAATTGACTACTCAACTACGATCTTTAAGGATATATGAGCTCTTACTTCTGAGCGCAAATTGTAGTGTAGCAAGTACATGTGACAAATCTATGTCTGCTTCTATTCAGTATGAAAATTGAAAGCCCCAATTTGTTTCACAAACCATGCAAGTGTTATACAAATCCTGTATGCGTAGTTATGTATAAAAATGTTCAGATTAAAATTGTCATTGTGGGAAAATTATAACAGCAACCAAAGCCCTTTTCCCACCATGTGGGAATAGAACTAATCCATGGGATTATGCACAAAGAAAAAAGAATATTTTCTTTCAGGACTATTGGTACGACTTATGTTTTTTCAGATGACTCACAAATTGTAAGAGTTCCTTGATTTTCAATTACTGCTATCTTACTGTTATTTATAGCTTCATAGTTTTGGCTTGTTTTAGGAGATTTGATCCTAGAAGGGAGTGCAATTTGCGGAAATATTCTTATCTCCTCCCTGCTGATATAATAGGAATCCAGAGTCATTTTAGCAAGGATGAAATTGATTTTCATATTTCAGAGTTCAACAGTATACTTAATGTTTTCGAGGTATACTCATTTTCATTTATGTTTTTGTTTAGTTGATGAATGGTTTTTCCTGTCATGAATTCTCTGGTATAGACTCCAGTTTCTTCTAGGCATATTTCTGAAAGATTTTTCTGTGACTCTTTAAATTTATGTGTCGTTGAAGTTTATTTCTTGTTTACAAATAATGAACATCTTGCTCAGTTTGCTTCTTCCACAAAATTTTTATACAAAGTGCATAATAATGATACAATGATTTATTTAAACCTTGAGCTCTTGCATGCTTACACAAATCCTTCTTATTTCAAGGGGAACGTTTTATTTCATAAATATAAAAAATAATGAAAATCAATTTTAATAACTAACTGTCAAATTAAAGGAGTCATATATAGTAGGGGAGGCTAAAGTAATGATTTTAAAGTTGTAACTAGCTCGAATTTTTAAAATCAGGTATTTATTTACTTTTTGTATTCGTTGATGTTATTATTGCAGGGAGAGCATCCTTTCCATAATTATACTGTTCGATCTAAGTACAGGAAAAAATACCAAGTAAGGCAACCATCTGGAAGTGATGTCATGTCAGACAGATTAGGATCATCTAGTTTGGCATCAGGTTTTGATTCAGAGGGTGACGACAGTGATGATTATGATTTTGTGGGTGGAAGTCCAACCACATTAAGTGATAAGGAAGAGAGCCACAAGCCTCCAGAGTCTAGTGAATCCAATGGCTTGAGTAGTCAAAACTCGGATGTAGTAGTACGTGCAAGATGGCTACATGAACCAGATGAGAGAGATAGATTAAATGCTTCCCATTTCAGAAATGTTTTTCGTTGTTCTTGTGGGAAGTTGGAAACATATCAGGGATATGATTATGTAGAGATCCATATATGGGGGGACTCGTTCATGTTACATCAAGTAAGTCTCAGTTGATTCTAACTCCTAAGAGTTTAATTTTGACATATTGTTAATTAAAGCTTTATTACATGGCTGGTGGTCCTTTATGTAAAGGGCTATACTTTGGGCACTTTTCTATTCAAATGACAAAATATAGCTTTATGCACTTCTTGGTTCCGATGACCTGTTTTACATTAACCTTAATCACACTATCACACTAACTGAATGACTAATCAGATACGGAAAATGGTTGGGACTGCTGTGGCTGTAAAGCGCAAGTTAATCCCAAAGGATATCATTTCGTTGTCACTCAACAAGTTTTCACGGATTGTCCTCCCGCTTGCTCCGCCAGAAGTTCTGATTTTGAGGGGAAATGCTTTCAAAATGAGATCAGGAGCTGGAAACTTTACACGGCAAGAAATGGTGTCTTTGGTTGAATCAGAACAAATTCTCAAAGCAGTTGATGAGTTCTACACGGGTGTTGTGTTGCCTGAAGTGTCAAAGTTCCTAGACTCGTCAAACTCTCCTTGGGCAAAATGGGTTGAGAATTTGGAAAACTATTCAAGCATTCCAGATGGTGAGTTGGATGAAGTCAGAGAGGCTTGGAAGACATGGAGGGAAAGTTTCAGGGTGAAGTCAGCGTCAGACACACAGTGCATGCACACGTGTTGAATCATGGTATACATGTCCTATTTGTAGCCACATTTTATCTGTTCTGCTTTGTGGGCCAACTGCATTTTCTTTTCTGGTTCTGCTTGCTTGATCAAATCATCCCAGGCCATTCTTATCGTTTGCCAAGATGTAGTGTAGGGAATAAAAATCATGCCACATTTAGTCAAGTTAATTGAACACAGCTACATGCAAAGCTGTCTAATAATGAAGTTTTGTTTTCAATTGCTAATTGCTAACTAAATTCCTTTTCTATTTCAATGGGATGAAATGAAATGCTATATGCACGACTCACAAGCCAAGCCAAGCCAATGCACCACCCCGTCGCTCTCAGGAAAGGTATGGCTGATTCTAACTTGCCAGTTTCCACCATATGTTACATGCACAGACTATATAAGAGATATGTGTAATATGAATCATTAAAAATAAGGTAAAATGATGATGTTATCTGATAAGTTTCGTGAAAATTGCAAAGAAAAGGAGTACCATTTTGAGTGTTTGAACTTTGAAGAGTTGTTGCAAAGGGTTCTCAGCTATGTTCAAACTTACCATTTCAGCTACGTACCTCTTGCAGGACCAGTTGTGGATGAGAATACGTTAGGCAATCCATTGGATGCCTACAGGGCATCCTGTTATAGCCTCTCATGATATGTGACTTGACCTTTGTTCATTTTTTAAATGAGTTAGGTTAATTTGTATTTTTAAGCTCATATAGCTAAAATTTCATATTACAAGCTTCTTTTGGTAGAGACCAAACTATTTTTTATTGACGACAATTCTATCCGACCCAGCTATAATCACTGGGGACGATACAAATTCTCTTTTAAAATATTTAATGCGATTGCATATCTAAAGTTTAAACTTGAGAAAATTAGTAAAGTAGATCTACACTTTCAGTAGTTCATATTATTGAATGTTTACAAAGTTACTTTCTCTCAATGGGCTGATTTATTTAGATAAACTAATATGTACCTACTATATTACTAGTATTTGTAAACATAACTGGTAGAATTGAATCATCATACTCAAAACTGTGAATGGATGGATAGAAATAGAAGATGTGAACCAAAGTAAGCAATAGAATGAAAATAAACATTTTTAGTTAGAAAATTATTGAACAAAAAAATAAATGAAGGAAAATAGATGAAAAATAAGATAAAAAAAGTGGATCTTACATATATTAATTTGTCAACTCATTTTTCTTAATCAAACAAACTCATGTTTATTTTCCACCTATTTCTGGCCTCTCTACCCTATTTCTCCTTCACCAAACAAAGAGTTCATCTTTTGTTATGAACTGTAGGAACTAAAAATTCATAAATTTATTTTATTTGTGTAGATAATTATTGCAAGGAACTGATATTTCTTTTATTTGCACCTGCTGTCATCGTAGGACAAGTAAACTATAGGAAATAGAAAGTTAGAAAATTTTAATAAAGCCATTCATCTCATATTTACTGAAATAAACTGCTTGGCTTGCTGTTTGTTGCGTACCTATCATCCATGGAACATGTTTTATGTCCCAAACTAGCATTGAAACAAGATATTTCTGTCTCATTAACTCCATAAAAAGTCCAACAGTAAATTACTACTAAATACAATTCTTGAAGGCATGCTTAGTCATAACTTGGAACTAATATTCCTGTACTAAAATACTTTATATTCTGTTTCAAACCCAGGGATTTTCAATATTTATTGAAAACACTTGTAGTTAATTAACAGGAGGTATTATTATTACACGCAACAAGAAAGATCAAAGTTTATTTTACATAAATAGCTAAAGACATAAGAGTCCATGCTTATTTCTGGCGATCCCAAGCAAGAAAAGGTTTAGAAGAAAAGAGATAGTACTACATATAGAAGAACCAAACTTTATATATAAACTTATCTAGAAATTCTTCATGGTCGTGAACCTGAGACCTTGGGTTGCAGTTGGGGGGGTGCTTCTGGCAAGTCACCAGTTGAAGGAGGAGCTGGTGCACTGTTACAAAACAACCCATCTCATCAACCATGAACTTAGTTATTTATGGTTAAACAAAATTATATATATAAGTTTATTTTTAATGCTTTTAGGATTTGATAAAGAGTAAACCCTCATTTGGTTTCTGCATCTGTGAGATATTGTCATATTAATCTATTGGAATTAGAAAAATATCAAATAAATATCCAAATTGAAATCTGTCAATCATAACAGTTCCTATTGTTATATCTCTTAGAGATTATATACAATAATGGTTGTAACTATAGTAATAATAAATTGAATATTTCAAATGAAAGTAATTTTAACTTTAGGAACTAATATGATAATGTCTCACACATTCATAAACCAAATGGAGTTACTTCATTGTAAGAAGGGTTGTTGAGAATAGTAGTTACTTGGGAGCAACAGAGGGACTGATGAGAAGCATAGCCAAGCAGAACAGGCATTGAAGAAACCAAAAAATTTTCATGTTTGCTTTTCCGTGAGGATGTGAAAATGTATGAAGGCAACACTTGCATGGATCGATGAATTTCTTGTGTTTATATATATATATATATATATTATATGCATGCATATGTATATATGTATATGTGTATGTATAACGTTAAGGTGTTCCTGTCTACATGTCTTGACTTGATAAATTACAGCAACTGAAAGTAATTTAAAATTGATGAATTTCAACCAAATTAATTACAACTTGTCTTGTTCAATTATTGTATTTATCTTTTTCAATTCAAACTAACTCTATCTCTACGTCAGATTTAATTTTTTAAATTTTAAATTCTGCAATTTAGTGTTTAAGCTTTTCTTCTATTTTTGTCCCCTTTTCACCACCCACTTTCAGCTTATGTGTTGGTATTCAGTGTCTTCGGTCAAATGAACAATTATATCTATATAAAAAATATTATCAATTCAAAGAACCTAATGCTTAGAATTTACTTATGCTTTGTTATTAAAGTATAAAGAACTTTTAATTTATACTAATATATGTAAGATGAAAAACTTAAAATGTAAGATTAACTCTTTTAGTTTCCTTAATTCAATAACTCAATCCTAATTATTCCAATTTTGATTAGGTTGAATATCAATCAAACAATTGTAAAAGACGACTAAATGTAATTGTTTGTGATACTTATGGGGTTATGCTTTTAAGCAGAAAACTTATTATTTGACTTAACATTTGTTAAGTGTTCAATCTAATAGTTAATATTAGAACTATAAATCAAAAACATCCTTGCTGCTATATACTATCTCTTTAACAGAAATGTATGGACTCCTTTACTTTTAATAACAAAATTAGAAGTTTAGCTTGATTTGTTTTATAAGAATGAAACTTTAATATCTGAATCCAGTATTATCTGCATGAAAGTTGATAACAGCTAGCTTTCATAAGATTTGAGTGCAGTATGATTATGAAGTGGGGATGTCAATGAAAGGTGCTTCATTGGCTGGATGGTGTGTTTGGCTGACTGATGGAAAAAAGAAGCGTTAAAGTGGGGATAAAGGTCCTTCAAAATTCAGATTAATGAGTCAAAAAGTCTTGTAACTAAGCAACCAATTTGATTGATTGGTTGGACGAGAAAGAGTAGGAGAAAATGGCTTACTTTGGCGTGAGTGGCGGAGCCATGATGCCACATTTGTCAGCATCAACTCATCTGTGTTTGCCAAATCCATCCATTCTCAATGCTTGCTCTTACCCTCATCAATGGTCCTCTTTAATATTACAAAAATTGTTTAACCTTGTTCCATTCACTTAATTGCATTTGGTAGGAACCAACTCAAACATCACTTTCTAAGCAAAAACATTATCAACTCTCAAGAGTCACTGTTTACTCAAGAATAATTTAAAGACAAATTGTTCTATTTTTGAGTTTTCTTTGTTAAGTGATCATATAAGATGACTTCGCATAATAAACTCGTCATAGCACCACTATTTATCTTTGATATTCTTCTTGTATAGAACATAGTCCATGGTTTTAGAATTTTCTTTTCCTAACCTTATCTTTCTCACTAGTGGTAGAAATGTCCACTCCCTGATTTTTTAAAACGTGTATAGCTAATTTTTTTTTATTACATAAATATGATACTCAAAAAATATTTTTAGTATATGATCTAACTATTAGGCCTTGGCAAAGATAATATTGAAAATTAAATTTTATATAACTCAAAATATAAAAAAACTGTAAAGTTGTACAATTTTTCTATAATAATGTTCCTTACAACAAAATTCTAAGAAAATTTTATCTTAATAGTTAAAATAGTTAAATCATATGAGAACACACATTAAAAAAAATTATGAACCTCACAAAATTTATAATATAAGTTTTTTCTTATTTTAATTTTCTTATTTTTTGTGTGTGTGTGTGTATATATATATATGGCTGAAAAAAAATAGAACATATGTAGAAAGTATATACGAGAAATATAGCGTCCAAAAATAGTTAGACACATCAACATACTATTTTGAAGAAATAACTGTTCTTCCTAAGGTATCACTCATGTACACTTTTATAGAATAGAATGGGGAATATCTTTTTAAATTCTTGAAGAGACATGAACTTTCAGAGTTGTATATCCATAGAATTCTTAAAGAGATAGAATTCTAAGATGCCTTAGAGGACTCAAAAGATTTCTCTTTCTCCAAAAGAGATTCTGTACTTGAAAAGACTATCTTTTTTTGTTCATTTAGGTGTTTTTATATGTTTTATTTTATCTATTTAAGCTCTAATTTCCATAATTATTTACTAAAAAAGAAACATAAAGAAAACATGTAAAATTTCCAAATAAATTTAACATAGACTAAAAAAAATGTCTAGTAAGAATTGAATGATGAGGAATTAACAAGAGTCTAAATTCTCAGGTGAGTTTTTGATATTATCCTATTAGTGTATCTTCAAAATAGATTTATTTTGATATATTCATTTTTTTATATATTTTAAAATATCAAAATCAATATAAATTTGAAGAGTTATAATAAACAACACAAAAAACTAGTAACAAGATATATATATACTGACATGATTGAGAGACAAACATTTAGTGAATAATTACTGAGAGCATAGCCTAAAACCTGTACTTATTATTAACAAGAGAAATCAATGCGAGAAATAATAACACATGATTTCATCATTAATTAAAGATAAATCTTTTACTTGTAATATTTGCTTATAATTAAGAGTGTTGTATGGTCAGGAATAGAAACAGACCAGAGGACTTGTAACTGACCCACAACCTGACTTGTCAAAAACTTGATTTGGTCTGCCTATTCACTATAAATGTTAGATTTAGATTTTTTTTTTTAAATGTCTTTTTGACTCCAAAAATTAGACATTAGAGTTTAAAAAAACCTATTAACTCTCATACTATTTTGTTTACAATACATAATATATATATATATATATATATATATATATATATATATATATATATATATATATATAGTATGAATAATAAATTTTATAATAAAAAATCTTTCAATTTAAAATTTTAAAAATGTTTAATGAGTTTATGAGTGACTCACTATCATTTTCCTATATTTTTACCCTACTCAAATTTGATATTACATCTCATAAATTCAAATTTATTTAGTTATGTTTTTTGTTTGTAAGTATTTCTAAAAATTTAATAAGATAAACAATTTTTCATGTTAGGCTTCTTTATAAGTATTTCTAAACAATTGATCGTATAAACATACTTCTATGTTTAACTTTTCAAGTCATATATATATATATATGGTAGATAATTTATTATGTATAATTTAATTCTTTATCTATCAATATATTTTTTTTAGATGATTATTATTTTTATGATAATAAATAATAATAAATTTTGTTGATCTAAACCAATTTATTTATTTGTATTAGGAAAAAACAAAGACGAACACACGAAAGATAAAATGTTACAAAAAGTTTAAAAATGTTATACAAAATACTAGAAGTTACAAAGAGTTTAGATGATGATACACATAGTTTATCCAAGAGTGTAAGATTGATAAACACTTATACATATTTAATAAAATCATTTCTTAAAAAATTTTAAAGAATACAATTTTTCAATATTATTACTATATTTTTTCAAAATACTTTTTTTTTGTCAAATATCAAGAAAAAGGGAGAAAAAGTCAAGAGAGGTCATCACTTGAGCCCTACAATTTCACGTAAGATACTTGAGACAATTATCTCAGCAAAAACATGTCCTTTAAGTGATCGTGAATGTTGATTGTGAAGTAGAACTGAATTCATTAACTAGTGGATGCTTAAGTGAGAGGAGTCGAAAAACAATTCAAATGACAACAATATCTTTTCACTCAAAGGTGCTCAAATGACATCATCATATATATACATATAAGTAACAACTTCATTGAGATATCTAACAATGAGAAATGAGTCAAACTCATATAAGAGAATGACACCACCTTCAATCCAAAACCTTAAGGCTTTGAGAATGACACCACCTTCAACCCAAAACCGTAAAACCATAAGGCTTTATGTTTGTGGGTCTTCTTTCTTATATGCTGCTAAACTTTCTCATTCTTGCTCAATGTGGGACTTAGACTCACACTTGAATACCTAACAATCTCCCCTTCAAGTGAGAGTCCCTCCTCCACATTGATACACCCCCCCTCGAGCGGAAGCATTCTCAAACCCTAGTACATTACTCATGACCCCTCACTTGTACCGCCGTTCTGATACCACTTGTTGAGAGAATCTGAGGGGGTAAACACCGGTGAGATCTCACAAGAATGAAAAATGAGCCAACATATAAGGGAATGACACCACCTTCAACCCAAAACCTTAAGGCTTTAGGTTTATGTGTCTTCTTTCTTATATGCTGCTAAACTTTCTCATTCTTATCCAGTGTGGGACTTAGACTTACACTTAAATACCTAACACGACACTTAAGTAAGGAATGGAGTTGCAACGCTATAAATAATATACTTATGACAATCTTAGTTTTAGAATTTTGTTTTTTTGTTCTCTCCATTTGTAAAAAGTAGTATTAGGAAGTCTATGTGGTATGTACTTCAAGGAAATGAGAGCATGCAGTAAATAACTCAGAAAATGATTTTTATTTGCATATTTGTTATCATGTATCACAATTTGATAAATGCATCACAATTTGAGGATGTACTGAGGGTAGTAAACAACTTCCATAGTGTTGGAAAGTTTGTCAAAAGAAGTAATGCCTGTTTCATAAGCTTGATACCAAAAGGTTGATAATCCACAAAAACTAGACAAATATAGGCCAATATCTTTAGTAAGTAGTATATATAAGATAATATCTAAAGTCTTATCAGAAAGAATATCAGAAAGTATTGTATAAAATTATAGATAAAAAATAATATGCTTTTGTGGAAGGGGAGAAACCTATTGGATAGTGTGGTGGTCGTTAATGAAGTTATAGATGGAGTTGGAAAAAAAAAGGAGAGTGCATTATGTTAAAGGAAAATTTTGAGAAAGCATATGACAATGTGAATTGAGACTTTTTCATGTATATGTTGGGTAGGCTAGGTTGTGCTAAATGGATTAGAAGATATTTAGAATCCTCGTCAATTTCAATCCTAGTTAATGGAAGCTCGATGGACCAATTTGTGCCTACCAAAGGGCTAAGGCAAGGGATCGTCTCGCTCTATTTCTATTTCTTATAATTGCAGAAAGACTAGCAGAAGCAGTTAAACAAACTAAGAGCAAGGGGTTACTAGATGGAATAAGAGTGGGAAAAAATTAAGTGCCAACTAGTGTGCTACAATTTGCAGAGATGACTACTTTTGTAAGCAAAGCAAATGTAAGAAAATATAATGGTCATAAAGAACATACTTAGGTACTTTGAGTTAGCTTTTAGACTTAAAGTCAACTTTCATAAAAATAAGCTTGGAACATTGGAATTGAGCACATAAGGACCACAGGATATGCAACAATATTGAATTGTAGAATCACTAGCATACCTTTCACATACTTAAGGGTAAAAGTAGGAGCTAACCATACAAGGAAAAAGTTCTAGTAAGATACTATATCTAGAATTAAGAAGATGTTAACAACATAGAAAGGAAGGCATATAATGTTGGTAGGAAGGGTCACCCTAGTGAAATCAGTAAAGTCTACCATCCCACTATTTCACCTGTCTATTTTCAAAATGCCAGTAAATGTAGAAAAAATAAGAGGGAATTCTTATGGGATTAGGGTCATGAGGGAAGGAAGATATCATGGATGAAGCAGGAAGATGTCTGTAAACCAAAGGAAGAGGTTGATTTAGAAGTGAAGGACTTAGAAGTGTTTAACATACCCCTGTTGGAAAAATGAAAATTGAGACTTGCTAGGGAAGAATTTGGGCTTTGGAAAGATATCTTGACATTTAAGTATGGTTCTTGGAGAGCATTAGATGAGATTAGTGAAGGTAAACATGATTGTAGGTGATGGAAGGACATTAGGAAAACATGTGGGGAAAAAGTAAAGGATAATTGGTTTAACAAAAATGTAAGATGAAGTACAGGAATAGGTAATGCAATCAAGTTTTGGGATGATAAATGGTTGGGTGAGATTCTTTTAAGATAGAAATACACAAGGTTACATATGAACTCAATAATAGAGGAAGTCAAACTAGGAGAGGCTAGATTCTAAAACGAGGATAGGTGGATATGGAACTTACCATGGAGAAGAAAGTGGTTCAATTCAGAGAGGAGTATGATATCTTCTTTTATGAGTGAGGTGGAGAAGAAAACTCTAGTTAGGAAAAAAGAGTATGAATGGATATAGATGAGGAGATCGAAACCTATATAGTTAAATCAACATATAAGAGTCTTACTTTTACTTTTAATGAAAGTGGAAAAAGGTCTTCATATGGTTTTTTTTTTTTTGAAAGTCAAAGTCTTACTAAATGTCTAACATTTTTCATAAAGCCTAATAATGAATAACACGAGATAAGTTACAAACTAGAGGAATATATTTAGGTAATACATTGTGTTGGGATATCAATGAAATAACTTTACACTTGTTTTTTACTAGGATAACAGCACAAATTTAAAAATTATGTGATTTGTGGTCAGAGTGGTCTCTCCACACCACAACATTGTAAACATTCATTTATATATCAATTTAAACGCTTAGGTTTGAATAAAAAAAGTAGTACAATATGGAATTGTATCTAGATCTCAATTGTTTGAAATATTTGAATTTTTAAAAATAATGTCATATTTAGAAAATACACGTTATAGAAATTTTTACTATAATTCAACTAAAGGACCTATATTACGAACGAATATCATAAAATAATTTTTTCATATTCAAACTGTTATATGTGCGCAATCATCTATATCAAATAAATGAGAATTTACGTATAGTATACCACAATGAGAATATGCTATTGTTGAACTTTTTAATGTTAGAAGGCATTATGGGAAAGATAAATATGTTCAGTTGTGTGTGCATGATGTAGATGAGAAATTATAGACACAAGAGAAATGACAATGCATTCTGACTATTGTATAGGATCTAGGGTCAGAGAAAATTACTTCTGAAAACTGTCAAAAAAAACAGGCTGAAAGATTTGGATGTTTTTGAAGGAGTTGCATCAAGTGTTCATTGACATGACCGTGTTGATTCAATTTAAGGAGAGCAATCAGATGATACAAAGAACCAAGTGGCAACGGCAAAATCCTTCATCAGAAATGAGACTCAAAATCTAGAAACTAGAAGGAAGAATTAGAAATAGCACTGCAAGTGGGGACTACTGTACTATTATCCTTCTTGTAGTAACTGTTTTGTTTGTAATAGAAGGGTAATTGATAAGTTAGAAAATTAAGACCTAATATTAGTTTTATGCATTTTTATGTATCTTATACAAGGGTTGAGACAAGTTTATTATTTATTTAGTTTTGTTTTTGTATTATAGATAAAAAAATCTATAAAAACCCTGACATATAATTATTATATATATATATATATAAAATATATATTACTTTTTTTGAATATATAGTATTTATATTAGTGTTCCTGATAACTATTTCATATGGAAAAATAAGGATGTGTTAATTTTTTTATAGAGATAGTTAATTATAATTGTGTAGATTTAGGATGTGCTCAGTAAAGTTTTTATAAAATTTATTTTTTAGAGTAGTTGTCATTTAAATATTTAAGTATTTATCACAAACACACCAAGTTAGAACACAACAGCAGTAACTCTTTAAGTAATGTTTCATATTCGGACATTGTAGATAGAAAAAAACATTATTAGGAGGAAAAAATTCTACTAAAAATAATAAACTAATTTCATGTGAAAATTAGTTATTAATAAAAATGAAAAATACTCCGTATCAATATGCCAATTAAAAATAAATGTATGAAATTGAGTTATTATATTTCTTTTCAGAGTTTTGAAACTAAATCTAATTCATTTTATCGTCAAATTTACTAAAATAAGCTTATCAAAAGGTTCTTTAGAAATATATTTTATTAAATTAGTAATTCTCACTTTAATTAATAATTGATAAGCTTAAATAAAATTTTAGTCTCTTTTAAAGTTTTATACATTTTGTGTATGACTTTTAATAATTTTTTTCCTATAAAATTTTATTTTTATTGTTAGTGTTTACTGTTTATCTATATTAGTTAAGTGATTATTGACAAGTCCCCATATGAGTATGAATTACATACACTACAAATGTAATTTTTTTTTATTCTCAATAAATTTTTAAATTTTCTTACTCCTAATATTTTTTTCTCATTTTAGTCCTTTTTTTTATATTTTTTTAGTCTGTGTTTATTTTTCTGTTAAATGACTATGTATCAACGATATTAGAATAATTTATTTTTTTTAAATGATTAAACTTTAAAGAATTAATTAATGTGATGGAAAAAATTATTTATTATAAGTTAGCATTTATATCTTTTATTTTCTTTTCAGAAACAGTATATATATATATTTGTCAGTTCTAAAGAAGTTGTTGATGTATTACTTAAAGAGATGTTTCATCACTTAATAGATGGCAGTAAATGATATCCTTCGCATCAAATTGATTAATTGTTTTTTAATAAAAAAATAATTTAAAAATGTATAAAAAATAATTAAAAAAATGTGTTAGTTCCAATGAATAACTGAAGTGTCACTTAATATACAATTCATCACTTGGATAGTATTAATATATAATAAGAATAGAAATAAAAGTTTTATGGATAACAACAAAATATAAAAAATTACCGAGACCGAAAAAAAAAAAAATACACCCGTAATTTCTACTCCTTTGTGTCGCTTAACAAATGTCTTCACTTATCAGATTTTAGTATATAATAGTAATCAAAACAATAAATCAAATTTTTTCATTAAAGACCAAAACAATTTTTATCTACTTAAAATTATATACAAAATTCACAATTTTAGGAAAAAGTTAAAAAGTTACTTAATTCTAATCCATATTATTCATGTTATAGTCTTTTAGTTTGTATACACTTTCAAGTTACATCATGAAACTTTAGAAAACTTATTTCGTATTCATTGTTTTCATTAAGGTGTTAAGGAGCAACATAATTGGCGTTTTCCAAAATGAAGCAACAACAATTATTCTTTTCTGAAAGGTATTTCTTTATTAAAATCAGCAGAAGTGAGGGCATTTTGGATCTGAAATACTATTTACATCACTTCTTTGACACACTCAGAACATAAGAATTGAAAACAAAATAACACTGCGCAGTATATATGATAATCCAATCCGAAGATGTTGGTCACCAATATACCACACACATCTAAAATCAGTAGATTGGGCTAAGGCTAACACTCCAACACATTTCACTGATGAAACAACAAAATCAACTGAAAAATAATGAAAAGAAAACTTGTTCTTCTCATAGACAGGTTCATTGCATTGGAACTTCCCTCCAATTTTGTATAGCTTGAGACACCACTTGCTCAATCATTTGTGCATCCACATGGAGGGTATTGTTCTCCTTCTCCTGCAAGATCAACAAAGAATCCAATTGGGTCAGTTACTTCATCTAAATTGAGGCCACATAATTAATTTCTCTTGAAAACAATTATCTTCCAGACATCATCATCGGAGGTTAAAAATGGACAACTCTCTATAAAGTCAATTTGGAACCTAGTCCTTTCTGGTTAGATTCACTGATAGTGACAGTATTATTCATCATTTACAATTGCATGCATTTGATTTTCTGTCTGGAATGTGTTTTGCATGTTTAAGTGAGTGTTTCACCTTATTAGTATCACTTACTTTGATTCCAAATGCTTCTAAGGAGAAGCTCTCCACACAAGAAGCCCTAGCCTGCAGCACCTCAAGACCAACCCTTTCAAAGGCTTCCAATATGAATCTCAACAACCCCTGGCAACTCCTTTCACTCACCACCTTGATCATAAACCCCTCTTCTTTAGTTTCCACTTTAATCTGCCAAAACATCACCAAGCATAAACACAAAAGATTCCTTTCAATTCAGTGATTTATTGGGGTTCTTAATTAAATCATACATACCACAGGTGCTGGACCATTATCGATGACATTTTGTGCTGCAGCAGCTGCTAATTGGTTCAGTTCTTGTAACTTTTGCCTTAAACCACGTATGTACTTGGATGCATTCAGTATCAGAGAGGTTTTACGCCGCTGCATCAACCAAGCAAAACAATATCCATCATATTTCAGCATAACCTCAATCAGTTCTTGAACATACATAGAGGAAAAAAGAAGCAAGAAACAAGAAAATAAGAGCTGATATACAAAGTTTTAAGGTTCTATTCAAATGAGAATATTATTAAAAGTGGAGAAGTTTTGACTAAAAGGAATGCAGTACTGCAGAGATGATTAAAGGAAGAAAAGAGAAATGAGTAATTAATCACAGCATGGGAATTAGTGATTGAACGAAGCTTTTGTATGCTCCTATACAGTACTGTTCTCCTGTGAACCCTGTAAACCATTTTCTCTCTTTCTCTCTTTCTCTCTCTCACACACTCATAAACTATGAAGAGAACTATATATAAAGAAATCCAAACAGAAGTGTATGGTTAGTGAAAAGGACGAGAACAAAGAATCTTGTTGGTCACATGTGAAACAGATATGGAGTTACCCTAGGTAGCAACTGTTTTAACCTTTAACTCTTATAGCGACAAACTTTTGTTTTCTTTTTATGCTGCTAAATTCATAATCACAGAGTCAAATTTGTTCTATCAGCAGATTAAAACCGAGCTAGCTTCTTTGACATGCAGCATGTAGGAGAATTTCTTAGGCTGGTATCTCCTACTCTAGGTATATTTATACATTACTTAATAGTGTTACATGAAAACATATTTCACTTTTCAAGTTGAGACTTTTTGAAGGGCTTAATTAGATAGAATTGTTCCAGGGAATATCATGTCAAGGTTAGAAAAATCAGTAACCAATGCCATATTTATGTAACAGTACTACACATATATGTACATATGTTAAATATTATGCTTGTACAAAATTTAATGTTCATTAAAGTGTTGATGTTGCAATATTATAATAAATGAAAATCATTATGATATCAAGTGGTCCTACCTTTGAAGACCACCATAGACACTAATTGCAGATAAGATCCCACAAATTTCAAGATATTACACACCCATGTTAAGACAACTCCATCTTGTGAGCCTCATCTATATATAATATAACAAGACAACACCAATGTATAGAACATCTTCTATCTTGATTTCAACAATATTGAAACATATATTTTATTATTTTTAATTTTAATTGATATACATATATTTTATAAAATAGATCAAAATCTTCTTTCTAAAATTAAAATTTTTCATTACATAAAAGATCAATTATATTATAAGATAGTAATTGAATAAATTCCTATGAAATTGTAAAATGCTAATATTACTTCAATATAAACTTTTGACTTGATTAAACATCCAGAATTTCTGAATCCAAACCTTATTTAAAACATATTCCCACAATTCTTGTTTTAAGTGTTATATTTCTTAAAGATTTTTATTTCTATTGAAGTGTCATTGTCAAGTTCAAACCAACGTTAAATTTATACTTTTGCCCTTCACATGATATATCTTTAATCAATTACAAGTAAAATAAAAAGTATTATAAATATTTTATTAAAATTTAGAAAATTTATTATATTTCTTGGTATCTAAAAAACATATATAAAAAGGATCTACATGAGTAAATTTTTGCATTTTATATCAAAATTTGTAAAATTGACTTTTAATTGACATTATCTACATGTGAATGGTTTTATAGGTATTCATAACAATGTCTTTAAGATAAAACAGATGTACAAACATTATGTATATTGCGTATTATTAACATGGTTTTAGATAATTGAATATATTGAATTTTTAATGATGAAGAAAGAGATATATGGAAATGGAAAATGTGCAAGCTGGTACAGTTGTGTGGCGTGTGAAATAAGGCTTGGCTGTATGCATAGCACATATATATACGAAAGATGAAGCGTGTGGGGTCAGTAAGAGAAGAGCATTGAGAAAAGAAACGTTCTTCTTTCTGCATGGCAACGGGATAAAGCAATGAAAGAGATGGTGAAGCAGTGGTTAAGTTACATGCTGGAAAGGAATCTCCATTGTTGATTGAGACACAAATCCATAGTAGCAACTAGCCAAGCTAAGTGTCAAAAACATGTTACAGTTTTATGTGCCATCTTTGGATGCCTCCAAGCAATTCTCACGGGGAAGGGATTCTCTCTCTCCCCTCTGTTCTTGATTTGGCTTCTGCTACCAACAAAAGTTAAACAAACTTTGTTTTTTATTATAGATGTGTTGATGAGAAAGAAAATTCGATGCCATTTGGCAATTGTTTTCAGTTTCTTTCCAAACCTCAAGTTAAAAAGGTTGCAAGATATGTCGTGTTCAATCTGCAGCTTGTTATTTGATTGTTGTGCAACCATCAAATTAAAATGATAAAAAAAAAGTAACATTTTAGATTTTGTGCTGGCATTTTCTTTTTCTTGACAAAAGTTGCTTTAAAATTTCAAACAGGCAAATGGGAAAATAAATCAACCTCCTTGTCTTAACTAAAACTTTTCACTTTGGATTCCCATCAAAATTATCAATTCCCTTCACTATTTTAAAACAATAAATAAATTTGGATGCTACTAAAAGTATTGCAACCCTATTTCTTTTATCAGCAAAAATAAATATACAAATTATATGGAAAACTGATGTGGTCCAACCCATTTACAAAGTATATACAAAATATCAAATAAAACATATACATAAACCTATCATATCATGTCTCCATCTATGTTTCAATATTTGTATTTATATTCCCACCATAGTATGATTTTTCTAGTTTATGGGTTACATGTACATCATTATTAGCCTTTTTTCAACTTCTCTGATCAGTTATTTTCATTTTCATGTTGGTGAATACGTCTTTTCAGTTAAAATCTTCATTCAATTAGTCAGTTGTTGACAATGACTTTAACATTTCATATATTTGTAGTAATTGCATATATTGGCTAAGCTCTACAATAGTCAAATACAATAGTCCTCTGAAATTTCACCTATATATAATAATGTCTAGTTTTTCATTAGATGATGTCACTATATTTTTTAAAAGTCCTCTTCCTTCTATTTTCATTCATCTTCTATATCCTTTTTCAATTTTATTTGAGTTATTTCGTGCATAAATTCTTTGAGATGATCTGTTTCCACTCAAAGCCAACTGCAAACTTATACCTTACTTCTATTGAGTATCTTTAATTAGGATTTTTTTTTTATATTTATTTTAAACATACAAGATGGGACAAATTTGGATAGAATATACTAGAGAATTTGATGAAAGAATATACTAAAGAGTGTGATGAAGAATATATCATGTCAACATAAAAATATTTTATAGTAAAATTGACAGAAAAAACTAATTTACAGTTTTAATTAGAGAAAGAAGTACTATCTCAATCTCAAATTGTTAAAGGAGTAGGCAAGAGAAAAATGATCTTATTAAATTATGTGAATGTATTACGCATGGATTGTTTTATTAGTACACTTTAGACATATATAATGACATTTTTTTTTTGGTTTTAGTAACTACTCATAAATTTTGGGAATCATACTAAAAAGTTTCCCGTACTCATCTCCAAAAATGTTTTTTTTTCAAGAATATTAAAAACTATATAATAAATGTTATTTTCTTTCGGATAATTATTATTATTTTATTTTAACTAAGGTGTTTGGTAGGGGATTTTCTTAAAGTTGATTAAGCATCTTAGATTATGTACGTTTAAATGTTTGATACAACAATTTAAAAATCTTTTCCAGTAATCTAAATATTTCTAAAAGTAATTTGTTTAATTTAGTTTCTCACTAATAGTTTCCATGTGGAAGGGTGGAAATTCAAGATTCCTATGAAGAGAAGATTTTCTTTTTCATAATGTCTCTCAATTTTGAAAATATTTTAGACAAATTATGACATTTTTGTGATTTTTAAAAAAAAAATAATGATCAAGAAAGATTCCAAGAATAAAAGCATTTTCGTACAGCAAATGCCTCCTAAAATATTTTTATAGGTGGCTGAATATTTGTGATTTATAAAGGCTACTTCAAAGTATTTTTGTCTCCATAAATAAAATTTTTTCATAATCATTATAGAAATTAAATCTTAGCCAATATACTTAACAAATTCAATTATTTACTAGTTTTTGTATCACTGATTTACTTGCTTTGTTGATTTTCATCAATTTAAATAAAAACCTATTGAGCAGTAAAAATACAAATTAATTTATTAGATGATTGTATGTAAGTATTCTCTTACAATATATTAATTTGTTTATGATAAAAAAAACAAATTAATTTATTAGTAAGGTTACTTAAAATGTCAATTATTACTATATTTTGTACAAAATTAATTATTCACTAATGTTCGTACTTTGCTGATCAGTAAGATTGCTGAAATGGAAACTCCTACTTGTGAATATTTTAATATTTTCCTTGTACTTTTTATCTTTTAAACAATATATCATATAAAGTTCAATTCAAACCTCAAACCTCTCTCTCTCTCTCTTTCTTTTTTTTCTCTCTCTCCCTATATATATATATATATATATATATATATATATATATATATATATATATATATATATATAATACTTGCAAATTATATTAAAATAAATGTTAAACCCTAAACTCTATAATATAGAACAGGGGTTTTTGTGATTGGCTAAAAACTTGTTAAAATTACAAATTTTAATAGTTAAAAGGTATGTTCTAATCAGTAATAAATGATAATTAAATATGACAATAATGTGGTCTGAATCCATATATATATATATATATATATATATATTAAGATAGAAAAAACAAATTAACATTAAAGACATCACCTTCTGGAAACTGACACAGATACGTGACTAGAACTGAGCTGTTATGTCTTATATTGGATTTTAAGACTCGACAAATTAATTTTTTTACTAGAATTGAAGTATTTCATATATATTTTCAATTTATATATTTTTTATTACTCTTGTACCACACACTTTTGTATGAACACAGCTATCCTCTAATGTAATTGTTGTGCTTCGATTCTAAACATATTTTCCACGTTGAATGATTTATTCCATTATCATAATTAAAAGGTTGGAACACTAGAAATAATCCTTGTAAGTAATCTATTCTTTATTATCAATAAAAAATAAATTTTAACTAAGTTTAGAATGACTCTTGCTAGCATTTCACAGTCCTCTCTTATTTTGAATACAAAAATGTTTCTAGTAATTTAGACAAAGATTTGAAGAAATAACTACCCAAGTCTTACTTTGTAAGTTTCGTTTGATAAACAGATACTGTAAAGGTTTCCTTGACTTGTCTGATTAAACTGTGACGGATACGATACTTGAAGGAAATTATTTGTGAAATATTTGATCTAGTATATATATATACATGTAGAAGTGTTAATTTTGGATTAATGTTCACAAAAACCTTACTTAACGAACGTTAAACTAAGCTAACGTAAACAATGATTCAAGCTCTTTAGACGAAAACGAGTTAAAACTACTGAGCAAAATAAGGAACAGAAAGAATCAGTAACGTAAAGGGTAAACTTAAAGTTTAAATATAATATATTTGCGTTTTTTACAATGCTCTAAAGTTTTTATCAACAACAGGTTTTAAAGGAATAAATCTGCTAGCAATGAAGTTTATAATTTATATCGTGAAGAGACCAGCTCTCAATATGTACATAAAAAACTATGGGTTTGGTGGAAATTTCAACCAAAAAGTACTGGAATTTTTTTTTTTTCTTCAAATTTGGGTTTTGCCATGAAAGAATTCCAATGTCATGACTCTTATACACGTAATGCTGCTAAAATCTCTAAATTTAGACATATTTAGACGTATTGATTGTTAATCTTTGATTTAAAATTATTAAAAAATAAATTTTAAATCACACTCAATCTTATAAAATTTGTTATTAAGATGAGATTTACATATGAAATCTTCAATATATCTTGTTCACGTCTAAATGCTCAACTTTTATATAAGATTATATATATTTAAAACATTTAAGAGTAGTCTGATAATTAATAACTTATAGATCCAACAATTTTATTAAAATAAATAAAATTATAAATTTTTCTATTCTTTTATATCTTGATCATTAAAACACTCTCAGAACATTTGAAACTCCTCAAATTTCATGTTCATTTCAAAAAAACCACCACAATAAAGGTAACCCTAACATAACACATACCCAAAACTGGAACTGCACCCAACCAATAAGCCCCTAGTGAGAGGATGCACACTCTCCTCTTTAGGGTTTCAGTGATGTAGATGCAAAAATTCCTCTCCACTTCACTAGAAAGAATAAGCATATTTGATTCAGTTGACTTCAAAATGCTTTTTTATTAAATTTCAGTGGATTGAAACTACGTTACAACATTCATAGTATATAACAATTTAATTCTTAGTAGACATACTTTTTGTTGGCATGGGTTTGGTGTGATTTCCATAATTATTGAAAATATTTTATATTCTTCTTTTTCATATTTTTAATGCATCTTTCATCTACAAATACATTTTTTTTTAACAGAGAAAATCTACAAATACATGATAGGTAAAATTTGAGGTGTTAATCTAGTTGAAATTTCTGATAAAAATAAAATTCACCTATTAACTTAAAGGAAAAAAATATCACTAAAATGACAGTCAAATATTGTAAATACAATACTTATGATCAGAGTCAAGTTTTAAACACAATATATAAATATTTAGTTTTTAAAAGTTATATATTTCACTATCGATATACAAAATTTACTCTTAAAAGTAATTTTTAAATCTCTCTTGTTCATTTATCATCATAATAAATTTATATGAAATTAAATAAAATTTAAAAATAACTAAAGAAGAAAACCTTAACAATTTGAACTAATTAAAGTTTAAACTAATACTATTTACAAAACAACCCCGAGTTGGAACACCTTTAAAATATTTTTATTAATTTTAATTTTTCACTACTAAAAAAACTATTTACAAAACAAACAACCTAAAGTTACATTGATTAATCTATTTTAAACAATACTTAGTATACTAGACCTCTATCTTAGTTTATTATAAATAATTCCACTATGTGAAAAAGAAATGGTCAAAATGACCATAAACCTACTTTGAAAAGGAGCTGAATTAAAGGTTCAACAACCACCTCAGACTATTTATTTCATCAAAATTATATGCAAGAAACAACCTCGACCCACAGAAAAATAGACCAGGAACCTCAACCAACCTAATGGTGACATCAACCTTTGACACGTTTATAGGTAAGAACTCTAGAAGTATATATAAAAAAGGTGGATTAGAAACTAGTAAGATCATGAGAGAAAACACAGTGCTACATGAGAAAGTGCACAACAGAAGAAGTCATTTCTGTTTGTTCATTAATTTATACAAGAAAAGATATAGGATGTGAAAAGAGAAAAATGTAGATTGAGACCTAAATTCAGCCATCTCTATTAAAATTTGAACCCACAACCACAGCAGGCTCTATAATAATTAGGTAATCTTCTTTTAGGGTTTTTTCTTGTGCCAAATTCTTGAAGTTTGTTTGGAGATTGATGACAAGATTCAACATATCAAAATTTTCATTAATAAAAAAATAATATAGTTTCCTCCAAACAAACCACAATAACAATATGGTTTTCCTTTCTTTTCTGACACAAATTATTACATCTCCTTCTCTATTAAAATTTTGACCATGATAACTAAATTGATTATTGATGCTGCATACAATTGCTAGCTGTTATATGTACCATGCAATCACAACGTTTATACATTTTAAAACAATGTTACCTAAAAGTCAAACAAGCATACCCTATAGTTTTCAACAATCGCAAGAAATTATACACCTCGTGTAAAAAAAAAAAACTAATAAGTTGTATAGAGCAAAAATATAAGTAACAATAACCCAAAATCTGAAAAGGAATAGAGCGAGATGCACATGTATGTACTCACGAATATGACACATTTCAATCATCCATTTTTGAAGTTGATTGTGGACACTAATAAACAAAGACGAAGAAGTGGTCCAACACTAAGTGGTGAGGAAGCAAGAATCCATATATCTATCCATGGCTCCATGTTATGACTGTGTTGTTGCAGAAGCTTTTAGCTAGCTAAAACACTTGACCCATCCCATCAGATACCAACTGAATAACTGTTGTGTATTAATTGTTAGGCTGAGATATGTTCATAGAATGAGAATTTCACTCCTACAGATAATATGAACTAGCATGAATGTGACTGGATAAGGTGAGAAAAAGGAAGATTTGACTGTACGGTACCTTTGTAATTGAAAACTCATTATTACCAACCTGTGTTAGAAATTGGAGATAGATATTCTCTCAGTAAAATGTTTCAGTGTTAGAATGTTGAATGTGATTTTTCTTTAAATTTAAATAATTGTGAAACAATCCTTATTTTTGTTTTAAAGTAATTTTTGATATTGTGTTAAATTCAAACTTAAATTTAATATATATTATGACATCTCTCTTTTCTTTGATATCAGTAATAAATATTGTGACATATCTCATTTTAATTATCAAAATGTCAATCAATTCAATTTGAGATGTGTAACTTTTGCATGTTAAAATTTGGTATAAACTAGTAATATAATATAAGTAGTATATATATAAATAAAAGAACAATATTTATTTATTTATTGAATTAGTTTTATGACTGAGTTAAATCTTAAATAAAATTGTTTTTTTTTTGTAAAATCGTGTTGTTTTAGAAGATGCAAGATTTTTTCTTTATACATTTCAGCTGTCTATTTATTATATAAAACTTAATAATGCATTTTTCTATTATTTTAGAATAGGACGTAAAAGTAATGAATATGTTTTCTTCTCTTTTCTAGATATTTTAGCTTATAGTGTAATATAAATGAATACTTCAGGTGATAAATACATTTATTCGTGCCTTTTGTTTTTATTTATTTATCTACGTCATAATAATAATAATAATAATAATAATAATATTATTATTATTATTATTATTATTATTATTATTATTATTATTATCAATTTTATACTTTCATAAAAAAACTTATCACATCTTATTATCTTTTTTCTTTCTCACTAAAGTATTAGTTAGTAAGGTCTTGGATTTGACTAAGTGTGATATAATTAATTTATATAAAAGTAAAACTTAATATTTGTAGTTTTAAAATACATAAAAGTTATTATACAACTATATTATTTTTCTAGAAGTAATAGTAACTTTTAAATCTCAAAATAGTCAAAAATAATTTTTAATTTAAAAAAAATACCATTCATCTATAGACAAAATTTACTTTAAAGAGTGAACCATTCACTTTAACATAATTAAATATGATACATTCATTCAATGAAATAATTAGAGGGATAATCAAAAGTTAACTAGCCTTCTAACATGAATAGTTTATTAATAATAAAAGGTGACATTTATTAATATTCTGATTTGACCATTCAAAGTAGTAGTTAATACTCATGCTTTTATATTTTAAAATACTCATTAACATGTCTAATTAATATATATATATATATATATATTTTTTTTTTATAAGAAACCGAGGAAAGTTGTAAGAGAAAAAACAAAAAGCAATAGTATTCATTCACACGAGTCTCCCGATGATGATCATGACCCAACATTCACGTAACCATACCCCACCTTCCTGTTCTTCGTCCTTCTGAATCACCAATCTGTCTCTATCACACTATACAAATAGACAAATAGAAAATCGCTGTTAAATTGTACGTATGCGTGTGTAACCTTCTGCAGATTGTGAATTTTTTTTTGTTATTGTGCTGTTTTTTTGGCATAGTAATAATTAAATATGGGGTAAAATAATGTATAATTAATACTAGGAGCAAAGTCACAAAATTTTACATGATAGAGACAATATAGGATATGACAGGTTGTACAAAACTCACGATCACTTAGCTAGAACAAGAATTAACAGGAAAAGTTAATATTTTAATTTGAATTTGTTATTAAACAAGATAATAAATTTGTAATTCTAAAATTATTATTTTTATTATTGTATTATAATCATGATAATCTAAGTTATTTGTTCCTTAATATTTTGATAACTTTTAATCAAAATGATATATGTCACGAGGAGAATACTTATCCTCTCAGTTTGATTTACTCAAACCAAGAAAGACTAAAGAAGTTATATAGGTGATAGAAGGGATATTTCATCCAACTTAATATTAAATAATTCTACATAAAAGAGGTGACAAAATTGATGGAAATCAAAATTTAAGAATAGAAAATGCTACATAAAAGTAGGTCATAAAGTGAATTATCATCTAACTCAGTATCATATTATGGTGGGAAAGACAGAGTGCACAAGCCAAATTTCCTAGGGTTAATTTTTTTCTTTTACTTGCTATGGTCTAATGTTTTCCATTTGGCAGTCAAATTGACCTTTTTGTTATGTCTAGAAATACTTATAATTTTAACATGATATAACAATATATACTTTTCTGTCACATCTTATAGATGTTTGTACTGTTGAAATGGAAGATCTAATAATTAGTCTTGGGTTGGAAGGATGAATACCTTTTGTGTGGGGAGAGGAATTTCTTGTGTTTTTACTGTTCTTTGGAAAAGACGGATTTGAAAGAAATTTCTCTCTTTCACATTTAAGTCTAGATATTATTAAAAGATTTTCCTCTTTCATTATGTTATTTTCAACAAATTTATTTTTTGCTTGTGATTAGTGTATAATTAAATTGACTATTGTAAGTAGAGAATTGTCATAGTGTAGAGAATTTATTTTGATATGTTATAAAGAGAGTATTATATCTTTTTGAAAGATATATCAAAATCTATTTTATTTTTTATCCAGTATTTGAGAAAAAAATTATAAAAGGAAATTAGTTTTTCATTATATATATATATATATATATATATATATATATATATATATATATATATATATATATTATCTTATTTTCAAGATAAGATGTTAAATTTTTTCTTAAAGTTGGAGCCAAAAGATATTAAATTATTTTTCTTTAATAAAATTATATTATTGTTTATTATTTATTTATTTTATTTTATTTTATTTTAATTATGAGTTCTTGTGTTATTATCTATGACTTTTCATTACATTTCTAATGAGTGATTGAGATTTATCAGAGGCTATTCCACGATAAGAGTGTGTGTACAGTACTTCAGTTGTCTTTTTTTGTTTGGTTTTGTGTTCTAGACCTTTCTATGTAAGTACACTGTAGAAGTAATAGTTTTGCAGAAGTTGTAGAAGTAGTAGTTCATCTTATGTGATTTAGGTAAATATTCTATATTTTTATTTTCTTGTTCAAATTGAATCTGGACTTAATTTTGGAAATTTTAATGATGCGCACACATTGAATGTCTTTTATTGTTAATATTAAAATCTAAAAAATAAAAATATAGTCAACTATTTTATTTATTTTTAAAATGTAAAATATGTTTAAAATTCAATGTATTAAATTATTTTAATTCATTTGAATAAATAATTTCAGGTTTTTTAGTGCTCATGAACGATAAAAGTTGAATGATGTTTTGGGAATAGTATTTATTGTTACAAAACAGAGATTCTCTGAAGGCTCTAAGTATTAGGGTCTTGATCTTTTATCTTTACTTTAATATAAGACGTGAAAGGTTATTCATACAAAATTAATTTGAGTAAATAAAGTTTGATTCAATATTTTACTGATAAAATTGTGAGTATTAAAATATCTTCAATAACATTTTTTTTATGTATGAATAGTAAGAATATATATATTTTTTATTGATATGTTAAGATTCTTTATGAATGCAGATTACATGATTCATTTATTTTCTTTAGAAGTAAAAGCACTCCCAACATATATGTGATCGTGATGATAGTTGGAAATATTTAAGAGTATTTTGACATAAGATAGGAGGAAGACTCACGTAAAGAATTAATTTTATTTTTAATTCAAAATTTTAAGATATAATTATTCTTTTCAATTTTTTCATTTTTTTTATCCAATATGAGATTTACATTTATATTTATACTCGAATTATAAGATCTTTTTCTTAAATGATTTTTTTCAATACTAAGTATATTATTTCAAGATACATAATTTATTTGTTATAATTGTTTTATTTTGCTTTACTTTATTGAAAGTGTTATGTTTATCTGTTAATTTTATTTATAAGTTTTGAGTAGGTACCGGAACAAATTTTATATTAAAAAAATCATACATTTTACATAGTTATTATAATCAAAATAGAATGTATAATCTTTTAGTTTGATTTGTCTTATGTTTGACGTAAAATAAATTAGTTACACAATTTTTACATCTAACCTAAAATAATCTATTTATATAGGTTATGTAAGTGGCATTATTTAGGCAAAATAATCAACGGTAAATTACTATTTTACACTTAGACCAGTTGAACATTTGTTTAGAGACTTTAAAAATAGAAATATCTAAAAATTTTAAATACTAAAAGTATATTTTGTCTATCTCATTATATTTTTTTCCCCTCACATGTCAATTGTGAGTCTATACATGGAATCAGTTATATATATAGCTTCAGCCTAGCTAAGGCAGCTATAGTTGGTTTCACCAATAATATTATGAAATATGATATTAACGTCATTTTTTAGGCTTCGTATTTTCTCCCTTTGAAATGTGATTAGCAAATTGCATGAGTTTACTTTTAGTCATAATCCTTTCCTTTGAGGAAAACTGTGTGCCAACCACTTCCCTAAAACCTGGTGCCACTGCCAAAACTCCAGCATTAGAACCTAGTTTGGGACATTTCAACTGTTTCAATTATAAATTATTTCTAAATGTTCCAAACAAAGTTAAAGAAACTAAAGCTTTAAACATATATAGTATCATTTTTTGGCAAATGAAGACTCTTTATACTAATTTAGGCCATCTAGTTGATAAAATTATTACTTATATAATTATTCATTTATTATATCAATTTTCCTACAGTTTTTTATAATTATATTATTACACAAAATACTTAAGAGTTTTTTAACCATATTTTTTATTTGCAATAATTTGAATTTGAAATTTGTTTTGAAAGAACTTATCACTATCACTTGTTGATAATTTAATATTTTCATGTGCGAGCAATCACTATCTTATTTATTAAAAAATATACTAAGTCTGACTATTAAGATAATCTCAGTTTGCATAAAAAAAAACTCTGCTAGTATGTTTTTCTTTTATGTATAGAAGATCAAAATGTTAATATAGTTTGATATTTTAGATCTATACGAATAAAATAATATTATAACTTTTGCAGCTGCTCACGGATTTACATTTTCCTTCTTTTTTTATGATTTTCATAATTAGTTTCACTAGTAATGTTATGCATGGTCAACATACTACTCACAATATTATATATTTTAAAATAAAGCATATTAATTTATTTTAAAACAAGACTAAAACAAGTTGTTTAACTCTATGAAAATTTACATGACATTTATTTGTTTTGATATTTTTTAGGAAGGACTAAAACAAGCCAAAAAGTTTTCGTAAGGACAAAAAATATGTCTAAATCTAAATAAATAATATTTTATTTTTAAGAAAAATCAATATGATTATAATAATTTATATTGTTAGAACACAAAGAGTTACATTATTTTATGATATTTTGTATTTATAATAATATGCATTACTTTTACTTTTAACTATTATGATAGTGAAAATTCATCTACCTTTTAGAAAAGAGACGATTCATAATATAAAATATATCGAAAAAAGAATACGTAATAGAGGGTTATAGTTAAAATAATGATACTGCCAAAAATTTTATTTTATTTTAAAATTATATAAAAAATATACACAATCAAATATTAGTTTCTTGTATGAAATAATAATTATTAATAAATTAAATTAGGAAATACAATTCTACAATAATAATATAATATTTTGCAAGACTTTTTTTTTTTTTTTAAATTTTCGTCTTTATGATATTTTTAAAGTTATGTGTCGATATTATATTCAAAGATGGGTAGGGTTACATATGTACATGTATTAGTCTCTCAAACATGCAACATTTTTATGGCTTTTCTGAAAACATATAATTAATGAGACTAAATTGATAAAAAGTAATTAATATATTGATATGTTGTATTAATATTTTTAATTTTCGTGTTGGTTATTTTGCTATTAAATCATCCAATAACCTTCTAATGGGTTGAAAAATTATTAGTTAATTTTGACATTGTTTAAAATAACTTGATAAAAAGAATAAATGAAGCAAAATTACGAAAGAAATAAAAATAAGTCATAATTTGAAAGAATAGTAAGGGTATGAGAGTTGGTGAGGTAATTTTGTATTTTTTAAAAACTAAAACAATTAAAAGTGAGTGAGTTGTGAAGAAATATGGAATGAGAATAAGAAATTCCTTGATAAACATGCATTCTAATAGTGGCTGCTCCTTCCTGCACTCTATAATTTCTAAATGCACTCCTTTAATTTTTAAAATGGCCATCTTAGCCTTTATAAAGGTGACTTTCGGATCACTACTCACAAATCTTCCAAAATAAGATTTACAAAATTTCTGGAACATGATTTTCAATAAAAGATTTTCATAATAAAATTTTCAGAATAAATTCTTTAGACAGTATGAAAAATATTCTAAAATATATAAAATATTTTTAAAAATGAACTTTTTAAAATAAGATTTCTGGAATAAACTTTAGAATATATGAAATGTGTTTAGAACAAAATTCTCAAAACAAGATTTCTGTAAAAAATTTTCTAGAATATATATATCTTCTAAAACAAATTTTTTCAAAAAAGTTTCCAATTAGCCATTTTACTCTCTGTCCTCTTCTTCCTCCTAAAGAATGCAGCATGATGACGTGTTGCAGCAAAAAGGGCATTATAGTCTTTTTCTTGTTGTATGATGCTGCAGTTAATAATCAGGGGGTGGAGAAGAAAAAGCCTTTAATTGTTGTTGGACTAACCCAAACAAAAGCTCAAGCCGAGAAATAAAAGAAAACAAAATGTACAGTAAAATGGTAAGCTAGCCCAACATATTAAGAAACCCCTTTTTTTATCAATCTAATGCTTAGTTTATAAAAAAAAAAATGTCGGCGTTAAGGAAACAGTTAAATGATCTAATGCAGTAGAATAAGTTTAAGTAATTAGTATAAGATAGTAAGTTTTACATTCATCATCTTCATTATTATTATTAAAAGTATTTTTATGTTTATTATTATTATTAAAAGTATTTTGATGTTCTTTTGTGAAATTTTATTTGATTTTATAGATATGACTTATAACTTTGAGTTCTTTTTTCTCAATTTAACCTGTTTTACACAAATTTAACGATAAGTTTTTGTGTATATTTTTTTTAAATAACCTCTTTAAACTAATTTAATTAGAATATATTAACAACATAAATATTTTTTTTCAAAAGTAGTCTAATTATAATCTATTACATATAAACATGTTAACTTTTGTAGTATTTATTTAAATTCCATTTAGAGTGATTTTATATAATATATTAATAATATGTGAAAAATAATTTTTTTATAAATATTTTGATAAATTTTATAGTCAACTTTTTAAATGTGTTTTTATATTAAAGTGTCTTTTCTATGTGTTTATTATTCCTTATTTCGTTAGAAATTTATTTTTCTAAACTTTAATTTGTCTGAACAATCTAAGTTTAGAATAAGGGTATAGTTTCAAGGAAGTATCAAGTTTAGAATTAGATATAGTGAATCAAATCCTTGATTTTGGTAAGTATTTCATTTTTTACTAAAAGTTATCTCTTTTATTCTCATTTTTAAATGTTTTGTTAACAAAAGATTGTGTATGGTTTGAGTAGACATGTTACTTTTAGGTAAAAGAAGTTTAATTGTTAGATATACTTCATACGAAATTTATTATATGGGTGCGTGAATGATATAACTATAGATGATATCAAAATTGTGAGATTGTATATTTATATTAAAATAGAATTTGTGCGATAAATATTTTTTGTGCAGTTTATTAATGAATTTTTCTCTATAGATTCGTATTGCTTAAGGAGATACATATCACTTAAATGATGCGCAAGTGGTGAGTATGTGTCATACAAAAACAATTTACCCATTTGTTTTACTTGAAGTCTATTTTGCTTTTCTTTTCAGTAAGAAAAGCAGGGAAAATGAATTGTACGTTGAAGATATTTTCTTAAGAAATTTTAGAAAACTAAATGTAAAATGTAACATTTCATATTTTTCATATGATAGGAATTTTATTCCATAAAATTATATAATAAATTTGGATATAAAAATTTATACATTGATCGTGTATTTTAAAATATAATTCTTTAAATAAGATTTAATAAAAATATTTTCATAAAATTACAAATAAAATAAAATAAAGTTTCTCTAACAATTTACTTAGGATTCACATCACCTATCAAATCCACTGCTCACGTGTAATATATACGATCATCACAGTCTTAAAAACAAAACAAACAGCACAAAAAGAATAGTAAGCTAGAGAGTTTTCAAAAAATATATATTTTCATAAATTGGATTTCTATCTCAAACAAAACAACAATTCAATTTTCATAATTCATCTCACATCATACATATATTGACTTACAAACAAAGACGCTAGACTCTCTACTTTCGGAAGATACTCGTGCATTGAGTTAGACTCAGAGGTGTGCACTTGTCATATATCACCCAACTGTTCCGATCGGGCTCATATTTCTAACCTCAGAACAGTCTATTGCGATCGGGCTCATATTTCAAACCTTAAACAGGACCATATGAATCTCCTTCGACTCTTCACTAACGGGTAATCTTCATCCATGTGAATCCAATGTACCAGTAGAGTCAAGATACCTCCTTGAATCCCCCAAACAATGCATATCCTAATAATCCCAACACGGGTATCTCCTTTCCTGAAGATACTATGTCTTGATCACACATCACATCATTCACAAACATTCATTAATAAATAAATAATTACAATATTTATGAAAAACAATCAAACTAACTTCCTTTACATCTACATAGTAGAGATACTCAAAAACCCTAAAGTCACAGGTAACCTAACTCTGTTCAAGAATCTGATCAGACACTCTTGATCTACTCAACGCTAGGAATCTAAGGATGTCCTATGATTGTCAATATGATGAGATCACAAATCTAGAGAGAAGGTAGAAAACTTTAAAAAGAAATTGTTTAAGAGATGATAGTTTTCATAAGAATGAAACTGTATATCTTCTTAAAGAAAAAAAGAGAGATTTGGTAGTTTTATAGACAGAATATCTTTTTAGAGATAATTGGTAATTTTTATTAGAATAAAACATAATATCTTCTTAAGGGGAGAATTGATAGTCTTTTTATAAAAATAAAACAAAATATCTTCTTAGAGAGATAAAATATCTTCTAAAAGAGAGTTCGATTGTTATAAAAATAAAAAATAAATAACTATCTTTTATTTACTTATACAACTTTTATATTAAAAAATAAATATTATCTTATTTATCTCTAAAATTAAATTTTAAATTAATTTTTGTTCTATAACTATTTTTTAGACTTACATAAAATCTTTAAAAAAAATAAAAAGTTAACGAGTTAAGTGTATAATAATAGAGAAAATGGCAGAATAAAATAATCATAACACATCAGAACACTTTGGTACATAATTGACGTCAGGGTGAGTCATGGCAATCGTCATGATTGCGTGGTGGTTTTCTTCCCACATATAGGTGAGACATTGTTGTTGAAAAACCATTGGAAGAGTAAGTTATGGTCCCATGGTCACATCTTTGAGGGGTGTTGATGGTGGCTAAGGATGTTTAGAGAACTACTAAGTAGTTAATGGGTTACGTGTTATGGTAATTGATGGGTCCTCATAAGGGTGGAACATATAGTTTAATTTGATGCAAAGTGAAATTTTTTATTAGGATTTGACATGCCACAAAATCTTCTTGAAAGAGAGGGATATTCTCTACTTTTATGCATGAGGATTTATTTTTCTAGTCCAGTTATTGATGACTTTATTATTTTAAGTAATAGTAGATATACAGAAATCTGACTTGAAGGATAATATAAATCTGATTACCATTCACACTTTACAAGCTCTTCTGAAATAGAAAAATATAAAAAAATGAAATGATTTTTTTTATATTTATACATAAATTTGAAAATAGAATTTTAAAGTATTTTTTAAAAGGTATGTCTGAAAGTTTTTACAAATTAACTATACATACATACATATATATATATATATATATATATATATATAATATTTTAACTTAAAAAATGACTTATACGCATTTTTGTAAATAGAATTTTGTCTTAATTTCCTTTTTCTTTGACGACAAAATGGAAGAGGTTACTGAATTACCTAACCTGTTTCTGGACAAGGAACTTGGACACTTTCTAATACATCTAAATACAATACATTTAAATTAATTAAATTTTGAATTATCTCATTTTTTCAGATATTGTTTTTTGAATAAGACAATTCAAATCTATATTATATTTTCCTTTACTACCAAATATAAAAAATAATCTAAATATTAAACAATTATTTAAAGTTTGAATTTAATGATATAACGATATAAGTGGCTAATATTAACTATGTTTGAATCTAATAATATAAATGATTAAAATATTAGTACTTAATATTATATATTAATTATCTTGACTTATTATTTACTAAATTCAATTATTATTTTTATTTTTTAATTATTTAGTAAATAAAACCTAATTTAATAATTATTTTAATCATAATTAATAATAATTTTATTTGATAATTAAAATTGGTGTTTAAATAATTTCTTTTTTTGTAATGACTGACAAAAAAGAAAGAAAATCCGTATTAATGGTTGCTGAAATTTTCACATCCAACATTAAAAAAAATTCTAACAAACCATTGACAAATATTAACATTGTGTAGATTATAAAAAAAAAAAACACGTTGGAGACATCAACATAAAAAACCACATGTCAATAGAAAAATTTTAGTTCACGTTTATAAAAAAACAGCATCTTAATAATGATCGAGAAAATTTTGACTAATAATTTATAATAACAAAATTAATTCTAACAATAATAAAAAAATAAATTTTATGAACATTTATAAAACACAAAACTATAATTGACATCAACCAAACATCCCAACAATGTCTTGATCTTACGATCTTAATCAAAATTGAGTTGGAGAGGGTATGCAAAGAGAAAAACATTTGAATTTGAGAATATAAAGAATTTTTTTAAAATTATATAATTTTACTAAATTCAAATATTCTAATAAAATTTTATTTTATTTTTTTAACTTTTTATCCAACAATATATTTCATTATAAAACATTTTAAATTATTAATAAAAATAATTACTTCTTAAAATTTGCTATCCAGACACGTTAGAAAATAAAATATCCTATATAATTGAAAAAAATTACACACTAACACAATTATATCCTAACAAAAATGTTATTCAACAATTTGTCAATTTAAATAAAATACAGTTGGGAAAACAAATTGTTTTTGCATCTATTGGCACTTATTTCTTAAAAATACCTTATGGCCTATGTTGCAATTTTATGCTGAAACGGGATGGTCCCTTGAAGAATCTTGTCCATGGCGTGGTCATGGATGAAATTAACAATAAATTAGCATGTTATGGTCACCTTCATGCCTGAAAGCAAGTATCTTCTACAGTCTTAAAAGGATATAACTTTCATTCATGTCGATTAGGTGCAGTGGTTATTCCCTTTAATAGCCGTAAAAGAGTGAAACTGATAAACATCTTAATCTTAGGCAAAGTTTTCTATTGTTATTTTAAGAGATAAGACGATAGATTATTTTGAAAGTATAATATGATTATCTTATTTATTTAAGGTCAATATATTAAAAAAACAACATTGGAAAACATAAATTAAATAATTTTATTAAAATTTCATTTACCAATTATATATAATCTAGATTAAATGTTTTACTACATACACACTAAAAGTTCTTACTAGTGAGGTAAAACACTACTTCTATCTCGTGCTCTCTCTTTCTGCTGAATTCTATTGTGATAGGAAGTGAATAAGTATTTGAATTTATTAAGATGCCAAAAAGTCTTGCATACAATTTTTTTTGTTACTTTTGGATTGTTTGATATTTAATATATGAGTGTGTTTCTTTTGCTTTTGTTGTTTGAAAATTAAAATGATGAATCTCTGTAAATACAAAATAATAAAAGAGGATTGGAAAAAATTTGGTTGCAGATAAAACGTTATAGATATTATAAATATAAATAACTAATGTATTCAGGATTGAAGAAATTTGGTTTGATTGGTGGGTGGAGTGCATCAGATTGATGAAGCGTTTTGAAATGCACTGCAAAAAAGTACTCATCATCCCCGTAGAACCCTTGCACAATTCAGTTTTGTGCTTGCAATTTGCAAAAGGTTCAAAGTTTTCTCTAAACAATATGTTATTGTCAATGTCATACAATCGTATAAACTAATCATTTATAATGAGATACAAGAAAAACTATTATCATGCAAAAGATATAAATTATTTTGAGATATTTTAAATAATAAAAATTGACATTGCTATTATAAGTAGAATTTTTTTATCTCTCAATAATCTTACATATTTTTATAATTAAGAAAAAAAGAAACATATGAATAAAGTAAATGCTGAAATAAAAATAAAATAAAATAAAATAATTTGAATGTTCAAGTATGAATAATATTAATGTTGATGTTATCATGCAGTACTTTTTACACTCGGTGGACAGAAATAATATATATAGGAAATGTTGGGATATTTGTATTCTTTTAGAGGTAAACATGATGGTAAGTTCTCAATATGTGAACATATGCAAAAGGCATATGGAGTAAGCTTATTGAAAATTTTGAAAATATGTAGAACCACAAGATATAGGCTATGGAAGGCATGTCAGAGATGTGGTTTCCAATCATTCGAAGACAAACAGGAACGACTAATGCAGCAAAATTTGAATAGAATATTACGCCAATTAAGAGATGAATATTTGATGTTGTAATACTCTCCTCTCTTCAGTTAATTCTAATATAAAAAATAGTTTGAAATGTGAGACTATGCTCACTTATATAAGATCTTTAAGATATTTCTTTTACACCAAAATATATATATCTTATCTGGAAAATTAGATATTTATGGATAGATTGACAACAGATAATACAATAGTCTTATAAAATTTTGTTAGGATAAACTTTAATGTTATTTTAGAAATAAATTTTAAGTGTAACTCAATTTTATAAAACTGATTTATAACATAAGATTTACACTCGTTTATATATTATGAATTGGTCTAATCTTTAATTGATGTATAATCTCCAACACAATATACAAATAGGAGCTTAATCTAGACATTATGAAACCTTTTAATCTTTAGCAAAAAATGATAATATTTTTGACCCGTATATAATTTATAGGGAAAGGTGATTGAACAACCTTCAAACATTTTTTTAAAAGGATTGAAACATATTTAAAATATTTCATTTAACTCATTGTTTAAAAAAAAAACATTGCCTTTAAAAAATATATAAAGAAATTAGTTTTTATAATATATGAGCATGAAGACATTAATACAAATTAAATATGATAGAGAGAGGAAAAGAGAGTGACATGGAGTGAGAGAGAAGGTGGAAGGGAGGAAGAGGAATATATATATATATATATATATATATATATATATATATATATATATATATATATATATATATATATATATATATTATTGTCCGTAATGCATTCATTATGTTAGGTATTTCATGAATTTTTTGAGAACTTATGAGTTTTAAAAATATTTTTATAAAACTTGTTAGGTATTAAAGTGTGAGTTTAAGTCTTACATTTGCTTCTGTTCGATTCGAGGGAGAGTGTATCAATGTGGAGGAGAGACTCTCACTTGAGGGAGAAATTGTTAGGTATTAAAGTGTGAGTCTAAGTCCTACATTGGATAGAAATGAGAGAGTTGAGCAACATATAAGAAAGAAGACCCATAGACCAAATGTCTTAAGGTTTTGGGTTGAAGGTAGTGTTATTCGTTTATATAGTTTGAATCAATTCTCGTTCCTGTGAGATCTTCTCAGTTTTGCCCCTTTGAATTATCCAACAAAACCGAACCATTCAATCAATCAAATAATAATATATTGATTATTTTAATATATTTATATTAGAGACAATACATCAATTTGTTATTAATCGAATATAGTTAAAAAATGGTTATAATTAAAAAATGATCAATTATTAAGTTTTTTTTTCAAATATCACTTATAAAAACAATTAATTATTTCCAAAAACGATGGAATATTTGTTTTTAATAGATTTGTAAATCTTGACATTCAAATTGTTGAAACAAGTTGCATCTATAAAGGAAAATTTTTTCTTTTGCACTTGTTGATAATTTAGTTACATTGAGCTGATCTCTTTCTAAAATATTCCATCATTAGTTGATTTAGTCTTTATTACATCAAAGCTAAAATATTCCATCATTAGTTGATTTAGTTTTTGTTACATCAAAGATAAGCATACCAGTTTTAATTTTGATTAGCGTAAACCATAATTACTCTAATCATATATTTCAGTTATTATAGTTAGCGTAAACTCTAAACCCTATACTAAAATGACACTAATTTAACATTAACATATTCCTCTTGTTTGATTTTAGTATTTATATTCATTTACGTTAACATCAACTAAACTAAAAATAATCTTACTTATTTTACTATTTTCGTAAGTTAGTGTTGATTAGGCCAACATTAATAATATATGTCTTTAATTTTTATTTAAGTTAGTGTAACTTTTATATATTATAAATCTATGTATCTCTGTGACATAATGAGAACTGTATAGTAATTTAAACTTTCAAATTTAAAGATTGACAAATCTTTTGATAAATTTTTTTTTTCAATTTTCTAAATAAATTTGTTTACATTCATCTCCTTCATCTATATGCTTATTTCATTCATTCACACGTATCTTCTTTTTCCACACTTATCTCTTTCATTCACATTTATTTTCTTCATCCACACTTATCACCTTTATCAACTACAATTATTTAATTTTTTACATGTTTTATTTTTATTGAATATAGAGGTTATATTTTGAAATTACTGTTATTAGCATTAGTAATATTGTCACAAATTAAATTAAATTAATGACAAAAGTAAATTTTATTTAATGTTGGTTTAATCGATACTAAATTAAATAAATTTAAAAATAAAAACATATTAGTGTCGGTTTAGTTGATGCTAAATTTCTTTAGGTAAAAATTCACTTAAAAAATTGTAATGAATTACTTAGAATTGGTCTTCAAAAGTCAATGTTAATGAATTAACAATCATGATTTTAAAGTATATTGCATATACCAAGTTGCAAATATGATGTAATTGATTCATTAGCATTGACTTTTACTTGTTAGAGTCGACTTTTGACGAATGCTAAATATGTATTTTCTTATAGTGAATAAAAGAATAATTTTGAATTTCAAATATCAAAAGTAACCATGACATTGTGTTGAAATTGTAAAGTGTAAAAATAATACATTTTTTCACAATTTCTTTTCATTAATAAGACTTTAGCAAAATATAAAAATAATACATTTTTTCATAATCTCTTTTTATTAATAAGACTTTAGCAAAATGAGGTAGTTAAAAGAAAAAATATAATTTTAGAAAAAAGATTTCTAAAACTATAATTTAAAAAAAAAAAAAAAAACTTTACCAAAAAAAT